>Ga0207707_10002143_pt1 | contig 17870 bp, 17 predicted proteins | sample KBSC83BmetaG_FD_184336 | JGI IMG/M metagenome (GOLD analysis project Ga0207707, IMG submission 184336) | Corn rhizosphere microbial communities from Kellogg Biological Station, Michigan, USA - KBS C8-3B metaG (SPAdes) (version 2) | ecosystem: Host-associated > Plants > Roots > Rhizosphere ...
TTGACCGGAGAGGGCAAACCAATAGGCCCAACCGGTGGGTATCTGGCAAACGTAGCTTGGCCAGGCGGCCAGGTGCGACCAACGCACTTCGGAGCAGCCGAACTTCGCCTGCGGGACGCAGTAGCGAATGTGGCAGGACAACGCCAGGCTGAATCCGCCGCCGACGGCGAAGCCGTTGATCGCGGCAATGATCGGTTTGTGCATCTGTAGCGGGCGCAGGCTGGAATAGCCGCGCGCACCGGAGCGCTCGCCTTTCATTTCACCCTTGGCGAAAGCCAGGTTCTCTTTCAGATCGCCGCCGGCGCAAAACGAATCGGCGGTTCCGGTCAAAATAATCGACCAGACATCGTCATCGGCTTTGGCCTTTTGCCAGCAGTCGTCCAGCGCCCAGTAGAGATCGCGGCTTATGGAGTTTTTCTTTTCCGGGCGGTTAAGACGAACAATCGCGATGTGCGGATCGCGCTTTTCGTAAACACAGAGCGGTTGCGGTTCGGACATGGTTCCTCCTCTTCAAATATGGAAAATGGATAATGGAAAATTGAGAATGCTAGAATGCTGCGGCGTGAGGGTAGTTCTTTAATTTTCCATTCTCCATTCTCAATTTTCAATTAGTAAAGCACTTTCTCTTCGTCGAGCTTTTTGATCTCATCTTCGCTGAGGCCGAGCAGGTTGCGCGCGATTTCATGCGTGTGCTCGCCCATCAGCGGTGCCAGGCCGCGGACCTTGCCCGGCGTTTCGGACAAGCGCACAGGCACGTTTTCGGTGACGACCTCGCCGGCTTCGGGCTCGTTGAGCCTGACCAGGTAGCCGGTAGCGGCGTATTGTTTGTCGTTCTTGAATTGATCTTCCACGTCCTGCACCACCGCGGCGCAGACGCCGACCTTTTGCAGCGCTTCCATGACTTCGTAGGGGTCGTGCTGTGAAGTCCAGCTCGTCACCCACTTGTCCAGCTCTTGCTTGTGTTTCACCCGCTGAAAATGCGTCGCGAACTTGGCGTCGGCCTTGAGCCCGGCCTTTTCCATCAAACCGACAAAGTTCTTCCATTCCGTCTCGTTGTACACTGCGATCACGCACCAGCGGTCGTTGCCTTTGCACTGGTAGGGGCCGTAGGGGGCGGCGACCAGGCTGCGATTTCCTTCGGGTCTGGGCTCGCGCTTATTGAGCGTGTATTCGAGATACTTCGGCCCGAGGATAGATGCGCCGATTTCCTGCTGCGCGCTGTCGATCCACTGGCCGGCACCGGATTTTTTGCGTTGAATCAGCGCGCAGACCACGCCGAAAGCGCCGGTAACACCGCCCATGAAGTCGGGATGCTGGGTGCGCGGCTCGGCGGTGGCCGTCGTGGCATCCGAATAATTCCACAGGTAGGTGGTGCCCATGGTGTTGCCGACGTTGGGCCCATAGGTGAGATCGGCGGCGTGCGGGCCGGTGCAGCCCATGCCTTTGACCCGAATCAGAATAATCTGCGGATTGATTTCTTTGAGATCCGGCCAATCCAAACCCCATTTTTCCAGAATGCCCAGGCCGAAATTTTCCACCAGCACGTCGGATTTTTTCACCAGCTCGCGCACGAGCTCGCGGCCTTTGGGAGTCTGCATGTTGACCGTGAAAGATTTTTTGCCGCGCTGAAGCTTCATGAAGTCGGGCTTTTTGTTCCACAGCTTCGGGTCTTCGCCGCGATGGCCGTCGCCGCGGAGGCGAGTTTCACAGCGCAGCACCTCAGCGCCGAACTCGCACAAAACGCGCGCCACGGTCGGACCGGCGGCACCGGTGGTGAGCTCGACAACACGGATTCCTTCAAGGGGAAGTTTGCTCATGGTTCAGTTCCTTTGGAGTGATGGAGTATTGGAGTGGTGGAGTGTTGGAAAGTTCAAATTCCGAGAGATCCAGTACTCCAACACTCCATTACTCCATCATTCCCATTCTTCAGATCACGCCCTCGGCTCGGAGGGCGACGAGATCGTCGTTGTTCATGCCCAGCTCGTCGACATAGATTTCTTTGTTATGCTCGCCGAGGAGCGGCGCGGCGCGGTAAATACTGCCGGGGGTTTCCATCAGGCGCGGCACGACGCCGAATTGTTTGTATTTGCCGACTACCGGATGTTCCACGTCGACAAACAAACCGCGCGCCTTGGTCTGCTCCATTTCGACGAATTCGCCGGTGGTGTTGATCGGTGTAACCGCGATGCGGCGTTTCTGGCCTTCGTCATATAATTCTTCTTTGGTGTGTTTGGCGCAAAACTCGGCGATCGATTTGGTCACGATATCCGGATGCTTGCGGCGGTAGGACATTTTCTCGAAGTCCGGTCCGGAGATTTCCGGCGGCCGCCCCATCCAATCGACCAACCGGCGCCACTGCTCGACTGGAATGATGAAGATGCGCGCGTAGCCGTTCTTGGTCGCGTAGGGATCATAGAGGTCGGTTTCTTCGCCTTTGCGCGAAGCGCGCGCGGGTTTTTCGCCGGTGTAACCGTAGTTGGGAATGAAATAACCGGCGATGTGTCCGGCGCACTCGTGCATCGACACGTCGATGTATTGACCGCGGCCGCTTTCAAGCCGGTTATAAAGCGCGACGGCGATACCGAAAGCGCCGTAGGTCGAAGCCATGCCGTAGGCGATTTCTCCCGGCGGCTGAAGCGGCGGCTCGCCGGGCTCGCCGGCAAGATAAAGCAGATTGCCGAGCGCGATACCTGCCATGTCATTGGCCTTGTAATCGCGCCATGGGCCGGTCTGGCCGAAGGGCGTGATCGACGCGTAAACAATCTCTGGATTCTGCGCGCGCAGAGTTTGGTAGCCGGTGCCCAGCTCGTCCATCCGCCCCGGGCGGGCGGTTTCCAGCACAATGTCGGCCTTGCGCGCCAGTTCGAGAAATACAGCGCGACCGTCGGGCTTCTCGATATCGAGCGTGATGCTGCGCTTGTTCGTATTGAAATGAAGAAAATAAAGGCTCTTTTCCGGGTGCGGGGTGTCGTCTTTGAAAGGCGGAGTACGCCGAGACTCGTCGCCGTTCGGCGCTTCGATCTTGATCACGTCCGCGCCCATGTCGGCCAGAAGTTTGGTGCAATGGAGACCGAGCGGTCCGGCAAGATCGAGCACGCGATAGCTGCTCAGCGGTCCTGTTCTGGTAACCTTTTCCATGAATTCCTCTATGTAAAACGAGGCGATAGATTCGACCGCGATTCTTACTTGGACCACGCAACGGTGTCAAGGCGCAGTGAACGCAATAGCGCGTCTTGCGTCGCGCGTTTTGAGTGGAATCGAAAAGAAACGCAAGTTCCCATGACTTCGCAGCTTTTTTGGTTGTCAAACACCCGGCGATGCGAGTATGAATCGAGCCGTGACAGGTCGATCGAGACCCATCTAGGCGGCAAAATTATGAAAAGACTCTGGGCCGTTGCCGCGGTTATTTTATTTTTTACGAATGTGCATGCTTTCGCCGCGGACAAGGTGCGCATGGCCTACGTGAGCCCGAGCGTTTCGCTGTCGCTCCCGTGGATCGCCAAAGAAAGCGGCATTCTTGCCAAGCACGACCTCGCCGCGGAGATTCTTCTCATCACCGGTAGCCCGCGACTGGTCCAGTCGCTGATCGCCGGCGATGTCGACGTTGCCTTCGCCGGCATCACCGCGATCACCCGCGCGCGGGTGCGCGGCGCCGACGTGGCCATCCTTGGCGCCTCCGCGAACATATCGAGCCAGAAGCTCATGGTCGGACGAAACTCGAAAATCCGCCGGCTCGAAGACTTGAAAGGCGCCGTGATCGGCGTCTCACAATACGGCTCAGAGGCCGATACGTTCGCGCGCAATGCTCTGGCGTCGGCCGGTCTGAAACCCGACAAGGACGTCACCATGCTTCAGCTCGGCGGGCACCCGCAGGTCGCCGCGGCGATGGTAGCAGGGAAGCTCGATGTGGGCGCCCTGGCCGGCTTGGCCGCGCTCACGGCCGAGAAAGCCGGCGCGCGCATGCTCGCCAGCGCCGCAGAACTCAAGATTCTCTCGCCTTCGGGCACCTTCGCCGCCACCCGTGGTTATCTCCAGCGCAAGCGCGCCGTCGTCGAACGATTGGCCCGCGCCTTTGTGGAATCCATTCATTTTTTGAAAACCAATCGCACGGCCGCCATCGCGCTCTTGCAGAAATACTTCGGTGGCTTGAATGTGGAAGAAGCGACTTATCTGTATCAGGAGCAGATCGATTTGATCGAAACCCTGCCGGCGCCCAATGAGAGGGCGCTTCGCGCGGTGCTCGACCGCGAGACCGATCCGGGGGTGAAGAATTTTTCTGCCGCGGATTTTGTCGATGCGGGTTTTTTTCGAGAGATCGAGAAGAGCGGACTGATCGAACAGCTTTATCGAAAATAATGCGGATGGAACGATAAAAATGACGGAGATAAAGGAGACAAACCATGGCGCGGATCAGGCATATCGCATTGCTGACGAAGGACACTGAGAAACTCGCCGAGTTTTACAGGGCGTCGTTCGGGCTTAAGGAGGTGGCGCGCAGCGGCGAGCCGGGCGAGCACGGACGGGCGATTTATCTCTCGGACGGACACATCAACCTCGCCGTGCTGCCGGCGCGCAATCGCCGCGAAGGCATCTATCATTTTGGCATGGAAGTGGAAGACGTGAAGGGTGCCGCGCAGACGGCGCTCGCGGCGGGTGCCACGGGCGGAAAGGCCGAGCTGCCGCGCGACGGCCGCTTCGCTGAAACTTTTGTGCTCGATCCGGTGGGCACACGGGTCGATCTTTCGCTCGGTTGGAAAGTGTAAGCATTGGCATTGAAAGACTCGCCTGGAGTCGGCGCACCGCGGCCCGACTCCAATTTCACTCGCATCGCTCGCTCGTCAATCCTATGGCGCCCGCGAGCGCTGATTAAGAGTGAATCCGGTTTTAACCCCGATAGATGTTTCTGATGATCGGTTTTTGTCTCGTGTTCTTGTCGTGTGCGGAGTTTCGTCTCCGTGTGAAAGAAATTCACAACAAATTTTTTCATGTGCAGGTTGGTAACAAGCTCTCGCCGGCCATCGCGCCCGCTGCGCCTTAGGCGCGTCCTTCAATCTCTCGACAACATTGGTTTTTGTCTTTTACGTGTCTCTAGGCACGAGCGTTGCTGTGTCTGAACAACGGTTTCCCCAGCAGCGACAAAAACATTGGAGGTAGATTGATGAAGAAGATCGTCGGTGCGATTTCAGGCGCGGCTCTCGGCTTGGCGGCATTTTGTCTGTCGTCGACGTTCGCCAGGGCGGAGAATGTGGATGAGCGCATCAAAACGCTCGAGCAAGAGCTCAGCCAATTGAAGGACCAGCAGATCGAGATGAAAAAGGAGGCGACGGCAGCCTCCGCAGCGCTGCCGACCTTCGAATATCGGCCGGGCAACGGCCTCAATATCGAGGCGGCGGACAAGTCGTGGGGCTTTCGCGCCACCCTGGAGACATACTTCCGTTACGAGTTCGAATCCGGCCGCGACCAGGTCGGTCGGAGCCAGGGCGAGCTGATGGGACGGCGCTTTCGGCCCGGATTTCTCTACTGCATCAATAATTGCCTGTGGGAGATTGAGGCGACTCTCGACATGGACGGTTTTGGAACAGGCAATGGGAAGAATTCAACTAACAGTGCCACCAGCTCTATATTGCAGCGCGGCGCTGTGCAGTTTCATGGCGAGGATCTTCATCCATGGCTACCGACCGTGCAGTTTGGCATGGAAGTTCAAAATGCGCACGGTGGCAGTTTGGCTCGACAAGGATCGAGCTCCACCGGTGCCCAGGCCGAGTACGATCTCCATACGCGCAACGATGGATTCAATACGGGGCGAGCCGGCCAAGGCATCGTGCTGAACTGGGATGATCGATCGCTCAAGAGCATAGGAATTCCCGGCAGGCTGCGTCGCTTTCAAGTGAGCATGGCGGCCATCGGCGAAGGCGATGACGGGTTGGCGAGTTTCACCGATCGCAAGGATTTTAACATTTATACCAGCATTCAGCCCTTCTCGGAGATCAAAAATAAATGGATCAGCGGCCTGACTTTTGAGTACGGATCGTGGTTCTGCAATGTGGACAACCGCGCTCAGGACAACGGATGCAGCCGTTACCGCATCCAAGATCATGGCGATGGCGGCAGACAGACATTGTTCGACACAGGATCGGATACCATCGGTGACGGCCTGCACCGCGCGCATGGTCCGGGTCTGGTGTGGAACGTCGGGCCGTACACATTCCGCGCCATGGGGTCCTTCCAACAGAGTGAAGACCGTGGCGGTACGAGGGGAAAGAAGATGGCGCATAGCTTTTTGCTGGGCCACGACCTCTTTTTGTGGAGTCCGAAAGGCTGGCTGACTGGTTCTGCGACAACTACCGGTTCGGTATTACTCGGCACTCACTTCGAGCGCGTCGATATGGGTGTGGACTGTAACGGCTCGAGCGGCATCCCTTGCTCGGACGTTGTCGATTCCGGAGGATCGAGCTTGCTCAATCAATTCCACCGCAACCGCATCATGCTGCGTGAGTGGGATCTTTGGTATTTCATCGCGCCGCGGATGAGCATGGGTGTGAACGTGCTTTGGTACGACGCCTCTAACCTGCGCAACGGTCGCAACCAGGCAGCTCACAATCTAGGTATCTGCAGTTCGGATAAAATTGCCTCCGGCGGATGTCGCACCGGCATCGGCGGCGATTGGGTCGACGTGTTTTTGAACTGGAGATATACCTTCTAGCTCGGTCTCATGCGTTCGCTGTCACGTTTTTCGGAGCGCCGTTTTGATGATCGATCAATCTCTCGCCGGTCACTCCTTCCGGCGAGAGATTGACACGGCGTTGCCCCCGCCCTGGAGTGGCTGCATCCCGCCGCATGCCGCTCCAGGGCCACTCTAAAACTCCTCCCAGAAAAAAAGCCCTCCCATAATTTTTTACTAGCCTTCCTGGTAGCTTTTCCCTCTGTGTAATCCGCTTTGACTCGTCCGCACGGGGTTTTGGGCTTCTAGCACTCGTGTGCCTTTCAGTGGTCCAGATGGTTTAATTCGCGACTTTATACTACTTAAGTCTTATAGATGATTTTTTCCAAATAATAAATAATTTTTGCATAATACTTGACAGTTACGGTTAAAATGAATACAAGGCAAACCCAGTTGGCAATCAGCATTTAATACTACTTTAGTAGTATTGTAATCTTCGCTTGGGATTCCTCATGCCCCACATTCTGATCATCGAGCGAGATGACCGCGCCCGGGCACTCCTTCAATGCCGGCTTGCGAGCAATGCCGGCGTGAAGGCGACCTATGCCGCGTGCGTCGAGTCGGCGGGGGAGAAGCTCACGCGACGAAAGTTCGATCTGGTGCTGTGGAATTCATGCTCCGATCCGATCGCTAAGAGTGATTTTTGCCGGGCGCTTGAAGCGCTCGCCGGCAAAACCGCCAACACCCGGACGATCGTTTTGACCGACGAGGAAAAGCCCAATGCGCTGGAGGCGCGCGGCGATTTTCTTCGCTTTTGCCGCCGACCCGCGGGCGAAGAGGAGATTTTTTCACTGATCGTGAGCGGGCTCCGCGAGCCGCGCAGCGAACGCAATAGCGCGCGCTTGGACGATTCCGTGACCATCGAATTCGAAGGCATCATCGCGGCCGGTCTGCCGATGCACGCGGTGATTCGGCGCATTTTGGACGCTGCCACGGTCGACATTCCGGTGCTGATCACCGGTGAGACGGGCACCGGCAAGGATCTGATCGCTGCCGCGATTCACAAGCGCAGCAGCCGCAAAGACCGGCCGTACTTGGCGATCAATATGGGTGCCATGTCGCGCGAATTGATCGCCAGCGAGATTTTCGGCCATGAGCGCGGCGCCTACACGGGAGCGCAGGACACGCGGCCCGGGATTTTCGAGCAGGGCGACGGCGGCACCGTGTTTCTCGACGAGATCGCCACCATGGATGAGAAGACCCAGGTGAGTCTGCTTCGCGTGCTCGAAGAAAAAAATTTTCGTCGGGTCGGCGGCGTAAAAAATATCGGCACGGACACGCGCATTATCGCCGCCACCAACGAAGACCTGGAGAAACAGGTTGCAGAGAAACGCTTTCGCGAAGATCTTTTTTACCGGCTCAACGTTTTCCATATCAGCGTGCCGCCGCTGCGCGAGCGGCCAGGCGCCGTAACCGTGCTCACGGACTATTTTCTGTCGCACTTCGCGGCGAAATACGGCAAGGACGTGGAGCGCGTCTCACCGGAGACCTATCGGCTCTTGCGTCACTATCCGTGGCCGGGCAACGTGCGCGAACTCAAGAACGTGGTTCAAACCGCCCTGCTCATGGTCGACGGCGCCGAACTGACGCCCGAGTTCATCCCGCCGCGCATCCACGGCGAGGCGCGCTGCGACAGCCACGCAGAAACGATCGGCTCGTTTCGCGTCGGTTCCACCCTCGACGCCGTCGAAAAGGAATTGATTCGCCTGACTCTGGCCAGCGCCGGCGGCAACAAGAAACGGACCGCGCATATTCTCGGCGTGAGTCGACGCGCGCTCTACAACAAGTTGAAACGACATAATTTGTTCTGAGTGCGCATATTTTGCTCACTAGATGGGCATGTCATAATAAGCAAACCATAGAAATTTGTTTCGGTTTCTATGGGCTCATAATTTGTCTTTCGGAACGATGTGCATAATCGTAACACATTCCCAAAATACCACGCCCGTGTGTAAAGTTCGCGCACGCAAAACCCTGAACGAAGACCGCACAGTCGTCCTTTCTCTCCCATAAGTTGCCGTCGCTGCGGAGTTTTTTCCGCTGGTTTTGTTCTTGCTCTACCGTACGAGACGGGAGGTTGTGATGAGCAGAACAAACACAGCGACGGCGCGCCGGCCGGTCAATTCCAATCCGTTTGCCGAGCCGGATGTGTTGACGCCGCACCAGTTCTTCAAAGTCTTCCGTCAAAAGGGTCACATGGATCCCGAAGAAAAACTCATGTTCGCAGTGCTGACGGATGCCGTCGAGTGTTTTCAAAAACACATCGGCGCGAGCAGCCGTCGCTGCCGGGCGCTGTTCAGCGAGGCGGATACCTGGATCGCCAGCCGCGATTCCCTTTGGCCGTTTTCGTTCGAGCAAATTTGCAGCATGCTCGACATCAGTCCGAGTTATCTTCGGCTTGGCTTGCAGCGTTGGCGCGTGGCGCGCGAATGCGACCGCGGCCGGCGCCGGCGCATTCGCGAACCGCTGCGTTATCAATATCGGATGAAAAACAATCGCCTGACTGTATAGGCGTGGGGTCGGTTGAAAGGCGACCGAGAGAAATCGCGGACAGCATGGCACGGCAAGCCAGCGCTGGCGCCCGGACCGGCAAGATTCTGTTGGTGGGGCTCGACTACAACCAGCTTCTGGAGAAGCGGTTTGCCGAGGCCGGCTACGAAGTCGTCGCCGTCAGCGACGGCGCGGCGGCGATGGAGAGAGCGCGCGCGGAGGCTCTCACCGTTGCGGTAGTCGTGTCTAGCGGCTCGCTGATCAATATGGCTGAAACCATCTTCAATTTGCGCGATGTCAACGGATCGATCGAGATCATGCTCATCGTCGACCGTCTCGGGCGGCGCGTGAGCAGGTTTCTGCGCCAGCTTATCGAGCATCCGATCGAGGGCACGCGCATTCTCACGCGCCGGCAACTGCAAAAGCAACTGCACGCGTTGCCGCAGCATTCACCGCCGGTGGCCCGACCAAGGAATCACTGATCGGTCGGAAAGCGAGGCAACGAAGATGAGAAAGCCTGAACTCAAATTCCCTCGCTGCCGACCTCCGAGCCCGGGCCGTTTCATACTTTCCTCCGCTTCCAATTTGTTCGAGCCGTGCGATCTTCGCGCCTCCATGAGCAAGCAGGCGCGTTGCCGAGCGCGAACTTGCGCCGGCACCGGCCGGGCGGCAACCAACCCCGAACTGCAATCGACTGCCAGCCGATCGGACCGCGCGTCCGCAATGTGGCGTCTGTGGCCGCTCGCCGCTGCCGACAGTGGAGACGTGTCGGGGGATGCGGTGATTTTCCATCGAATCGAGCTGAAGAGAGGGGGCTTTATGAAAAGACTCGTTTCATTCGTCGGTTTGATCGCGCTTGGACTGTTTGCTGCCGCCGGAGGGGCGCGGGCCGAAAAGATCCGCTTCGCTTACATATCGGACTCGCCTGGGTCGGCGGCGCCTTACTGGATCGCCAAGGAAGCCGGGCTGTTCAAGAAGCATGGTTTGGATGTCGAGCTGATCTTCATCAACGGCAGCACCCGCGGCATTCAGAGTCTGATCGCCGGCGATCTCGACTTCGCCGGCGCGGTAGGAACTTCGGCAATCAACGGCAAGCTCGCCGGCGGCGACATCTTTATAGTCGACAGTCTGGTCAACACCCTGCCGTACTATATTATCGGTAAGTCTGACATCAAATCGCCCGAAGACCTGAAAGGGCGGACCCTCGCTACGCACATTCCCGGCACCTCCGCTGATTTCGCGGTGCGTCTGACCTTGCGCAAATACGGCATTGACTACAAAGACATTCGAGCGGTCATGGTCGGCGGCTCCCCGGCGCGCGTCGCCGCGGTGATCAACGGCCAGACCGATTTTACGATGGTGACCGAACCGGGAAAAATTCAGGGAGAAAAAGCGGGATTGAAGGTGATCGTCGACATGGCGAAGCTCAAGATTCCGTTTCAGTTCAGTTGCACCGTGACCACCGGAAAATTGATTCGCGAGCAGCCCCGGCTTGTCGAGGGCGCAGTCAAAGCAATGGCGGAGGCGGTGCACTTCTTCAAAACCAAAAAGCAGGAATCTCTCCGCATCATGGCCAGGTATACCCGCGGTTCGAAGCCGGAGGTGATCGAGGGGTCGTGGGCCGCGTACACCGAGTTGCTCCAGGAAAATATGCAGCCGACGATCGAGGGATTGCGCGACACCTTGGCCGTGCAGGCGAGCTGGGATCCCAAGGCCGGCAAGGCGACGGCCGAGGATTTCGTCGACTTGCGTTTTGTCAACGACCTCAAGCAAAGCGGTTTTGTCGACAAACTTTACGGCCGCGCGCAGATGAGCCGCAAGTGAAGCGGCGGTCGGCGCGGACTGGATCGAGAGAAAGGAGACAAACATGGACCGCACAGCCAAGCTGATTGTAGCGGCGCTGTCGGCCGGCCTTTTTTTATCTTATCCGACTTCCTCCTCCTGGGCCGGATCGGACGCCAAACTGATCGAAGGCGCGAAGAGCGAAGGCGCTGTTTCCTTCTACACCACGATGACCTTGAGCCAGAGCAAAAAAGTCGTCGATCGATTTCAAAAGAAGTACCCGTTCATCAAGCCCGAGCTTTTTCGCGGCGGCGGCGATGAGGTGCTGAACCGGATTCTCAACGAGTCGCGCGGCGGCCTCAACGCCTGGGACGTGGTCTCGACCCGCGGCGATTCCGTGTTGTCCTTGATGGACGCCAAGCTGATCACATCCTATCGAGCCCCTGAGACCAAGTTCATCGACCGTGACATGGTCGACGACGAAGGCTACTGGACCGCCTACTATGTGAATCCCTATGTGCTCGGCTACAACACCAAGCTCGTCGCCAAGGAAGACGCGCCGAAGACCTACGAGCAATTGCTCGATCCCAAGTGGAAGGGCAGAAAAATTTCTATCGACGACTCCGCCTACGGTTTTCTCGCCGGACTGATTCGCGCGTGGGGAAAGGAAAAGGCGGTCGGGTATTTCAAGGAACTCGCCGCGCAGGAGCCGGTGGTGCAACGGGGCAATACCAACCGCGTTCAACTCATGATGGCCGGCGAATATCCGCTGATCATCGCCTACGCGCCGACGATTCAGCGCGAAACTTCCCTCGGACATCCGATCGACTGGGTGGCGCTGGAACCAGCGCCGGTGCAGGTCAATCCGATGATGTTGGCGGCCAAAGCGCCGCACCCCAACGCCGGCAAGCTGTTCATAGATTTTCTGCTGTCGAAGAAAGGGCAGAAGATGCTGGTGAGCTTTCGCCGTATTCCGGTCCGCAATGACGTCGATGCCGATCCGCCGCGGCTGTTCAAAGGCTACAAGCGCATCGTCGAGAATCCGGAGGATTACAAACACTTCAACGAGATCGTGAAGCTTTATCAGGAGATCCTCGGATTGCGCTGAGCGGCGTGCTCTACGCTCCGAGGGACGACATCATCGTCGGCTAGCAACGGTTTCGCAGGACCGGGGGAGGGGATATGAAGATAATGCGCGGTTGTTTGTGTTTGTGCGCGGCGCTGGCGCTTTTCGGGGGATCCGCTGCCGCTGCCGAACCGTTCTACCAGGGCAAGACCGTCACGGTCATTGTCGGCTTCACCTCCGGTGGTTTCTACGATCGCTGGTCGCGGTTGCTCGCGCGCTACGTACCCAAGTATTTGCCCGGGCATCCGGAAATGATCGTGCAAAACATGCCGGGCGCGGGCGGCATGATCGCCGCAAACCACATCTACGGCGTGGCGAAGCCCGACGGCCTATCGGTCGCCATGCTTTCCTACGGCCTGTATCTGGACCAGCTCGTCGGCCGCAAGGAGGTCCGCTACGACGTGCGCAAACTCAACTGGATCGGCTCGCCGGAGAAGAGCGAGGTGCTCCTGTACATGCGCGCCGACGCGCCGTTCAAGAGCATCGAGGATATCCGCAATGCTAGCACGCCGCCCAAATGCGGCTCCACCGGCACCGCGGGCACCGATTATATTCTGGCGCGTCTGATCGAAGAAACGCTCGGCGCGAAAATCGACACGGTGCTCGGCTACCCGGGTGGGAGTGAGATCGATCTGGCGGTGGAGAAGGGCGAAGTGCAATGCCGCGGCTTGACTGCCGCGCCGTTTTTCGGGCGCGAGCCGTTTATCTCCTGGCGCAAGAAACATTTCGTCAATGTGCTGCTTTACGGCGGACTCAAGCGCGACCCACGCACTCCCGACACACCGACCATTTACGAGATCTTTGACAAGGAGAATACGCCGGAGGAAACTCGGCGAGTCGCCGACGTCATCTTGCGCGGCGGCGATTTCGGCAGGCCGTGGGTTATGCCGCCGGAGACGCCCAAGGATCTCGTCAGTCTCATGCGCGCCGCCTACGCCAAGGCGATGAAGGACACGGCGCTCCTGGACGAAGCCAAGAAAGCCAAATTCGAAGTCGAATTCGTTTCCGGTGAGGAGTTGCAGAAACTGGCGGAGAAGATGATCGACCAGCCGCCCGGCGTCGTCGCGCGGGTGAAAAAGCTGCTCGGTCAAAGTTAGCGGGAGGGTTGCTTAATTTACACGGCAAACCGATCCGCTTCGTAGTCGGCCGGGTCGACGACGGCGGGGCTCGGTAGTACCCTGCTCATTGCCGAGGACATTCTGATGAGATGCCAGATCTCACATTTCCACAAGCGTCACGAATAAAAAACCAAGGAGGAAGGAATTCCATGATCAATAAAGATTACGCGAGTATTGCGGTTTGCCTGCTTTTGGCAGGCGGACTGGCGGCGTGCTCGAGCAACGAGGCGTCAAAGGCCGCGGCCGCGCCAGCGTCGGCCCAAGCCAAAGGCGCGACAAAGCCGGGGGAGCAAGCCCGCAAGCCTCAGTCGCAAAGCAGTCTGGACGCGCTGCGCCGCGGAGATTCCGCGGCCACGCCGAAAGACAGCGCGCTCAAGGAAGTCTTCTTCGAGTTCGATCGCTACGATCTTACCAGCGAATCACGAGGAACCCTGAAAACCGCCGCCGATTGGTTGAAAAAGAATCCGGCGGCGAAAGTCGAGATCGAAGGTCATTGCGATGATCGCGGCACCAACGAATACAATCTGGCGCTGGGTGCGAAACGCGCGAACGCGGCGAAGGATTATCTGACGACGCTTGGGGTTCCCGCAGCCCGCCTCTCGGCCACGAGCTACGGCGAGGAAATCCCGGTCTGCCGCGAGGAAAGCGAGGCTTGCTGGCAGAAAAATCGCCGCGACCGTTTTGTCGCCGGCAGCGCTAAGCCGGGTGTCTAGACGCGAGCTGCGCCTTTTTGCATTTCGACAGGATTGTCCAGTTGTGTTTGAGCGTGAAGCCAGCCTGAGCCGGGTGCTCGGGCTGGCTTTTTTTGTTCGCGCGGTGCCGCCAAGGCTGCGCTGCTGTTTGGCAGACCGCAGCGCCGTGCTAGGGTGGATTTTACATTCGCATCGGGCAGGAACCGCGTCCATCTATTATGACTTTGTTGCAATTCGATTTCTCCGTGCTGGGTATTTCCGTCCTGGCGGGTATTCTCGGCTCGCTCCTCGGCCTCGGCGGCGGCATTATTATCGTTCCTACGCTCACTTTGCTGTTTCATATCGACATCCACTACGCCATCGGCGCTTCGATCGTTTCGGTCATCGCGACCTCCAGCGGCGCCGCCGCGGCTTACGTGCGCGAGCGTATGACTAATTTGCGCGTCGCGATGGTGCTCGAGCTGGCCACCACCGCCGGCGCGCTCACGGGAGCCTATCTCGCCGGCCAATTGGCGGTGCGCTGGCTCTACGTGATTTTCGGGGTCGTCATGGGCTACTCGGCGCTGATGATGTTCCGCAAGCGCCACCAGATCGTCGGCGAGGAAATCATCGCCGCGCCCTGGGCCGACCATCTCAAATTGCATAGCAGTTACTACGACGAAGCCGCCGGGCGCGAAATCGTTTACCGTGTCGCGCGCACGCGGGTCGGCCTCGGTCTCATGTATATCGCGGGCATCGTCAGCGGGCTTCTGGGCATCGGTTCGGGCGCGCTGAAGGTGCCGGCCATGGATCTCGCCATGCGCCTGCCGATCAAAGTCTCTACCGCCACGAGCAACTTCATGATCGGCGTCACCGCCGCGGCCAGTGCCGGCGTCTACTTCGCCCGCGGTGATATCGATCCGTTCATCGCCGCGCCGGTGGCGACCGGCGTGCTGATCGGCGCGGTGCTGGGCTCGCGCCTGCTCGGGCGGTTGCAGAGCGCCACGATCCGGCTGGTTTTCGTGGCGGTGCTGCTCTGGGTTTCGGGCGAAATGCTGCTGAAGGGATTGCGCGGATGAACGAATTGCGAGCCGCCGAAGAAATGGCCGAAGCGAAGACCGAAACCGAAGAGCGCGTGCGCAAGGTCGAGCTGCTGATCAGCAACCTGCTGCGCCTGGGCGTGACGCTCAGCCTGATTTTGTTTCTGTGCGGCACGGTGATCAGCTTCGCGCAGCACCCTGAGTTCTTCTCGGACCGATCTTTCTTCGGTCATGCGGGCTCAGGCGCGCCGCGGAGCCCGGTCCTGCATTCGCTCACCGATGTGGCGGCGGGATTGGAAGAGTTCCGGGGCGAAGCGATCGTGACCCTCGGGATTTTGCTGCTCATCGCCACGCCGGTGATTCGCGTCGGCGTGTCCATCTTCGCGTTTATCTATCAGCGCGACCGTCTCTATACTTTGATTACCGCCACGGTTTTCAGCCTGCTGCTGCTTTCCTTTGTGCTCGGCAAGGCGGAGTAGGGACGGGGTTTCCGTCCGCGTCGCATTTCAGGCGCGACCCGTTGATTCTCGCGGTCAATCCGGTTTTCCTGAAGAATAGCAGCGGAAAACGCTCTCTGGGGGATTCGCAGCTTGAGCCGAAACGCGCGATGCCGAAATTTTTGATCCCGGCCATTCTTTTCTCCCTGTTTTTTTCCTCGCGCGCCCCGGCGCAGACGGAGCTTCGGTTTGTCACCTGGACTTCGGAATCAGCCAAGGTCTGGGCTGAGATCATCGCCGACTTCGAAGCCGCGCACCCCGGGGTCAAAGTGGTGCAGGAAGTCGGCCCGAGCTCGTCCACCGAATTTCACGATCTCGTCACTCAGAAACTGCGCAATCGCGATCCGCAGATGGACGTCTTCTTCATGGACGTCGTCTGGCCGGCGGAGTTCGCCGCCGCGGGCTGGGCGCTGCCGCTGGATAATTTTTTTCCGCCCGCGGAGCAGAAGCAATTTCTCGATGCGCCGATCCTGGCCAACCGCTACGGCGGACACATTTACGGCGTGCCGGTGTTCGTCGACGCCGGCATGCTTTATTACCGCAAGGATTTGCTGGAGAAGTATGGTTTCGCGCCGCCGCGCGCCTGGCCGGAGCTGGTGCAGCAAGCGAAAACGATCCTGGCGCGGGAGCGCGATCCTTATCTCACCGGCTACTCGGCGCAGTTCAAACAATACGAAGGTCTGATCTGCAACATGATGGAGTTCATCCTGAGCAACGGCGCGACGCTCTGGGACGAGCGCAGCATGCGCAGCACCTTGCAGCATGCTGATGCCAAGGAAGCGGTGCGCTTCGTGCGCGATGAAATTGTCGGCGCCATCGCGCACCGCGGCGTGCTTGCCTACCAGGAATCCGAGTCGCTGGCGCTTTTCACCCAGGGCCGGGCGATTTTTCATCGCAACTGGCCCTACGCCTGGGAAGTCGCCAACGACGCCAGGCAATCGAAGATTGCCGGCCGGGTAGGGGTCATGCCGCTGCCGGCTTTTCCCGGCCACAAAAGCGCATCGACCCTCGGCGGCTGGCAGCTTGCTATTAGCCGCTTCTCGCGCCGGCCCGAGCTGGCCTGGCAGTTCGTCCAGTTCATGACCAGCAGCGCGATGCAAAAGCGCATCTCGCTTTCGATGGGGCGCGCGCCGGCGCGCGCGGCGCTCTATCGCGACCCGGAAATCCTGCGGCGCTATCCTCAATTCGAGTCGCAGTATCAAACGCTGGTCCGCGCGGTGCCGCGGCCGCGCACACCGGTGTATCTGCCGCTGGCCAACATCATGCAGCGCTATTTCAGCTCGGCTATCGCGCTCCGCGATTCCGATATCGATGGGCTCGCGCGCTCGGCGGCGCGCGACATGGACCGGGTGCTCGACCTTTTGCGCGATCGGAGCGCGCGATGAACAAAATTCGCGAGCCGGTCTGGCGGTTCTTGTTGCCGAGTTTTCTCTTCGTCGGCGTGTTTTCGCTTTATCCGATCTTCGAGTCGTTTCGCTTGAGCTTGTACCGGATGATTTTGACTCTGCCATGGCTTGGGCAGAAATTCGTCGGGCTGGAGAATTACAGCGACCTTGTGACCGATCCGGTGGCGCTTCGGTCGTTTGGGACTTCGCTGCTTTTTGTCGCGGTGACCACGCCGGTGGAGGTATTGCTCGGGCTCGGCATGGCGCTGGCTCTGAACGAAACCTTCCGCGGGCGTGGCTGGCTTCGCGCGGTCGTTTTGATTCCCTGGGCCGTGCCGACGGTGGTCACTTCGCAGATGTGGCGTTTCATCTTCAACGATCGCTACGGGGTTTTCAATTATCTTTTGTTCGGCGACGCCACCCAGCTCTACTGGGCGCCGCTGGCCGAGCCGGGGCTTGCTTTGATGGCGATCATGGTGGCGGACATCTGGAAGACCAGCGCGTTCGCCGCGCTGATCATTCTCGCCGGGCTTCAAGGAATTCCCGGCGAGCTTTATGAGGCCGCCGGCATCGACGGTGCCGGCGCCTGGCAGAAATTTCGCCACATCACCTGGCCGTTGATCCGGCCTGCGCTGCTTCTGGCCTTGCTCTTTCGCACCATCGACGCCCTGAAAGTTTTCGATCTGGTTTTCGTCATGACCCAGGGCGGGCCGGCGGACGCGACCAACGTCTTGCAGTTTTACGGTTACAAGAAAAGTTTCGCCGAGGGCATGATCGGCTACGGCTCGGCCATCGCCGTCGCGGTGTTTCTGGTCTCGCTGGCGCTGGCGCTGGTGTACATTCGTGTTCTCGGCACCGGTCTTTTGCGAAAGGAACGCGCGGCGTGAAACGAATCGCCTTCGCTCTCGCGGTCGCCGCGATCGGCGCCTGGAGTCTGCTGCCGTTTCTCTGGTTCGTTTCGACTTCGCTCAAGAGCGCCACCGAGATCGATGCGATTCCACCGGTGTTCTGGCCCAGCTTTCAATGGGATCACTATCGCG
>Ga0207707_10002144_pt1 | contig 17867 bp, 21 predicted proteins | sample KBSC83BmetaG_FD_184336 | JGI IMG/M metagenome (GOLD analysis project Ga0207707, IMG submission 184336) | Corn rhizosphere microbial communities from Kellogg Biological Station, Michigan, USA - KBS C8-3B metaG (SPAdes) (version 2) | ecosystem: Host-associated > Plants > Roots > Rhizosphere ...
CATAGGGAACCATACGGGAAAGCACCGTATTATTTTTTATTCCCTGCCTTATTTTCCAGCCGAAGAGCAAACTGAAATGGTGTTCCCTGGAAAGTTTTACCAGGCTTTGGCTTCTTTTGATGGGTTTCGCGGTCATAGTCATGATGAGGGTCTTCTTATTATATAATACTCTTAAATCCCTGCTCCCGGAAATAATTTATTCTGAGCAAAAACATCTCCGCCATCTTATCTGCACGCCATTTGGCCTCCTTTGCTTTTTCCCCGCTGAACTGTTCGTTCAGTGTTTCTTTGAATAATTTAAGCCATTGTTCAAAATGGGATTTATCAACCGGCAGATTCGCATGTGGCGGGAAAGGAGTTCCCGTATACGTGTGTTCACCCAGCAAAACGGTTTGCCAGAACCGGTACATCTTTTCCAGGTGTACGGGCCAGTTATCCCGGATCCTTTCGTTGAAGATGGGCGCCAGCAGTTCATCCGATCTTACTTTTCCGTAGAAACTGTCCACCAGGGTTTTGATATCCTCCAGGTTCAGTAATTCTTTTTTTTCCTCCATACAATTCACGGTTTAATAGAAATATAGGTAACGAAGTAATAAAGCGCCCAGCCGAAAAACCCGATGATCAGGATCCAGACCCAGGAAGGGATGGTTTGTGGTGTTTCACTGCCGGCAATCAGGAATTTTTTCTGATCACCCTTGCCATAGGCATTGATCATCAGCGGCAGCACACCATCCACAACAGCATCTTCTTTTATGCCTTCCACGGCAATGGCGGGACCGTTTCTCACCACAAACGGAATGATACGAATACCCTCTTTACCGCCGGGGTCCCGGCTGACGATCTGAAGGCGGTGATTCCCATCGACCAGCTTCCGGGTATCCAGTTCAAAACTGGCCGGAGAAGCAAAGGTAGCAATGGGCTTGGGATCGCCGTCCAGAAAAATGAATATGGTGCTTTTGTCATCCATCTTATTCGGGATTTAGTATGAGCCTTTTTATGTGTTGTGGCGAATTTTCTCCGGGACGGATCAGCCATTTTACCGAATAAAAAAGCGTAAACACAACAATAACCACGGCTACGCCAACAATGAAATAGTCCCATTTCCCCGAGGGCCCGGCTCCATGGGTGATGCCGCGCAAAATCTTTGGCTGCTGCGCTTCGCAGGCGGGACAGGCCAGGCTGCAGATCTGGAGCAGTAGACCGGTAAGCAAAAACAATATTTTTTTCATTTATTTATTGTTTGATGTTATTTTCAGAAAGTCGACCACTTTTTTCACTTCGTCCACGGTAACGGGTTTGACGTTATTCCCCCAACTTGATTTCTCATGATTCATGATAGCTGTGATCTCTTCTGCACTCAGGTTGTTATTGGTGCCAACAGCCGGCATGGGTCCGAATCCTTCCTGAATGCGGCCGGTGTAGCCGTTCATGATAATGTTAATCATGGTTTCCGGATTTTCGTCCAGCACGATAGGACTTCCTTTCAAAGGCGGGAAAGCGCCTTTCAGGCCCTCTCCGTTTGCCTGGTGGCAACTCTGACAGTTAGCCGTGTACAGGGCAACGCCATCTGCTGCCGCAGGCTTGCTGGTACCATTGGCAGCAGACTCAACTTCTTTTTTGTAAAGAAATTCCGGCGCGGGCTTTCCATCGGGAAGTTTCGTTTGTTTTAATGACTGGAGATAGGCAACGAGGTATAATGCATCCGGCTTTGCCACAACTTTACCGGTTTGTCCGTTGAGAAAATCCTTCGGCACATTCACAACGACATCTCCTTTGTCCGCACTGTCTTTTATTTCAAAGAGCCAGGGATAGGCGGGCATCACCGATGCTTCCACCACGCTTCTCGGATTAAAAAGATGGACGAGGTTCCATTCCTTACTGGGTTGTCTTTTGCCGATATTTGTCAAATCCGGGCCGGTTCTCTCCGAACCCATCAGGGTAGCGGTATTGCGCCAGAAATCGGTACGGTGGTTTCCGGCATAGTCCGCCGCAATGGAAGGGCGTTCGCCCCATACCTTATCCATATCCACATTCCGCACCTGCTGGGTATGGCAGGCGACACAGCCGTTGGCAATATAAATTGCCTTTCCTTTTACAGCATCGGCACTCAGGGGTTCGGCATTGGGCAGGGGTGCAAAGTTCTTTTGATTGTTCAGTGCAGGAAGAATGGCTACCAGAACGGTCAGTCCCGCGAAGAACAGGAAAGCCGTTCTGAATAATATTTTATGGTTATCGAATAGTTCCATGATTTAATAATTAGCAGCTGCAGATTTTTTCTCCATTTTTTCCAGCGCCAGATCCTTCACATCCGGTTCATTGCTTCCCGCAAGCATTTTATAGATATTGTAGGCAAAGAATAAATGAGAGAACCACATCAGGCTTCCTCCGATGGCGCGCCATAACCAGTAAGGCGCCATGAACACCACGCCGTCGATAAAAGGTTTTCCGGCAACCCACATCATTCCTTTGAGGGTGGCGCCATACATCAGGGGAACGGTATAGAATAATAATCCGATCAGGGCCAGCCAGAAATGGGCGCCCACCGTGATCTGTGGTGGTTCCTTGCCGGTTAGCCGCGGAATGACTGCATAGATGCCGGCCCATACAAAAAAACAGATGATGCCGTACATGGTCATGTGAGAATGCGCCACCGTAAAGTCGGTGAAATGCCAGAACAAGTTCGTGGAGCGGAACGCTTCGGCCGTTCCCTGGGTGGATCCGGTAAAATAGAAGATGATGCCGACCAGGAAGAAGGGCAGGGTATAGCTCCCGGGAATTTTATACCAGGCGCCTTTGAAGGTCATGAGAAAATTGGTAGTGCCGGCCACAACCGGAATGACCATGCCCATGCTGCCTACGATGGCCACGGTCTGCAGCCACCAGGGGATTGGGCTGAAAACAAAATGATGGGATCCGATTAAGGTATAAAAAAGAATTTGCGTCCAGAATGCGAGGATGCCCAGACTATAAGAATAAATCGGTTTGTTTAATTGCTGCGGCAGAAAATAGTACACGATGCCTAGGGTAAACAGCATGAACCACATGCCGACGCCCTGGTGCATATAATAACCCTGCGCGATGGTTTCACCGAGGCCGTCCTGCCACCAGGGACCGTACGCGACCAGCACAATAACGAGCGCAAAAATAACCGCTGAAATAATATACCAGTTGGAAATGTAAATTTCTTTGGTGGTCCTTTTGCCAACGGTTTTTAAAAAATTACCCAGGGTAATGACCAGTCCGATCGCGAATAATGCCATGACCGGCCAGATGTATTCCCGGTATTCACCTCCGCCATTGTTGATGCCGGCCATCAGGCAGATAGTTCCCAAAATGACGGACGCATTGATGAGGATCAGGGTCCACCAGCCTTTTTTAATACTGGCCAGGGGCGTATTACTGACCATGGGAACGATATAATAACCCAGACCCAGCATGGCCAGTGATGCCCAGCCCCAGAATACGGCATTCGTGTGCACCGGGCGAAGCCGTCCGAAACTCAGCCAGCTGAGGTGGTCGGCATCGGGCGCAACAAATTTTATTCCCAGGTATTCGCCAACGCTGGTACCGAACAACAGCCAGAAGGTGGCGGTTCCTATATACCAGAGGATGAGTTTTGATAAGGCCGGATCGATATTGGGGCGCTTCAGCGCTTTCTTTTTGACGGCCACTACCGGGAGACCGGCATTGGTTTTAATATTGATGAGGCCTTTTTCATCTTCTGCCGTTTCATGTCCTGAAAGTTCCCGGTTGCTGAGCTGATAGTCCAACGCCTGTTTTCGTTTCAACAGGGTTTTTGCCAATTCTTCGTCCGGCAGGGCAGCCAGCCATTCCGCAAGTTTCTCTGCTTCTTCCTGAGCCCTCCGGATCCGGGTTTGTTTTAAAACGTTCATCACTTTTACGACCATGAGTACGATACCCAGGAGAACCGGGATCAGCACCAGGCTGATAACGATGAGAAAACCGGCTTCGCTGAAGATATTGGTTGAACCGGAGGGGGATTGAGCAAGCAGGGTTACCGGGAAAAGCAGAATCAGCAGCATGCCTCCCGTTCTGCTGACTGCGGAAGAAGACCCGGAAGATTTCTTTCCGGAATTTTTTTCCTGCTTCAGATTCAGCAGGGTTTCGATCTGCCTGCTGTCCAGGTTACCGAGGTATTGCTGAAAACGCCCGGCTTCGTTTTCAGTCTTGCGCTTTTTATTCGCGTCCAGCACTTCCCCGGTTTTGATTTTTAAATAAATTACCGCGATCAGGAGAAGCAGCAGGAGCAGGGAAAGAAAAAGGATCAATCCCACGGGTTGGTGCAGGCTGATGTTCATAAGTTACAATATATTAATACCTTTTTATCCTTTATTATTTCAAAAAAAATTACCGCTGTTTCAGAAAGGCCAGGTTCTTTTCAAATTGTTCATAAAAAGCACCCAGTTTGGCATCCTGTAAAATATCGGCCAGTTCCTTCCTTATTTTTTTAAATTCATGGTGGATGGGGCAGGGCTTGGACTCGGAACAAAAGTCAAGGCCCAGCGCGCATCCGGAAAAAATTTTGTCGCCGTCAACCGCTTTCACGATATCCGCCAGGGAAAATTTTAAGGATTGCTTATCCAGGTAAAAACCGCCGTTCGGCCCCTTCAGGGACTGAACCAGGCCGCGACGGCTGAGGCTTTGCAGGATCTTGGCAATAAAATATTCCGGGGAATCAATTCCCTTTGCAATTTCCTTAATGCCTGTTTTGTACCCGTTCTTTGATTTCTGCGCTATAAAAATCATGGCCCGAATAGCATACTCACAGGTTTTAGAAAACATTTCGTCGTTTTTATGCTGCAAAAATAAATAAAACTCCTAATAAAAGACTTTTATATCCTTTTTTATTTTCCCGGCTGCTGGTTGTTTTGGATGATCTGAACAAAAAGCCGGTTAAATTGTAAAAGCTGTAAATACAACATCATGAAACGCACAGCAAAAGCACATTGGAACGGAACATTGAAAGAGGGCAGGGGGGAAATCTCTACCCAGAGCACCACGTTAAACAAAACGCAGTATTCCTTTAAGACCCGTTTTGAGCAGGGTGTCGGAACCAATCCGGAAGAACTGATCGCGGCGGCGCATGCCGGCTGTTTTACTATGGCGGTTGGAGCAGCATTAACCCAGGCGGGCTTCACTCCAGGTGATCTGGATACCGAAGCCACCCTCGATCTGGATATGGCGACTTTGACCATTACGGGTATTCACCTGGAATTGAAAGGTTCAGTTGTTTCCGGAGTAAATGAAGCGAAATTTAAAGAGATTGCGGAAGGAGCAAAGGCCAATTGTATTGTTTCAAAGGCGTTAAGTGTACCGATTACATTGAATGTCAGTTATAAATAAAACTGAATGTCAGTTATAAATAAATTTATGTATCAGATGGATACAGAGCGCTGGCTGCAAGGCCGGCTTTTTTTGTATTTGGGGGGCAGATCCCGGCTATCTTTAATAAAATTTATGATGACCACATCCCTGTTTGCCGGGCTTTTCCTGGCCTGCAATGCGCAGCGTAAAACGCTGGCCCCCGGAGATACTGTGCCGTCTTTCTCCCTGAAAGACCAGAATGATAGTCTTTTTGATGTTTCAGATTATATCGGGAAGAAAATCCTGGTGATCTATTTCTATCCGAAGGACGAAAGCCCCGTTTGCACGAGGGAAGCCTGTTCCTTCAGGGATAGCTATTCGGATTTTACCAATGCAGGAGCCATGGTTGTGGGCGTTAATTCAGCGTCGGTGGAAAGTCATAAACATTTTCAGCTCAATCATCAATTGCCTTTTACGCTCCTCAGCGATCCGGGTAATAAGGTACTGAAATTATTTGGCGTTAAAAGCAGGTTCATGATATCCGGGAGGGAAACCTTTGTGATCGATAAATCAGGAAAGATCCGGTTCACTTATGACTCTTTCACGAACGGCCCCGCGCATGAGGCGGAAGCGCTGAAGTTTATTAAGACGCTGGAATAAGAGAGTTGACGAATGACGGTTGACCGTTGACGGACATCAGGTTTGAATTCGCGCCTGAAGTCTATCCACAATATACTATCCACGGCACAATCCGGTTATATATTATTTAAAAAAACTCTTCGTATTCCCCTCTTCATTCCCCGCCTTATAATAACTGCGGAAGTATTCATCTGCTGAAATGGCGCCGCTTCCTTTTATGGCGAAGAGGATCAGTAAAAACAGGACGATAACCGAAAGGACCAATTCGGAACTGCTTTCACCGGCTGCTTTAATATTTACAAAAAAGGTAGCAATGACCAGTATCGGAATTTGCACGATGGAAGAAGTACGTGTAAAAAGACCGCAGGCAATAAATAGCCCGCCCAGCATATTAATAACGGCAACCAGCAATGACAATCTATCTGAATTGCTGGAAAACGCCTCCACACCTGTTTGCTGGATCATGTTTTTTAACAGGGCGGTATCACGGATAAAACTAATTCCTTTCCACATCAGGATCAGACCCAATACAATCCTTAAGATGGTAAACCAGCGGGGTTGATTGTCGTTGGTTTTTTCGGTAATATTCTTTCCGGACATAAATGTGAATTTAGCGGGTGAATGATAAAACCGGTTCCTAAAAGAGCTGGGACTGAAGTTAACAAAAATAACCCTCATTTCCCCGGTTAAACGGTAACAAAATGTGAGCCTGGTTGTATATCAGGAGGGGGAATCAGGAGACTAAACCCCGATAAATTAGCTTATACTCTCCGTTGGCAATCCGAAAGCCGTTAAACTAAAAAATTATGGAAAAGATTCTCGAAAAGTTGAAAAAGGAAGCGTCTGATTGTTGCGTAACCATTATTTTAAAAACCCACAGAACCAAACCGGATGACGGTCAGGATCCCATTCTTTTAAAGAATCTGATCAGGGAGGCTGAACTACGGTTACTGAATGGCTATGACAAGCGGCTCGCCCGCTTACTGGTTGATAAAATGAATGCGCTGGCGGAGACGATTAATCATACTTATAATTCGGATGGGTTGGTACTTTTTGTAAATGATCATATCGCAGAATATATCCGCCTGCCCCTTCCGGTTGAAAACCGGGTGGTTATTGACAGGACTTTTGCAACCAGGGATCTGATCAGAGCCCTCCACCAGGCATCTGCTTATTTTGTGCTGGTATTAAGCAGGGATAAAGCACGGTTGATTGAGGCATTAAATGATCAGGTTAAAGAAGAGGTGGAGCAAATTTTCCCCATTGAAAACCTCAGTCTGCATCCTGTGGACAGAACGGATGCCGCGCTGGGCAGCAGACAAACCAGCCTGATGCTGGAGTTTTTCAACCGGGTGGATAAACAGTTAAATAAGATAGTGCGGGAAAATCCGCTGCCGGTCTTACTATGCACTGAAGAATCTAACTATCATCAGTATCTGAAAATTGCCGATCGTAAAGAAATCATCGTTGGTCATCTCAATGGAAGCAGACAGAATGAAAAAGCGCATCATATTATTGAGGGAGCATGGCCGCTGATCAAACAGATCAACTCGAATAATAACAAGGAAAGATTGCAGGAACTTTCCGGTGCATTGGGCACGGGTAAACTGGTGACCGATTACCATGATATCTGGGATGCGGTTCAGGACGGGAAAGGGAAAACCTTATTTATTAAGCAGGGTTATTTTCAGCCGGCCCGTTTAGAAAACGGTACTATTGAACTGGTGCCGGATGAGCAGGCTGATCAGACAGATGTAGTGGATGATATCATAGATGAGATGATCGAACTTAATTTAAAGAATGGGGGAGACGCTGTATTTCTTTCTGATACCGAATTGGATAGATTTAATGGCCTGGCTTTAACAACCAGGTACTGAGTCAGTCAATAATTTCGCAGGCGTCCCTTGATGCTTGCAAGGGATTGCTTTAACTTCCCGGCGGCCCCGCTCACTGCGAGTTCCAGGGTGGAAGCAATATTGCTGGCAGCTACCGGTTGCAGGCCTTCCAGCCGGGCTTCCAGTAAACAGCGTTTGTCATCCGGCCCTTTCTTATGGCTGTTCTCATCAGAAAGATGCGCTTCAACCCTGGTTATCTGATCGCTGTAACGATCCAGGGCGGCCGATACGATCTCTTTAAATCTGTCAATATGTTCCTGACTGATCTTAATATTATTTTCTGAATTGATCTGGATTTGCATCACTTATATTTTATTCTGTTTAACGGCGTTATTCCCCGAGCCGGATGATGGCAAATCCGGTCTGCTGATTATTCCTGTAAGGTACGGCTACTTCATCAGACGAAATCCGGCGGTATTGCTGGAAGTCCATAACGCGGTTCATTTTCCAGAAAATCAGCGCATCGCCGGTGGGCTGGCCGTTTACTTTTAATACCGTTGTGGTACTCAGCTCATCGCTGTTCCGGAACTTGCTGTTGTAAACGATGAACAGCTTGTTTTTTACCGGAAATACCAGGTAGGACAGGGAAGGGGAATTCAGTTCCGTTGTCTGCTCCGTGCTGATCATTCCGCTCCAGGTGCTGTCCTTCTTTTTCGCGGGGAAATAAAACATCGTCAGATTACCGCGGTTAAAAACCGACCGGATGCCCTGCAGTCCGCCGTTTCGCGCATAGGCATTGTCGTTGGCAGGCGTTGAATGCTCTACCCGTGCCGGGAAGCCGGCCATAAGATAAACCGGATCCCAGGGATCAATATCCGGAATCTGCCGGTTTTCCGGATCTTTCCGCCGGCCAAATTCCCTGAATAACATATAACCCTGACCCGGAACTGAAATAAAACTTTCATTGCTGAGGTTTTGGCTTTCCAACCGGCCGCCAATGGAGTTGAAGCGATAGGAGGAATCGAAATCGAAACGGGTTTGGGTCATGGAGTAATGCGTGACTTCCACGTTTTTCAAAGAAGTGTTCCGGTACCGCGATAGTAAACCGACGCTCATTCCCTGATGCACATTGTCGATGGACATCGCAATATCCTCCATACTATAAAAAGGCGAGAGCTGTATTTCCTGATAATAGAAACTTTTTCCGTCGTTGTATATGTGAAAGAGTAAATAATTCCGGTTGGTCCTGGAAGCGGAAGCCATCAGCCATTCGCCGTTATTGGCCAGTTTCACGGGCAGGTTATCGAAGCTTTCTGCAGGGAATGACACATCATCATCCTGGATGCAGGGCTGGGTAAAATAAGGATGTTCCAGCACGGAATGATATATCACTTTCCAGTCATTATTGAGCAAGATCGTATGCAGTCTGGGAGAAAACGAATGGCCGGGTTCAAATCCGATCAGGATAATCTTCGACAGATCTTCCGACCGGGCCAGCAGAAAGCTGGTGCCGGGAGCAGAGAAGGAGAAACTGTCGATCAGGCGGCTGCTGCTTTCCGCCGCCGCATTCGCATCATAGCAGTTGATGTATATATAGGTTTTTCCTCCGGATGCGGACAGGACGAGCTGGTTAAAAAAAGTTTTTCCTGCCATCAGGTATTCCTTGATGGTTCCGGGAATTTTCAGCGCAGGGATTTCTTTTATGAAATTCAGCCGGTCGTCGTACGCTGAAAAACTTTGTGATGTTAAAATGAAACCGGATTCATGATGTTTATCCGTCTTCCGGATTTGTTCTTTTTCTACCCAATAATAATCTCCGGATTTACCAATCACCTGGAATGTATTGGGAGAATGAACGTTGATATAGGATGAGTAGTTAACCCGTTGAGCCGATAAAGAGCCGGGAAACAGGAGAAAGACGAAAAAATAGTATGATGGCTTCCTGGTCATGACGCATAACCACCCTTAAGTTAAGATTATTTTGGATGCGAACAATTATTGTTTTACCAATATCGCTAATTAGCATTATCATTAAAACAAAACCATGAAGAAAGCCTTGTTAATATTTGCATTACACCATAGCCACCACGGATGGCAAAATGGAAAATCTGAAATATTCGGCGTTGAATTAATGAAATGCGCGGCTGCTAATAAACATATTCCGGCGGTTCGATCCCATTATAACGGAGATAGACAACCGCCTGCCCGCGGTGATGCGTTATATGATCGGTAGTGGCGTGGAACCCCTGCACTTTTTCTTCGGTGAGGTTTTCTTTGTTCAGAGTGTTTTTCAGTTCATCGTAAGCCTGGCGGAGCCATGCGATCGTTTGCTTTTTATTGCTTTTAGCTGCGGGCGGATTCCAGGGGGTTTCCGTTTGCTTAATATAGTTATCCTGCCACCATTGAATGCTATAAGCAATATGGTTCATCAGTTCCCTGAAATTCCAGATGGTATCGGAGGGTCTTGATTCATAAAATTCTTCCGGCATGACTTCTGCCACGGCGAGGCTGTAGTTGCGGGAATTTTCCAGTGTTTTTAATAATTGCGTTTTCATCTGTGTATTTGTTTTTTCAAAAGTATATATGCGTCAACCGGACTACTTAATGAATCCTGCTTTTTTTCGCTGGGGATGATATATCGGATCACCGGGAATGATACTTCAGGCGGGATTATTTTCCATTCTGAATCTGGCCGGCGGATGCCGGTATTTTTGCTTAAAGACGGTAGTGAAATGTTCGATGCTGTTAAAGCCGGAAGAAAATGCTACATCCGCGACAGGTAATGAGGAACTCTTTAAAAGCATTTCTGCATTTTTCAGTCTTATGCCGATCAGGAACTGATGCGGACTATACCCCGTAAACGTTTTGAATAGCCGGCTGAAGTGGAAGGGGCTGGAATAGCAATTTTCCGCAATTTCTGTTAATGAGACATCCCGGCTAAAGTTCCGGGTCATATATTCCCGCGCTCTTTCAATTGTGATCAGGTGGTTTTTTTTCAACCGGTCATTGATCCGGTTGTTCGGCGCATAGTCCGTGATATTCTTCAGTACGGTTTGTGTCAGTTCCATGACCAGCTGGTCTGTTTGCAGTTTTGTACAGTATCCGCTCCCGATCAGCCGCATGATCTCAAAATGCAGGAATTCCGTGTCCGCATTGATTTTTATCAGGGTGGAATGCAGGTCATCGTCATTGAAAAACTTTGCATGGGTAAACTGATCCCTCAACTGTTCATAGAATCCGGGTTTGAAATCAAAGATGCTGCATTCATCCGGGACCGTATGGATATGGGTAACAGTCCGTTCGTAGCCGGGCTTGGTGATCAGCACGCAACCGTTGTAGCTGTCGAGGGACTGGCGGAAGACATTAAAGAGGAAATTACCCTTCCGGACAAAGCTGATGCAAAAGCTTTCACTGTATTCGGGATCGGATTCACCGCAGGATTTGCAGCGGCATTTAAAATCAAGAATCCGGTAAAAATCTGATTCAAATAATATATTGATGTCCGCCTCCATAACGATTCCGGCCTGATTTTATGAAAACCGGATACCCGGCAAAGGTAGTTTTTATGGTAGGATCTTTTCACTTCTGAAACCTTTTCCTGAAAAATTGACTTGCAAAAAAAGCAATTTTTCTAAAGCCATTTAATGTCTTAAGTGGCATAAATATTCATTAAATTGTATCGGGAGACAGGCAATATGAAGGTTAAACCCTGAGCAGATGATACTTATTACACAGATCATTTATATTAAAGAAGGCACAGAGTCAGTCTTCGATCAGTTTGAAGCCATTGCAATGCCGTTGATTTCCAAACATAAGGGCCGGGTGTTATTCCGAATGCGGACGGCAGCTGCTGAAATGATTGAAGCCAGCATTCCCAGGCCTTATGAAATTCACCTGGTGGAATTTGAAAGGGAGGAGGATCTTCGGCTGTTTATGGGTGATGAGGAAAGAAAAAAGTTTTTGCACCTCAAAGAGCAATCCATAGAATCGGTGATATTAATTAAAGGAGAAAGGATGAACTGATCATTTGAAACGATGCCGGACAAGAAAAACTACAGTACCATCAGCCCTTCCGCCAGGTCCTTATTACTGCTAAAAGGAAGCACCGGTATTCCTTTTGCGAAGGAGGTTGCGGCATTGATGGTCTATCCCGAGCCTTATCATTCATCGGCAGAAAACCGGGATTTCAGTTTTTGGGCCAGGGTGGTTCATTTTGAAAACAGGTATTGGAGCATCGATCAGTTGCTGAATGAAACAGATGCGATGAATATCCTGGAATTGTCCTCCGGTTATTCTTTCAGAGGCCTGGATATGGCGAACCGGAAACCCATTCATTATATTGATACCGATCTGGAGGAAGTGATTTCCCTCAAAAAGAAATTTGTTGCTTCTTTGGAAAAAGATGCACCGGAACCAAAAGGATTACTGGAGATTCTGCCGCTGAATGCTTTAAAAGAAAAGCAGTTTAATGAAACGGTTGGCCGGTTTCCGGAAGGACCAGTTGCTATAGTGAATGAAGGATTGCTGATGTATCTGAACAGGGAAGAAAAACTAAAGCTCAGCACGCTCATTCACCGGACGCTAAAGGAGCGCGGCGGCTGCTGGATAACGGCGGATATCTACATTAAAAGGCGGGAAAACGGACTCCGGATTGAACAGACGGAAAATGAAAAGGAGTTTTTTAAGCGGCATCGCATCGAAGAAAATAAGTTTGATAGTTTTGAATCCGCTGAGGAGTTTTTTAATGAAGCGGGCTTTGAGAAAGTGAGAGAGGCACAGGCTGATCATGCAAGGTTGAGCGCATTGCCACACCTGATCGGGAGTGCTTCAGCAGAACAGGCGGAGAAAATGGAGAAGACCGGCAGGATGCAGGCAACCTGGATGCTAAAACCTTTTTGAGGCCCGGGGAATTGTGGTAAAGAATGAGTAATACCTGCATTCCGGAGTTGTCTGTCTTTGAATATAAGATTACAAAATACAATTGAAATAGGAACACCTGCGTTCGGGAACCTTTCAGCTTTTTGGATTTGAGAATTTCCCTTCATTAAACTGTTTCGAATTTCCTTTTGGGATGGAGAGGGATTCCCATTTTTCATTGCGGATCATTTTTCCAAGGAATACGATTTGCCCTACATGATATGCATAGTGGGTGAGTTGTCGATTGATGGCTTCCATAACAGAATGTTGTTCATTCCGGATATAAATGGTCTTCTGCAGATCTCTGGTGGTTAAGGGCGCTAATGCATCGGATAAGCATTTCCAGCCTGCATTCCATTTGCCGAATAATTCTTCCCTCGTAACGAAGTCATTCTGGAATTCGGAGTCCCGGTCACGCCAGGGCTTTTCACCGTCTGTTGTAAGAAAGTCAGTAAACCGGGAAAGCATATTGCCCGATAAATGTTTTACAATGGATCCGATGCTGTTGCTTTCGGGATTATACTGCCAGAATAACTTGTCATCGGGGATTTGCTGCATAGCCCTTTCCCCAAGCATTTTATACTGGTGAAACTGCTTTTTTGCACTTTCCAGATAATGATCGTACATGTCAATGCTGATTAGAATACAAATTTATGATCCGGAATCAAATTCAGACAATTATTTGCCGCGCTGCCCGTGAATGTTGAATTCCTGGTCAGAGAATGGAGAGCTTTCAGGAACTTTGATTACATTAAATGCATGTTGGGTCGCCTGATGACAGCTGTTGCAGGTATTGGTAAGGGCAATATAATATCGCTGAAAGGAGGCGCTGTTTTTTTCCTGAATAGAATGATCCAGGCTATCCAGCGGCGGATTGATCATGGGGAGAAAATGCGTTTCCGGCCGGTCTTTGCAATAATCATTGATGTCGGTCAGCGCTTCCCTGATTTCATTGATCTCAAAATTGGCCAGTTCCCAGTTTCTGTCTTTTCCCGCGAACCAGAGTTTTTCATGGTGCAACTGAATTCCGCTCATGAATTCACCCAGTCCTGGCCTGTAGCTGTGATCAACTATTTTTTGCAGACTGTCTATTCTGGCCTCCAGCTGTTTTTCGGCGCCTGCGGGTTGCCGGTTACAGCTATAAATGAAAACAATACCCAGTAAAGCCGGAATCTTTGGATGCATAAATTGAATTTTTTCATTTCGCGGAGCATTAACCTAAAAGCATCTTCATCATTTTATTTTCAGGTATTGGAACAGGAGCAGATTATTTCTCCTGTACCGTTTTATTTATCTGTGTCTTCAGCAGGGGGTCAAAAGTATTTGTTCCCTGCAAGTGATCTTCCAGGTAACTTACTGCTAAGGAAATAATATCGTTATAATGATGATTGGTTTTGCAGCCGCCGGAAATCCGGACCACATCCGACAGGCAGCCAAAATCCTCATGTTCGGCCGACTTTACCTTAAGCAATAATTTTTCTCCGGAAAGTTTTTTGGTAAAATCATAAACGGAATCCTGTTTTTGGATTAAAGCCTTGGGGGCGCTTTCCAGCCGCAAATAGGGCATCGACAGGGAGCTGTTCTTAAAATCCGGGTTGTTGACAATTCCGTTAAAGTCAATATCTTCTTCATGAACCTGACCATAGTGGTGAAATTCGGAACCATCAAGTGAAACGAGGCAGGAGATACCGGGAATCTTATCTGCGAGAACAGCGCCGGACACGCCACCCCAGCTGTAACCCAGGATGCCTATTTTGGACGAATCAATATTTGGTGAACCGGAAATGGTTTTATAAGAACACAGGGCGTCGTTTACCTGTTCCATCATATCCGAATTTCTCATGGTCATGTCGCCGGGATACCGGCCTATGGAATTAACAGATATCACCAGGAATCCTTTTTTTGCCAACTCTTCAAACAAACTGAAATTTTCATAACACATGCCGTTATAGCTGCAGAGATAAATGAGTAACGGGAATTTTCCGTCCGCTGCCTTTGCATCCGGGAAAGAAGCCGTTTTGAAGTTGAGTAAGCGGGCCGGGTCGGAGCACTTGAACCCCTCGCATAGATACTGGGCTAATTGCTGTGTGTAGCCGGCAGCGGATTTTGAAGCGGTATAATAGTTTGCTCTTTTTTCCAGCAAGCCGAGTAAGTCGCGAAACCGGAGCGCAGTATCTTTCGCCGAAGGCCGGGCAGGATACCATAGATCAATATCAACCGGACGAAAATGCAGATAGTCGCTGGTATCTGTATTAGGTTTGTATAACCTGGAACGATCAACGGCCCGTATAATTCTGAATCCGGCCGCAAGGGATGTGGCATCATCTTTCTTGGATTGCCTGCAACTAACCAGGGGCATTAGAAAAAGGAGCAGGAGGAAATAAAAAGAATTACGCATACAGGAGGGTTAAGATATCGGCCGGTAAAAAGAGGACTAAGGTTTTGCTGTACTATCAGTAAATGCGGCACTGGTGGATTCCGTTGCCCGAATAAAGTTAATAAATAAATCTTTTCGGGGACTGTTGGGAAATTTCCTCTGTCATAGGCGGTAAATGCATTTTGAAAAAACTCCGGAGCAGTATCTTTGCCCAATGAAAAAAATACTCCTTGCGGGAGCAACAGGATATCTGGGAAGTTATATACTGCAGGAACTCATGAAACAGGGATTCCTAATCAGGGTACTTATCAGAAACAGATCAAAACTGAAAATGACTGAAGCGGATGCAGTTGAAATCATGGAGGGGGAGATCACCAGACCCGGAACCATTTTAAACTGTTGTGACCAGGTGGATACGGTCATTTCAACGGTTGGGATTACCCGGCAACGGGATGGACTTACTTATCTCGATGTGGACTATCAGGCAAACCTGAATTTATTACGGGAAGCGCAACGCAGCGGCGTAAAGAAATTCATCTATGTCTCCGTTTTACACGGGCAGCATTTGCGTAAATTAAAAATATGCGAAGCCAAAGAGAAGTTTGTTGATGAATTGAAAAGCTCCGGAATGGCCCATTGCATAATCAGGCCAACTGGTTTTTTCTCTGATATGTCCGAATACCTCAATATGGCACGTAAAGGAAGAATATTCCTGTTCGGGAATGGCCGGGCAAAAATGAATCCCATTCATGGCGCCGACCTGGCTGAGGTTTGTGTTTCGGCCATAAACAGCACGATAACCGAAATAGAAACAGGCGGACCGCAACTGTTTACCCAGACCGAAATTGCGGGTTTGGCTTTTAACACGCTGCATAAAAAAGTAAAAATTACTTTTCTTCCCATCTGGCTAAAAAAACTGATTCTTTTTATCCTGAGAAGTCTCACGAGCAGCAAAACCTACGGCCCCGTTGAATTCGTCCTCACTGTCCTGACGATGGATATGATTGCCCTGGTATACGGGCAACATACACTGAATGAATATTTTAAGGGGCTTGCCGGACTGAAAATCCTGCCAAAATAAAGGGGCGCAAACTTGTATTTTTTCACGGCATGTATATGAAAACACTTAGATGCTGCGTTTATACAGGTAAACACTTAGAAGCCACACCCTTCTCGCTGTTTAACCCTTAAATCCAATTCCTGTCATGAACAGCCTGATCCTGATCCCCAGGGGTCTGTTTTCTGTAATCAGACCCTTCCTGCTTCGGAACCTGTTGCTGGCAGCGACCTTTCTTTTTATCATACCCCGTTCGTATGCGGCTAACCGGTACTGGATTGCAACTGCAACTGCTGCATGGAGTAATCCGCTGAACTGGTCTGCGGCATCCGGGGGAGCAGGAGGAGCGGGGGCGCCGGGTGCGGCTGACCGGGCATTTTTTGATAATGGCGGAACGGGAAATTGCACAATCGATGTGCCGGTATTCGTATCCCGGTTGGATTTGGACCCTGCTTATACCGGCACGATAAGTCAGGGAGCAAATTCCCTTACTATTTCCGGAACGGTCAATTTCGGCGGAGGGATATTCGCCGGAGGTTCGGCGGACATAACATTCATGGGAAATTTTACGAACTCGGGCACTGTATTTACTTCTACCTCCGGGATACTGGAATTTGAAAACAATGTAAATTTAAGCGGTGGAACATTCGCTCACCATAACGGGACTGTCCGGTTTAACAGTATTACCGGAAGCATTCCGTTGTCCGGGAACAGTCCGGCATTCTACAACCTCGAGCTCGTCGGAAATGCCAATAGCTATAATTTTAATTCCACCGGAAATATAATCGTGAGCCACTCGCTGAATATCAGCGGAAATTTATTCTGCCGGATCAACACGGCCATATTCGACGTGACGGGGGATATTAATATTTCGAATACCGCTACCGGAGGAGTTGGCAGTGCGCAGATCAATCTGGATGGAAGCGGAAACCAGACCCTTGCCAGCACGGTTGGCGCGGGTATGGGAACCCTGCCTTATATCAGCATACAAAAAACTTCGGGAACGTTGATACTTAGCGGGATTATTTCTGTCGGGCGGGACTGGACTTTTGTCAGTGGGCTGGTTGATGCCGTCAGCAATTCTTCCACGGTGGTTTTGGGACTCAACTCTCCGGATATAACAAGTAACGGAATGAGCTTTTATCATGTAATCGTTGCTTCAGGCACCGTTTCGCTTTTAGATGATTTAACTGTTTCTGGTGACCTGACGCTTAGCGGGGGAACTTTCAGGCCCGGAACGAATACAATTAACCTCGCAGGGAACTGGAATAACAGCGGAGGAATTTTTACTGAGGCAACCAGCACAGTGAATTTACATGGTGCCGGCCTGCAAACCATAACCAGTGTCGCAGGAGAAGATTTTTACAACCTGACATTAAATAATAGCGGACCGGGAATCCGGCTGATGGATGCCTTCCTGGTCAAAAATACATTCAATATGAATCAGGGAAATATTGATCTCAACGGGAAGACGATTACCCTGGGAACAAGCGGCGCAAACAGGGGAACACTGATTCACAGCAATGGCGGCATGATCAATACCGGATTTTTTACCCGCTGGTTTAATTCTTCAACCATTGCCGATGGTTCGGTCAGCGGCTTATTTCCAACGGGAACGATTACAGACTACCAACCGTTTTATGTTTCGGCGCCGGTAACAAAACCCACATCCGGCGGTACGATAACCTTATCTTATGTCAATGCATCCGGCAATACG
>Ga0207707_10002145_pt1 | contig 17855 bp, 13 predicted proteins | sample KBSC83BmetaG_FD_184336 | JGI IMG/M metagenome (GOLD analysis project Ga0207707, IMG submission 184336) | Corn rhizosphere microbial communities from Kellogg Biological Station, Michigan, USA - KBS C8-3B metaG (SPAdes) (version 2) | ecosystem: Host-associated > Plants > Roots > Rhizosphere ...
AGCATATTCTGCAGTTTTTAGCGAGGTAGGCGTTTGCTATGATGGTGGGTATGCAACAACCACACATCGGCTTTATTGGCCAAGGCTTTATCGGCAAACACATGGCAGACAACTTTGAGGAACGGGGCTATTCCATTACCCGCTACGCGCTCGAGGAACCGTACGTGAGCAACAAAGCTGCCATCGCCGACTGCGATATCACCTTCATCGCCGTCCCCACGCCGACCACACCCCAGGGCTTCGACGCTTCGCTCATCCGCGGCGTCCTGCCGCTGATCGGCAACGGCAAAATTGCCGTCATCAAGTCCACCATCCTGCCCGGCACCATCGAAGCTTTGCAGCGCGACTTCCCCGATATCCATGTCATGCACTCGCCGGAGTTCCTGCGCGAAGTCTCGGCCGCCGAGGACACCGCCCACCCGGACCGCAACATCGTCGGCACACCCGATGACACGCCGGAAGGCCTGAGCAGGGCCGAATCCGTCATGGCCGTGCTGCCGGTGGCTCCCTACAGCCTGGTGACCACCGCTCGCAACGCCGAGTGCATCAAGTACATCGGCAACACGTTCCTGTACACCAAGCTGGTCTTCATGAACATCGCCCACGATTTCACGGAAGGCTCTGGCGCCGACTGGGAAACTGTCCGCGAGGCCGTTGGCCACGACGCCCGGATCGGTGCCGGTCACACCCAGGTCATTCACGATTCCGGCCGCGGCGCCGGAGGCCACTGCTTCATCAAGGACTTCGAAGCCTTGATCGAACATTACGGCGCACAGGTCAGCGACCCGCTGGGTCTGGCCGCCTTGGAAGCCCTGCGCAATAAGAATAATCAGCTGCTGCTTGATTCGCAGAAAGATCTCGACTTGCTGCACGGCGTCTACGGCGACGACGTACCGCGCTAAGCGCGGCCCGCGGAGCCGCTTGCCGCACCCCGACCCGGGCAGTCCGTGCCCGGACGCTTAGATGGAGGCTTCCCAGTCGAACATGACATTGTCTTCGCGGTAGCCGCCGCGCCCCTGACCGAGGTGGGCGAAGTCTTCCACGAACTCAATGGACTTGATGTATTTGACCATCTTGTAGCCCAGCTTGCGTTCACAGCGGAGGCGCAACGGTGCCCCGTGCTCCAGCGATAAGGGCTGCCAATTCATCTCATACGCCAGGATGGTCTGCGGGTCATGCATGTCGCTCAAGCGCAATACCTCGTAGTACGCCTGCCCCTTGGCATCGACGTCGTAGGCATGGAAAACCACGTACTTGGCCCGTGGCTGCGGTTTGGCCCGGGCAATGATTTCACGCATCTGTACGCCGCCCCACTGACCGATGGCGCTCCAGCCCTGGATGCAAATGTGCTTGGTGATCTGCTCTTGCTTGGGCAGAGCGTGTAATTGCGCCAGGCTGAAGCGCTGCTTGTGCTCACACAAGCCGCCGACTTCAAGCTGCCACTCCGCGAACCCCTTGTCGCGCAAGCGGTGGAACTCCTCGGTCTCGGGCGGGTAGCCATTGACACGGAAGAACTGCGAAACATCTTCGGGCCGGTAATTCTGACGCGGGATAAGTCTACCGAACAAGCCATGAATGACCGGGTGTAGGATAGCGACCAGGATCCTGCGGACAGCCACGCGGTGATGGAGCGTGGAGTAGGTAATGGCCACGTTAAAGACCAGCAGGAGCAGCAATGCTGCCGCGAACACCGTCAGGGCCGGCCCGAGCGCCACGTGCGTAGTGCCGAAGGTAATCAGGCGGACATTGCGGGAAAAGTATACCAGCGCCACCATGGCGACATGCACCAAAATAAATACCATGAACAGCAGCATGCCGATAAAATGCAGCGAGCGGGCCACCTGCCGGCGCCCCCCGAAGAGCAGTGTGTAACGCGGAAAGCGGTTCGTAAAAGCTGGCGACATGGCCAGCGCCGTCGCGATCATGAGCACCGGCAGCAAAAAGGCTACCCCGGCGTAGGTCAGTTGCTGTAGTGCGTCATATGGGTGAAACGCGCTCTGCGGTGGCAGATGGAAAGTCAGGTAGCCTATGAGATCGTGCCAAGCGGCCGGCAAGACGCTCCACGAAGTAGGGATTAACCGCCGCCAAGCACCGGTCACGAACATGTAGCCCCAGTACACCGCGCCGCTCAGCAGCCACAACGTAGCTGCCGTGAAGTGCCAGTTACGGGCCATGCCGAACTCCTTGTGCGCGCCGCCCGGCAGCGCGTAGTGACCGATAGCCTCCGCCTCGTCGTGCGCCGTCCACAGCTTGTCCCGCGGCATTTTCTTTTTGCCGAACTTCAGCCAGTAGTTGTCACGCCGCGTGTGGTCGGTCCAATACAGCAGCGGGTGGTCGGCCAGGATGTGCAGGCCGCTCCGGATGAGTAAGACGACACAGAACAGGTTTATAAAGTGCGTTATGACAATCACGAGCGGCATCGAATCGCTATCCATAACCATGATTGTACCCCGCTGAGCGTGTCGATTCCATCGCCGGGGCGCCGCCTAGTGTCGTTTTATCACTAGCTGCGCTGTCGTCACCACCAGTACGAGCAGCATGGCGAGCAGCCAGAACGGCCAGAAGATCAGCGCCATCAACAGTACAAAGACCTGGACAAAGCCGAACACCCCGGCCGCCATGGCGCACAGCCCCACCCGCAGGTACATATCGCGGACATGGTCACGCACCAACCAGACATAGAGTAGCGCCGTCTCGAACGCACAAAAGAGCGCATTAACGCCGACCACGAGCGCCACGTCCCAGCGGTTCGGGGTTGCCGGAAAGCCGGCTTCGCCAATCATAAACGCCGGAATCAAGGCGATCCCCGACAAGGCCAGCATAGCCCGGAGCCATAGCACCTGCCGATGATGCTCGCGGAGCTGGCTGTTAGAAATCACGGCGACGGGGGTGTGCATGCAAGTCCTCCCTATTTACGGCTGCCCGAGGCTCGAGGAACCTTGCTTTTGACTGTACCTGATGGTCTAGTACACATGCAAGGTGATATTTCACACAATTGAACAGAGGTGAAGCTTTATTCGACGACGACAGCTGTCCGCACGAGCATCAGATGAGAGAGGAAAGACTGGGACCTGACGCTCACCTGGGTGGCGAACGGTTCCTATCCAGTCCGGAGCAAAAGAACAGTTCCGAGACTACCGAGCACCTTGAACCTGACGCACAGCCTGTGGCTTCGCTAGAAGTTCAAGTCCTTTCAAGGTCAAAGGAAAGCCCTCCGAGGAATAGCGTGCCCTAAACTGTTGAACCTAACGCTCACTGAGGTTCGCTAGAGGTTCAAATCTAGTCCGTAGCAAAAGAAAACCCCTGAGAATATCCCAGGGGTTTTCTTTTGGTGCCGCGGAAAGGACTTGAACCTTCACACCTTGCGGTACTAGCTCCTAAAACTAGCGTGTCTACCAATTCCACCACCGCGGCATAGTTTGTTAACGGAGCTATTGTACGAAATTTTCCATCAAAAGGCTACAGGGGAAGCGAACTGTAGGCCACGGCCTTTTGGTACAGTTTGTAGCTCCACTTCAGACGGCCAAAATTAGTCACCCGATGCGTATTGAGCAGATGCTTCACCTGGCGTTTGCTGAGCGTCCGGACTTCGGCCACTTCATCGGGCTGTGGCGTCAGGCCGCTGCCGAGTACGGGCAATTGCACGGCATAGACGTAGAGGTGCACCTTGCTGTGTTTGCGGTAGTGCGGATGGTACGACACCGACTTGTATAAAAATAACGGCCGGAAGTCTGTGGCGGCCATGGTAACGCCCAATTCCTCGCGCGTCTCGCGCTGCGCCGCCTGCAGGGCCGTCTCGCCACTGTCCACGCCGCCGCCCAGGCTGATTTCGAGCATACCGGGGGCAAAGACGATATGCGGCGAGCGCTTGCCCACCACGTAGCGACCATCGGCGGTCTGGACCACCACGTGCACACCGCGGTGCCACAGGCCACGGTCCGTCGCCCAAGCCATCGGCAGGCGCAGGCCCGTCGCACGGTTATCGGCGTCGACCACATCCACCCAAGCAGTGTGCGTCAAGTATTCGTACAGCTCATCGCAGTGGCGCTGGATCGCCCGGAAGGCGTGGTCGGCCGCGTTGACCGCGGCCAGCTCGCTGCCGGCCGGCAGCGCCTGCGGCGCGGTCTTATGACCCAAGTCTCGTACCGACCAAACCACTGTTTTGCGCGTATCGACCACAAAAGAGCGCAGTGCTTCGTCGTAAATGCTCTTGTCCATAAACACAATCACGTCCGCCGTGGCCAGCAGCTCGTTCGTGGTCTGCACGCTCCGACCGTTCAAACCGTGCTTCGGGCTATGCGCTTTAGCAGACGGTGCGGCCGCCCGGCCGGCAGCGGGCCCGGCATCGATTCCGCTCGAAGTGATAACAAAGCGCTCGGCCGCCACGGCGGCCAGGCAGGCGACCGCCAGACGGCTACGCTCGGTGTTGCGCCGGGAAACAACGTGTATGCTGTACGGCCGAGAGGTTTTTTGGGTCATATCGTTTTTGTTTTAGAACCTTTTCTACAGCCTACCTTGCGCAGGCGCCGCTTGTCTAGCGCGGACGGCGATAAAACACCAGCTGCGCGTCACCATAGGTTTTGTGCGAGATGATGTCTAAGCCGCTAAACGGCCGCACCGGTTCACCACCCGGCCAGGACAGTACCAGCAAGCCACCCGGCGCGACATGCGCCGTGAGGCGCTCCAGAACATCGGGGCGGATGTCGGTATAAGGCGGGTCAGCCAACACGATATCGTACGTCGTGTCCTGATGGTTGCGCGACCAGCCGCTGATGTTTTTACGCCGGACCGTAATGGTGTCCTCCAGGTCCAGCTGACGTACATTGGCGGCAATGGTTTTTACCGCTTCGGGGTCGATGTCGATAGCCAGCACGGCCTCTGCACCCCGACTGACGGCCTCCAGAGCGCAAGCCCCACTGCCCGAAAAAGCATCAAGCACGCGTAAACCCCCCAGATCGCCCAGGGCGTTAAACAGCGCCCCGCGCACTTTGTCGCTCATAGGATGGGTCCGCTGCGTGTGCGGGCTATCGAAGTTACGGCCACCGAGCCGGCCGGCAATTACGCGCACAGGCCGGCCTCGGCTGCGGCGCTGTACCACATGAGCGTTACCGTGTTGACGATGGTAGGCAGCAGGTCGCGGCGAGCAATCCGCACGAGATGCGGCGTCCAACCCGATTTATAAAATTGGTCGTACATATTGAGGCCGTCAATGAACTGCGCGCGCATTGTAAACAGTTTCACGATACCGTCGCGCTTTACCAAGTCAAGCTCGGCCGCATTGGGCACCGCCCGAGTCAAACGCATCGGCATAATCATGGCTGCCACGCCCCACTCAAATGCAAAGTGGGTCGCCAGCAAGCCCTTGTCGCCCCACATCTGCCAGTTGTTGCTGACCCGCTTCGGCAGCGTCTCACCCGGCATCAGCAGCTTTTCCTTCGGTGTAGTGCGGGTCTCTATACCCGCCCCGCCGCGCAGCCGAACCAACTCATCCTCATACGGATAGTGGTGCGCCGGAGTCAGGCCATCGACCACGGCGTGTGCCAACCAAGCCGATTCAAAGGCAGCCCGGGTAGCGTTGCCTTCCTTAAGCGCCCGCGTCAGCTCACGGTGGTGGCCCGTGATAAGCTCGATGATCTGCGTGTCGCTGCTATCCTTGGGGTCGTAGTAGTGCCAGGGTTCGTCCTGGGCGGGAGTTTTACGTTTGATGGCATCGGGGCCGTCCATGCCCTCGAAACGCAATATCAGTTGGCGCCGCGGAAATCCGCCGGCCGGTAATAGCTTTTCTAAGTGGCGGCGGGCCGTACGGTCAATCTTCTGGTGCGCTCCAAACCAAGCGTCAAAACGCTGCGTGGGCTTCATGGTGGTGCCAGCGTACATCAGGCATTACCCCGGCACTGGTTACGTAGTTGGTGGTCTGTATTAGTCTTCAAGAAACAGCTTTAGTTTAAATTAGTGACTGCCCTGAGGCGCGTAACCCGGGCAGCTAACTCCGTATATTGTAGCAAATCCTCACGGTGCTCTAGAAATTCGGCAGCCGATTCGCGGGCCGCGGCAATCAGCGCCACATCGGTCAGCTTGGCCACGCGCAGATCGAGCGCGCCGTGTTGCATAGCTCCGTAAATGGCTCCCGGACCGCGCAGCTCAAGGTCTAATTCGGCCAATCGGAAGCCGTCTTGACTGGCTTCGAGAGCGCGCAGCCGCTTCGATGGCGCACTCGAATCACTCATCATCAGGTAGCAGTAGGCGGCGTGACCGCCCCGGCCGATCCGGCCGCGCAGCTGGTGCAGCTGCGCCAGACCGAAGCGCTCCGCCGATTGGATCATCATGACACTGGCGTTCGGCACATCCACGCCAACCTCGATGACCGTGGTCGACACCAAGACGTCCAGTTCGTGGTCGACAAACTGCTGCATGACTGCCTGCTTGTCCTCGGCCTTCATCTTGCCGTGCAGTAAGCCCACCCGGTAGTTTTTAAACTCTTTTTTTTGGTACTGGGCGTGCAGTTGCTCGGCCGAGACCAGCTTGGGCTTTGACCGCGGCCCGCCCTCGTCCGCGGCAGACTGCTCACTGATAAGCGGACAGACTACAAACATTTGCCGACCAGCGTCCAGCTCATGCCGAATGTCATCGTAGACCGGCTCGACGGAGTTCGGCGAAACGATTTCCGTGCGAATCGGCTGGCGGCCAGCCGGCTTGACATCCAGGACCGAAATATCCAGTTCACCATACAGCGTCAGTGCCAGGGAACGTGGGATGGGTGTGGCCGTTAAAGACAGCAGGTGCGGCATGTGACCCGCCTTGACCATCAGTCCCTTGCGCTGCTCGACGCCGAAACGGTGTTGCTCATCGATAATAACCAGCCCCAGACGATGCATATCGACCTTTTCCTGGATAAGCGCCTGGGTGCCGACAATAAAACGAGCCTGGCCGGCGGCAATGGCGTCCTGGGCTTTCTGCTTCTGAGCCGCACTCAGTGCTCCGACCAGCAAGGTGAGCTCATCGGCCAACCCTAACGGCTGCAGCAGCATGTGGATCGTTTCGGCGTGTTGACGAGCCAGTAGCTCTGTCGGCGCCATCAGCGCTACTTGGTAGCCCTGCTTGAGCGCCATGAGCGCCGCCATAGTGGCCACCACCGTCTTACCCGAACCGACGTCACCCTCCACCAGGCGGTTCATGGGATGCGGCTGTTGCATATCCTGATAAATCTGCCAGACGGCCTTGCGTTGCCCGTCGGTAAGCGTAAATGGCAAGTGACCCACGAAGTCCCGCGCCAGCTGCTCGTCAAACGGAATGGCCAGTGACTCGTCGGCAGCTAATTCCCGCTTGTTCAGAAGCGCCGCGAGACTCAGCTCAAACACTTCCTCGAAACCAAGTCGACGCTGGGCGGCCGCCAACTGTTCACTGGAAGCCGGAAAGTGCATGGCCATAACGGCCTCGGCCCGGGCAAGCAGGCCTTGCTCGGCTACCAGCCACGCCGGTAGCGTCTCGGGTAGCCGGGTCAGTACATGGCGGCAGTTGCCGACCAGTTTGCGTAGCTGTTTGCTGGTCAGACCCTTGGTCTCGCGATACACGGGCACCACCCGGGCAGTGTTGACCGGGAAGTCGCTGACCAGTTCGGCACTCGGGCTCGTCAGCTGCATACGCTGGTGGCTGAGCTCAAAGGTGCCCGAGAAATAGTACTCGGCACCGCTTTTCAAGCCATTAGCCCGGTACGGCTGGTTGAACCAAATGGCCCGCAGGCTGCCGGTGTCGTCGCTGAGGATCGCTTCGGTGATGTGCATGCCGCGGCGCACGTAGCGGCCCGTCGCCTGCTTGACGGTGGCCTTGACGGTCACCAGGCCGGGGTGGAGGTCGTGAATGCTCGTGACCGCCGAATAATCTTCGTAGCGGCGCGGCAAATAGTCTACCAGTTCGCCGACCGTAGTAATGCCGAGCGTAGCCAACTTCTTAGCTAACTCCGCCCCCACTCCCTTGACTGCTGTTACCGGACCCGTTAATTCCATAGTCTCTACCAGTATAGCGAACTAGTACTTACGCGCGGCAGCATTCTGACGCGCTTGGCCGGCCAACGAGTCGTCAAGCTGTGCCGTCGACAGCTCAGCACCGCAGCGCTGCAGCGCCAGACGCAGCAAGCCGTCGGCCAGGTTCGGGTTGGTCGGCAGCAGCGGTCCGTGCAGGTAGGTACCGACGGCATTATGCGTACGAGCGCCCTCGGTTTTGTCATCGCCATTATTGCCATTGCCGCGTAGCAGCCTGCCGAGCGGAGCTTGGGCTTTGCCGAGCACGGTGCGCCCGCTGTGGTTTTCAAAACCGTACAGCGTCCCGAAATCTTCAGTCTCAACCGCCACGTTGCCGATCAGCCGCTTCGGGCCCCCGAAGGTGTCGACATCGAACACGCCGATACCTTTGATCTCCTGGCCATCTTGGGTCACGAAACGGTTGCCGAACAGCTGGTACGTACCACAGACCATCAGCATCGGCACGCCGTCCGCCACCAGACCATGTAGTTGCTCCCCGATGCGCAAAATGTCGTCCTGGATGTCGCCTTGGGCCGAGTCCTGGCCACCGCCGCCGAGTACCAGATCGGTTTCTTTGGGCAGCGTGTCACCAGCGTGGTGATAGTGTATGACCGGCGTGAGGCCGTGCCACTCCGCGCGTTTAACCAGCGTCAGTAAGTTGCCGCGGTCACCATAAGTATTCATTTCGTTCGGATAGATATGCACGATATGCAGTTTCATAAGGTCTTCCCCGCTTGTTTCTTTAGCGACCCATAGAGGCGCAGCATGGCCGTGTAGCTGGCGAAAATGACTTTGTCGCCCGGCTGACGCGCAAAGGCCTGTAGGGCCTTATCGAGCTCCGACACCACCGTACCGACAGTCACGTCGTCATACTGCAGACGCAGTGCCATGTCGACAGCCCGCGAACCAGCCGTCAAGGCCACTCCACTGGACTGCAGGTCCCGGAAGTCAATGTCCCACAGCCACGACATGTCGCGGCTATCGGCTACCCGGTCATTAATGGCGATCATCACCTGAGTATTGGGGCGAGCATACGAAGCCAGCCCCTGCCGGAAACTGGCCGGGTTCTTTACCAGGTTCAGCTGCAGCTGGGAGCCGTTTTGGAGTCTAAAGATTTCGCCGCGCCCAAAAGCTGGCCGGACCGACGCTAAACCCTCAGCCAGTTGCTCCGGAGTCGCCTCTGGCAGCAGCGCGCTGGCCAGAGCCAAGGCACCGGCGGCGTTCTGAAAATTATGCTGGCCTGTCACCTGCAAATCCACCGAGATGCGCCGTTTTCCCAGCCGGTAACTGGCCCGCTCGCCTGTAAAATCCAGGAGCTCTACCGCCAGTGGCACGTCGGCCGCTTCCAGCGTCGGCCTGGAGCCGCCCACCGACACCAGTTCCTCGTCACGCGGGAACAGATGCAATAGTTGGGGCGCCACGCCAAAATAACGCGTTGGCCGTCCCGAGGCAGCCGCCAGCGCAGACAGACGCTTGTCGTCGGCGTTGACGACCATCGCCTCGCTGGCCGCTTGCAGCGTGTCGCCGATCAGGCGCGCCACCAGATCCACCTCGCCAAAGCGGTCCAATTGGTCACGACTGGCGTTTAAGCCGAGCACGAAACGCGGCCGCACCACATCGGTGAACTGCCGCGCATAGGCTTCGTCGAGCTCAAACACCGCCACGTCAAACGGCAGCTTGCCGCTAGCGCTGGCCTGCTGAGATACCGAGCTAATGATGCCGCGGGTCAGATTGCTGCCGGTGGCATTGGTGAGCACCCGCTTACCCTGCGAACGCAGCATCTCTACCACCATCTTAGTGGTAGTCGTCTTGCCATTAGTGCCGGTAATGATCGCCACCCCTTCGGGCAGCTGCCCCAGCATGGCGCCGAGATAGCGCGGCACCAGCGTTTCGACCACCAGGCCGGGCAGGGCTTGACCGCCGCTTTTGCCGCGCAGCCGGACAGCGCCAGCCACCGTCTTGCCCATCAGCGTGCCAACGGTCCGGCGCATGGCTTAGTCCTCAAGCTCGACTAAGGCAGAGTCTTTAAAGGCCTTGCCGCGGCGGATGAGCAAGCGGCCATTATGAAAATCATCGTTTTCAAACACCTCCCGGGTCACTTTGTGGCCATTGATGCTGACCGCATTATCGGCGACAAAGCGCCGCGCCTCGGTGTTCGAAGCCGCCAGACCGCTCTCCACCAAAGTACGGGCAATGGAATCCCCCTGGGTGACGCGCACGGCCGGGATTTCTTGACGCAAGGCATCGAGCGCGTCTTCAGCCTCTTCCAGCGTCAGCCGGCCCGTCAGACAGTCGGTAACCCGCTTGGCCGTTTCCATGGCTTGGCGGCCGTGCACCAGCTCGGTCACCGCCTCAGCCAGACGGGTCTGGGCGATACGCTGCCGCGGGTTCACCTGGTGCTCGGCTACGACGGCGTCCAACTCCTCTTTGCTGAGCAAGGTGTAAATTTTGAGATAATCTTCGACCCCTTGATCGTCACAGTTGATCCAGAACTGGTAGAACTGGGTCGGCGTGGTCTGAGCCGCGTCGAGCCAGATAGCACCAGCCTCGCTCTTACCGAATTTCACGCCGGTCGCCTTGTTTACCACCAGCGGAGCGGACCAGATGTGCGCCTCGTCACCGGCAATCCGGCGGATGAGCTCCACGCCGGCAATGCTATTACCCCACTGGTCGGCGCCGCAAATCTGCAGGTCGGCGCCGCGTTCACGGTGCAGATGCAAGAAGTCGTAGCCTTGGATCAAGGAGTAGCTAAATTCGGCGTAGGAGATGCCGGCCCCGTCCTCGCCGAGACGACTCTGCACGAACTCGCGGCCCAGCATCTGACGCATTGGTACATGCTTGCCGATGTCACGCAGGAACTCCAGGTAGCCCAGCCCCTTGAACCAATCGTAGTTATCAACCAGCTCAAACGGCTGATCAGCCAAGACTTGCTTGAACTGAGTGCTCAGCGCCTGCTTGTTGCGTTCGACCTCTTCGATGGATTTCAGATCGCGCTCTTGCTTCTTGCCGTCGGGGTCGCCAATCAGCCCGGTGGCGCCACCGACCAGCAAGATGGCCTTATGGCCGTGGTTCACGAAGTGGCGAACCATCATCATCACCGCCAAGTTACCGACCGTCATGCTGTCGGCGCTAGGGTCGACACCAAGGTAGAACGTAATCGGCTCGCCGTCGAGCGTAGTGATGTCCTTGTAGGTAGTTTGGTTGACGAAGCCTCGCCAGGTGAGTTCTTCAGAGAGTGTCATCATAATTAAAGTATACCGTTTCGTATATAAAGTTTATGGGAAATTGCTTAAGCGGTTACCGGGCGCGCTCAGAGGCGGCGCTACGCAGATAACCGTAGGTATAGGCTCGATATAACTGAGACACTGCAGCCTGCATGCAAGTATCATGCCAGGTTCTCGCCGTGCGAGCAATATAAGGAGGCTTTATCGGCTGCAGCTGAGCTGAAGTTTTTTGCAATTAAATACCCCACCAAAATAGGCGCGGCATAGAGATTTTTGCTATACTAGAGGCGATAATAAACGTGAGTTTTTGAAGAGAGACCAAAACCAATCATGAGTGATTCTAACCCGCGCCCCCGGCGCAAGGCTGCCAAGAATACCTACACTACTGGTAGTGGTAAAACCATCACCCTTAACCGCTCCTTAAGCGACCGGATGCGCGCCGGCCGCGAGGCCAAAGCACAGCGTAAAGCCGCCTACTTAAGTACTCTGCCGAAAGAACCGTGGAAGCGCCTGCTGTACCGGCTGCAGCCGAAGCGCCTCTACAAATACTGGTTTAGCCGCGACGGCGCCATCATGGCGCTTAAGGTCGCCGGTGTCGGCTTCGTGGTCATGTTCTTACTGATCGTCGGCCTGTTCGCTTACTTCCGCAAAGACCTGCCAAAGATCAAAGACATCAGCGGCAATGACTCCGGCGGCTCAATCGCCTACTACGACCGCAGCGGCAAGTCGCTGCTCTTCCAGGACTACGACGCTTTCAAGCGCATCCCGGTCGAGTCTGGCGACATCAACCCCTACATGAAAGAAGCCACCGTGGCCATCGAGGACAAAGACTTCTACCACGAAGGCGCTTTCAATGTGAAAGGCATCGCCCGGGCCGCCATCAACAATGCCCGCGGCGGCAGCACGCAGGGTGGTTCGACCATTACGCAGCAGCTCGTCAAATTGAATGAAGGCTGGACCAATGACCACACCGTGTCACGCAAGGTTAAGGAGTTGATCCTGGCTGTCGAGTTGGAACGCGAATACAACAAGGATGACATTCTCAGTGGCTACTTGAACCTGGCTCCCTACAGCGGCCTCGACTACGGCGTACAGGCAGCCGCCCAAGACTACTTCCATGTCGACGCCAAAGATCTGTCGCTGTCGCAGGCCACCATGCTTGCCGCCATACCGAAGTCCCCGGGTACCTATTCGCCCTACGCCAGCCCGAAGTACAACCCTTCGGCTAGTGGCGATTACTTCGACAGCGCCGGACTGATCGCTCGCCAGGGCTACATCCTGGACCAGATGGTCAAACAGCACTACATCACCCAGAGTCAGGCCGATGCCGCCAAGCAAGTTGCCGTCCTAGATCAAGTTCAGCAGATGCCGACCTCGCACTACGCCGGCATGAAACCTGGTTTCGCCTATGCCGTACAGTCAGCCAAGGAAGAACTGGCACGCGACTTCCCGGCAGCCGTGCTCAAATCGGGCGGCTGGAAAGTGACGACATCAATCGATGTGAACCTACAGAACCTCGCCAACAAAGCCATGACCGACAACGCCAAGAAGCTGCATGCCGATAAGGCCGATAACGCAGCCTTTGTCGCCGAGGATAACACCACCGGCCAAGTAGTCGCGCTGGTCGGCGGTATGGACTTCAACAGTCAGCAAATTAATTTCGCCACCGATGCGCCGATTTCACCGGGCTCGAGCATCAAGCCGTACTCCTACGCAGCGTTCATCAACAACAATAATAATGTCGGCGCCGGCAGTATGCTGGTGGACAACAAGAAGGCCTTGCCCGGTTACCCCTGTACGAACCCTGCCCGGCCGACCGACACGAATGCCGGTGGCAACTGTCTGTTCGACGATACCCGGCTCAACTACGGTGATGTCACCCTGCGGTACGCCCTGGGCAGCTCCCTGAACATACCGGCCGTCAAGGCATTTACCTCAACCGACCCGACCGATACCACCACTGCCGCCGACGGTGGCAACTGGCGCCAGCCATCCATCAAGAAGAGTATTGCGACTATCAATGCCTTGATAGGCAAGCCGGGCGCCTACAAGTGTTACGACCCGGTCAAGTTGGATGAAGAGGGCAAGACCCTGCTCCAAGCCACCAGCGCCGATGAATTCCCTTGTGGATCAGCTGCCGGCATCGGTAACGAGGCCTACACCACCCTTGCCGACCACGTCAACGGTATCGCTAGCTTGGCCCGTCTCGGCAAATCCATACCGCAGACCATGATCTTAAAGGTAACCGACGCTTCCGGCAAAACGCTTAAAACGTTCCAGCAGCCCAAGAGCACCCAAGTGCTTAAGACCGACTCCGCCTACATCGTTAACAATATGGCCGCCGACCCGGGCGCCTCCTACCTGGCGCTGTACGGCGGTAGCTGTACGCCGAGCAAGAACCCAACCAATTGCTCCGGCTACCGCTTCCACCGCTACAAAGGTTGGCAGAACGCCATCAAGACCGGTACCAACGAGGACCTCGACGGTCTGATGATGAGCTGGAACACCAAGTACACCGCTGGCGTCTGGATCGGTAACTACGACCGCCATGGTTACAAGGGCACGCCTGAGATAGTCACGGACCCAATCATGAAAGCTTGGATGCAAGGCGCTATCGATAACCTCGGTAACGTCAAACCCCAGAACTGGACGCAGCCGAGCGACATCAAGACCTTGCCCGCCTTCCGCTCCGGAGTACCATTCAAAGCCGAGGCCACGCCGCCGAGCACCGATCTGTTCCCCAGCTGGTACGTCGGCAAGAGCAGCGGCAGTACCGCCCCCGTCGACAAGGTATCCGGCAAGCTGGCCACCAACTGTACGCCAAGCCTGGCGCGTTCGTCAGCTTCGTACGGCAGCTCCTCAGCACTCAATGTCGACATCTTCATGGGCGGCAGTCCGAACAGCACTACCGCGGCCAGCAGTAGCAGCGGCTCCAAGGCGACCGATGACGTCCACAGCTGCGGCGACCAGCTGCCCGGCGCCTATATCACGGCAGTTACGCCGATGAGCGGCGCACCAACCGGCAACGGCAACACCGCTACTAACTGCGCCAGCGGATGTACCATTGTGGTGCACGTCGAGCAGGGTACCCACCCCTTAAGCGACAGCAACTACCCTGACAACCCCGGCACGCTCAAGCTGCTGGTAAACGGCCAGGTCGTACAGTCGCAGGTCGTCAGTGACAGCAATGACTACAGTTTCACCTATACGCCGAGCGGCGGTAGTAGCGGCGACGTCCAGCTCGAAGCCCAAGTGATTGACAGCGTCCTGTACAGCAAGACCAGCGATCCTCAGTCGGTCAGCATTAGCCCGGCCACCACGCAGTCGAACTCGCCAGGCCCTCACTGAAGGCCAATTACCATCAAACCGCCTAAACACTAGGCTACGAAAAAACCGCACCGAGCAGGTGCGGTTTTTTGTCCAGCTAAGCAAAGCCTACACTAAAACCCCCTCGGCGACACCGAAGGGGGTGATATGAGAGTAGCTACAAATTTACTTTTCCAGGAACTCGTTCAGGGCCGTCCGCACATCGGGCACGACGTGCAGAAAAGGCAGCTTCGCCTTGTTGCCCCGGGCTTGGGGTCCAATCGCCACGTCAAAACCGAGTTTCTGGGCTTCGCCAACCCGTTTTTCAATAAACGGTACGTGGCGTACTTCGCCCGAAAGCCCCACTTCACCGAAGACGACAGCATTCTGCTTCAACTGCAACCCCTTGGCGGCCGAACCGATAGCCAGGCAAATTGCTAAATCGGCTGCCGGATCACTTAAGCGAATGCCGCCGACGATATTGATATAGATATCCTGATCGCTCAAATTCAGCTTGGTACGCCGCTCCAGCATGGCGATCAATAGGTTGACCCGGTTTAAGTCAATGCCGCTGGCCGCCCGTTTCGGATACCCGTAGGCCGTTTTGTTGACCAGAGCTTGCACTTCCACCAACAGCGGCCGGGTACCTTCCAGCGTGGCCAGCACCACCGAGCCGTCACTCACCTGACGTTCGGCCAGCAGGGCCTGACTGGGATTATCCACCGGGTGCAGGCCATGCTCGTCCATTTCCATGATGGCGGCCTCGCTCGTCGGGCCGAAGCGGTTCTTGGTTGCCCGAAGCACCTTGAAGCCGCCGTACGCATCACCTTCCAGCTGCAGCACGACGTCCACAATATGTTCCAGCACTTTCGGCCCGGCGATGCTGCCCTCTTTGGTCACGTGGCCGACCACGAACATGGCTGTATTGCTTGCCTTGGCGGCAGCTACCAACACGGCGGTGCTATTGGTAATCTGCGAGACACTACCCGGCGCCGCCGCTACAGCCGCTACCGTCATGGTCTGGATCGAGTCCACCACCACGAAGTCGTACTGACCGTCGGCCACGGTAGCAGCGACGTCTTCGGCGATATTAGTGGTGGCGAGCTGCAAGCGCTCGGCACCAGCTACGCCGAGCCGTTGGGCGCGCATACCAACCTGATGATCCGATTCCTCACCGCTGACATAGAGTACGTTGTGGTCTTTCGCCACCAGGCTGGCCAGCTGCAATAGCAGGGTGCTCTTGCCGATCCCCGGCTGGCCGGCGATCAAGTTTACGCTACCCGCCACAATGCCGCCACCGAGCACCGCATCAACATCCCGAATCCCGGTTGGCATCCGCTTGTCCTGGGCAGCCGCCGACTGGGCTACCGCTTGCGGCTTCAGCACCGTGCCGCTACCGGCTTTCTTGTTCAGGCCGGTGCCCGCCGTGGTGGCGAGCTGCACCTCTTCGACAATGGTATTCCATTCCCCGCACTGGGCGCAGCGACCCGCCCACGAGCTGACTACAGCACCACAGTTATTGCACACGAACCGCGTCGTCGCTTTGGCCATGATTGTTCCCTTCTCTATAAAAGCTACTGTGGCAGCGAGCTGGCTGACAACTCCTGCGCCAGCTGCTGCTCCTCGAGCGCAATATTGTTACGCTCTGATACGATGTCATTATACTGGCTTATCAGCTTTTTCGTGCCGGCCAGCAAGCCGTTATAGCGCTGCACTGCTTGGTTGTAGCCCGCGACGCCGCCGTTATAGGCCGCAATCTGCCCACTGTTGCGCTGAGTTTGCAACTGCTGATTTTGAGCGCTTAAGCTGGCCTGCTGTTGGTTGAGAGTCGTTTCGTTACTTTCAATCTGCGACTTCAAGCTTTTTAGCTGAGCATCAAACGCAGCCACTTGCCGCTGCCGGCCAGTAAACTCCGCCTGGTAGCTAGCGGTGTAGGCGGCGACTTTGGCGCGGTCCGTGAAGTACTGCCGGTAGTAATTCTCCAGCGGCGCCGGCAGGCTGGCCACCTCAGTCCCGAACACGGAGTGCATCTCGTTTACCACGTCGTTCGGCTCCGACTTCTGATAGGCGGCAATGGTATTTTTGATGCGTTCATCAGTTAAATCGTGTTGGTAGTAATCCATAAGCCAGGCGTCAACCGTTTTGCGCTGCGAGTCAGGCAGGCGGCGATAGGCGGCGTGCAACATCTCGTGGGCCGTGGTTACCTGCTCCACGCCGTTCAGACGCGGATCGCTCACCTGATAGACGTAAATCCCGTCATCATTGCCGGTGTAGCAGCCCAGCACCACCGTCTTTTCGTCGCCGGCTGGGCAGTGTCGCGTGAAGTCACTGCTTGCCGTCACCTCCGGGCGGTTCACATACAGCAGGTGCCGCGCCTTGGTAGTCATGGTATCGTCGGTCGCCAGCTGCGCTACCACAGCCGGCGCCGTGTAACCGTGCAGACGAATGGCGTCTTCGATAGCCTGCCGTCCTAGCAGAAAGGTGCCCAGCACCCCCACCAGCAGCACGAGGACTGCTGTTTGGACGACGCGGACTTTGCTCATTGCCCTTAAGTGTAGCGTATTTTAAGCCACGCGACGACTAGTAACGTGCGCCTTGGGCTTATTCGTTGGCCGTAGTGTAGGTCAGCTGATTATTCTTGGTACTGACGTGCACGATGTCACCCTTTTGGTAGCGCTGGTCGAGCAGCTCGACGGCCATCTGGTCCTCGATGGTGTCTTGGATGAGACGCCGCAATGGCCGGACGCCGTTTTTCGCGTCATAGCCATGGTCAAGGAGGTAATCCTTGGCGGCCTTGGTGAGACTGACGCCGAGCCCTTGCTTCTGCAACCGACTCTTAAGCTCATCGATCTGCAGGTCGATGATGTGGTAGATATCCTTGCGTGTCAGCCCCCTGAAGACCACGATCTTGTCGATACGGTTCAGTAGTTCGGGGCGCATTTCCTTCTTCAGGCGGTCCAGTACGTTATCCTTGTTGGCGTCGTGCATGGCATCCAGGTCGTCGAGATCCTTAGGCCGCTCGGCACGGAAACCAAAACTGGCTTCTTTCTGCAAGCGCTCGGCGCCAATGTTGCTGGTCATGATGATGATGGTGTTGGTGAAGTCGATCCGACGGCCCTTGGCGTCCGTCAGGTAGCCGTCTTCCAGCACCTGCAGCAGCATGTTGAAGACATCCGGGTGCGCCTTCTCGATCTCGTCAAACAGTACCAGGCTGTAGGGTTGGCGGCGAATCTTGTCGGTCAGCTGCCCACCATCGTCGTAGCCGACGTAGCCGGCCGGAGCACCGACCAAGCGCGAGACATTGTGG
>Ga0207707_10002148_pt1 | contig 17845 bp, 29 predicted proteins | sample KBSC83BmetaG_FD_184336 | JGI IMG/M metagenome (GOLD analysis project Ga0207707, IMG submission 184336) | Corn rhizosphere microbial communities from Kellogg Biological Station, Michigan, USA - KBS C8-3B metaG (SPAdes) (version 2) | ecosystem: Host-associated > Plants > Roots > Rhizosphere ...
GTAGAGTAGCGGATGATACGCTCTGTGCTCGGTTCTTCGCGGTATCGCCTTGACGTGCTCGAAGTAGCGTGCGCAACTCAGCACGTAGTTGTAGATCATCGGGTCAAGGGAGTCCCAATCAAGGTTATCCCAGGCGAGCAGGTCACAGGCTAAGTGAACCATGTGACCACGTTCCCGGCCGAACTCGGTGAAGAAGTCTTCCCCTTTGATCAGCCGGTTATCGTGAAAGATTTCCGTCACGCCGAACACGCGCCGACTTCCAAGCCAGTACGTATGGTCGATCTCGCGAAATGTCAGTTCAGACATTTTTGAAAAGCCTTTTCGTGGATCGATGTTGACCGGGCTTGTTTTTCCCGCGCGCTTTCAATCTCTGCTTCTTCGCTTTGCTGTGCGCGTGACTCATCCCTCGCCCCTTCGCCGCACATCGTAACCCTTCAGCAACTTCATCCGGCTCCCCTCGGGGATCTTGGCAAAGCTTTGGGTCATCTTGTTCGGTTCCGTTTGGAGTTCTTCTAGCGGGGCTTCGGCAATCCACTTGTTGAGTTCGGTGACGATTTCGGGTTCTGCGCTCTCAGTTGCTCCCGCGCTCCCTTGCGCCACTTCACTTTTATGTTGATCTTTTTTGCTGTGGGTTTTCTTTTCGGCTGGCTTTTCTTCGGGCTTTGCTCCCTCAGTTGTTGCCGAATCCTTGACAGGATTATCGCCCTGTGGAACGGAGACATCAGACTGAACGGCCACGGCCACTGGATTGCCGCTAGTATCTCCTCCCCTATGTTGATCAGCATTGGCGGTCTCCTTCTTTGGCTCCGGGTGCTTCGGCTTGGGCGCCGCTATCTCTTTGCGCTCCGGATTCACGACGGTCGTTTCGATTGGCTCAAGGTCGCGCGCAACGTCAGACGGCAACAGACCGAGACACGCTTCGGGAATCGCGTCATCGCCGCAACGATGTCGCGCACGGTTTTGTAGCATGTCGCCGGGATATTTTTTCCAGTTGTCTTTACCGATCAGGTCCGCAGTCTTCGCTTCGGCCATGCTGAAACGGCGGGTAATCGGGTGTGGATTGCCGCGGCGCTTAATCGTACATTCGCCGTAACCTTTCTCGAGCGCTTCGTCGGGCGGAAGTTCCGTAAACCATTCACAGAGCGGGTGGCTGGTGATCAGCGCCCAATACCCGTTGCTATGAATCGACGGCCGGCCGTTGATGATCGCGACAGACTGAAGTGCTGCCATTGGCGGCAAGCCCACTTCTTTGCCGGTTTGCCAAGCGGCGAGAACCGCGCCCGGTACGTCGCGCATCGACTTGGGAACAAACTCCGTCCTGCAGATTTCCTTAGCGTAGGCGAACAGTTGCTCCCATGTCTGCGGCAAAAAGGCGAAGCCGGCATGGGCTAGGGGACGCTCTGGCGCTCTCGCTGGTAACTGTTGGTTGCTATCTTCCGACATCTTGACGCTCCTTTGCTCTTTTGTTTCTTCCGAATGCGGCCGCTCTTGCGTTCCCGCACGCGCGGCAATTCCTCCTGGTTAATTAACAATCGCTAGGATGATCTTTGTCGTTGCTGTCGTCTTCGAAAGCTTCGTCAATCGTCGACCTGCACGCAGGGCAATACTGCCGGTCGGTGTCACAAACCTTATCCATCAGGATAAATGGGACGTGGCACGTCCTGCCGGCGCAAATGGCAATCTTGTCTTTCGGAGAGCGTAGTAGAACGCGCGCATTTACAAGCGGATGGAACATTTAAGAGCCTCCTCACTGACCCCGATCAGGTAGTCAAAGGGCTGCTCTTTCCATTCCCGTTGAAGTTTCTCCTTCTCTGCTTTGCGTTGGCGGCTGTGATCAAGCGCCGCTTTCGGACTGGAAAACCAGTCCCGGCCATTAAGAGAGCGCATCGTCACTGCCTGACCCTGCACCCTTACGATTTTCAGCATTCTCTTCTCCTTCGCATTCGTGGTTCTCAAAACATGCGTCATGAAAATACTGTTCGCACGAGGTGCAGATTACTTTGATCCGGCTGAACCCTTCGCAAAGGGCACATGGGATAGGCCAAGGGCCACTAATTAATGGCATGGGTTTTCTCAAACAGTTCGATGTAAATTCGCCGCGCCAGTTCTCCGACGCAGCAGGCCAATAGATGCCTCAAGGCCCCATCATCCTCGGGGTTCTCGATCTTGAGCACTACCTCGTATGATCTAAATGATGGCGGCTCGGGCTGGTTGATTCTTTTGATTTTCATATCTCCACTCCTATTCTGGTCGCTTCGATCGCAGCGGACTCGGGAACAAAGATCGCGTCGTTTGTCTCGGGGTCCACTGTCGCACTGGCGGGACACTGGCGTAAAGCTAAAAGCATAAATAGTAAAACCGCAGCGCAAAACAAAATACTAGGGTGGGGAAGATCGCCCGATTGTTCTACCACTTTCACCACTTCAGGCAAGTGTGACGCTTTACGTTGAACGTATGAGTAGGTGGAATGTCGGATGACAAGCCGGTCCTTTTCGGTAGTGGTTTGCCGCTCACCGTTTGACGTTTTTTCCGACACGGCACGCAGAACATCCATCGCAAGCGGGTAATCTCCCGGCTCGGCTAACTGGTCATTGACAAACAGGGAAATGTGCATTTTGGGCTCCCTCAAATGGGTGGGTGATTAGTACACACTTTTTGCTGGATTTTTACCTAGTTTTGTCGGATACTCCCGGCTCGACGTTTGACGTTTGTAGAAGTCGCCCGACCGTGACGCACCCTGTATGCGACTGACTTACATGGATCCTCGCAATAGAGTCGGCGCGATGTCGCTTTTGTGCGAAAAGTTCTTTCACATACAGGACATACACGGATTGATTTTAGCGGGCCGTTTGTCATCTTTCGATTGCCTGGAGAGCGGTTGACCGTAACGCTAAGCACAAGGAGTATTAAGAAATATACCCGAAAATGTCAAGAAAAAATACCAAAAAATCCGTAGATTTTCCGGAACAAGCCGCAAGATTGCGAAAGCTAAGAGAAAATTTACGATTGAAAATTTCTGAGATAGCGAGGAGAATCCCCTGCTCCGATGCTCAATGGAGTTCATGGGAGCGAGGCAAGGTTAAGATCCCCGAAATGGCCGAGAAGCTGATCCGATACCAGATCACCGAACCGTGGGGAAGGGAGCGCCGGATACAGGAAGATGAAACATGGGCCAAATATTGCAGGCTGAGCGAATCCCAACGTAAGTCAGTAAGGGAACTTATCAATGCTCTAACGGAGAAAAACCATGAAACGGAAGACTAGCAAGGAGGGCACACGCATGGATCCAGGGTTATCACAGGCTGAGGTAGATGAGATTCGCCGGGAGTTTGCTTCCCGGTTGCATGGGCTGATCGGGGATGAACAGAACGAAAAGAACCTCGAGAACTTTTCCAGGAAGACCGGCATCTCCATGCGTCAGTTGTCTCAATGGAAAAACCCGAGACACTTGAATTGGCCGAGCGTGAAGAACCTGATTCAAATATCGGAAACGGCCGGCGTTTCGCTTGATTGGCTGCTGAAGGGCGACAAGCCCAAGAAAGACGTGAAGCGGTGAGCGCTACTGCCAAACCCCGGTTTGAAGCTGCTTCGCCAACCGCTTCGCTCGATCGCCCACCTGAGTTGCGTAGAGCGAATCCAACAAGTGAGATGCTGCCGAGTCCCACTGTCCCGCGCGCATGGCACCGAGCATCCCCTTGAACTCAAGGAGACCATCGACGCCCATATTGAAAGCCATGTTGATGAGCACGCCGAAACGCGCATCATCAAGCGTGCCCGCCCACGGCAGCTTCGTGGAGACTTCTTGGGTCTTCTCCGCAATGTCCTCAGAGAGAAGGAAATTACATTCCTTGCCGCTGATGCCATTTGAGTCTAAGTTTCGACCAACCCCAATAGTGAGATTGCCTTTGACCGCACAGGTACAGTCGCGCCAGTATTTACCGCAGCAATCGAGATAGGGGCGCAGTTGCCGCCCCTCATCCCTTATGAGCATTTCCCTGATCCCCATCGTTTACTTCAGCGGAATTGCAGGACCGAGAATCAACGGGCTCGCTCCACCTGAAGCACCAGCCGCGCCAATCATAGCCGCAAACTCAGCCGCGAACCGCGCTTCGTCTCCGGCATACGCTGCACAGGAAACGTGGAGCTTTCGAAACGACATGGCGAACGGTCCCGATTTATCTATCCCGCCAATAATCACATCGCGCTTGAGCTGGTTCACGGAGAGCACGCCCTTGACGGTTGGCGCCGTAGGCTGAAGCGGTGAGTTCTGAATAAACTCAATCAGTGCCGGGTAGCAGGAGAGCGCCGCAAGGTCGACATCGCCGTGCGCGTGAACGTCAGCAAGCGCCGCCTCTGCATCCGTGAGGGTGACGTTCTGAATCTTAGTGAGAAAGTCCTGCAGGCTTTGATTGTCCGCCTTGACCGGCGCGGCCGCATTCCCTGGTGTCTCTATGCTGGAACAACCGTGCATGAGCATTGCAGCGGCCATGATACCGGCCAGCGCCAATGCGTGAAAAATATCTCTCATCATAAACCCCCCTTGTGTTTGAGCCTTGCCAAAGCTGAGCGCTCGTAAACGTCGATCGCCGCGAGCGACACAGCCAACCACTTCTTGCACTCCTTACGGTAGCGCTCCGCTGTGCGGCGTATCATTGCCGCCTCCTTGCCGAGACGCTTCTTTCTCCGGCAGATTGTGTGATCGATCATTTAGAAGATCGCTCCGCAGACTTCGCACCACTGCCGCGGTTCACCATGCCGCCGTCCACACTCCCGGCAGACTTGGCCTCGAGCCAGCGGATACGTGACGCCATTGTTCTGAGGTCCGAGCTTCCATACATTTGCTTCCTCTTCGCTCTCTTCCGCCTGTACTGTGCGTTTGCCTTCTCGCGGTTTCTGTATCGCCATAGTTTCGTTTGTTGGTAGAGGTCGGTCCAATAAGAGGCAGAGCCGCCTTTCGCCCGCCATGACGGAAGTCCTTGTGCGCGGAGCTTATGGTAACGCTCAAGCTGATAACAGGATTTGCAAAGGCCGCGCGCATAGTGTCGCCTCTCGGGGTGACAGGTTGCTCGCCTAAACTCGCATTTCATAGTCCAAGACGTTGCGGCCGTGCTTCTCTCTCACTGTCACGGCCATCTTCACAAAGCCGATACAGGCTGGAGGGAGCGCCAACTTCTCCGCATAACCGGCTTGGGTTCCTTCCTCGTAGGATTCCTGCAGGCACCCGATGCCGGTGAAGTATTGACGCAAGTAAGTAAGATCTCCGTCTGAGTGGCGCATGAGAACTTGTTGAGGGTCAGAGACCATCGAATTGTCGTGAGCTTGGCAATACCAATTCGCGGTTGGCATGATCTTGCGCATCTCAATGCGCTTGTTTAATCGAGCGCCGGGAGTACGCGCGCTTCCGTATCCGTGCATCACGATGATGTTGAATGGCAGACCGTTGATCAGGAGAGTGAGCCAAGCAACGCCGTCGCCCGCATACTCCGCGCCAAGCTTCTGAGCTATATATTCGTCGCTCGATACTACGGCGCCACTGTCAAGCTTGATCTGGTCCCAATGATGTCCCTGCTGAATGGTCATTATGTCTTTCGCGATGGGTCTCATCGGTGCGACAAAGCAGTCCGCCTGCGCTTTAACATGCTTCTGAATCGTGCCAAGCGTCGTCTCATGGAAGTTGGCTCCCGCTTTCTTCACGCGCTCACTAGGGGAAAAGGTTTCGAAGTAGTCACCTGAGCCGAACGCTCTAACCAAGTGGCCGGCTTTCTTGTACTCGCAAAGCCGCGCAACTATTTCTTCGAGATGATCTAAAAGACTGTCGCTCTGAATATCGCCAAAGGGCTGCAGTATCAGTTCCTTTCCTTTCGGGAGTTTGATCTGAGTCCGGTAATGATACACAGAGCATCCTTTCAGTTATGGGGAACTTTTCTCATCAGCCAAAGGCTGACTACGACAAACAAAAAAAATCCCGCTGCAAGCGGGTATTCGCAAACCACATAGAACACGCTCACGGTAAAGGCCATGAGCGAGAACACGAAGTCAAAGACGAAACTCATTTCTTTGCTTCGACTTCGACCTGTTTCACTTCCTCTACCAGCGTAGCCTTTGCCACTTCCTTGTCGGTTGAGTGAGTGTTGAAATCCTTGGCAGATGCACCGATAAGCAACGGGCCAGCGGCCGCGAGCACAGCGAAAACCCACTTCCAGTTATCCGGCACGGCTGGCACCTGTAGGCCAGCCACGCCGATTGCTGCGCAAATACCGCCTAGAGTTGTTTTCCAGTTGTTCATTCAGGTCTCCGTTATCTCAGTCTCGGAATAGCAATGTCGCGCATCGGAAACAGCCCAAGCGCTTGAAGTAGTAGGACGATCAACAGAATCGCAATAGCGACAAGCATGATCTTCTGAACGATCACAGGCGGAGAGCAGAGCCAGTTAATAAACCAGTAGAGCAACGCGCACATACCGCAAATTACTAAGAACTCCATGATTCCCATTTCTTCTTATTCTCCCTTCTTTAAGGCAACGATCATTCGCATCAGATTCACATTCTCTTCTTGGATCGCCGCAATTAGTTTTCTTTGTTCCTCTTCCGACTTGCGACAACGCTCGAGTGCTTCCTCGGCCATCTCCAAGCGGCGCTCTAAAGTCTCGACGTAAGTACCGCTGGCCTTCTTCTTCCCCGAAGCTACGCCGTAAATCAGAGTCGCAAGCGAGATGAATCCGGACGCAATGGCTATCCAATACGAATCCACGCCCGCCTCCTAAAGTCGTTGACCACGGAAACGGTGTAGAGCAATGCCGCTAAAACCCAAGGACTTTGATCCGCCAAAATGAAAGCTTGTGACCTCAACACGCCATCAGCATAGTGCCCGTTGTAGATCGCCATTACTGACCCGCCAGCCGCAAGGCAGAGAAAGAACTGTTGCGGTATCAGGAGGATCAAGGTGCGAAGCCCGAGCCGACTAGCTGGAAGCATCGCTACCACGGTTGAAAACGCTGAAGTGAGAAGGGCGAATACCAGCGCCGGCCGGGAGTAGTTGAAGAACTCTGCCACAGTGCGAAGTGGCGTTGCGTACATTGCGTTTGGATCGCAGACTATGGCGCTTGCCCAAATCACGCTCGCTGAAACGCTCCACCAAGTCATGTAACGGGACAGCATTTTAGTAGATAAACCTTCCTGTTGATAATTTACTGCGCCCTTATGGCAAACGTGCTCCCTGCTCCTATCGAGAAGGACGAACTGGCGCCTATCTCAAATTTGATTGGAGGGGTCAGCGGGATAATCGGGCAGTTGGCATCCCCAACAATCGAGGGAGAGCTGAGTTCGTCTGCCGCCGCACAGGTCGCCCCGAAGCTCGTGTTACTTCCCGCCGTAAGTGGGAGCGCATAGTTATACACGCGCACTTCGTCGATCATGCCGTCAAAGTATTCACCGAACTCGCTGCCTCCGAGAAAGAGGGAAGCTGTCGAAGGTTCGATGTAGCCGCTCGCCGGAGTGGTCGCTACTAAGTGGCCGTTGATATAAAGCTTCAAATTGCTGCCGTCGTATGTCACGGCCAGATGAGTCCGGACGCCAACCTGCAAGGCTGTGGGTACTCCGCTTACAGGCGTGCTGGCTGAGCCATAGCAGGCATTGTAACGCGGCCCGACTGAGCCGTTGGTCTCGGTCATCCCCATGATCCCGCCGTCGCCACAGAACCCGGTGATACCGCCGAACAGTTGATACGGGGATGAGTTAGGCAAAGCATTCTTGTTGACCAACGCGCGGAAGTCGGTGTGCGCAGCCGCAGCTTGCGCCCACAATGAGAGGGTGAAGCTTTGCGTTAGATCGAGTGAGTTCGAATCGAGGACTTCGACGTATTGGTTGATGCCGTTTAGGAGTATGCCATTCCCGTACTTGCCGGTCGTCCAGGTGGCGCCGTTGACCAGCGTTCCCGTGTTACCATTGCCGCTCGAATCTATCGCGCTCGTGCCGGTGCCTGCTTCGAATGCCCACGCGCCGACTAGCGAATTGCCCGGAAAAGTTGGTGCATAAGTAACAGTGATCGTATCGCTGGCCTGATTAGCGCTCGCGTCCGTGCCTGTCACGGTGATGGTATTGATTCCGGGTTTGAGCGTGATCGTCGTTGTGCTCCAGCTCGCCACTGTGCCCGTCGTGCCACCGGAGCCGCAGCGGTCGCAACTCCAAGCGACCGAGCCGCCGCTCTGTGTGCTGCTGCCGCCAAGTGTGAGCAATGCCGAAGAGACCGTGATCGCCGCGTTGGAGGTTGGCGATGTGATCGTTACGACTGGCAATGACGTGCCGGAAGCGAACTCGAAAGCTCCCGCATCCCAAGTACCGCCTTGGGGTCGAGTTAGCCCCGCTTGGTCAAAGCAATAAGCCGATGAACTCGGGCAACCAGGGAGTGCCGTGCCTGCACCGATTGCCACAGATCCAGTGTTGAGCGTGTAAACGTGATTGGCTGCATTTACGAAATTGAGTGAGCCGGTCGTATCGCAACCTGATCCCGAAGCGTTGCAGACATTGTGATCATGGGTGAACCCGCTGCCGCTCGTTCCATTATCGACAGGCGTTCCCACATTCAGAAAGATATTGTTCTTGACGATGACTCCGGTTCGAGCCGCGCCGCCGTCCGTGACACCCGAAGGTAGGTTATCAAAAGTGTTTCCGTAGTAAGTGCCATTACTTCCTGTGCCAATTCCGGTAGAGGGTTCGCTGTAGCAGACCGTGTTGAGCATTTGCGAGTCGTTGCCATTTGCCGCTAGGCAATACCCGCCTAAACCTGCCGTCCCTGTGTTGTGGATCACGCTGTTTTGTATGATGTTGTCGTGCGACGTCGTTATGTCGCCAAAGTGAAAAAACTGAACACCGTGCTGGCCCATGTTGTAAACGAGGACGTGATCCAAGATGTTGAAAGCCGTGGTGATGTAAAAGCCGTGTGCGCCCTGACAGCAATTGCCTCCGCCCTGATCTGCTACGGACGAGGTTGAATCGTGAACTGCGACGTTGAAAAATAATTGGTGATCCGCTCCGGCGTCCTCATAAACGCCGTTTCCAATGTTGGCTTGCTGAATCGCATTGCCAGGGCTAGGACCGCAGGTTTGCACTGGCGGGCAAAGTCCCATCGCGACATTCGCAATGTCCATGTTCAAGTAACGGCCATTCTGCGCGTTGCTCTGAATCAGGATTCCATGTGAGCTGTTGGTGGCATCGAGTTTGAGCCCGTCGATTTCCCAGAAGGGATTGTTGATCGTGATTACGCCGTTGCCGTTGCCAGCCGCGCCGGTCAGAAGCACGGTGCCAGTGCCATCCACTGCTTTGATAAAAATTCGGTTGGTGTTACTTGTTCCGCTTGGCAAGGAGCCGCTGATCGTCTCGTTATAGATTCCCGAATGGATGTTGAGTGTATGCGGAGCGCCGCCTGCGGAGATAAGGCAATCTAGCCCCTGCCTGATGGTTTGGCTTGAACTCCCTGCGCCTGGATCGCTTGTGCTATTGGTGCAATGCTGGCCGCTGGCGGACTTGGAAACCCAATACGTTCCCGCCCAAGCGTGAGTCGATAGGAGCAGAACGAAAAGCGCTGTTACTACTTTTTTCATTGGAGAACTATTGGCCTCCGTCGCGCGCTGCCGGTCGTTGAGGGCGCCTTGAATGACGCGATTGCGGCTTGGTTGTTAGCCGCGGCGTTTAGTGTCCAGGTGGGATTTACGGCGGATGCTGCGCCTTGGATCAGGTAAGCTAATCCGACTAGATCGTGTCCTGAGCCCGTTGCCGTATCGGCCAGAGTAAAACCGGAATTGACGCTAGGCGGAGTATTGTCGGCACCCGATGCCACGCCGGTTACAATCAACTCTCCGGCTTGAGTCGGAGTGATAGAACCTGTGGCAATGGTAGTGGACGAAGAATTGGAATTAGTGCTCTGTTGATCGATCGGATCAGATGAGAGAGCGCCGCTTACGGCAATCACGCATACGACTTCATCGAACAGGTTGCCACTGGCCGAAATTGTGAATGTATGGCTGGCTCCCGCCGTAGCGCTGAACGCATACCAGAGTCGCGAGTTTAGAGAACTGGCTACGTTGGTGAGCCCGGTCCATGTGTTTCCTTTGGAATCGCTGAGCGTCAGGCCGGTGCTGCCAATGTAAGCCGCCGTGAAAACGATGATGAGATTCGCGCCGTTGGTGTCGAGGGTCGAGGTTGTAAAATCTGTGCCGTCTCCCCCGCCAACCGCAGAGCTGCACGAGTGCGAGACAACGCTCAAGGCATGCGCGTTTGAACCAAGCGCAAGAACAAACAGGAGTGCCAGAATGAGACGTTTCATTACTGCGCTCTCCTGGCGGTTACTTCGACTCCGACTAGCGAGACTGTGCCGGCGATCGTGTCAGAAGCGTGCGTGCGGTTTCTGAAAATCTTCAGGTGCGCGAGTTCTCCGGCCGAGCAGCCGGTTGTGGTCATTGAAGCAATAGAGGCTGTGTTGAGTTGATTGGTGGTTCCCTTCGCGGTGTCTACTACCGTGTTCGATGTGTTGAATGTCGCATCATCGACTTCGCCGTCAGCGCGACAAACTAAAGCCGCTTGCCATACCACGTCGCCCGAAGTCGCCGCCGCTCTCCAGAGGAATTTAAGATCGACGTTCCCCGTCCAATCGGACGGGAGCAAGATTGCTTGCTGCAGCGAGAAGTCTCCGTCTGAATCAGGGAAGTCCGCCGTGCAGCGGAGAAGCGTCGTTTCAGTCGATCCCGCAGAGCATGAAGCTGTCGGCGCGTTGGTGGCGAGCGTGTCCCACAAAAGGCTTGGAGCTGCCGCCGTGCCGCCCGTCGCGGGGAGCCAGATTTTAGCGACCGTCGTAATGACGTTCCCGGTCGCCTCAACGTCGATCGTTTTGTTTGTGCCAGTGCTTGTCGACGAATCGGTCCACGTTCCTGCACCAGCCGCGCCGCCGTCCGCCAGAGTAACGATGCCGCCCGATACGCTGGCCGTGATGACGTGGCCGGTTGTGAATGTTCCCGCCGCATTGCCCAAGAGCAGTGTTCCGCTCTGGTTCTGCACGGTCATGGTCTTGAAGCCGGTCACGGCTGAGGGATCAATGGTGAACTTGTTCGTGCTGACGTTTCCGACCGTGAGCCCGCCCAACGCATTGACTACGCCCGCGGTCTCCGAGAGATTGCCGGAAGTGTCGAAAGTGGTCGCGCCGGTTGCGAGCAGATATTTTCCCGTAGTGGCGCCGCTCAAGCCGCCAGTGCTTGACGTGCCGCAGGCCCAAGCGTGGGATGTGGCGTCCCAATTCAAATGCTGCCCTGCGCTATCGAGACATGAGGGAATAACCGCCAGTGCCATCGTCGATGAGCCGGTGAAGACCGGCACGCCGTTGCTTGCCCCGGAGATCGCCGCGAGTGCGGTCAAGTTGGTAGCGAGCGGCTGGACTTCTGAGAGATACGCGAAGGTCTGAGTTGTGCCGTTGACTCCGCCTTTGAAGCGGTTGGAGGTTGAGTCGTAGGCAATACGACCGGAGATGGTCGGCGCCGCACCTGTAGCAACTGGAGTCTTTAGAGAAGACGCCGCGCTGAAATCCTGATCCCCGGTCGAATAGGTGTTCGAAGCGTTGTTCTTGACGGTAACTGAGAAAGCAGGGACATCGGTGCCGATCGCCAACCCGAGAGTCGTGCGCGCTACTGTGGCGCTCGCGTCATCGAGGAGCGTTCTAGCGAATGCGGTGAAGTCTGCCGTCGCGGCCGTGCCGCTGCCGGTGAAATAGGGAAGCTTGTCGGTCGCGCTTGTGAGTCCGGATATGGCCGCAAGGTTCGCGTTGAAGGCTTGAACGTCGGTTCCGATTGCAAGACCGAGATTGGTCCGCGCTCCGCTGGCCGTGCTCGAGCCTGTGCCACCATCGGCAACCGCGAGGTCGGTAATCCCGGTGATTGAGCCGCCTGTAATCGTGACGCTGCTTGATGCCTGAGTCGCAATTGAGCCGAGACCTAAAGTTGTCCTGGCTGTGGCTGCATCTGCATCGTCGAGCAAGGTCCGCGCGTAAGCGGTGAAGTCGGTTGTCGAGGCTGTTCCCGAGCCGGTGAAGTAAGGAAGTTTATTCGCTGCGCTGGTCAAGCCGGCAAGCGCTGTCAGTTCCGCATCCGGCGCGACGTAATCTGTTCCCGCAACAGCCGCGGAGATCGTCGAGCCGTTTGACTTGACCAAACCACTGATAGCCTTGACGACTGGATCCGTCTCTGTAACCGAGCCTGACGCGCAAGTACCGTCGCCCTTCAGGAAGTTCGAACCGCAGGAGCCTCCGCCAAAGAGAGAAACCACGTCCGCGAATGCAGCAATGCCGCTCGTTCCTACCCCGGTGATCTTGTAAATGCCTGTGCTGGCCGTAGAAGCGAGCGCGGAGAGATTGGAGTTCGCCGCTTGGACATCTGTGCCAATGGCAAGGCCCAAGTTGGTGCGCGCCCCTGAAGCGGTTGTCGAGCCCGTACCGCCGCGAGCTACCGCCAATGATCCCGTCCATCCGAGCGTGTGTGTCGTGCCGCTCGAAGTGATCGTGACGTTGGTATCGTTCGCGAAGGTCTGAGACGCGCCAGCCAAGCCGCCTAATGAGGTAATGCCTGAGCCGGTAATGAACGGTGTCCATGCGGTCCCATTCCAGACGTAGAGCGTTCCAGCAACGCGCGTTGGGGAATTGGCGGTCTGCAAACAAATCAAGGTGTTGATCGCGGGGTTTGTCAGCAAGCCGCAATCCGTCGAGTCGACGAAGCCCGTCCTTAACTGGACTATCTGCGCGAAAACGCCAGAAGCCAGCACGAGGCTGGCTAGGAAAGACAGGAAAGCGTAGAACCTCTTATGTAAAATCATGGCCTAAAAAAACTCCCGGTTAATTAAGGCGTGCCCCACTGCCCATTGATCGCGTTGATCATCACGTCAAAGTCGCGCTGCCCTGCTGTGGCGCCGCTGCTAAGCCTGATCGCCACTCCGCTCAAGGTTATGATTGGAGTCGCCTTGCCGGCAGCGAGCACGACATCTGAGCCGTTACTCTGAAGATCCCGAAACGTCCCGTTCTTATCCGGCGCCACCTGGACCTTGACGGTTTCAGGCAATGTGGCCGGAGCCATAATCACTAGAGACATGGCGGGCGCGACTGGAAGCGCGTCGAGTATATTCGACGTGGTTCCGCCGTTTGCGATAGTTAAAGTTGCGCGTGTAGCCATTAGTTCAAACTCCTTATGTGCATGATTTTTGTGACCGCCAATAAAATGCCGTCATCCGCCGGAGTGACAGTCGGCGCGACAAAATTCACCGCTTCTCCCGTCAAAGTGTAAAAGCCCGCATTCGCCGCAATCCGAAGCGCTCGAAGAAATGCCGCGGCTTCTCCGGTGAGCGCATAGTTGCCACGCGCCGCTACCAGCGTGAGCTTCTTTAGGAGCGCAACGTCTTTCCCGGTGAGTGCATAACTTCCTTGTGCCGCTGCCAAGAGTTTCCCGACAAGTAGGACGACCGCTTGACCTGAGAGCGCATAGCTTCCAAAGCCTGCGGAGATCGTGGGCGAGCCGCTGCTTTTGGTAAGGGTCACATCCTTGCCTGTCAGTGAATATGAACCTTGCGCCGGCGAAACGAGTTTCCCAACCAGGAGCGAGGCGCTTTTGCCGCTGAGCGCGTAGGAGCCGAAAGACGCCGTGATCAGTTTCTTTGCTAAGAGCGAAGCGTTTTGACCGGATAGAACATAGTTGCCTTCGCTGGCGACGAGCGTGCGGCCCTTCAGGAAAGAGACGTTCTGACCACTGAGCGCGTATGCTCCTTGCGAAGCACCGAGCAGCCTATTCCGAAGCAGACTTGCAGCCTGTCCACTGAGCGCGTAACTTCCCTGTCCTACAGCCATCGGGACGTTTCTGGTAAGCGCCACGTTTTGTCCGGTGAGCGTGTAAGCGCCCTGCACGATCGCGATTAGATGCTTCCAGAGAAGATTGACTGATTGGCCCGATAGCACATAGGAACCTCGCGTTGCCGGCATGGAGCGCTTGAACAGAAGATTTACGGACTGACCAGACAGCGAATAGCTTCCCTGAGCTGCTGTAATCGGGACGTTCCTCTTGAGCGTGACGGCTTGACCTGATAGCGCGTAAATCCCTTGCGCCGCTACAATACGGCGATTCCTGAGCAAAGCAGCCGCTTGGCCTGTGAGTGTGTAGGCCCCCTGCGCCGCGACGATCGTATAGGCGTTCGCGAGGGTCGGAACGTACCAAATGATGACTTCTGCCGCCGTGATTCTGATCTGATTGACCGTATCGACGGTCGATTGCGTTGTGTGATCGAAGCGAAGTTTCAGCCGCGCCGCGTCCCAATTTGTTTTGGTCTGCGTCCCGCTGATATTTACGGAACGAGTAAAAAGCGTGTAACTCGCCGTGACGGTCACGTTGCAAACCGACGATTCCGCCGTGATCGCTGTTGACTCATCCGAGCGTTGCACCTGTAAATAGGCGTCCGAAAGATCGACGGTCATTACTGCCGTGTTGATTTTCTTAATTGCCGCCTTGAGATCCGCCGACACGCCCAAGTCGAAATCGCTTGGCATGTTGTCTAGTTCGACCCACATCGAGCCGTCAGTCACGTTTGGCGAGAGAACGTAAGAAGTATCGCCGTCGTTTGAATCGGGATCGTCAACAATGCAGCTCGCAAATGTTCCCGTTCCGCCGGTTTTGCTCCATCCCGTTGTTGTGCCATCGCCGCTTGGTCGCACCGTCACGCTTGATAGATCGCCCGCCGCGAAGTTGTCGAGCTGCATATCGGAAAGCGAGCCGCCAGTTGTGACCTGTCCGCCTAATCCTGGCACCGTCGTTGCGGTTATTCCTGAGTCGGTAGCGTTTAAGAGATTCGCGCCACCCTTGAACAGCGAGAGATTTGAGCCGCGAGCCGTGACCGTCATTTTGTCGCCCGCAGTAGTAAAATTGGTTGTGGTTTCGCTTGCGAGCTGCGTCGATCCGCTACCCGTTAAAATCTTTCTGATTTCCGTTTGGCTGCTTGGCGTAGCTGTGCGCGTGTACTTCCCGAAATAATACTCGCGATCGGGAGTTGCTTTCTTTCGGACGTGAAGCGAATAGCTGTAAGTCGCTGCGGGACTCGCGTTAAAACTCCCTGTTTGGATTTGCGCGAACTGATCGGCCCCGAACGACGCACCGATATAACCATTTTCTTGGACGTTATTAACGACCTGGCCGACGATGACATTGCTGACAATCGCAAAGGACTCCGCTGTACCGTAGCCGGCATCCCAATTGCCGGTCGCGATGCTACCATCGGCCCGGTTGAAATTGTCTGTTGCTGTCGCCATGCCTTAAAACTGAAATTCGTTTAACTGAAACGGCTTTGCTCCCCACTGATCCGCCAAGTCTTTCAGGATCGCCCGCAGTTGAGTGTTACTCTGAATGTTCGCCGTCGAGTACCCGAGCGAAGTACATGCGCCCAAAATCGCCTGTTGTATGTTCGAAGGAAGCGAGCCGAATTGAGCGTTGAGCTTCGAGCTTGAGTCAATGACCGGGTTTGGCCCGAGAATCGGCGAAAGGAATTGCGCGAGGCGTTGCATAAACTGGAACATGCCGGCCACGGTGCGAGCGATTTGCGACCAGACCATAGAACCATTGACCCATTGCGCCGGAATCAAAGCCGCTTCGAGAGCGTTTTGTGCGCTGGTGACATTGCCGCCGCCAACCGTGGTCGCGAGATTGAACGGGAAAGCAAATACGTCGGCATTGGCGGTAATCGCCGCGTCGTCTGCCGGCAGTAAATCAGCGGCAACGAGAAAAAGGTTGTTCAACCCGTAATCCATCGCCGCGAAGCGAAGGCCCATTGTGTTGAAGTATTTCACCGTCCTGTCGGTGTTCTCGCCGCTGCCGGTGACTACCGCAGGAACTATATAGAGTCTAAACGCCATGATTGCCCCTCTTGCTTGGCGGAACCGCCGCCGCCTGTGCTTTTGCTAACGCTTCCTCGAACGTGTCATCGTCAACTATCTCGCCGCCCTTCCACGTTCCCGGTAAGCCGTAATTAGAGTCGCCCCAATGAACGCCCTTTTGTTTTTTGTCGTGATCCCACCAGCGAACGGCGAGAATCCGATTCGGAACGTCGTCCCATTGATGACTCGACGAATCCATTGTTGATCCGTCGGCGAGCCATACGACCCACTCAACCATTTAGGGATTTGCCGCCTGTGGATCGGGCTATCGCGGATAACTGTTGGTCGATTTCAGCCATGCGCGGCTGCTCGATTGCCCGAAACTGCTTTGCTGCCTCACGCATCTTTACTTCGAGCGGTTCTGCCTGCGCATGAAGCGCGTTGTACTCATCGCGAAACGGTTTGGCCTTGGCAACCAATTCCTGTTTTTCCGCCATGAGCTTTTCGAACAGCTCTTTCATCTCTGGAAAGTCGTTCAGTGACATTGCGTTCTCCTTTAGCCCTTGAGATTCGGCATCGGTATGTCCGCCACGATTCGCGCGGGTGCAATCTTTTGGTGCTCGCGTAGAACCTGCATCTTGTCGAGCGCGGTGAAAAATTTGTCTTTCTGTTCCGGCGTGAGCACTTCCACCATTGCGGCGATCCAGCACTCCATAGGAGCCGAATGGGTCTCGCCCTTCCAAGTTCCCTCGAGCCGCACCGTTTTAGGCGTGCCGAGTATTTCCACTCCGTTTAGATAATTAGGCAATTTGAAGCACTCCATTCGTTCCGTCAAAATCGAGCGTGAATGTTTCGCCGTTCGCCAGAGTCACGTCTGAGCCGTAATCCCACCACGAGATAAGCGGGTCAGCGGGAGAGCTTGGCGTGTCGTTGTAAAGAACGACATCGCGAAACGTCGCCACCGCGCCCGAGGCCGTCAACACCAAGTCGGCAAGCACTAGCTTGTAAGTGCCGGATGATTGCGCCGAGCTTGAGATTGTCGGAACACGCGCCGAAAGGTTGGTGTAGGAAATTTGCGTGAGATCCGCGAGAACCGCATTGGTTGCGACCGGAGCATTCGCGTTCGTTGTGAGCGCGATGGTCAATGCGTCGGCGCCGAGGTTGTGAACCTTTTCGGCAATGTTCTCGACGAAAGCCTGAAATTTGTTGTAACTCGCCATGACTTACTCCTTTACCCCACCAATTGACATCTTGAGCGCTGTGAGTTTTTCAACTAGCGCGTTGTATTCCGATTCAACTACGGCTGATTTGCCGGCGAAGTAAGCGGCTTGCGCGTCGGCTTTCTCTTCAGCTTCTTTGATCCGGGCTGCTGCTGCCTCAATACGCGCGTCGGCATCCGCTTCAGCCTTCTTCACTTCGGCGTCTTTCGCCGCCTTACGGTCGCGGAGATCGTCGATCGCGCTGCTTAGTCGCACGGCTTCTTCGGCGTGCTCTTTGGTCAAGGCATCTTTCTTCGCTTTGAAATCTGCCTCCATTTCTTTCTCTGACTCTTCGTGATGAGTCTTGAGATTGTCCAGCTCCGCCTTCGCTGATTCGATCTGAGCGTTCACAGAGTCGAGCGTCTTTTGCTGCTCCGGCAGCTCCGACTTCATGCGCTCGTAGTGCTTCATCACGCCGTCCATCTGGCCCAAGAATTTATGAGCCAGCATGTATTGCTGAAGCGCGACGACTGCTTGCCCTTCGTTCAGTTCCTCTGTCGTTTCTGCCATTGCTTTCTCCTTAACTTGAGAGCGTTCGCGGCCACACATAGGCGCGGAACTTCCCCGCTGCCAGTGTGATTGAACCGCCTGTATCGTTTTTCAAAACCACCTTCACATGATCATTCACGACGTAAGCTGTCTTCTGTAACCCCTGGAGGTCTTTGTCGTAGCTCACATCGCACGTATAACCGAGCAGAGCGCTCGCC
>Ga0207707_10002151_pt1 | contig 17819 bp, 16 predicted proteins | sample KBSC83BmetaG_FD_184336 | JGI IMG/M metagenome (GOLD analysis project Ga0207707, IMG submission 184336) | Corn rhizosphere microbial communities from Kellogg Biological Station, Michigan, USA - KBS C8-3B metaG (SPAdes) (version 2) | ecosystem: Host-associated > Plants > Roots > Rhizosphere ...
TCGACGCATCATCGAGGATCACGGCGGCATTCTTCGGCTCACCGAGACAAGTTCAAAGGGCTGCACCTTTGAAATCACACTGCCAGTGTAGCAATCAACGACAGCGGGACAGTCGCGGTTGTGGAAGCAGGTAGTGTTTTTAGTGCGCTGTGACTGTGTGGACCTCACTGAGGCTCTTTAGCGGCTCGATCAGCGACTTCGCCGAGAACGGCTTTGTGAGATAGGCGAGACAACCGGATTGAAGCGCGGCCTCGCGAACGGCGGGCGTATCGTTCCCGGTCATGTAGATAACTGGCACAGTACTCCCCGTCGTTTTGAGCCGGTGCCTTAGCTCGATCCCTGACCCATCGCCCAGGTTGATGTCGAGAAGGACGCAAACCGCCCCGTCGAAATCGCTCCGGTTTGCGAAGGCTTCCGCAGAAGGAAACAGCACGCTGTCGTAATCATTTGCGCGAAGCAGTCGCTTCACGCTCATAAGCATGCCGGGGTCGTCATCGACGACAAAGACGACATTTCGATTTGGCAAGAACGATGATCCATTGAGCTGTTCGCCGCGCAGCTTCGACGGGCCGCTATGGATTGCGAAAAAATGCAAACCAGTTGAGCCTCTCAAAGCCTGTGGTTCCACATCCATGAGTCCTGGGTAGGCTTCGCACAATGCCTTTCCTATTGTCCCATGGGACAATAACAGCTCGAAAACTGTTGAGAATTTTCAGGCCGTCTGCCGGCTGTCGAATGTGCCACGCAAGACACCGACGCGCTCGGCGAGGGACACAAGTTCCGGCAGGGATTGCACTTGCATTTTTTCCATCACCCGTTGGCGGTGGGCTTTGACCGTTCGCTCGGAGTTGCCCAACGATCTGGCCACATGCTTGTTGGTCTGGCCGCGAACGATAAGCTCAAAGACTTCCCGCTCGCGCGGCGTCAATCTCGCGATGTGAGCGCGGATCGTCTCAAGCTTGACCTTCCGGTCACGCAACACTCCGTGATGAGCGATAGCCTGTTCGACTGCGCGAAGAAGCTGGTCCAACGATATGGGCTTGGTCACAAAATCTTCCGCGCCCGCTTTGATGGTCCGAGCAACAGAGTGTCGTGGGTTTGGATCACCGTCGTTTAACGCCGAGCAGGAGGAGGATGATCTATAAGCAAATCGGGCGCTAGCGGCACCGTCGGATTACCCCGGCGATCACCCGTAGCGGCGTCCTACGGGGAAACGCGTTCCCAATCCAGAAAATCGATTGTGTCGGAGGTCCGACGCGGCTCGTTAAGAAACAACACGAGGCGCAGGCCATCGGTCAAATAGGGTTCGCCAGTGAGATTTACTCGTGGATCGGGCATGGACGATACACCCACGCCACGTACGAAGCCGACGCGCGAAACAGCTCCCGACAAGATCAAGTCCTGTACCAAATAGAAGCGGTCCTGATCCACGTCCGGGCTGATGATATGGGTCGTCAGATACCAGGATTGAGTGGTCAGCTTGATGCCGATGTCGCGGCTGATTTGGCCAACCCACACCTGAAGCCCATCAATCGTGAATGGTGCCAGCCACAGCCGCAGATGATTGCGCTGGCTGACGGTGTCGCGTGCCTTCTGCAGTGCGACGTCCTGCTGGCGCCCGAAAGCATACAGCGGGCTGACCGGTGCGTTGAGATATTCGCCGCCAAACAGGAAGGCCCGTATGGTGCGATAAGTGCTGTGGAGATCGAAGGGCTCGTCGAGCCTCCAGCCTCGCTCGATGAAGGCAAATAGCGCGTCAATGCCGCGCCCAACGACAACGATATTAAGCGGATCTCCTTTGATATTACCGGCCTTGTCGGTCGTGCAACAGGGCAACTGCGCCAGCTTTTCGCGTAGTGCGGTGAGATCGACGGCTTCGACCTTACCGGGCGGATAGATGCTCCCAAAGTCGACCTTTTCGATTGCGTATGAGGAACCGTCGACCGGCAGTACGAACCTGAACCGAAGCATTTGCTTATCGGTCTCGAACCCGACCTCAAGCAGCTTCAGGCCGCCTTCACGGTGCGTAAAGACGAAGCCGGCAGCGGTTCGATTTTGCGGGATCACGTCCGGCATCGGGGTTTGCGCTAACACCGATGCAATCGATGCATTGGCCCTGTCGCGCCACCAAACGCGTAGTAACCGTTCGACTTCCGGGATCGAGAAATAATTCGGGTCTGTGACAATCGGCAGAAAGCGAAGCCGTAAATCGCTGGCATTATCTACACTCAACCAGACGACCTGAATACCATGGTCAGCCAGCGATGCCCCGAAATATCGTTCACTTTCGTCATCGGTCAGCACAGCAGCACGAACGGTCACCGCGCCTTGTTGCCGAACCTCAGTGCGGAATTTGAAGGGCTGCTCCGCCGTAAGGTCCGGGCCAGCGTCGCTGCATCGACTGAATACTGCGAACAGTAAAAGCAGCGCCCCGGTTATAAGCGGCATGCGCCAATTCTTCATGACATCCTGATCCGATACAGCCCATTTGGCTAACCAGGGCTCGGAGGGCCCTGACAGCTTTCGATGTTGCCTACGATGCCGCGTGTGCTCCCTTGATCCAGGTCAAGGCGGCGCGCAAGTCGCTGGGATTGAGCCGCTAAGTGTCTTCGTCCCCGACGAACCACCAATTGCACTTCGGTGCCGGCAGCGAGGGCGAGCGATATTCAGCAAGCGGATCAGCATGGCTCTCTCCTTTGGTCTTCGGGACCGTCCCTCATGCGGAGCCTTGAGATAGATCAAGGAGCGCCATCGGCCACTGCTCATTCTGCACCATTACGCGAGCGAAGGTGCCTGCCTCGCCCTCGTTTCAACAGCTTGCACCGCTTGGGAGCGTCAAATGGCCGATATCCTGACCCTGAAAAAATTCGAGGCGCTGAGTCCCTTCGAGATCAAGGACGAACTCATCAATCTCGCCAAGGACACTTCGAAGCGGACGCAATCCGCCTTTCTGAACGCCGGGCGAGGCAATCCCAACTGGATCGCCACGACGCCGCGGGAAGGCTTTTTCCTGCTGGGACAGTTCGCCATCACCGAAAGCAAGCGGGTGATGGAGCATCCGGCCGGGGTGGGCGGCATGCCTCAGGCAAAGGGAATTGCCGGCCGGTTCGAAGGCTGGCTCGCCAAGCATTCCGACATGCCAGGAGCTACCTTCCTGAAGGAGATGCTACCCTTTACCATCAAGAAATTTGGCTTCGATCCGGACGCCTTCGTGCACGAGCTCGTCGATTCCATCATCGGCGACAATTATCCGGTACCGGACCGCATGCTGGTGCACAACGAGAAGATCGTGCACGAATATCTGATGTGGGCCGTTTGCGGCGACCCGAAGCCAGCCGGCAAGTTCGACATCTACGCGGTCGAGGGCGGCACGGCGGCGATGTGCTACCTCTTCAAGTCGCTGAAGGCCAACCGCCTGCTGGTTCCCGGCGATACCATTGCGCTGGCGACGCCGATCTTCACGCCCTACATCGAGATGACGCACCTGGAGGATTACGACCTCAAGGTGGTTCAGATCAAGGCCCCACAGGAGAACAAATTCCAATTCACCGACGAAGAGATCAAGAAGCTGGAGGATCCGAAGATCAAGGCCTTCTTCGTGGTCAATCCGTCTAATCCTCCTGGAATGGCATTGAGCAAGGAGACGATCGCCAAGCTGGCCAATCTGGTCAAGACCAAACGCCCCGACCTGATGATCCTGACCGACGACGTCTACGGAACCTTCGTGCACGGCTTCCGTTCGCTGCTGGGCGAGATCCCGCACAATACTATCGGCGTCTACTCGTACTCGAAGTATTTCGGTTGCACCGGCTGGCGGCTTGGCGCCATCGCCATTCACGAAGACAACATCTTCGACAAGATGATCGCCAAGCTGCCCGAGGCCACGGTAAAGGCGCTCGACAAGCGTTATGGGCCGCTGACGCTCGAGCCACGCAAGATCAAGCTCATCGATCGCATCGTTGCCGACAGTCGCGACGTGGCGCTCAACCACACGGCAGGGCTGTCGCTGCCGCAGCAGGTGATGATGAGCCTGTTCTCGCTTTCGGAAATGATGGATGTCAAAAAGGCCTATCAGGCCGCCTGCATGGAAATCGTCAACAAGCGCCTGTGGGCGCTGCTCGACGGCCTTGGCATCGCGGACAAGTTGACGCCCAATCCGAACTACGACGCCTACCACGCTTTGGTCGATTTCGAGTTCTGGGCCAGGAAGAACATCGGCGACAAGGCTGTCGACTATCTTAAGAAGCACATCCATCCCCTCGATCTCGCGTTCCGTCTGGCGGAAGCGCACGGGATTGTGCTGCTGAACGGCGGCGGCTTTGATGCCCCGGAATGGTCGCTCCGTGTCTCGCTGGCAAACCTGCCGGACGACGTCTATGACGACATCGGGCGCGGCGTTCGCTCGATCGCACGGGGCTATCGCGACGCCTACGAGGCGGCGAAAGAAGGCGCCAAGGTCTAGCACGTTCCCGCCAAAGTGTGGCTCGCTCCAGAGCCGCACCTTGCGTTCGTTACTCGTCGAAGAAGCAGGGGCGGCGGCGAGATGGCCTCGAACTCTGGTCGGCGGCGTTCAGGTCGCGCTCCAGCGAGCGCGGCCTGACGGCTCAATATCGTTCCACGACGAATGTCATCCCGCGGAGGCTCGCCTGGTCATCATAGCGACCCTTGTCGGATAGCTTGGGCAATCGGACCGGAAACTTTCTTCTAGGGAATTGTCTTCAGGATGTGGGCGATGCAATTGAGCCGTGCTCGCCGCTTGTCGTCGGAACGGATGATGGCCCATGGGGCATGCTTCGAGTCGGTCGCCTTGAACATCATGTCGCGGGCTTGACTGGATCTCCTTCGCGGTCGGTATCAGTTCATCGAGTCTCCCGGACATGGCAATTCCTTCCTTCCCGGTCGTTTCCCATTCATGCTCTTCAGGTTACGGCGGTACGGAGAGGCCGCCTTTTGATCCAGATCAAGATGCGCCTGTCGGGAGGACGCACTGTCCAGCGCTACGGGCAGTCCCTTAGCGGGAGACATGCATTGACTGACCAGCTTCATCCGATGACGCCGCACCACTTGCCGTTCTATCTGGCAAAGCCGGGCGAGACAGATGTTCTGATGATCGTCATGGGCATCTTTCTGATCCTGGCCGTGCTCGGCGTGGGCAATATCTACCTCCGCCTGCATTCCCTTCCGGAGCGCATGGCGCATAAGGGACAAAAATTGCAGTTCGAGATCGTTGCCGTGCTGGGCCTGATCTCACTCTTCACCCATATCCATATTTTCTGGATCGCCGGGCTTCTGCTCGCCCTGATCGACCTGCCCGACTTCAGCACGCCACTCGCCAGCATCGCGGGATCAGTCGAGAGGATCGCGGATTCCGAAACCGCTCCGGCCGATGCATCACGGGAGGGGACAGCTTCCGCTGCGACAGAGCCGATCTCCGACCGCGCCAAGCCGGTTCCCGCCAAGCCGGCCGCTCCCGCGAAGGAGGTCGGCAGCCATGTTTGAGCTGATGCTGTGTTCAATGTTCACGCTCCTGCCGGACTATCTCTATCGCCGGTACGGGCAGGGCAAGCGGATTGGCAAGGAGATCACGCTGTTTTCCATGTGGTACGAGCTTCGTTGGGGCATCACCGGATGCGTGATGCTCACTGTCCTGCTCATCACCACGATTTTCTACTTCCACCCTTCGACGACATCAGCCGCGCTGTTTTTCAGGACGGTGCCGATCGCGCCCGAGGGTTCTGGCCGGGTCGCAGAGGTGAAGGTTGATTTCAGCGCGCCGGTCAAGAAGGGAGATGTGCTCTTCACGCTCGACAGTTCGAAGCAGCGGGCCGCGGTCGAGACAGCCAACCGCAAGATCGCCGAAGTCGATGCGCAGCTTGTCAGCGCGAAGATCGACGTGGCCAAGGCCGAAGCGCAGCTCCAGCAAGCCAACAGCGATTACAAGCAGGCCAAGGACGAGCTCGACGTGAAGAGCGATTTGCAGCGGCGCAACCCCGGAATTGTGCCGCAGCGCGACATCGACAAGCTGCAAGTGGCGGTTGACGGTCGGCAAGCCGCGATCGACGCCGCGACCGCATCAAAGCGGTCCGCGGAGATCCAGGTATCGACTCTGCTGCCGGCCTCAAAGGCCAGTGCCGAAGCTGAGCTGGCGCAGGCCCAGGTCGAGCTCGACAAGACCTTTGTCCGAGCTGGTGTCGATGGGCGGGTCGAGCAGTTCCTGCTGCGCCCGGGCGACATCGTCAACCCGCTGATGCGGCCCGCTGGTGTCCTGATTCCCGACGGCGCCGGCCAGCGTGGGTTGCAGGCCGGGTTCGGGCAGATCGAGGCTCAGGTATTGAAACCGGGTATGATTGCCGAGGCGGCATGCACGTCCCTGCCGTGGACCATCATCCCGATGGTCATCACTAGTGTACAGGACTATATCGCGGCCGGACAATTCCGCGGTGGCGAGCAGCTGATCGATGCCAGCGCTGCCAGGCCAGGAACGATCCTCGCGTTCCTCGAACCTCTTGAGAAGAATGGCCTGGCCGACGTGACGGCCGGCAGCAGCTGCATCGTGAACGCCTATACCAGCAACCACGAGGTCATTGCGTCCAAGGATACCAGCGCGTTCAAGGGGTTTGTGCTTCACGCGATCGATGCGGTCGGCCTCGTACACGCCATGCTGTTGCGGATCCAGGCGTTGCTGCTGCCGATCAAAACGCTCGTGCTGAGCGGGCATTGATGCGCAGCATCGGATCTCGGAGAAGGACCAATGACAAATCTTCGAGAGGGCGTGCTGCCGGTTGTTACCGAGTGCGTCGGCACTATCGAAGGCATGGAGGTCAAGTACCACTGTTGCCAGCTATGACCGGACGGTCATGAAGCGCCGTTGATATTCGTTTTGTCCAGGGATTGTCTCGGCATAGCGGCGCAGCGTCTCCAGCGAGCTTTCGCGGGCCCGCTCCTCCGGCGGCTCCTGCCAGCCGGGCTCGGCGCCCGTCATGTCAGGAGCTCATGCGCGATGCCCTTGTGGCAATCGGCCGCGCGGCGACCTACCCCCTCGAACTCGTGGAAGTCGACCGCTTCGTCAAGAAGGAGTTGAAGGGCGACACACGCTGTTTGCCGAAGTCGACAAAAGGGCTGGGACGACAGCGTAAAGGCATTGACCGCCACGCCTTTCGAGCTCGACATGATGAGCGACAAGCTCGACTGGACCAAGCGCCTCGGCGACGCATGCTGGCGCAGCAGCCGTCAACGACTACGCCTGACAGAATAGACTTGCAACAACACGCGACAGTTGACCAGCGCAGCGCGGAATTTCTTCGTGAGACACGAGAAAAATGCTCCATCAAGCGGCTGGGGAATCTTGTGACCTTGAGCTGCCCTTTCCCAGATATATGAGCGGCCCGGCTCGCCACTCTGAAGACAGACGAACCGGGCCTTTGGTCGCGACCCGCGGGGATCATGTTGCCCGCACGCGAAGTGGAAGGGATAACCGCTTCGCTGCAGGCGCCCGGCTCGGCACCGGCTGTCCATGTAAGCAGGGGCGGCATCGATGGCCGAGGTTGATGCCCACCCTACCGGCCTCCTTTGATTTAGGTCAACATCAGCGCTCCTTTGGCGCTCACGCTATGTTCAGCCGCACCTGAAGGCGGCTCCCGTCACCTTTCAGTTCGCAAGCGCGAAAAGGAGTTCGCCATGCATCCGAGGAAATGTCTTTCGACCAAGTCAGCGACAGTTGCCGGGCTTGCTGCTAGCGTCTTGTTGGGGCTTGCAGGTCTCACTCTCAATCCAGCACCGGCTCATGCCGTCATCTACTGCACCTACGTCGGTTATCCGGCGGGTTGCGTGGCTAGGGCCGGCGTCGTGCTCAGGCCCCGTCCGGTGGCGCGGGCTGCGGTCCGTCATAATGCCGGTGGCAATGCAAATGGTGGCGTCAATCGCGTTGGTGTGCGGCGGTAAAAGCACTTGTTTGCGGGTCACGACCTTGGCGCGGGACCGATGCGTTGTGGAGCGCTGGCCGCCGATTGTGCAAAATTCATCTTGAGGCGGCCGTCGCACCGACGGTCTCAAAAGCCTCAGAGGCCTTTGCATACGTACTGCAGCATCCGCCACACCAAGCGGTGATTTATGTGCCGACTGGTCTTGTCGTGATCGCATTGCGAAACGCGAGCGGCGAGGTAATCGTGGAAATGGTTTGCGTGCCCTCGCCGACGCCCTGTATGGTGATGTCGCCATAGTTCATAAGGCGGCCAAGAATGCTCTGGTTTACGTCGACGCTCTCGACCTTGTCGAGGCTCATCTCGAAGGTCCGCCGCTTGATGAAACCGGTCTTGTGAACGACTCGCATGTTGGTGATGTCGGTCTCCGTGGTCCAGCGATGGAACCAAGCCGTCGCCGTCCAGTACAAGGCCGCAAGCCCAGCGACCGTCGCCAAGGCCAAGCAAACCCACATCATCACGTCCGCCGAGACAATGCGCGAAAGCACCAGAAACACGACCGCCACGATCCATGCCGCGATTGCGGGCAGAAAAAACATCCAGTGCTCGTTGGTCGAATACAGCACCCTCTCACTTGGCTGCAGGATTTCGTCAATATAACGTGCCATGCGCCTGCCTTGGATTAACCGACAGCAATTTGCGGAGGGCACTTGCACTCTGCAACAGCCGAAACTTCTAATCCTTAATCTGCACTGTACTACTGAAGTTCCGGCTCGGTTGTTGTACCTTGATCTATCTCAAGCCTTCGAGCGACCGGTGCGGGTTGGTGCGAGATACCACTCGATCAACCGAACGACCACGCCCGATCAAACCTCCGGTTCCCGTAAAAAAATAGGGAAAGTTGGTCAAACCGCAGCCAGCACTTCTGCGGCGGGTTGAGCTGAGCCACGGATTGTCCTGAGGCACGTGGCACCTTGCAGCAATTGAAGCAACGTTTCGTTCAATGTGAGCGCGCAGGCGTCCACCCAGACCCCACGCACTTATATGAGAGTGGTAGCCCCGGTCCTCAGCCGGGGCTACCACTATGGAAGGGGAGCGAGGCGGCATTGATCTGGATCATGCCACCTTTGCGGCGGCTGCAGTGATTTCCGAGGCCGGAAGCAGTTTCCCGGCGTTTGGCGCGACCCCTTCGCAAAATTGGAGCAACACACGATGAAACGCGGCATGTGAAGGCAGCATTATCAGCGATGACGGTGAAAACTGATCGCAAGGGTGCACGCGGGATTGCCCAGTTGATCCGGATGGGACGGTTCCGCGGTGCACGCAAAGTCGATAGGAGCTCAAGAGATTCGGGCGCTGCTGGTCGCGCAAGCAGCTTCTTGGGCGACTTATCGACGTGGAATTGAGTATCCGCGAGATTTTGCGTGGCTTTGGGCTGAAGGTTGGCCCAGTGACGCGAAAGAATTTCGAAGCGCGGATCCGAGAGTTGGTTGCGGGTCAGGCAACATCGATGCTTTCGGCACGACCCGCTTTGAAGGCAGAGTACGGAAGGCTACACAAGGCTGTGCTGGCAATTGTGCGTGACGATGCGGTCTGTCGCCGGTTGATGACAGTGCTAGCCGGCGTTGGTCCCCTGGTGGCTATTACCTACAAATCGGCGATTGATGATCCTCATCGCATCGTAAAATCGAAGGCGCGCGCTGTTCGGGCTCACGCCAAAGAAATATCAATCGGGAGAAGGACGTCACGGGCGGAATCACGCTGGCCGGCGACGAGATAGTACGCACGGCGCTATATGAGGCCGCCAAGGTTCTGCTATCGCGCATCACGCGGTTCTCAAAACTCAGCGCTGGGGGATGGACGTCGCCAAACGGCGAGGCTCGAAGCGCGCAAAAGTCGCCCTAGCACGTAATGTTGCAGTGATCCTTCATCGGATCTGGGTCGACGGCACAACTTTACGATGGCTGAAGCGGGGTCGATAGCAGCATAGAGCAAGTGGAGGAGACTAAGAACGCAACCGGGCTAAACTGAAGGCCCGGTGCCCGAAGGCGTTGACCACGGACAGAAGCATGAGCTCGGCGGCGTGACGTTCACTCGGGAGGCTTGACATCATCGGGCCCATTACAGAATGGCGTGTATTCATAAACGAGCGGTTTCTGCACATGTCAACGAAAGCAGAGGCGGCACACTGACAGGCTGGGGATGTCGGCCTTTCACAAAGCCGACATCCTGCCTCCCGCCGTACAATTGTCGGAGCACACGTGGCTATTGTAGCCTCAGCATCGAAGTGCTTCAGTCCTCGTTGTCCTCAGACCGTGCACGGCGCCGGTCTGCGGCATCACTCATGTCGCGGAGCACAAAGACCGCGACGGCTGCCATGCGCTTCCTCTGTTCTTGGGTAAGCGTATTGTAGAGTGGCTGCCACGCCTCGGCGAGCTTATCCAAATCGGCTGATCGTTGAGCCAATGCTTGCGAGCGCCGTTGCAAAAAGGCGATGGGGTCGCGATTGCGCATGACGTCCGCACGGCTTTGGTTTTGGTCGCTCCGTATACCCACTGTTTCTTGGATTTTTGCAATACGGCCTCTCCGATCCTCTGCATTCGAACGAATAGCGCTCTCTACAGGCGGCCAGAGCTTTTCCTGCTCAGGTGTCAGCTGCAACGCGGCCTTTACCAGATCAACCCTCATGTCCGTGAGTGTACTCTGTTCGGTTGCATTCAACCGTTCCGTAGTCGCAGGAGAAGAGGTTTGCGAGGATTGCGCGTTGGCAATCGAGGGGGCAGTAAGGAAGAGTGCGGTCGTTCCGATCATCACTGTTTTCAACATCGGCAATCTCCTTGTTAAGGTGCCGCCCAAAGTCATCCCACACAAGCTTACGGAGTGGGAGGTCGCTTGACCTAAATCAAAGGAACCAGCGGTGGCCGCCATCGTGAAGCGGACATCAATTCCGCCTATCCATCGCATCGGTACTTGAGGAAGGATAAGCGGACTTCAAACACGATGCGGCATGCAGGGCTTTAATTCCCTGATAAGTTGTATGGATTCGCCGTTCTCCCAAACTATTTTCCCTGTTAATCCGCTTAGGGAAATACTCGAAAAGTCGCTGCGGCACAGCGGTTTTTAACGCAGATACTATCTCCGCAAGCCCCCAAACTGCGTATTTCCCTGTAAAATTCCCTGTTTGCAGGGAATTTGCCCGGAGACCGGCGCGATCAGTACTGCGTCGCCAGCGTGGGAGTCGTATCGAACCACGACATTCCCGTTTAAACTTCGGCAGTAGCCGATTGATCTGTCGGACTTCAGATCTTCGTACGGAGCCGTTGGCACATGGGGATCGCACAAACGACGACTTTTGGGCAGACTTGCAGCAAAGCGTCGCGGGTTAAGCCGCTCGTCGATAGGAGAACAATGCTTCCGAAATAGTGGGTTTCGCGATGTAGCGGACCACCGAATTGAACCCCCGACGTGATGATTGCAATACGACTGCTTTCGTACAATTCATTTAGTTAGCCCGCGCGCGACAACGGAATGATTTTATCGCCTTCGAGAGCCAACGCTGAAATATGGTCTGCCCACCACTGCATCATTCTTCGGCGGTCAGGCATCCACTCCGCAGCGTTGTAAGCGCGGCGCACTTCGTTTCGTTCTACGTGCGCAAGCTGGCGTTCGATCCAATCTCGGTTGAACAAGTTGCTTTCGTTCAAGATCGTGGAAGCGACGGCCCGGAAACCGTGCGTCGTGGCGCGGCCGTGATATCCCATCCGGTAGAGGGCATAGAGCATGGTGTTGCTGGACATGCAGTCGCCTTTTCCGGGCGAGGGAAAAATGTTGGGACTGCCGCCAGAAAGCGCGCGCAACTCGCGCAATACTGCAACCGCTTGGCGCGACAGAGGCACCAGATGCTCCAGGCGCATTTTCATGCGTTCGGCCGGAATGCGCCACACAGCGGAATTTTCATCCAAGTTCTCCAGTTCACTCCACTTGCCGGCGCGCAGCTCAGTCGTTCGAAGAAACGTCAGGGTCACCAGCTTCAATGCAAGTTTTGTCTGCTGCTCGCCGCTGTAACACTCCAACTTCCGCAAGAACATTGGTAGCTCTGAAAGGGGCATTGCTCTGTGACGCTGCGGTTCTCCGGTGGCTCTTAAGGCGTCCTTGAGATCGACGGAGGGGTCCCGCTTCGCTCGGCCGGTCACGATAGCGAAACGGAATATTTGTCCGACGAGTTGCTTTAGCCGTCGCGCCGTTTCGTTCACGCCGCGCTTCTCGACCTTGCGCAGCATGTCCAGCAGTTCCGGCGGTTCGAGCGCCGCAATCGGACGGCGGCCGATCGCGGGGAAAGCATCCGCCTCCAGGCGTCGGAGGATCTGGGCAGCATAGTAGGGGCTGCGCGCACCTTTCCAGTTTTCGTGCCACTCGCGCGCGACGGCTTCGAAGGTACTGTCAGTCGCAATCTTTGCGGCCCGCTTACGCTCCTGTTTCACCGCGGAAGGATCGACGTCAGCAGCAAGGTTACGCTTAGCTTCATCCCGCGCAGCGCGCGCGTCCATTAACCCGACGGCCGGATAGACGCCGATTGCAAGGGTGCGTTGCTTGCCATGCCACCGATAGGCCAAGCGCCAGTATTTGGCTCCGTCAGGATTGATTAAGAGGTGCAAGCCACCGCCGTCGGAGAGCTTGCGTGGCTTGGTTCGCCCCTTGGCATTCCGGCACTTCGTATCCGTGAGCGGCATGTTGGTATCTCACCTTTGCCTCGAAAAGATACCAACAAATATGCCAACAAAACGGCGGGATGTTTGCAAACAGCCTACGAACGTCAGCTAACGTTTGAACGCCGTATGCTATTGGAAAATTTATAAAAGTATCGTTTCAGCGAACGAGGACGCGTCGTGGCGAACGCTGACGGACTAACGATGTGGTGGGCCCGGCAGGACTCGAACCTGCAACCAGACCGTTATGAGCGGCCGGCTCTAACCATTGAGCTACAGGCCCCGCCGCGGACATGCCGCGCGAGAGCGGGCAGGACAACGGTGCGGCCCCCGTTTACAGGGGGCGCGCCGTTCGGGCAATGCCGCACCGTGTTTTAGGTTATTGTTTGCGCATGATCCCCCGGGTCGAGCCCGAGGGCATGCTTTTCGGAAAACCGCTTCACACTTTTCCGGATCATGCGTTAATCGACCAGCTTCGCTCGCGGAGCGCGTGAAGGCTGCCGCGCCGAAGCCTCGGCGAAGGCGGGCTTGCGGCTCGCGAGCTTCGGCTTGGCAAGCCTCAATCCACGGATACCCCCGCGAACTCGACCACCTTGCGCCATTTCCCGGTTTCGTCCGAGACCAGCTTGCCGAATTCGGCCGGCGTCATCGGCTTTGGAATGCCGCCCATTTCGGCCAGGCGCGCCACCAGTTTCGGGTCCTTCAGCGCCTCGCCGACGGCCTTGTTCAGGGTCTCCACGATTTCCGGCGGCGTGCCCTTCGGCGCCGAGATGCCGTAGAAGCCGACGGCCTCGAAGCCGGGAACGGTTTCTGCGATGGCGGGAATGTCAGATAGCCCCGGCCAGCGCTGCGGCGAGGTCACGCCGAGCGCACGGACGGTGCCGCCGCGGGCCTGCTCCAGTGCCGAGGGCAAATTGTCGAAGATGAGCTGCACCTTGTTGGAGATGATGTCCGGGAAGGCGATCGCCGATCCGCGATAGGGCACATGCACCATGTCGCATTTGGTCATGAACTTGAACAGCTCGGCCGACATGTGCACCGAGGTGCCGTTGCCGGAGGAGGCAAACGAGATCTTGCCGGGATTGGCTTTGCAGTAGTCGATGAACTCCTGGACGGACTTGGCCGGCGTCGCGTTCGAGACCACCAGCATGTTGGTGAGTTGCATGATGCTCGCGACCGGAACCGTGTCGCGGATGAAGTCGAACGGCAGCTTCTTGTAGAGCGAGGTCGAGATCGCGTTGTTGGGCGCGACGAACAGGATGGTGTAGCCGTCCGGCGGCGCGTTGATCGCTGCGGCAGCGGCAATATTGCCTCCGGAACCGGTGCGGTTCTCCACCACGAATTGCTGTCCGAAATGATCGGAGAGCCATTGCGACAACACGCGCGCCACCCCATCGACCGGTCCGCCCGGCGCAAAGCCGATCATCCAGTGTACCGGCCGTTCCGGATAGCCGGCGGACGCCGGCGTGACCGCGGCACTGCAAACACAAATCACCGCAAACAAAATCTTACGCAGAATTCCCATCATGATGTCCTTGTTGCTTCCTTCTTCACGTCAATCCGCCAGCCTTCGCTCGCGAAGCGCGTGAAGTCTGCGGCTCGCGAGCTTCGGCCTGGCAAGCCTCAATCCACCGATACGCCGGCAAACTCGACGACCTTGCGCCATTTCTCGGTCTCATCGGCGATATGCTTGCCGTATTCCGCCGGAGTCATTGGCGTCGGCACCCCGCCGATATCGGCAAAGCGCGCCACCAGCTTCGGGTCCTTGAGCGATTCGTTGATCGCCTTGTTCAGGGTCTCGATGATTTCGGGAGGCGTGCCCTTGGGCACGGACATGCCGTAAAACACCGCCGCCTCATAGCCCGGCACGGTCTCTCCGATCGCCGGCACGTCCGGCACGCTCGGCCAGCGTTTGGCCGAGGTGACGCCGATCGCGCGCACGCTGCCGCCGCGGGCCTGCTCCAGCGCCGTCGGCAGATTGTCGAAGATCAACTGCACCTTGTTCGAGATGACGTCGGGGATCGCCATCGCCGAGCCTCGATAGGGCACATGCAGCATGTCGCACTTGGTCATGGCCTTGAACAGCTCGGCCGACATGTGCACCGTGGTGCCGTTGCCGGACGAGGCAAAGGAGATTTTCCCGGGATTGGCCTTGCAGTAGTCGATGAACTCCTGAACGGTCTTCACCGGCATCGCGTTTGCCACCACCATCATGTTCGGCACTTCGGTGAACATCCCGACCGGCATGGTATCGCGCATGAAGTCGAACGGCAGGTGCTTGTAGAGCGAGGCTGAGATCGCGTTGTTGGCGCCGCTGAAGATCAGCGTATAGCCGTCCGGCGGTGAAACGATCCCGGCCGCGGTCGCGATATTGCCGCCCGAGCCGGCGCGGTTCTCGACCACGAATTGTTGCCCGAGACGGTCCGACAGCGCCTGCGCCATGATGCGCGCAATGGTGTCGACCGGCCCGCCGGCGGTAAACCCGTTGATGAAGCGCACCGGGTGGTCCGGGTAATTGCCGGCCCGCGAGGGGACCGTGCCGGCGGCGAGCAGGCAGGCGAAAAACAGGCCGAGCAAGGCGGCGCGCGAACGTCCGGTCATGGTCTCCTCGTCATATTGTTATGGTTGCTTCGTGCTCATGCTTCCACAAAAGTACGGACTTGCCTACAAGGGGCGGCCCATCCGGATTTGGGCATGTTGACGCGGAGTGCTGCAACAATGAATGCTGCCAAAGTGAAATTCGCATATCTCGTTTGCGCCGGCGCATTGCTGCTCGCGGGACAGGCGATGGGCGAAGAGGGAGGCAAGGCCATTTCGAAGACCAGTATCAGCCTGGGAACGGCGACGCCCGGCGGCGGCTTTCCGCTCTACGGCAATGCGTTTGCCGAGATCATGAACGTGGCCGACCCGGCGCTGTCGATCGAGCCGCGCAACACCAAGGGCTCTAACGAGAACATTCCGTTGCTCGAGCAAGGCCAGGTCGATATCGCGCTGGTCGCAGGCGAGCCGTCCTATGAGGCCTTCATGGGGCTCGGCGGCCGGCCGAAGACGAACGCGAAGATCCTGACCGCGATGTATTCCTCGCCCGGGATGTTCGTGGTGCGTGCCAACAGCCCCTACAAGACCATCCGCGATCTCGTCGGCCAGCCGGTGGCGTTCGGCGCCAAGGGGTCGGGCCTGCCGATCCTGTCGCGCTACATGCTCGACGGTCTCGGGCTGAAGCAGGACGAGGACTTCAAGTCGATCTATCTCGACCGCGCCGGCGACGGCCCGGCGATGGTGCAGGACGGCCGCGCAGCCGCGCTGTGGGGCGCCGGCATCGGCTGGCCGGGATTTGCGACCATGGCGCAGAGTCCCGGCGGCGCGCGCTTCATCGCGCCCAGTGCGGACGAGATTGCGCGCATCCGCGCCAAACATTCGTTCCTGAAGCCGCTGACGGTGCCGGCCAATTCCTATCCCGGCCAGACCGCGCCAATCGATTCCATGGGCTCCTGGAGTTTCATCCTGGTGCGGGAGAATTTGCCCGATGACGTCGCCTATCGCCTCGCGCGCACGCTGCACTCCGTCGAAGCGACATTCTGCCAGAAGCTTGCGCAGGCCTGCGAGACGACGGCGGCGAACACGGTTGGCGCCGCGCCTGACGTAAAGCTGATCCATCCCGGCGTGCTGAAATATTTCCACGAAATCGGTGTGGTGAAGTAGGGCGTTCCATCCACCGTCATTGCGAGCCAACGGGTCCGCGCGAAGCGCGGCCCGATGACAGGCTCCGCGACTTGTCCGCCGTAGCTCAATGAGCGAAGGCGGAAGCAATCCATCCCTCCGCACACGCGGAAGCATGGATTGCTTTGTCGCTGTCGCTCCTCGCAATGACGCGGGAAATTCCGGGTTCATGTCTTCCCAAAAAGCGTGAGGATGTAAGTCCGCATTCTCGCGGCATCATGTGCCCGAGGTTTGCCTGAATTTCCGCCCCCGGTAACGAAAGAGGGCGCAGGGAAGACCGGGTGCACGCTGCACCCGCGGTCTCGTGTGCAAGAAGCACAAAGAAAAACGCACACGAGCATACAGGTTCAGCGGAGGCAACCCAGCCTTCCCTGCGCGATGGTGTTACGGCTTACTTCGCGCTCTCCCTGGTGACCGGGCTGTTTTGCCACCATCACTCGCCAGACGCGGAAGCGTCTTTCTCGAGCTTGGCGCCAGCATCGGGGCGCCAGGACCACACGACTTCGCCGTCCGCGAGGGCTTGCGTTCGTCGTTCGCAGGCTCCGCGTCCACCGCATCCCACCGCGCGTTCGTGACGTGCGCAACGCCCCTCTCATCGGGTGAGACGGGGCGAGCTGGTAGCTCTGATTTGCCCGACGGGTTAAGCGGAATCTTTTTGCGCAAAGGGATGGACAGACTTTTGGTGATTTGCCCGTCGGGTCAATTGGTCGCAGTCGAAAACGCCACTTCGCTATTGCACGGCGACAAGGTCGGCGCGAGGCGCCGCTAACGCCGGCATGATCATTTACGGGATCAGCGAGGATACCGCCGCAAGACCGACGCGAAATGCGCGGACAAACGCCGACAAGCAGAATTGCCAATCCTTATTAAAAGACCTCAAAACGGAAAGAGAGGCTGCCCTAGTTGGTAGCCTCTCTCGTACCAGACCAAGCCTGCGATGTCGGCCATTAAAAAAGACTCTGCAGGCTCGTACAGGGCCTCTATAAATGGTTTGATGCGGGGATAGGGGAAAGAGACTACGGAACTTTTCGCAATGTTGGGCTTCGCTTTCGATCGAGCCGTCTGTTTGCGACAACCTAGCGATCACGATTTTTTCTTCTTCGAAAGCCTTTCCAAGGCGGTGAGAACATCTTCTAGCTCTTGCCCTCTCGGTCGAAGCGATTGAGCATTGGAAAGATCGTCTATTTGCTGTTTGGCAATCGCAATCTTGGCATCGACTATGTCCAAGATATCATTCGAGCTCATGTCGCTTTCCAACGCGAAGGTTGCGAGTGCCTCTTGTGATGGCAGCGAATCTTGATACGCGAGCCAGCCAATAAATTCTGAAGCCTCTGGAGCCTTCGGATCAAGTCCAAGATTGGCGAGGAGGAAAAGCTTCCTTTTGGCGGATACCGCCGTATCAGCATCAAATTCATCCTTTAGGGCTCTTCTTGCGGCGGTCGCGTTTCCTTTCCATGTTTGCTCGAGCCTCTTT
>Ga0207707_10002153_pt1 | contig 17817 bp, 17 predicted proteins | sample KBSC83BmetaG_FD_184336 | JGI IMG/M metagenome (GOLD analysis project Ga0207707, IMG submission 184336) | Corn rhizosphere microbial communities from Kellogg Biological Station, Michigan, USA - KBS C8-3B metaG (SPAdes) (version 2) | ecosystem: Host-associated > Plants > Roots > Rhizosphere ...
AGCGGCGGCGCACCCACCGCGGCTCCTTCCGTTACTCAAAATCTGGCAGCCGGGGCGACGCTGGTGATCGTAAGCAGCGGTGCGCCACAGTTGCTCACCGGCTCCGCGCAACTCAGCACTACGGGGCATGTTAGCGGCTTTGTGATCTTCCGGCACAACGGCCAAGAGGCGGTCGTGCCATTAGAGAGCCGTAACGCCAGAACCTATCTCATCGCTTTCGACAACACCAACGGTACAGCCACCGGCATAGCCGTTAACGCGGTGTCCGCAGGGCAAGTGAACATTCCCGTGACAGTTCGCGATGACACGGGCGCTCTAATCGCGACCGACACGATCACCTTGAGCGCGAACGGCCACTACGCGTTCACGCTAGTGACGGGCCGGTATAAAGCGACGACTAACATCCGCGGCACCGTTGAATTCGATGCACCCGCTGGAGCTCAAATCGGTGCATTGGGAATCCGCATTCCCGCAGGGGCCGCGCGCACGTACACTACGCTACCTGCACTAGCGAAGTAGCCCACGCCTGATTCAGATAAACAGTCGATCAAGGAGCGGTTAGCGCCTGCATGACGGCGTATTCGGAAGTAATCGAACCATCCCTGTCATAGGAACAGCTCCGGTAAGCCCGTTATGCGGACATATCGGTAGTCGTGCGTTCCCCGCGCCCGAGGGAGCCCGATGTTCCTGACCGCCCATCCGGACCATAGCGTGACGCCACCGGTCGGTCACGTCACGGACAGCCTTCCAAAACGTTGCAGATCGCGCCGGATGGTCGTCGGCTGCTACATTAGCGTGAACTTATCGATTGATGGGTGTGGTGTTGTTCTCAGTTAACGTGACCGAATTCACTCCGGGCTTCAAATCGATCCGGAGATTCCACAGGAGATGCTGAGAGTAAGCTGTGTCCACGACCACGAAGAAAGTTCCTGAGCTCGGGATATTCATGAACGTCGCCGTGCCGGTGGGGTCCAATGTGGATCGGGCGACGACAAAACTCGCCAGACTGGTGACGCCCTTCTGGCAGAGCGGATCGGTCGAAGCACGTTCGCAAGCTTTCGCCCAAGCCGCGATCCTGCTACTGGCGCCCTGCGCATTGACGCCGGCCGAGGCAAGGACGTTTTCAAGGCTGTCCTTCAAGACCACCAGCGACTTGCCCGCCAGCAGACTGGAGAGAACCGGGTGCGCTGCAATTCGGAGAGATGTAGTACCGGCGGGTGTCGCCGGTGTGGTCGCTGCTGTGAGCGCAGCGGCAATGGACGCCGTATCCACAGGTGCGGCCGTGATCTTCGCTCCTGCTACCAGACGTCCCATGGGGCAGCTCGCGGGGTGCAGAGCGAAAACGAACGGGGTGTTGATGTCGTCCGTTGTACCGGTAATAATGCGCCCGTTCACCTGCACGGTTCCCGATCCGTTGAGTGACCCATCCGGCATCAGTTGCATCGTGGGCTTGTCTTGGATCATCAACATCGTCTTGTTCCCCGAGTGCTGGACCGAATACGGCAACGCCTGCTCCGAATCGCCACACGCCATCGTGACGGATTCGCGGTGGAAGGTGAGTCCGAAGCTTCCGCTGGCGTAGCTACCGTTCATGCGAAGGCCGGGGGTGATCGCTTCATCCTCTTTGGGAGCGAGCATCTCCTTCGTCGCGGCATTCAGATCGCCGCCCTTCATCAGCGCACCCAAGCCCGCCCCGATGGTCGTGAGGATGTCGGCGTCGTTCTTGACCTGCTGTAAAGGACTGGCTCCGATGGGCGACAGTACGCCCAGAGTACAGTCGGCTGTCTTGGTGACGAAATCGATCACCGTGCGCGAGATGGGCCCGTTGACGAACTTCGAGGCATCGTCCTGGATCGTGAATGTCTGTCCATTCTGCTTAGCGTTGGGATACTGTCCCGCTTCGAGTGGCGTCAGCTCGCGCGTCCTCGTCGCGGTTTGAGTGCTGTTGCCCGTCGTCTGCTCCGTGCGCGTGCCGGCGGGAACTTGCCCAGTGACACGAACCTGACCGGTTCCGGCGAGCTTCCCATCCGCGCGCAGGGAAACGACGAAGGGCTTGCCATTTTGGATCGTGATGTTCGCCTGCGTGTCCGTCACCTGGACCGTGTAGGGAGTCGGCGCGGGGACGCCCTTGCAAACCATGGTGACTTGATCCGGTTCAAAGATCAGGCGGAACCCGTCGGCGGCCTTATAGTCGCCGGTCATACGCAGGCCCGTCGGTGGCGTCGCCTGCAGTCCACTCAGGTCAATGCCAAACATTTGGTTGAATCCCTTATCCATGCCTTCGCTCATGCATACGCGCATCGTTCTTCCGGAAGCAACGCACTGACGCATTTCCCCCGTGCTGCCGGGAGCCGCCGGGCCGCCTGAGGATAGGGGAGCCGCACTGATCGGAGTAGAAGTTTGAGCCGCCGGGGTTGCGTACATCTTGTCCTGGAAGTCTTTGAACGCCTTGGCTGCACTTTGATTGGACTGGAAGTAGAGCTTCCGGAAATCCTCTGAGAAGAGCTTTTGCATGATCTCATTGCGCAGCTCCCGGTCATGCTCATAGGTGTCCTTTTCCTTCGCCTTGTACCACAGCTCCGCGTAGGCGGTCTGATAGGCAAGGCGGATACGTTTCTCGTCCGGTGTCGCCTTGGTGTTGTCGGCGACACTGACGTAGCGGTGGCTGATCCCGTACGCCATGTCGTCAATCACATCGACCAGCGCATGCATCGCCCCCATCTGCCGCTCCAGCGTGTCTTCCGCGTCCTTGCCCTTGATCACTTCAAGAACACGCGCGGGCGCGGGCATATCGGCCAGGTAGGTCGGATTGAGTGCTTGCGAATAAATGGCGACAGGATTTAACGCTAGAGCGATGAGGGCACCTGTCAGAAGACGTCTTACGCACGTATTCATAAATACCTCTGGAGGCTACGGAGCCGGATTCAAGAATCCCTGAATTATACCCGAGCCTTTCCAGAAGTACGAGCCCTCACCCGATTCGGATGTTATACGGTCTCAGGGCATGCGTGTAAAATGGCTCTCCTGCCCCGGCCGGCCGAATCGCGCCGGGAACCGCAATCCATAAGACCCTCACGCTCCATTTCAGAACAGGCGTGGGCTGCGAGTCGATTAGCGTTATTTGGTGAGCGGAGCGGGCGTCCAGTCTTGGGTAAACAGAAACGCCTAACCCTAGGAGATCCACCGTGGACGAAAAATCGTCAAACAGTGGAAGTGACCCGTTTCGAGGCGCTGACAGATAGGTCTGGTTTACGGCGCACACGGACAGAACTTTCTGATGTTGCATCATCGTTCAGCGGTCTAGGAGGGCCGCTCACGATGGTGAATAAGCGCTCCCCCAAGAAACGGCGGCCCGCCCCGAAGACGGTCTTGCGCCTGCACGATCTCGACCAGGCAAAATCGGCCGTTCTGAACAGCCTAAGTTCTCACGATGCTAAACGCGGCTACCGCCACGCCATGGATGAGTTTATAGAGTGGTACTGCTCGGAGCCGAGACTATCGTTCAGCAGAACCGTTGTCGTTCGCTATCGCATGCACTTGGAGTCCCGGAAGCTGGCGCCTGGGACCGTTAACCTGCGCCTGGGTGCCGTACGACGGCTCGCCTACGAAGCCAGCGATTGCGGTCTTCTCAGCCCCGATCTTGCCGCCGGTATTCGGCGTGTGAGGGGCGTCAAGAAACTAGGGATGCGATTGGGAAATTGGTTAACCGCCGAACAAAGCGAGACGCTTTGGCAATCCCCTAATATCGAGCGACGGAAGGGCAAACGCGACCGCGCGCTTCTGGCCGTGCTGTTAGCCTGCGGCTTGCGGCGTCACGAGGCCGTGGAACTGAACTTCACTCACTTGCAGCAAAGGGAACAACACTGGGCAATTGTCGATCTCATGGGCAAGGCGGGTCACATGCGGACGATCCCGATGCCGGACTTGTGCGGGAGGCCCAACCTGAACTGTTTGGGGCTGCGGAATGGGAACAGATGGATCGCACCCGGCAGGTCCAGGTGATGGGAGATCTAGTCGAGCGAGTGGGCTACGATGGAGCCGCCCAGCAAATCTCGATCCGGTTCCGTGCGACGGGAGAGGAGGTGCCAGCGTGAGCGGCATTGTGGAGATTACTTATGCACTCGATTTTCGCGCGCGCGGACAGGTCCAAGGAGAGAATAAAATGTTTTCCTCCGATAGCCAGCAGTCAGATAGCGAAACCGCTGGCCCCGCCGTTCCCCGGATCGCCCGGCTCATGGCACTTGCCATCCGTTTGGACGGACTGTTGCGGGCCGAAGAGTTACGGGACTATGCCGAAATCGCCCACCTCGGCCGGGTGACGCGAGCCCGGATGACTCAGATCATGAAGCTACTGGATCTCGCTCCCGATATTCAGGAGCAGATCCTTTTCCTTCCGCACCTGAAGGGCCTCAATGAGAGAAACCTGCGGCCCATTGTCAGGCGGATCGATTGGAAGGAGCAGCGAGCCATGTTTCAGAAGATCGTCTCCGTCTCGCGCGGTGGCGAGATGATCGAGGCCTTCAATCGGCGTTGCTGATGTGGTTCGGTGACCACGTCGGTTTTTCGCTGCCATTTCTTGAAGTGTCCGTCAATCGGAATGACTGCGGCGGGCGAAGGCTCCAGTTCAGTGCACCGGGTCGAAATATTGAGCGCGTATCGGCTAGCGAGCCAATCGTCATGATCAGCCGGTTAGTTGCGATGAGCAGTGGATCTTCTCTAACAAAGCAAAGCGGAGGGGGTTTTCGCATGTCACACATTTACCTCAAAATGCCGGCCCTCATTGACCGCTTCGAACTACGGTCGATCAGGCTTTGGATTCCTATTATCGTTCATCAAGCCGATCGCCCTCTCAATAGCTGAATGCTACGCACCGACTGCCCGCGACTCTCGTTCGGTTGAGCGAGGAGCGACCGTCCTGCGGGTTCGGAGCCTTTAGCCTTCGTGGCAGGACGTGGCGCTTTCTATCCTTCCTGGGTCTCACCCCTCCCGTTCCAACTCCGGACCGGCTGTCTGCGCATGCTCCCGCAAGAGATCCTTCAATTCCCGAGTGCTGATTCCTGCGGCGCGGACGAGAGTTTCTACGTGGGATTCTCCCGGTTGTTGCGCGATGGCGTACTGGCTCAAAAGGACGCGCATCACCTCAGCGCCGGACGGCTTGGTGCGGTGCGCTTTCGCTCGCCGGGCAGCAGCGTGGATTCTCTCCAGTTCCTCCAGCCTTCTATAAACGCTTTGTCTCATGCTGCCAGCTTCGGAGGCTTCCGCGCGATCACGTTGAAGCTTCGTCTGTCGCCATAGAGGATTGCTTGAGCTGTTTCGGTGGCGTAGCCCAACTCCGACAGGCGCGCCACGATATCCTCCTCGATGGCAGCTTTCCCATGGCTGAGAGCGAGATCGGCGGCCCTCACGCGTGTCGATGCCGGTGTGAAGGGATCGCGCAGGATCTGCAGGATTGTCGATACCGCTGCGCCCGATGCCTGCTGCAGGCGCGCGCTGGCTTGCCCGAATGCAGCGCGTCTTGCCGCCCGGTAAGCGGCCTCGAATTGCGGCTGCCGGATCCATCGATAAAGTGTTTGCGTTCCTACGCCGGTCACGCGGGCGGCTTCATCTACACTTCGTTGCGTGAGCAACTGCGAGATCGCCTCTTCCTTTTTGCGGCTAAGTCTGGCGCCGTGGCCTGCTATAGGCGAATTCCCGCGCTCGTTCGCCGGCAGTCCTGCGGTTTCTCCGTGCGAGGCTTCCGTGTCGCGTGCCAACGCCGACAGACGTGACTGAATATCTTCAATCTCGTTTGCAGCCTTCGCATGTCTGAGCACGACCTCAGCAGCCGTGAGGCGTGCTGCCTTCGGTGCGTCGGCATCGAACATGACTTTCAGCAGTGTCGTTACCGCTGCGCCCGATGCGTGCTGCAGGCGCGCGATGGCTCGCCCGAGGACAGCGCGTTGTGCCGCCCGGTAGGCTGTATCGAACTCCGGGAGCTTTATCCACCGGCTCAGCGTTTGCGGTCCGACACCGACCACCCGAGCTGCTTCGGCGACGCTCGGTTGTGCCAGCAACGCAGCTATCGCCGCCTCCATCTTGCCAGAAAGCTTTGAGCCGTGGCCTACCATCTGCCACCCTCCGCACTCGTCCCGCCACCGCTCGGCCCGGCACTGCCCTGCCATTCGCAATCCGATTCAATACCGTAGCGAGGATCGGTCATCATCACGTTGGAGAGGATTCCCATTTTCCGCTTCCAGTGTTAAATAGACAAAAAGCGGATGTTCGGGGTCGGCTCGCGATGGACCATCAATTCGGTCAGTGCCCACACCAGTGCGTCGACACGGTCCGGAGAACCGTCGAAGTTATCCGTCACAAACGAGCACATCTGTGTTTCCAGTTCTGCGAACAGGCCGACGTGATGGACCCGCTTCTGTTCATAGAGCGCCGATATCGGCTCGGCCCTCACGACTTTGCCACGTGAGGCGTGCACGGCCCTGTAGGAAATGTTCCTATCGATGACCCGGATCACGTCTTCGACCAGATCCCCGCCGTTATTGACTTCCGCCACAATCCGGTCGGCACGAAACTCGCGGTAGGCATTAATCGCCCGATTGCCCCAGCCGTTCGACGACAGGCGGCAACTAAGATCGCGCAACACGTAGGCGTGGCCATCGACGCCCCGGCCCGCGACCACGATACCGGTTTCATCGGAATCCTCACCGCTCGTGGTGGCTGGATCGATCGCCACTACGATCCGCGCCATGTCCGGCGCCTTTCGGACGCGGGCAGCCTTGATCAGCTCACCCGACCAAAGGGCTCCTTCCACGTCGTCGAGCAACTCCGCATTCAGTTCCTGGCGGCCCAGCCGGGTACCTTCATAACGATTGATGATGCGCGCGAAAAAACCAGGCGCAAGATGGCCGCGGTTATCGTAGGTCGACCCCCGCGTGGTCACCGTCCCGATATCGGCCATGAGTTCCCGGATGAGCCTCACGGGCTTCGGCGTGGTTGTGACGATTGCCTGGGGCAGCGCGCCCAGCCGCAGGCCGAGCATGGCCTGCACGAATGCCTCCGGGCGACGCCACGAGCCAAGCTCGTCGCACCACAGTTTCATGTGTTGTTTGCCCCGAAGCCGCTCCGGCTCGTCGGCGGTAAAGATCAGCGACCTTGCGCCATTCGGCCATTCGAGGCAGCGCTTCGAGGGCAAGTACGCCGGGCGTTCCTGTCGCGGACAAATGGCGAGGATGCCGCTCTCGCCCTCGATCATGATGTCCCGCGCATCGTCGGACGTGGCTCCGATCAAATTCACGAACGGGAAATCTTGGACCCAGCGCCGGACCGTTTCGGAGCCCACTCGAGTTTTGCCGAATCCGCGGCCCGCCAGAATCAACCAGGTGGCCCAGTCGCCTTCGGGCGGGCGTTGATTGTCGCGCACCCATTCGCTCTATGTATACAGCAACGCGTCGGCTTCGGAGCTACTCAGGCTTTCAATCGCGGCTATTCCCTGAAGAACTGAAGTGAACGAACCTTCTTCCTTGCTACTGCCGGATTCAACTCCGGCGGCTTTCCGGCCTCTCATGCGGCCTGCTTCCGCCGGTCCGCTCGAATGGCGTCGAAGGTACGACCGTCACCTTCGAGCGTAGCTTTCTTCCCCGTCAGCCCCTGCCAGCGCTCCACCACGACGTCGGCATATTTGGGATCCAGTTCCAGACCGTAACAGACGCGCCCGGTCAATTCCGCTGCCGCCAGTGTCGTGCCGCTGCCGAGGAACGGATCGTATACTACTTCACCGGGCTTCGTATGATTGAGGATCGGCTTCCGCATCAGTTCCACCGGCTTCTGCGTGGGATGGTCGAACTTCTCCTCTTCCGACCCTCCCCTGATGAATTTCGGAGACGGCGAATTCCAGATCGTCGAGTTCTCGCCCGCCTTCCCGAACCAGGGAGCGTTTTTCTTGCGCACGTACCAGCACGGCTCATGCTGGAACCAATAATGCGTTCTGGTGAGCACCGTGCGGCCCTTGTCCCAGATGATCTGCTGATGGTGGAGAAAGCCGATCCTCAGCAAGCCATCGAGAACCTCGCGGGTGAACTTCGATGCATGCCAGATGTAGCCCACTTCCAGGCTAGGAACCAGCGCAAATGCCTCGGACCAGTCGGCGCGCGTGTCGCCGCAGATCGTAGTTTCGCGATGTCCCGTCGTCCGATTCTTCAGGCAGCTCGGCTCGGCAGCTCCGCGGCCATTCAGTCCGGCCCGGTCGCGCCATTCCGAGTCGAGTTCGATACCGTAGGGAGGATCGGTCACCATCAGAAACGGCTGGTGTTCGCCGAGCAGCCGCGACACTACCGCCGCGTCGGTAGCGTCTCCGCCTAATACCCGGTGCAGACCACAGAGCCACAGATCACCGGCGCCGGTAACCGGGTGAACGGGCAGCGGCGGTACGGCGTCTTCGTCCGGAGTGTCGCCCAGGAGGAAGTCATCGATTTCCTTGGAGTCAAATCCGGTCAGCGTCAGATCGTAGTCCGAAGTCTTCAGGTCCAGCAACTCCAGCGCCAGCAGTTCCTCGTCCCAGTCCGCCCACGTGGCGGACCGGTTTACCAGCAGCCGGAAGGCCTTCACTTGTGCGGGTGTCCACTCGTCGCACAAAATGACCGGGATTTCGGTTATGCCCAGCTTGCGCGCAGCTTTGAGACGAAGATGGCCGTCAATCACCTCACCGTCACTTCGCACAAGACAAGGGATCTTGAAACCAAATTCCCGGATACTGCCGCACATGCGATCCACTGCCGCATTGTTCTTGCGCGGGTTGCGCGCGTAACCGACCAGCCTGTCGACAGGCCAGATTTGAATCTCCGTCGATACTTCAGCTGGCACCACAGTGCCTGGCGATGGTGTCTGCATTGCAGGTAACCAGACTTCACTCGTTTCGTTTGCGTTTGCCATTCGTTATCCTTTACGTCGTTCACCGTCTCTCCGGGAAGAATCTTCTTCAACTGGTAGATAGGATGATTCCAACGGCAAAGGTAGTACAGGATTATGGCAACATCACAAATGACACCATGGCGGGGGTGTTGGTATGTATGTTCTTTTTGCGGTAAGACGTTGGATTCGCGACTGGAAGCTTTTCTCGTTCTTGCAGTCGGTCAATTCCCATTTACGAGCTAGTTGCCATAGCGTATACCAGTGTTGTTTGGAGTTCGATTTCTCCTCCGCGTAAAGACAGTAACGCCACCACACCAGCGTCAGCGACTTAACTGTGAAGCTTTCCTCGAGCGCTCTCGGGCGTTTGCTTTTGAGTATATCCATCGTCGGGATAACAAGGTCGGACAGATCCTGCAAAATCCGTATTGCCTCGTGAGCTTGCTCTCTAGCCGCGCTCGGCAAGGACGAAATGTTCTTCTCGAGTCCCGGCAGCGTGTGTTTTACGATTTCGTGAACCTGCTGGGATGCCTGCCGCCCACGTCTGTATGTCTTCTCGATCTTTGATTCGTCCGCGGGGCATTCGTAAGATAGTCCATGGAGTTCCGCCGCCATCCAGTAGTTTGGCGTTCCGATCTCACCGTATAGAGTTTTCGACCGATTCTTGGAGACCCGCCGCGCGCTCATATGACATTCCGCACGCCGGCGCGCCACCGCCAATAGACATGCGCACAATAACAGCTGGTCAGACGAGGCGGGTATCTGCGTACTACGGACAAGCTCATCGATTTCCTTTTTGGACGTCTACAGGAAGGCTAGACTTCGACAGCTCAAGGGCGGTAATTTTGGACGGGTGTTTTGAATGTGCCGGCCGTTTATGTGCCAAGGTCGCTCTTTCTAGATTTCTTTTTGCTCCCCAGCAACTAAGCGCGCGGGAGTCATTGTCCTGGGGGAAGGCGGCTGATTCTAGAATACGCGAATCGTTTCAGGACCGGAGCGGTTGACCGTATGTGGGCAACTTGGAGCGCCGACCGGCATCTCGTCCAAAGTTCGAAGGTCAAGAAGTTGCCCCAACTGTTTCTTTGAACACAACGCATGTCTATGACAAAAGGAACGAGAAACTCCCATGGAAAAATGCCAACACACGGATGCGGGCTGAGATGCAGCAGTGATCCGATGGCGATAATCGACATCACCGCCTCATCGAAAACATGCTGACCCGCTCGATTCTGATTGTCTAAGCCTCGGTCGGGAATCCGACCCCATAAATCGGCTCGCGTGAAGCAGGTGGAACCTCAGAGCGAATACTCGGCACCACCACAGCAATCATAAGTGATTGATAATAAATATACAATACGGTTTATCGGCGCGTTGTGTTCCCCTGCCCCGCCCTACCATCTGCCCCCATCTGCTCGACCCACGCCTCTCAAGAGAGACTGCTCGAATTTCCCATGTTTGGGGAGCCAAAAACTTACCTTCGAACTGTCTCCGCCTACTGGTTAACGCCTTGGCTGCCATTATTCTTCGGAAGTCACGCGGTTTTCGCGCAATACCGAGGTTTCCCTAAACTCTCTGCTGCGGTCGCGGAATCGGCCCTTAGGCTCCTTGGTACCAAAATCGCCCCCCGACGGCACTTATTCTCTGTGACTCTCCAATTCCCTGCCCTTTGGTTAACAGCCTCTGGATCGAAAGGCCCTAGGCTTTCAGGTGCCGGCGACCAAGCCAGAGGAGGGCAACGAGTAGATACGGAATCGCCCCGAAACATAGAGTGATATGGTCCCTTTCGTCCGGGACACTCACAATTGTTTCACACGCACCACAAAGCTCGATGCAGTGCGGCTTAGGTAGTCGTGCTCTGGAAACGCGAGATTTCCCGTAATGTGACGGCGGTTGCTGAGCCGTTGAATTGCCTCAATGCCATTTCGCGTAAATGAGTTCCCGAACCGACCCAGCCCAACACCATTGGCCCCCAATGCCAAACATTCGGACGAGACTCTGTAAGGGGTCAGCAATGAATTACTTCGCAGCCTTCTCGGAGGCCGCACTTTCTTCCGCGCGTGCGGCCGAAAGGATTCCGATCATAGCGTAGTTGCCTTCATGGCAGGCGTATTCGTAAACCTTAGAGTCAGAGTGTGACATGGTCATTTGCACGGTCCACGGCGTGGCGTAGGTGGCTGGGTCATCCACGGTGAACTCGTAGAGTATTGTTTTGGGGTCGGTGCGGGTGAAGCGTTCGGTCAAGTGAAGTTTCTCCGAAGTGCCGCGGAAGCGAGTCTTGTCATTGAAATTGGTAGTGTCCACTACCAAGGTATTGCCTTCCCAATGGCCTACTGAATCACCCATCCACTGGCGCAAATTGGATGGTAAATGTGTACGGCCATTTAAGGGAATGATACGCGCGCTATGCAGCATCTCGATTAGAACAACCACCGTATCCTTCGTTTGGAAGATCTGATAGTTGTTATTGTAGGATCCGGGCATCATCGGTGGTCCGATCTGGGTCATGTGCAAACAGCGCTCGCTCAGGCCTCGACTTTCCGGTCCTTCATTGACGTGCAGGCGCCGCTGTTCGGCTGCGGCAGCCGCGCGAGCCTTCCCTTCCGCCGTCATCGGAGGAAGTTTCCCGTCTTTTGGATCCGAAATCAGAGATGTACGCAGAGTTCCGGTCACTTGCGTGCCGCGGTCCCACCACGCTTCGTTGTAGGCGGCCGCAACATCCGCATCGAGATCGTTTCCTCGCTTGTCCACGTTATTCCGATCCGTCACAAGCTTCGCCCAAGCCGCCGCTTCCGCAGGAGCAAAGAACTCTTTGCCTGCAAATTCCGCTGGTCGTTCTAAGGGCGTCACGGTAGCATTGGTCCAAACACCCCGCAGATCGGGTTGGCCGTCCACAGTGCGGGGCGTGGCCCAGGCTCTGCTTTCTTTGCCGCCGGTACCTTTAAGGGCCGTTTGAGCGCCCAGGATCGGCGCCGCGAGGATGGCCGCAATCGCTACCGACCATCGAGCAAAGAGGCGGAGTTTCATTAAACCTCCAATAACCTTAGCTTATGTCAAAGACGGGTTGGGCCGGCGGCGAATCAGCGGCGAATTTGGACCGAGGACTTTGCCATGGCGCCGGACTCGGGCCTTTTCGGCACGGCTATGCCTGCGGGTGCGGAATCGAAGCCTCGTCGGCCAGACAGATTTGCGCTGATCGCCGAGAAACGCATATGGTCGGCCCTTAAATCGTCCATCTTGGGGTCGACATGCAGCATGTAAAGGTTGGTGGAATGTTCATCGACCGCCCTTTCCAGCTCTTGAAACGCCTCTTCCCGCCGGCCCAACGCGCCCATAACCAGAGCCATGTAATAAGCATCTACGTAAGCGGAGATGCGAATTTGCTTCAATTCCTCGAGGATGGCGAGGGCTGCATCCCTTTGGCCGTTCCGAGCCAGGCATCTTGCTTCCAGCGCGCGGACCGAGCGGACAGCGGGCGCGAGGGCGCTCGCGTTTCTATACTGTGTCAATGCTTCCTGGATATCCCCTGCGAATTCCAGAGCCTGGGCGTAATAAGTGCGCTCGAAATGAAGATAAGGATGGATCTTGACCGCTTCCACTCCCACCTCCACCGCGGCTTGCCACTCATGCCGGCAAAGCCGCACCAGAATCTCCGATGCCGAGAGGGAGGCCTGCAGCGGATCGGCCAGTCTTGCGCGATTCAGGCTTTCTAAAGCCGCATCCAACCGCTTGTGAGAAGCGTGTATCAGCGCCTGGCACATATGGGGGCTCGCTCGCGACGGATCCGCCTTCAAAGAAATGTCTAGATGGGTCTGTGCCTCTTCGACGTTTCCTTCGACCAGCCAGAGCCCCCAGGCCATCTCTGTATGGATTTGTGCCGACCAGCCGCCCACTGCTACGGCCCGATTCAGGGCATACTGCAATCGGCGGTAGACATCACGCGGGGCACCAATGCCGCAGGCCAGCATCTTAAAATAACAGCGCGCCATTCCATAGAAACCTTCCACATTAGAGGGTTCTTGCCGCGTCATCTCACGGAAATACTGGATCGCCATATCCAATCCTTCCGGCGTACAGCGGTTTAAAACGTGCCAGCCGGTCCGAGCGAGATCTTCCGACCGCGGTATTCGTAAGCAGTACCCTAGTTTAGGTTTATAGATGATCCAGTTTCCACACTCGGCCAGAGCGGTGCGAACCGCTCCCACGGTGGAGGCCACCGTATGCCGGGATACGCGCCTGCCATCCCAAGCTTCCCGAAGAAGCTCCTCGTAATCTACATAATTTCCCGTGTTCCACGCCAAAACTTTTAAGACGTGAAACGCCTGATTTCTGAGTCTGACGGCTATCCCGTCGCGCAAGACTCGGCAGGTCCTCACGTCGACCTGAAAAGGACCCAGCACGATGCGACTCGGCCGTTGCTGTTCAGAGAATGAAGTGTTCGCTGCTACGCCGCCGCTGAAAAGCACGGAAGCCAGTTTATCACTGCTGGTTCCGCCAAGTTAGGGTCCCCCGCGGTTGGCGAAAGTTCGCCGCTGTTTCGCCGCCCTTCCAATCCTGCTTTGCAGTAGAATTGACTGATCGTCTGGGCAAACGGGGAGGCGGCCGATTCGACGGGGTTCACCTCAAAGTGGGTAGTTACCGGCCAGTCTATTTAGCTCTCACGCCCGCGGCATGCTGTTGCTCTGACGAACGTCTTGGAGTATGAAAAAGGAGAAGGTGATAGGTATGGGGACGGTAACGCGTATTCTGGTCTTTCTTTCGATAGGCGCAATGGCATGGGGGCAAGCGCAGAGTTCAGCACAGATTCAAGGTACCGTCCAGGACTCGTCGGGCTCGGCCGTTCCGGGCGCTGACTTGAAGCTGACGCAGACAGCTACTGGAGTGGTACGCACGGCCACCACCGGCGTGGACGGCGCTTATGTTGTGCCGAATCTCCCGATTGGCCCCTATCGGCTGGAAGTCAGCAAAGCAGGTTTCAATACGGCGGTTCAGACCGGAATCGTCTTGCAGGTTGCCACGAATCCCACCATTGACGTCACTCTCAAAGTCGGTGCGGTTTCCGATCAGGTCCAGGTAGAAGCCAACAGCGACCTGGTTGAGATACAAGCAACCGGTATCGGCAATGTGATCGAGAACCAGCGAATCGTCGAATTGCCGTTGAACGGAAGACTGGCGACGGACTTGATTCCGCTGGTCGGGGGAACCATTCCGCAGGGACTGGCCGGGTCGGCGGGCTTCCCGAACACCGTGAATATTGTAGTGGCGGGGGGGCAGGCATATGGCAATGCATTCTGGCTGGATGGCAGCCTCTACACCGACCCCTACATGGCGACGAACATGCCCTTTCCCTTCCCCGACGCGCTGCAGGAATTTAAAGTAGAGACCAGCGCGCTCACCGCGCAGAACGGCGTGAAGTCGGGAGCATCCATCACAGCAGTAACGAAATCGGGCACCAACAGTCTTCATGGCGATGTGTTCGAATTCCTTCGCAATGGCGACTTCAATGCCCGCAATTTTTTTGCGACACGACGCGATACTTTGAAGCGGAACCAGTTTGGAGGCACCCTGGGCGGACCGATTCGGAAAGACAAGCTGTTCTTCTTTGGCGGCTACCAGGGCACCATCACACGGCAGGACCCGACTGGGATTATTGCCTTCGTGCCAACGCCAGCGATGCTTGGTGGGGATTTTAACGCTTGCCCTCAGGACATCCCGGCGGCGTTAAAGGCGCAGTTCACGAACAACAAAATCAATCCAGCGCAATACAATTCCTCTTCCCTGTTGCTTGCGAAGAAGCTGCCTGTTTCGAATGATCCCTGCGGGCGCGTGACATTCGGCGAGGTCACACAATCGAATGAAATCCAGCTATTGGGGCGTGTCGATTATCAGGCGACCGATAAAGCATCGCTCTTCTTCCGCTACATGGCTACGACGTTTCGTCAGCCGGCGTCCTTGAGTCTGACTCCCGACGAGATTCTTTCCTCGGGCCAAGGCGGATACGATAACCTAGCGCAGACGGCGATTTTCGGGCACACATACCTGATCAGCCCGACTACAGTCAACGCGTTCCGGGCGTCCTTCAGCCGCGAAGCAATTGATCGCTTCAATGCGGACTACTTTTCCGGATGTGACCTGGGCGTCCAGATGTATTGCGGCTATCTCCCGCACCAAAGCTCCTTTACGGTGACCGGTGCCTTCACCATCGGCGGGAATACGGCCAAGGCAATTAACCGGCTGAGCGTATACCAGTTGAGCGACGACGTCAGCCTGGTCCGCGGCAGCCACCAACTGGGATTCGGCATCACAACTTCCGATACGCGGGACAATGTCAGAGGGAACGTGTTCGCAGAGGGCACATTTAGTTTCGCGAGCCTTCCTCAATTCCTACTGGGCACCTTAAACTCGTTCAGCGACTCCGCGCCTAACGCGATTCCGGTGAATAAAAACTACGTGGGGATGTATGCGCAAGACACTTGGAAGATTTCCCCTCGCCTGACGGCCAATCTCGGCGTCCGCTGGGATCCCTTCTTACCCTTCCAACTTACCAACGGCGCAGTTTACAACTTTGATCTCACGAACTTTATCGCGGGCAAAAAGAGCCAGGTATATGCAAACGCGGCTCCGGGTTTCACCTATCCGGGAGATCCCGGCTTCCCCGGCGGTAAGGGAGGAATGAACAAGCAGTGGAACTCGTTCGCGCCGCGCATCGGTTTGGCGTGGGATCCCAAAGGTAACGGCCGCATGACGATTCGCGCGTCGTACGGTATCGCGTATGACTTCGCAGCGGGTGAAATGTTCGCCAACGAAGCGAATGCGCCTCCTTTCGGAAACACCGTCACCATCAGTGGTTCTCCTTTCAACAATCCTTTTGCAACCAATCCCGGCGGCAATATTTTTCCGTTCACCGTCAACAAGAACGTTCCGTTTGTGCCGTTTGGAACCTACATTGCGATGCAGCCCAATATGAAAACCACCGAGGTGCATCTGTGGAACCTCACTCTGCAAAAACAGGTGGGGACTAACTGGCTGTTTTCGGCGGCTTATATCGGCAGCGAAACCGAGCATCTCTGGTACACTTACCAAACCAACCCTTCCCAGATCGTCCCTTGTGCCAACGGAGTGGTGACCAGTTGCAACACGATCGCGAACCGCGACCAGCGCCGGGTACTGTCGCTGGCGGGGTATCCCGGTTCGAACCTGATCGGATTCCTGGATTCCTTTGCCGATGGCGGGACGGCCAGCTATAACGGGCTACTGCTAAGTGCGCGCCGGAGATTGAGCCGTGGCATCAGCGCCGACGCCAACTACACGTGGTCGCATTGCATCGGCGATTTGACGACGGCGGATAGCACCAGCGGCGCCGGCGGCGGCATTGTGAATCCCAATAGCCGGCGGGCGGATCGCGGAAACTGTCAGTCGTCCGAATCGGGCGGAACATTCTCTTCAGACCGCCGCCAGATCTTCAATCTATCCGTGGTGGCGCAAGCGCCGCAATTCTCGGGCCGCCTGCTGGCGACCGTGGTTTCCGGATGGCAGTTGGCGGGAATCTATCGCGTAACTACGGGCGGCTACTATACCGTGACCCTGGCTTCGGATGTAGCGTTGAGCAGCGCTTCCGGTCAGCGGCCGCAACAGGTGCTTCCAAATCCGCTTTGTCAGAATCCAAACTCGTCCTGCTGGATTAACCCGGCGGCGTTTACCACGCCCGCGCCCGGCACACTCAGCACGCTGGGCAAGGATAACATCCAGGGTCCCGCATTCTGGGAGTTGGATATGTCCTTGTCGCGAACCTTCCGGATTCGCGAACACCAGTCTTTGCAGGTTCGCGGCGAAGCTTTCAACTTGCCCAACAGTTTCCGCGCGGGTGTGGCGCCTCCCAGCCTCTCCGCAGGGAGTCCGGGTCTCGCGCTGAGCTACCCAGCGAGCAATTTCGGACAGATTACGAGCGCTCTTGATCCTCGGATCCTGCAGTTCTCCATGAAGTATGTTTTCTAGCGTGCACGAATTTAGGAGTTAACATGATGCGATCACGAAAAATTGTTTTCGGTGCCATTAGCTTTTGCCTCGGATTGAGCTTTGCGGTACCCGCCTGGGCGCACCATTCTTTCGCCGCCGAGTTTGACGCCGAAAAGCCGATCAAGCTGGTGGGCGTGGTGACCAAGATGGAACTTATCAATCCTCACTCCTGGATCCACATAGATGTAAAGGGACCCGACGGGAAGGTTTCCAACTGGATGGTCGAATGCGGCAGCCCGAATACTCTGCTGCGGCGGGGGTTCACCCGCAGTTCCGTAACGCCCGGTATGGAAGTCGTGGTTGACGGGTACCAGGCTAAAGACGGCTCACTGAAGGCGAACGGCCGTGACGTGACGTTTAAAGACGGTCGCAAACTCTTCCTCGGCACTTCCAATACGGCAACACCGGACGCCGACAAATGAACAGCACACTCCTGAACCGCATGCAGTGCTTAGACTCAGCGGGTTTTGCCTGGCTTATTCTGCCTCTTGTCTGCGCTTCGGGACTGCTCGCTCAAACTCCAGCTACAGCAGCAGGCGACATCGAGGGACATCCCAATCTCAACGGAATCTGGCAGGCGGTGAATGAGGCCAATTGGAACCTGGAAGCTCACGCCGCAGAAGCATCTCCAGTAGTGGCTATGGGGGCCCTCGGCGCTGCCCCGGCCGGGTTGGGCGTCGTCACTGACGGGAAAATTCCGTACAAGCCCGAAGCCCTTAAACAAAGAGAACAGAACTACGCGAAACGGATGGAACTCGACCCCGAGGTCAAGTGCTACCTGCCGGGCGTTCCCCGCGCAACTTACATGCCTTACCCGTTTCAAATCGTGCAGTCGGGCAACTTCATCTTTATAGGCTACGAGTACGCTAACGCGACGCGCACGATTTATATGAAGAATCCCGGCGA
>Ga0207707_10002158_pt1 | contig 17786 bp, 19 predicted proteins | sample KBSC83BmetaG_FD_184336 | JGI IMG/M metagenome (GOLD analysis project Ga0207707, IMG submission 184336) | Corn rhizosphere microbial communities from Kellogg Biological Station, Michigan, USA - KBS C8-3B metaG (SPAdes) (version 2) | ecosystem: Host-associated > Plants > Roots > Rhizosphere ...
ACCAGCACGCCATCCCCCTGATCGAGCTGCTTCACCAGCTTGATTGCCTGCGGCAGAAGCTGCTGCGGATCGTCGTGAATGGTTACACCGATCTGCATGAGCTGCATCGGCCGGCTGCCGAGCACGTGGCTGGCGCAGTGGATCAAGCTCTCGCCGAGCGTGCCGTGTGCAACGATCAGAATTCCAACCATCGATACGACGTTGTTTTGGGGAGACGGAATTGTACCCCTGCAACGCGGTGATTGGTGATTAGTGATTGGTTGTTAGTGGGTTTGGGGGAAGGCGAGCGCGCTCGTTCTTCCTTGCGATTGAAGCCGCCGCAGACGGCACTATTCACCGGTCACTAGCCACTCTTCACCACCTTCTCCACCGCATCGATCATCATCCCGGCCACGTTGAATCCGGTCTGGTCCATGATCTCGCGCATACCGGTGGGGCTGGTCACGTTGATCTCGGTCAGGTAGTCGCCAATGACATCGAGTCCGACCAGCAGCATGCCTTCGGCCGCGAGCACGGGTCCGATCGCTTCGGCAATCTCACGGTCGCGCGGCGACAGTGGTTGCGCTACCCCGCGCCCGCCGACTGCCAGGTTTCCGCGCGTTTCGCCGGCCTTGGGGATGCGCGCGAGTGAGAATGGCGCCGGCTCTCCGCCGATCAGCAGAATGCGCTTATCGCCCTTCACGATCTCGGGGATGAAGCGCTGCGCCATTGCCGTGCGTCGGCCGTATTGCGTCAACGTCTCGATGACCACCCCGACATTGTGATCCTCGCTGTGCAGCCGAAATACGCCCGTGCCGCCCATGCCGTCGAGCGGCTTCAGCACGATGTCGCGCTGCTCATCGAGGAACAGCCGGATCTCGCTTTCCAGCCGAGTGACGAGCGTCGGTACGGTGAACGGGACGAAACGGGTGATCGAGAATTTCTCGTTGTTGTCGCGTAGAGCACGCGGGCGATTGATGATGCGCGCGCCTTGCCGCTCCGCGAGCTCGAGCAGATAGGTGCTGTACACGTACTCCATGTCGAACGGCGGGTCTTTCCGCATCAGGACTGCATCGAACTCCGACAATGCGGACTCCTGCGTCTTACCCAACGCGTACCAGGCCTTCTTGTCTCCGGTAAGCTCGAGGACCGTGGCAACGGCGCTGACAGCGCCGTTGCGGCAGAGAATTTCCTCCTGATGCACGACGTACAACTCGTGTCCACGACGCGCGGCTTCCTCCATCATCGCGTAGGAGGAGTCCTTGTAGGTCTTGATGTGATCGAGCGGATCGAGAACGAAGGCGAGCTTCATCGGTGCGCGGTGCCTCGCGCCTCATTGGTCATGGAGGCGGCTAGGTGCAATCAGGCGCCGGCAACCTTCAACGATTGCGTGGCGCTGTGCGCCCGTGTGCCGGCCTCGTACGCTTCCGCCATCTGCTCCAGCTCACGCGAGGCGGCCAGCAACGCAAGGCGCGCTACGACTCCGTAGGCGTAAAACCGATTCGGCGCGCAGTCGGGGCTGCCCTCCAACTCGGGCAGCAGACAGGTGTCCTCGAAAGCGACCGGAACGAACTGCATGCCCGGGGCATTCAGATTCTCGTCCTGGCCGCGTGCAGTGTGGACGCGATAGAAGCCGCCGACGACGAAATGATCGATCATGTAGATGACCGGCTCGGCGAAGGCGTCATTGACCGCTTCGAACGTGTAGACGCCTTCCTGCACCATCACTTGAGTCACCTGCAAACCTTCTTTCACCACCGCCATCTTGTTGCGCTGCTTGCGGTTCAGATCGCGGATCTCGTCGGGGCTCTTCACGCTCATGATGCCCATGCCGTAGGTGCCGGCGTCGGCCTTCACGATGACGAACGGCTCGAGATCGATCTTGTACTCTGCGTACTTCTTCCGCACCTGCTCGAGCACCGTATCGACGTACCCGGCCAGGCAATCTTCACCCTGACGTTCCTGAAACCGGATCTCGCCGCACGCGCCGAAATACGGGTTGACGAGCCAGGGATCAATGCCGATCGCATTGCCGAACTCCTCGGCGACCTGCTGGTACGCGGCGAAGTGATTGGACTTGAGTCGCGTCGACCAGCCCGCATAGAGCGGCGGAATCACCGCCTGCTCCAGGTTCTCGAGAATCTTCGGAATGCCGGCCGACAGATCGTTGTTGAGCAGCACGACACAAGGATCGAATCCGTCCAGCCCGATGCGGTTGCCCTTTCTGACGAGTGGCTCGAACAGCAATGAACCGCCGTCGGACAGCGCAATCTCGGTCGGTGCTGTGATCTCCGGAATCAGCGTGCCGATGCGGACCTTCATGCCCGCACGACGCAGGATGTTTCTGAGCACTGCAACGTTCTGCAGATAAAAGCTGTTGCGTGTGTGGCTCTCGGGGATCAGCAGCGCGCCGCGTGCTTCGGGACAGACTTTCTCGAGCGCGCTCATTGCTGACTGCACGCACAAAGGCAGGAATTCAGGATTGAGATTGTTGAAGCCGCCCGGAAACAGATTCGTGTCCACCGGCGCGAGCTTGAAGCCGCTGTTGCGCAGATCTACCGAAGCGTAGAACGGGGCGGCGTGCTCGAGCCATTGGCTGCGCAGCCAGTGCTCGATGACCGGCTGGGCACTCAGGAAGTGCTTCTCGAGCACCTCGAGGCGGTCGGCTTGTGCTGTGATTGTTGGTAGGGTCATTGCCAGGGCTGCAGGGTTTGGGCGGATTCTAGCAAACAACGTTCATCGCCTCTTCTCAAAACGTATCGACGTAGCGGTGCGGACAGGAAAAGAGTGGCGTTGACAGCATGTTGGCGCCTAGTTCACTATATGAACATTAGTTTCCCATGGTGAACGCCCTCCCCTCCTGTGCCGGTCCGTCTGTTTCGCATCGGCCTCAGCGCCGAGTATCCCGAACCGCGCATGTTTCGCCAGCCGGAGCAGCTGCGGCATGCCTACGACGTCGTGATCATCGGTGCCGGCGGGCACGGGTTAGCGTCTGCTTACTATCTTGCACGAGACCACGGCATAACCGATATCGCAGTCCTCGAGAAGGGATATATCGGCGGCGGCAATACCGGCCGCAATACGACGATCATCCGCTCCAACTATCTGACGCCGGAAGGCGTCGCGTTCTACGACGAGAGTGTGCGCCTGTGGCAGGACCTGTCCCAGGACTTCGACCTCAATCTGTTCTTTTCGACGCGCGGTCACTTCACGCTGGCGCATACCGACTCGGCGGTACGCACAATGCGCTGGCGTGCGGAGGTGAACAAGCATCTCGGCGTGGAGAGCGAGCTCGTCGGGCCCGAGGCCGTGCAGGCGGCCTGTCCGCACATGGACATCACGTGCGGCGGGCACGCACCGGTGATGGGCGCGCTGTTCCACAAGCCCGGTGCGATCGCGCGCCACGACGCGGTCGCCTGGGGCTATGGCCGCGGCGCCGATCAGCGCGGCGTGGAAATCCATCAGCAGACCGAAGTGCTCGGCATCGATCTGCAAGGCGGCCGCGTTGCCGGTGTGCGCACGAGCCGCGGCGACATCGCGACGAGGAAAGTTCTGTGTGCGGTTGCGGGCTCGACGCCGCGCTTGCTCGACATGATCGGCTTGCGCTCGCCGATCACAATCCATCCGTTGCAGGCGATGGTGACCGAACCGATGAAGCCGTGGCTCGATCCGATCATTGTGTCGGGCAGCTTGCATGTCTATGTGAGCCAGAGCGCGCGAGGTGAGCTGGTGATGGGCGCGTCGCTCGATCCGTACGAGCTGCATGCGACGCGTTCGACACTCGACTTCGCCGAAGGATTGGCCAATCACATGCTCGACATGTTCCCGTTCTTGTCGACAGCAAAAGCCAACCGGCAATGGGCCGGGATGGCGGACATGACGCCGGACTTCGCGCCGATCATGGGCAAGACACCGGTGGAAGGTTTCTACCTCGACGCCGGCTGGGGTACTTGGGGCTTCAAAGCGACGCCGGTGTGCGGTAAGACAATGAGCCACACGGTAGCGAAGGACGAGAACCATCCGCTGATCCACGGCTTCACGCTCGACCGGTTCAGAAACTATGAGCTGACCGGCGAAAAGGGCGCGGCTTCGGTCGGGCACTAGCGTGCGACCAAGCTCCGAGATCCTGGACCACTGAGAACACCGAGAAAGAACCAAGAACACCGAGAGAACAAAACGGCGACCCAGAAATGACTTCCTCTGTGCTCTCTTCTTCCCCTGTGCTCGCTGCGTCCCAAGATGTCGATTTCGAGTTTCGCGAAGCCGAAGCAAAGCGATGAAGCTCCTCACCTGCCCCGTCAACGGTCCGCGCCCGGTATCCGAGTTCGCGTACGGGGGTGAATATCGCGAGATGCCGGAACCAACTACTGCGAGCGACACGCAGTGGGCCGCGTACGTGTTCAATCGCGCGAGCCTTCCTGGTGTAAAGAAGGAATGGTGGTACCACGTGCCGAGCGGCACCTGGTTCATTGCCGAGCGAGACGTGCAGGCCGATGTCGTGCAGCGCACGTATTTGTTCGGCGACGGGACTGCAGCGTGAACCGGCTTCCGCCCGTGGCCGGCGAATGGATCGACCGCGCGCGCCCGCGCGCCTTCCGCTTCGAGGGCCGCGACTACGTTGGCTTCGCCGGGGATACGATCACCAGCGCGCTATGGGCAGGCGGCGTGCGCGTACTGGGGCGCAGCTTCAAGTACCACCGGCCGCGCGGCGTGTTGTCGCTCGCCAATCACGACGCCAATGTGTTGGTCCAGGACGCCTCATCGCTGAGCGTACGTGCCGATGTGACGGAACTCCGGAGCGGCATGGACCTCGCCGCGGTTAACACCTTCGGTGGCGTCGATCGCGACCGCGGCCGGCTGCTCGATCGCCTATCGGCGTTTCTGCCGGTCGGGTTCTACTACAAGACGTTCCATCATCCGCAGTGGATGTTTCCGTTTTGGGAAAGATTGATCCGCAACCTGAGCGGTCTCGGAGCGCCGGATGTCGCTGCGCCACGTCTGCGCACACCCAAGCGCTACGACTTCTGCGACGTGCTCGTAATCGGTGCGGGGCCATCCGGCATAGCCGCTGCACTCGCTGCCGCGGGTGGCGGCGCGCAGGTCCTGCTGATCGATGAGAACACACGCATCGGCGGCAGCCTGACTTACACGCGTGGTGGCGCACCCGACAGCCTTGCTTTGCTGCGGGATCTCGAGGCGCAACTGAAGGATCAGCCGAACATCCGGATCCGTACCGATACTTTCGCTGCTGGACTGTACGCGGACAACTGGGTCGCCTTGATCGACGCGCGCAAGATGACCAAAGTGCGTGCTCGCACGATCGTCATTTCGAGCGGTGCGTTCGAGCAACCGGCGGTATTCCGCAACAACGACCTGCCCGGCGTCATGCTGGCTTCTGCGGCACAGCGGCTGATTCACCGTTACGCGGTGAAGCCGTTTCAGCGCGCTGTCGTGCTCACGGCGAATGTGGAGGGCTACGCAGCTGTCCTCGATCTCGTCGACGCTGGCGTCGGAGTGCAAGCCGTCGTCGACCTGCGCTCGTCGGACGATCAGTCGGTGTTCGCGCACGAGGTTCGCGACCGTGGCATCCAAGTGCTGCCGGCTTCCTGCATCTATGAAGTGCTCCCTGCGACCGGACTCACCGGCGTCGACGGCGTGACGGTCTGCCGCTTAAAGCCGGATGCCACGGCGGACGTGGCATCGAACCGTTCCTTCGTTTGCGACGGCGTGGTCATGAGCGTCGGCTTCGCGCCCGCGAACGCGCTCCTGCATCAGGCAGGAGCCAGGATGCGCTTCGACGAGCGCACTAAGCAGTTCGTCCCGGAAGCGTTGCCCGCGGCGGTATTTGCGGCAGGCCGAGTGAATGGCATCTACGACCTCGCCAATCGTCTCGCAGATGGCGAGCGTGCCGGATATCTGGCATTACGGTATCTCGGACTTTCACGCTCGACTGTCGAGCCGCATGTTGCGGCCGAGACCCGGTGTCCGTCGCATCCCTATCCCCTGGTCGAGCATCCTGACGGCAAAAACTTCGTCGACTTCGACGAAGATCTGCAGCTCAAAGATTTCGCGCACGCGGTGCAGGAAGGCTTCGACAACATCGAGCTGCTGAAGCGCTATACCACGGTCGGCATGGGACCGTCGCAGGGCAAACATTCCAACATGAACGCCGTGCGCATTCTTGCGCGGCTGCGCCGCCAGCCGGTCGAAGAGGTCGGAACCCCCACCGCGCGGCCTTTTTTCCATCCGGTTCCGCTCAGTCATCTGGCAGGACGTGGCTTTTCACCCGAACGCCGCACGCCAGTGCATTCACGTCACGAGCGCGCGGGCGCGGTGCTGATGCAGGCGGGTGTGTGGTTGCGCCCCGAGTACTACTCGCGCGACGGCAAGAGCAAGCGCGAGCTGATTGTCGAGGAGGCGCTCGCGGTGCGCAGAGCCGTGGGTCTGATCGACGTGAGCACGCTCGGGAAGCTCGAGGTCATTGGCCCCGATGCCGCAGAGCTCCTGGAGCGCATGTACACCGGCCGCTTCAAGAATCTCAAGGTCGGCATGACCCGTTACGCGGTAATGACCGACGAGTCGGGCGTGGTCATCGATGACGGGGTTGTCGCACGACTTGCAGAGCAGCGTTTCTACTTCACGACCACCACGACAGGCTCGGCCAGCGTGTATCGCGAGCTGCAGCGGCAAAATCTGATCTGGGGCCTCGACTGCGGGCTCGTCAATCTGACCGGAGCTTTGGGGGCGGTCAATCTGGCCGGACCGCGGTCGCGTGAAGTGCTCGCGAGCGTGACGGACGTTCCGTTGGAGGAGTCGGCGTTTCCGTATCTCGGTGTGCGCGAAGGCCATGTTGCGGATGTGCCGGCGCGAGTGATGCGCGTGGGGTTTGTCGGAGAGCTCGGCTATGAAATCCACGTGCCTGCCGAAAATGCCGCTCATGTCTGGGATGCCCTCATGACCGCAGGGGCGGCGTTCGGCATCCGTCCGTTCGGTGTGGAAGCGCAGCGTTTGCTGCGCCTCGAAAAGGGACACGTCATCATCGGACAGGATACCGACGGCCTTACCACTCCGCTTCAGGCCGGGATGGGCTGGGCAGTCAAGATGGACAAGCCATTTTTCGTCGGCCAGCGCAGCCTGCGCATCATCGAGAAGCGTCCGCAGAAACAGAGCCTGATCGGCTTCGCGCTCCCGGCCGCCTTCGCGGGGCCTGCGCCGAAGGAATGCCATCTGATCATCCGCAACGGCGAGATCGCGGGCCGTGTGACGAGCGTGGCGCACAGCCCGACGCTCGGACATATCATCGGACTCGCGTTCGTCGCACCGGACATGACGCGTGAGGGCACGCCGTTCAATATGCGCGTCGATGGTGGCGTCATCGTCGAGGCGCGCGTGGTCTCTTTGCCTTTCTACGACCCGGACGGCGAGCGCCAGAAGCTATCGACGCCGATGCCATCGGATGAGGCGGTACCGGCATGAAGGCGCTACGTCAAAGCCCGTTGCATGACAGCCTCGCCCGTCTGCGGCCCGAATGGGGCGTCCTCAACTCGATGGCGACAGCATTGCGTTTCGCGGGCGCGATCGGCAGCGCAGTCGAGCTGGCCGACCTGTCAGCTCTGCAACGCTCAGGTCTCAAAGGGCCGGGTGCCGCAGACTGGCTACACGCCCGAGGTGTTCCGGTACCGGAGCGGCCCAACGCATGGGGGCCGATCGCCCCTGGCAGCTTGATCGCGCGGCTCGCGCGAAGCGAGTTCTTGATCGAGGATGGCATGCGCGGTAACGCCGTGCCCGCTCTCGAGGTTGCGCTACGCGATGGCGCCGCCGGCGTCTATCCCGTTTTGCGGCAAGACGCCGCGTTGCTTTTGCGCGGCGCGGCCGTGCACGATCTGTTCGCGCAGACTTGCAGCATCGATTTCAAATCCATCCCGCCACGAGAGCGGACGGTCACGTTGACGATGATGATCGGCGTCGCCGTGACCATCATCGATACTTCCCTGGACGACAAGCCTTGCTACCGGATCTGGTGTGACGGCACCTATGGCGCGTATCTGTGGGACGCGCTGCTGGAGATCGCCACCGAGCTCGGCGGCGGTGCCGTCGGTCTCACTGTGGTGATTCCCGATGCACCGATCGCGACTCGACCGCAGTAGACGATAACGACCCATTCGAATGTTCCGGAGAGCCAGATGACCCCCGCGGAAGCGAAGAAATTCCTGAAGGCCAACAACATCAAATTCATCCTCGCGCAGTTCGTGGACATCCACGGCTCGGCCAAGGCCAAGGCGGTGCCGGTCGAGCACCTGGAGATGCTGCTCACGGACGGAGCCGGCTTCGCAGGCTTCGCCCTGTGGGGCTTCGGCATGGGGCCGCATGGCCCTGACTACATGGCAGTGGGTGATCCATCCACGTTACACGTGGTGCCGTGGATGCCTGGCTTCGCGCGCATGGCGACCTATGGGCACGTGCATGGCAAGGCGTACGCGTACGACAGCCGTGTGGCGCTCAAGAATCAGCTCGACAAGCTGGCCAAGAAAGGTCTCACGCTCTTCACCGGCATCGAGCCCGAGTTCATGTTGCTCAAGCGCAACGGCGACGGCACCGTCGCGCCGGCCGATGACGGCGATGCGCTCGAGAAACCGTGCTATGACTACAAGGGCCTCGCGCGCAGCGCCACGTTTCTCGAGCGGCTGGTGGATGCGACGCGCGCCGGCGGCCTCGACGTCTACCAGATCGATCACGAGGACGCGAACGGTCAGTTCGAAGTCAACTTCACCTATGCCGACGCGCTCACGACAGCCGACCGCTACATCTATTTCAAGATGGCGGCGTCCGAGATCGCGAATCAGATGGGCATGGTCGCGACCTTCATGCCGAAGCCGTTCGCCAATCGGACCGGGACCGGATCACACTTCCACTTGTCCATCGGTGACGGCAAGACCAAGAACCTGTTCTACGACGAGAAAGACAAGCGCAAGCTCGGCCTGTCGAAGACGGGTTATCAATTCCTCGGTGGATTACTGGCGCACGCGCGCGGGCTTGCGGCGTTATGCGCGCCTTCGATCAACTCGTACAAACGGCTCGTGGTCGGCCGCGCGCTGTCGGGTGCGACCTGGGCGCCGGCGTACATCACGTATGGCGACAACAACCGGACCTGCATGGTACGCGTGCCGTACGGGCGATTGGAGCTGCGGCTGCCCGACGGTTCGTGCAATCCGTACCTCGCGACGATCGGGATTCTCGCCGCAGGAATGGACGGCATCGAGAAGAAGCTCGATCCGGGTGAACCTAACAACACGAACCTGTACGAGTGGAGCCACGACGCGCTCGTGAAAGCGGGCATCGGGGTGCTGCCGCAGAACCTCAAAGAGGCGCTCGATGCGTTCGAACAGGACACAGTATTGACCTCCGCGATCGGCAAGGATCTCGCCGAGGAATTCCTGCGCCTGAAGCGCATGGAGTGGATCGAGTATTCGCGCCACGTGTCGAGCTGGGAGGTGGAGCGGTATCTGGAGTTCTTCTAAGACAGATGCGAGATCTGAGCCGCCAAGACGCCAAGGAACATCAGAACATACAGAGAATGCGGAGAAGATCCTATCGATCATCCGTAGGGAGAAACGGCAGTCTTATGCGTACCGAGTGTTCCCAATGGTTCTGGGCTTTGACTCGGTTCTCTTGGCGCTCTTGGCGTCTTGGCGGTTAGAAAGGTTTTGGGACAGATTCGGGAGCGAAGAAAATGTGCGGAATAGTAGGATTTCTGATCAAGAACCCGGCGATGCGCGATCGGCTGGGCGAGCTCATGACGCCGATGCTCGTCGAGATGGGTGCACGCGGTCCGGAGTCGGCCGGGCTCGCCATATTCAGAGACGAGTTGCCTGAGCGCGCGCGCAAGTACAGCCTGCATGCGCCGATGTGGGACTACGACTGGGCTGGCTTCGAGGCCGAGTTCGTCAAGTGCTTCGGGACCGAAGCGCAGCTGGCGGTGAAGGGAAACCACGCTGTCCTGACCTGCGACGAGTCGGCCGATCAGGTCAAGCGCTGGGTCAAACAGCGCTTCCCTGAGCTGCATGTGCTCTCCGCCGGTCGTGCGATGGATATCTTCAAGGACATCGGCCATCCCGCCGAAGTCGCGAAGCGTTACGACTTCGCCGGCCTCGCGGGTACGCATGTGGTTGGGCACACGCGCATGGCAACCGAATCGGCGGTCACACCGGATCGCGCTCATCCATTCACCGCGGGCGAGGACTTCTGCCTGGTTCACAACGGCACGATCTCGAATCCGTACATGATCCGGCGCAAGCTCGAGCATCGAGGCATCGTGTTCGAAACCGACAATGACACCGAAGCGGCGACGCGTTTCTTAGAGTGGCGCATGCGTGAAGGCGACGATCTCGAAGGCGCGCTGCAAAAAGGCTTCGAGGAGCTCGACGGCTTCTACACATTTCTGATCGGTACGCGCGACAAGCTGGCGCTCGTGCGTGACGCGTTTGCGTGCAAGCCCGCGGTCGCCGCGGAAACGGACGACTACGTCGCGATTGCCTCCGAGTTCCGTTCGCTCGCCAAGCTGCCCGACGTGAAGAACGCGAAGTTGTTCGAACCGATGCCCGAGGAACTGTATGTATGGAAAGTGTAGCGACACGTCCGCAGGCGGCGACCGGCAAGAGCTTCGACCTGTCGCAGGTCCCGGTGCGCAGTCTGAATGACTGGTTGCACAACGGACTGGCTGGCAGCGGCATCGAACACGTGGACGTGCTGAATCCGGATGGCGCGCACAGCATCGCGGTCGGCATCAACGCGCCGCTCACCGTCGACATCCGCGGGCATGCGGGCTACTACTGTGGCGGCATGAACAAGTTCGCCGACCTGACCGTCCACGGCAACGTGGGATGGGGTGTGGCCGAAAACATGATGTCGGGCAGTGTGCGCGTCAAGGGTTTCGCGTCCGAGTCCGCCGGCGCAACGGGCCACGGCGGATTGCTCGTCATCGAAGGCGATGCGTCGCTTCGTTGCGGTATTTCGATGAAGGGCATCGAGATCGTGGTCGGCGGCCGGGTAGGGGACTTCAGCGCGTTCATGGCGCAGGCCGGGACGCTCGTGGTGTGCGGCGACGCCGGTGATGCGCTCGGCGACTCGTTGTACGAAGCCGTGATCTACGTACGCGGCAAGATCAAGTCGCTCGGCGCCGATGCGCGCGTCGAGCCGATGATCGAGCAGGACCACGACAAGCTCGGACTGCTGCTGAAGCGCGCAGGCTTCGGGCACGACCCGACCGAATTCAAACGCGTCGCATCGGCGCGCGCACTGTATCACTGGAATGCGAATGCGGACCAGGAGTACTGAAAATCCATTTGAACCCGGAGACACGGAGAAGACCAGAAGCATGAACCGCCAAGACGCCAAGAGCGCCAAGAAGAACGAGGTCTATCCGTGCACCTCGACTGTGATTCTTTTCGTTGCTGGAGATTTGGTTTTGAAGTTGTCCGTGCTCTCCGTGTCTCCGTGGTAAATGGCTTTCGAGGTGTACCCAAATGACAGCCCCAGACCATCCCAAGCACCTGCAGCTCGAAGAGAGCGCCGGCTTCAGTCGCACGGTCATCGATTACATCCAGCACGCTGCCGCTACGGGGCTCTACGAAATACGCGGGCTCGGGGCCAAGCGTCACCTGCCGCATTTCGACGATCTGGTGTTTCTGGCGGGCTCGGCGTCTCGTTATCCGCTCGAAGGCTATCGCGAGAAATGCACGACCAAGACCGTCTTGGGCACCCGCTTCGCGAAGCGGCCGATCGAGCTCGCGATCCCGATCACGTTCGCGGGCATGAGCTTCGGCTCGTTGTCGGCGCACGTCAAGGAAGCATTGGGACGCGCGGCCACGGAGCTCGGAACGAGCACGACCACAGGCGATGGCGGGATGACGCAGGAAGAGCGGCAATCGTCGAAGACCCTGGTTTATCAGTGCCTGCCGTCGCGCTACGGGTTCAATCCCGATGATGTGCGCAGAGCCGATGCCATCGAAGTCGTGATCGGCCAGGGGGCCAAGCCCGGTGGCGGTGGCATGCTGCTGGGCCAGAAAGTCAGCCCGCGCGTGGCTGGCATGCGCACGCTGCCGGCCGGCATCGATCAGCGCTCAGCCTGCCGTCATCCCGACTGGACCGGACCCGACGACCTCGTGATCAAGATCAATGAGCTGCGCGAGATCACCGATTGGAAGGTACCGATCTACGTGAAGATCGGCGCGACGCGCACGTTCAACGACGTGAAGCTGGCTGTGCACTCGGGGGCCGATGTCGTCGTAGTCGATGGCATGCAGGGCGGTACGGCCGCTACGCAGACCGTGTTCATCGAGCATGTAGGTATTCCTACGCTCGCGGCCGTGCGCCAAGCCGTGGATGCGCTCGAGGACATGAACATGAAGAGCGAAGTGCAGCTCATCGTTTCGGGTGGCATCCGGACCGGTGCCGACGTGGCCAAGGCTCTCGCGCTCGGGGCCGATGCGGTTTCCATCGGGCAGGGAGCGTTGTTCGCGCTCGGCTGCAACAGCGATACGTACGTGCAGAATGGAGAGCATCGGCTTGCGATCAACGACTACGAGAGGATCGGTACGCGACCGGGCTACTGCCATCACTGTCACACCGGCAAGTGTCCGGTGGGGATCACGACCCAGGACGAGATCCTGCAGGAACGCCTGGAGCCCGAGGTCGGAGCCAGGCGGCTGCGCAACTACGTCAAGACCATGAACATGGAATTGACGACCGTTGCGCGGGCCTGTGGCAAATCGAATGTGCATCATCTCGAACGCGAGGATCTGGTTGCGCTGACGCTCGAAGCGGCTGCGATGGCTCGATTGCCGCTGGCCGGCACTAACTGGATTCCCGGCTGGTCCGGGGGTCTGTGACTTCGAGACGGGCCCGCTCGAGCAGCGAGCCGAAGCAGGAGAGGAAGGTGGCCGAGCCCGGCCGCTCAAACCGTCGCGGAACTGGGCCCAGAGCTGACGCGGAAGGGGTGGAGACAGAACAGCCGATCGAAGCCGGCGGTCGCTCCCTCGAGCGCTATCTGGGCAATACCATCCGCGAGTTGCGGCTGAACGATCACCTTACGATCGCTGACGTCGCGGCGCAGGCCGGCATCAGCCGCGGCATGCTGTCGAAGATCGAGACGGGCCAGGCTGCCACTAGCCTGGATGCGCTATCACGGATAGCGCAGGCGCTCGGCGTTTCGCTGGCGCATCTGTTTCGTCACTACAACATTCCGTCGGGCGGCGCGCAGCTCGTCAAGAGTAGTGAAGGCATGGAGGTCGTGCGCCGCGGCACGCGCCGCGGCCATACTTATCATCTGCTGGCCTACGACAAAGGTCCGAAGAAGAGCTTCGAGCCGTTCCTCATCACGATGGATGATGCCTCCGAAGTCTTTCCGAGCTTCGAGCATCCGGGCACCGAGTTCATCTATATGCTGAGGGGCAAGATCGAGTATCGCCACGGCCAACAGACATACGTGCTCGAGCCCGGCGACGCGCTCACCTTCCGCGGCGACATTCCGCACGGGCCCGAACGCCTCATCGAGCTACCGATCCACTTCCTGTCGATCATCATCTACGGCACACGCGACGAAGTTTGACGGCAGAGCCATCTCGCCGAGGGCGCTGCCGTCAGCAGTTGCTCATGGGCCGCAAGCTCGGAAATGCCGAGCGCGCTCGCGGGCGAGATGCCACCGCCGAGTTGTGCGCCTCAGCGCAACCAGTCGTAAATCACCAGACACCAGAAGCCGATCGCGACCAGCGCGAGACCGAGACCCAGCATGGGTTGCGTGCGTCCGCCCTGCCGTGGCTCGAGAACCGCTTCCGCCGTCTTCTCCGGGTTGTAGTAGACCACCACGCGGGCACGCGTAACGTAGCGCTCGAGGAAGTGCTGCGCCTCGGCCCGATCCCGCCAATGCGGCTGCTGCCCCGATGTGAGTTGTGTATTGATCATGGTTCGCCCGTGGACCGTGTATTGATACGCGACCCGCGGGAACCAATGGGTGCCGGCCCCATACTCGAGCTCATCCACTTGCACCGAGACGATGGTGCCGACCGTGGTTGGCCATTCCGCTGCCGCGTCGGCGCGCAGACCGTCCATCGCAATGTTGGCCAGCATCAACATGCCCATCAGCACGAGGCCCGAGCACACCGTCAGGACCGAGAGGTCCGTGACCTTGTCGCCGCCGAACCATCCCGAGTTCGAGCGGAATATCCACCGCTGACCGATGCGCGAGTTCAGCATGCGGCACCTCCGGCGGCGTGCAAATTCGCGGACTGCGCAATGACCACGCCATGAGCACCGTCAAAGAAGCTTTCAACGGGGTAAGAACTGAATCCGATCACAGCACGGCCGCGCGAGGACGGCTCGCGGATGGCGGGCTGAAGGATGAAGCACATTCGATGGTCTCCTTGAAACTGGTCTGCGTGCCGGTCCACGGGTTTTGGGGAGCTGCTGCGTCCAGGCAGAAGCTCCACACCACGCCAGCATAGGCGCCCGTGGACCTGATTCACAATGCCCAGTCTAGTCGGGCCAGGGGGGGAAGCGAACTATTGTGAAAGTTATGTAGAGCGAGAAAACCCGGCCTGTCGACGCGTCAAGGAATAACGCGCGGTTGCTCGCACTAGAGATGAGATCTGGGGCCGCGCTGCGCTTGTTTTCGAGCGCCGAAACCCGGGGATAGTCGGCGCAGGCTGCTCTTGAGCCGGCCTTCGGGGAGAACTACCTTCTAAAGCCGACTCCGTCGTCACCAACCTTGATGCGCCGCGGCCCGCCTTTACTCAAAAGCTGGTGGATGATCTGGGGCACGACCTTCTCGAGGTCCCGGATCTGATGCTCGAGGAGGACCCGTTCGGGGAAGTCGACCTGGTAGGTGACGTCACCTCTTTGGATGGTGAATTCGTGGTTGCCGCCGGCGAAGTGGTAGTCGATTACGGCGTCGGAAAGTTGCCTGCCAAAGTCTTCGAGGATCAAGCCTGCTTTGAGGTCGGTGTCTACGCTCATCTGGTTTTGTTTGACAATTCCTATGGTTGCCTGCTGCATAGCGTCGCCGCCAGCGTGCGGATCGCAGCAGAATCCGTTCCAGCGCATTGACCGGTGCGTCAACGTCTACCGGCTCAGCGGGTTGACAGGCGCACTGCCCAAGCCCTTCTGCGTGCGGTAACATCTGGCGCCTGCAAAAGCGGCGCAGCAACACCTATGAAGCTCGTTATTCTCGATCGCGACGGCGTCATTAACATCGACAGCGATCAATTCATCAAGACCCCGGAGGAGTGGAAGCCCATTCCGGGCAGCCTGGACGCCATCGCCAGGCTGAATCATGCCGGCTATCGAGTCGTCATCGCTTCGAACCAATCCGGCATCGGGCGCGGATTGTTCGACATGGCGGCGCTCAATGCAATCAACGAAAAGATGTACAAGGCGCTGGCACAGGTGGGCGGACGTATCGACGCGCTCTTCTACTGCCCGCACCCGGCCGAGGCCAATTGCACGTGCCGCAAGCCCAAGCCGGGCATGTTCGAGGACGTTGCACGGCGCTTCAACGTAAGCCTCGCCGGCGTGCCGAGCATCGGCGATTCGTTGCGCGACCTACAGGCCGCGGTTGCGGCCGGGGGAACACCGATACTCGTGCTGACCGGCAAGGGCGCGAAGACACAGGCAGCCGGCGGGCTGCCCGAGCAAACCAAGGTTTACCAGGATCTTGCCGAGGCCGTGCGGGCGATCATCGCATGAGCCGGGTTCTGACGGTTCTGCGCTCGGTAGTGTTTCTCGTGTTACAGACCGCTCTCACGGTTGTCTGGTCGATCGTCTCGCTGTTGACGTTTCCGTTCGAGCCGCTCACGCGCTACCGCATCATCACCACATGGTCGCGCATCGTTGTCTGGCTCGCTCAGGTCATCTGCGGAATCCGCTACGAGGTGAGGGGGCTGGAGCGCCTGCCGCAGCGGCCCAGCATCGTGCTGGGCAAACATCAATCGGCGTGGGAGACATTGGCGTTCCAGGTCTTTCTGCCGCCGCAGGTGTGGGTGCTGCGCCGATCGCTGCTGCGGGTGCCCTTCTTCGGCTGGGGACTGGCGATGGCGAGCCCGATCGCGATCGATCGCAGCGCGGGCATGCAGGCGCTCAAGCAGACGCTTGAGCAAGGCCGTGACCGCCTCGCGCGAGGCTTCTGGATTATCATCTTCCCCGAAGGTACGCGCGTCGCGCCGGGCCAGAGAGCCAAGTATCAAGTCGGCGGCGCATGGCTCGCCGCGAAAACCGGTGCACCAGTGGTCCCGATCGCTCACAACGCCGGGCGCCTGTGGCGGCGGAATGCCTTCCTGAAGTTTCCAGGCATCATCACCGTGAGCATCGGCGAGCCGATCGATCCGGCGGGCCTCAAGCCGGAAGAGCTGAACAGGAGAGTCGAGGACTGGATCGAAAGCGAAGTAGCGCGGCTTCCCGCCTGACGCAACAGTTGGGATTGTTCGACGAACCTCGTCTCGTCTCCGAGCCCAGGACCATCCGCCTCGGTGACCGCGACGTGGCTTTCCTCCTGAAACGCAGTCCCAACCGGCGCCGTGCTGTTCTCACGGTCGACGAACGGGGCCTCACGGTGAGCGTGCCATGGCGGACATCCGACCGCTATGTCGTAAGGTTTCTGCAGGATTCCGCCGCCTGGGTGCTGCGCAAGCTCGAAGCATGGGAAGCGCGCAAGCCCAAGCCGCGCCTGTGGCAAGACGGCGAGCTGGTCGATTACCTGGGCCAACAGCTGCGCCTTGAGATTCGTGCACAGCACTATGCCATCGCCCAACTCCAGGATGGCGGTGTCCTGCAGCTGACCTTGCCCGATCCCGATGAGACCGACAGCGTGCGCGCGGCGCTGATCAAGTGGTATCGGCGTCATGCGCAGAGCTATTTTCGTGGCCGTGTCGAACGCTACAGCGCCGTGCTCGGCATCGAGCCGCCGCGCGTATTCATCTCGAACGCGCAAACACGGTGGGGCAGCTGCAACGCCAACCGCGAGGTGCGTCTGAATTGGCGTCTGATTCAGGCCTCGCCGCACATCATCGACTACGTCGTTGCACACGAGCTCGCGCATCTCAAGGAGATGAACCACTCGGCGCGCTTCTGGCGAGTGGTGGAGCGGATGTGCCCCGGCTATCAGACGGCGCGTACCGAGCTCGACGCGATGGGACAGCACTTCATGTCGCTCTGAGAGCGCGAGCCTGGCGAGGGTGCCATGCTAAACTTCGGGCCTACGTTGACTGTGCTTGATTCCGATGCGCCCGCTGCTCGTCCTGCTGCTTGCATCCGCGTTGCTCCAGGGCTGCGGCCTGAAGGGGCCGCTATACATTCCCAGCGCTGCCGAGCAGCGTGAGATGGCCGATCGCAAGAAGCGCCTGGAGGAACGGGAAGCGCGCGAGAAGCAACAGCAACAGACATCGAATTCGAGCAGCTCGCAAGAAACAAAATAGCGGCGCGCAGCCACCCAGGCCTCGACGCGTTTCGAGCAGGCGCTTTCGATCTTCAGGCAAAATATCTTGGACCGTTCTCTGCCGCCCTTCTTCTCCTATCGCGACGATCGGTTGTGGATCGAGGACGTAGCGCTCGAGCAGGTGGCGGAGCGCTTCGGCACTCCCTGCTATGTCTATTCGCGTGCCGCGCTGACCACCGCATTCCAGAGCTTCGACAAAGCGTTTGGCGCACGCCCGCATCTCATTTGCTACGCAGCGAAAGCCAACTCCAATCTCGCGATCCTGAACCTGTTCGCGCGCCTCGGGAGCGGCTTCGATATCGTCTCGGGCGGTGAGCTGGCGCGG
>Ga0207707_10002160_pt1 | contig 17783 bp, 11 predicted proteins | sample KBSC83BmetaG_FD_184336 | JGI IMG/M metagenome (GOLD analysis project Ga0207707, IMG submission 184336) | Corn rhizosphere microbial communities from Kellogg Biological Station, Michigan, USA - KBS C8-3B metaG (SPAdes) (version 2) | ecosystem: Host-associated > Plants > Roots > Rhizosphere ...
TGTGCGACGGCCCGCGGCGCCCGGCGCCCGGCAGGTCATTCTCTATCATCGCATGGGACGCACGCAGGCCGACGACCAGGTGATATATGAGAATCCTGATCGGCCGGACTGGGAGTTTGGTATTCGCGTCAGCGATGACGGCCAATATTTGCTGATCGAGGCGCGGTCCGGCACGGAGCTGAACAACCGCCTGTACTTGATCGACCTCGACAATCCCGGCCGGCCGAATCTTCGCGCGCCATTGGTCAAGCTCTTCGACGCCAACGACGCGCTGTACGAGTTCGTCGCGAACGAGGGTGCGGTGTTCTACCTTCGCACGACGAAGGCCGCGCCACGCGCACGGCTCGTCGCGGTCGATATCAACACGCCAGATCCGAATCGCTGGACGACCGTGCTCCGAGAGACGTACGACCCGCTCGTGGAAGTCGTGCGCGTCGACGATCGGTTCGTGGCGCATCGGCTGCAAGCCGCGCACTCGGTGCTGGAGCTCTATTCGCTCGACGGCGGCAGCCGCGGTGCGGTACAGCTCCCCGGCGTGGGAACGGTCAGCGAGCTTCATCCTCGAGCGGACAATCGGCAGCTCTACTTCACGTTCAGCTCCTTCCTTCTACCGTCGTCGCCGTATCGGTACGACTTCGACGCGCGGAACCTCATCTCGTACAGCGACCTTCATCCGGACACCACGCTCGCCAAATACGAGACGACGCAGCTCTTCTTCACGACCAAGGACGGCACGCGCGTCCCGATGTTCATCACGGCAAAGCGCGGCATCACGCTCGACGGCACGCATCCTACGCTCTTGGCGGGCGCCGGTGGTTTCAATACGTCGATGACGCCGACGTACTCCCCCGCTGTCGCGACCTGGCTTCAACTCGGCGGGATTTACGCTGTCGCCAACGTCCGAGGCGGCGGTGAGTATGGCCGCGCGTGGCACGATTCGGCGAGCGGCCCGCGCAAACAGGTCGCGATCGACGATTTCATTGCCGCCGCGGAGTTCCTGATCAACCAGCGCTATACGCGGTCGCCACTGCTCGGCGTGACTGGCCACGGACACGGAGGATTGCTCGTGGCCGCGGCGCTCACCGAACAACCAAAGCTCTTCGGGGCAGCGGTGATCGACGACGGATTGTTCGACATGGCTCGCTTCGAGCGACTGAACGGAAATGCGAGCTGGACCTCGGAGTATGGGTCGCCCGACCGCGCGTCGGATTTGCGGGCGCTGCTGGCGTATTCGCCCATACAAGCTGTGTCGGCCGGCGGCGCCTATCCGCCGATCCTTCTGACGGCCGGCGACCATGACGACGTGATCTCGCCGGCGCACAGCTACAAGTTTGCCGCCAGCCTGCAGCATGCGGATCCAAGCGGCATCGCACTCATGCGCGTGGATTACGACGCCGGGTTCGGACCCGGAATTCCGACGTCGAAAGTGATCGCGCGCGACACGGATCGTCTGACGTTCCTCACCGCCGTTCTGCATGCCGGCCGTTGATCCCTTCGCCTTGATGCGCCTCGACGGCTCCGTCACTGTTCGCGGATGAGCGCGCTCGTCGGCTATTCCGCTTTCATCGGCATCATGCGGTCGGTGCTGCTGTACCTCGCCCTCGTCGTGGCCGCGATCTGCGCCTTCGACTGGGCGGTGCGTACGCGTCGCATCAATCCATTCAACCGGGTCGCCAGGTTCTTTCGTGGTCGGATCGAACCCCTCATGCATCCGGTCGAACGCGTCGTCGTCCGCGCAGGCGGCGTTCCTTCGTCGGCCCCGTTATGGACTCTCGCCGCGGTGATCGTCGGCGGGATTCTGCTCATCAGCCTGTTGCAGCTTGGGGGTGAGGTGCTGAGCCAGATCGTCTTCGGGCTCGCCGATCCTCGAAACCTCCCCTGGGTGCTGGCCTCCTGGGCGTTTGCGATCCTGAAGTTCGCCCTGCTCGTCCGGGTGTTGTCGTCGTGGCTCCCCATCTCGCCGTACTCGAATTGGATCCGCTGGTCGTACTGGCTCACCGAGTGGATGATCGCGCCGCTTCGCCGCGTGATTCCGCTCGTAGGCATGTTCGACATCACGCCGATCATCGCCTGGTTTCTGCTCATCATCGTGCAGCGGCTGTTGGGCATTCCGTGAACCCGTCGGGCAGCCTCGATGTGCGCGAAGAGCGTGGCCGAGTTCGCTTCCCGGTTCGTGTACAACCGCGAGCATCGTCCGACGAGGTGGCGGGAATCCACGGAACGGCACTCAAGATTCGCTTGACGGCACCGCCGGTGGACGGCGCGGCGAACGAGCGTCTGGTGATTTTTCTTTCCAGCATCTTCGCAGTGCCGCGCCGTGCGATTAAGATTCTCGCCGGGGAAAGCTCTCGAACGAAAATCGTCGAGATCGAGGGAGTCACGGAACGAGATGTGTACCGACTCGCCCAAGACACCGATCGCTGATTCCCGGTGACTATGCCGCAAATTCTCTTGGTCGGCAGCGAGCTGCCGCTGCTCGAAGGATTGTCTCAATCCTTCGCGGCGCTCGGCTTCGCGCCGATCGTCGCCCAATCACTGCACGAGGCGCGCGAAGTCGCCGCCGCGCATGCTCCACTCGTTGCCGTCGTGAGTCGTCGACTGGCCGCCGAGTCGAGCGCCGACACCTTGAGCATTCCGGTATCGGCGGGCGGCGCGCTGGTGCTGTATTCCACTGGTCGTGTCGATCCGGTGAACCTGTCGCCGACGATGCAGCGTTCAGTCCTCGCTGATCTGACGCTGCCGTTGGAGCGAAACCGCCTCATGGCGCTCGTTCAACATCTCGAGGACCGCGCGCGCGCGACCGGTCGCGGTGGCGCGGCCGAACACGAGCCTCGACCTGGTCACTAGGGTTTGGGGTGGCCCAGTCTGGAACGTTCTGTCCAATTGCCCCTGACCTACTAGGGTGCTAGACTGTCAGTTACAACAGATTCGTGGCGATTTCCGGCAACTTGCGGCCACGTAAAACATTCCGCTAAAGCGCCAGCCCGAGCGCTTGCGTTGCGGGCATTTTTTCTTTTGGAACGACCAGCGATGTCGCAGACCAGCGCTTTCCCGCCTCGCCCTCTCGCCGGCGTCGATCAGCCGGCGAGCGCATATCTTTCCGCGCTCGCGGACCGCGTGCTCGTGTACGACGGCGCGATGGGCACGAATATCCAGCTCCATCATCCGACGGCCGAAGACTACGGCGGCAAGTCGCTCGAGGGCTGCAACGACCATCTCGTGCTCACGCGGCCGGACATCATCCAGTCGATTCACGAGTCGTTCCTGGCCGTCGGCTGCGATGTCGTCGAGACCTGCACCTTCCAGTCGACGCCGCACCGACTGCGCGAGTGGGGGATCGAGGAAAAGACTCGAGAGCTGAACGTCGCCGCGGCGCGCCTCGCGCGAGCGGCGTGCGACAAGTACTCGACGCCTGAGAAGCCTCGTTTCGTCGCGGGCTCGATCGGCCCCACGGGCTTGCTCCTGTCGAGCAACGATCCTGTGCTGTCGAACACGACCTTTACCGAGCTCGAGGAGAACTACTACACGCAGGCGAAGTATCTCGTCGAAGGCGGCGTAGACGTCCTCTTGGTCGAGACCGCGCAGGACATTCTCGAGGTGAAGGCAGCGATCGCCGGCTTCGAGCGCCTCTTCGCCGAGCTCGGCCGTCGCGTCGCTGTGCAGGCTCAAGTCACGCTCGACACGAGCGGCCGCATGCTGCTCGGCACCGACATCGCGAGCGCGATGACGACGCTCGAGGCGCTGCACATCGACGTCATCGGACTCAACTGCTCCACGGGTCCGGAACACATGCGCGAGCCGATTCGTTATCTCGCCACGAATGCGTCGCGACCGGTCTCGTGCATTCCGAACGCCGGATTGCCGCTCAATACGGGGACGGGTGATGCTGTCTACCCGCTCGAGCCGGCGCCCATGGCCGACATGCTCGGGGAGTTTGTCGAGCAGTTTGGAGTTCGGATCGTCGGCGGTTGTTGCGGCACGCGCCCGGAGCACTTGGAGGCGATCGCTTCGCGAGTCGCGGGAAGAGGGACGAGGGAAGCGGGAAGAGGGAGGAAGGGATCCGAGGGAAGAGTCGACAGCGTGAAGGACGCCGCCAGTCCGCAGTCCCTCGTCCCAAGCACCGCTTCCCCCCTCTTCCCGCTTCCCTCTTCCCGCTTCCCCGGTTCAGCCCGCGGCTCAAAGGTCCCCCGCGCCTCATCCGCGATGCGGGCCACGGATTTCGATCAGAACCCAAAGCCGCTTTTGATAGGCGAGCGCGTCAACGCTCAGGGCTCGCGGAAAGTGAAGCGACTACTGCTCGCCGAGGACTACGAGGCCATCGGCGACGTCGCACGCGAACAAGTCGAGTCGGGAGCGCACGTGCTCGACGTCTGCGTTGCGGTCACCGAACGCGCCGACGAAGCCGAGCAGATGGCCAAGGTCGTCAAGCTGATCTCGATGACCGTCGAAGCGCCGATCATGATCGATTCCACGGAGCCGGGCGTGATCGAACGCGCGCTCGAGACGATTCCCGGCCGCGCCATCATCAACTCCATCAACATGGAGAACGGCCGCGAGCGCATCGACAAGGTGGTGCCACTCGCGAAGAAGCACGGCGCCGCGCTCGTCGCGCTCACGATCGATCCGATCGGTATGGCGAAGACCCGCGAGCGAAAGCTCGAGGTCGCGAAGAAGATTTACGACATCGTCGTCGGCGAGTACGGTCTCTCGCCGCAGGATCTCATCTACGACGACCTGACGTTCACGCTCGCGACCGGCGACCAGGAGTGGGTCGATTCCGCCGTCGAAACGATCGAGGGCATTCGTCTCATCAAGCGCGAGCTTCCGGGTGTCTTCACGAGCCTGGGGGTTTCAAACGTGAGCTTCGGTCTCGCGCAGGAAGCGCGCGCCGTGCTCAACTCCGTCTTCCTGCATCACTGCGTGGAAGCGGGGCTCGACATGGCGATTGTGAATCCCGCGCACGTGCAGCCCTACGCCGAGATTCCGGCGGACGAGCGCGCGCTTGCTGACGAGTTGGTCTTCAACCGAAAACCCGACGCGCTGCAGAAGTTCATCGAGCATTTCGAACGGGGGACGGGCGACGGACGACGGGCGGCGGACGAGGGAAAAGAAGATCCAACAGCGTCGATGTCGCCGGACGAGAAAGTTCACTGGATGATCGTGCACCGGAAAAAGGACGGCATCGAGTCGGCACTTGACGCTGCCGGTGTGCGCGAACAGCCAGTTCGAGTGCTGAACGAGGTGCTGCTCCCGGCAATGAAAGAAGTCGGCGACAAGTTCGGCGCCGGCGAGCTCATTCTGCCGTTCGTGCTGCAGTCCGCCGAAGTGATGAAGAAAGCGGTCAAGCACCTCGAGCAGTTCCTCGAGCGCGCGGAGGGCTACACGAAGGGTCGCGTCGTGCTCGCGACCGTGTACGGCGACGTGCACGACATCGGAAAATCACTCGTCAACACGATTCTCTCGAACAACGGCTACACCGTCTACGACCTCGGCAAACAGGTTCCTGTAAATACAATTGTCGAAAAAGCGCTCGAGGTGAACGCCGACGCGATCGGACTCTCGGCGCTGCTCGTGTCGACGTCGAAGCAGATGCCGCTGTGCGTGCAGGAGCTCGATCGCCGCGGGCTTTCGTTGCCTGTGCTGATCGGCGGCGCGGCAATCAACCGTCGCTTCGGCCGTCGCGCGCTCTTCGTCGAAGGCGACCGCACGTATGGTCCCGGCGTCTTCTACTGCAAGGACGCGTTCGAAGGTCTCGAAACGATGGATCGGTTGCAGGATCGCGAACAGCGGCCGTCCTTCGTCGCACAGCTCATTCAAGACGCGCTCAACGACAAGTTCTTGAACACGAACGTCGGCAAGGACACCCGATCGGGAACGGAGAGCGGCGAGCGGAGTGCGGTGACGTCCGACAATCCGGTGCCGACGTCGCCCTTCTTCGGCACGCGAACGCTGAACGATATCCCACTCGACGAAGTGTTCTCGCTGCTCGACCTCGACGAGCTGTATCGGCTCCAGTGGGGCGGTCGAGGCTCTGGTCCAGAGTTCGACGAGATGGTTCGCAAGGAGTTCGAGCCGACGCTCGCGCGACTGAAGGAATCGGCGAAGTGCGACGCGTGGCTTCAGCCGCGCGCGATCTACGGATTCTTCCCGGTGCAATCGCGCGGGAATGATCTCGTCGTCTACGACCCCGACGCGTATGCGAAGGACGGCACCACCACCGAGCTCGCACGCTTCCACTTTCCGCGACAGGAAGGACGCGAGCGTCTCTGCATCGCCGACTACTTCCGCTCGACCGATTCATCGGACGTCGACGTCGTCGGTTTCCAGATCGTGACGGTCGGCGACGCGGCAACTGAACGCTTCCAGACGCTGCAAACGAACAATGAATACACTGAGGCGTTCTACGTCCACGGTCTCGCCGTCGAGACTGCGGAAGCCGTCGCCGAGTGGCTGCATCGTAAGCTGAGACACGACCTCGGCGTTCCGGCCGGCCAGGGCAAGCGTTACTCGTGGGGCTACGGCGCGTGCCCCGACCTCGAGGATCACGCGCAGCTGTTCAAGATTCTGCCTGCCGAGCGTGAGCTGGGTATGTCGCTCACGACTGCCTTCCAGTTGATTCCGGAACAGAGCACCGCGGCAATCATCGTCCATCATCCGCAGTCGAAGTACTACGCCGTACGCGGCGAAGGCGCGCGATGAACGCAACCCTGGAGCGTCTGCTCGACCCGCAATCCATCATTGTGTTCGATGGTGCGATGGGCACGATGCTCTATAGCAAAGGCGTGTTCATCAATCAGTGCTACGATGAGCTGAACTTGCGCGCGCCCGAGATGGTGGGAGAGATCCACCGGCAGTACGTCGAAGCTGGCGCAAATGTGCTCGAGACAAACAGCTTCGGCGCAAACCGCGTGAAGCTGACGCAGTACGGTTTGCAGGATCAGGTGCGCGAGCTGAATCGCGCGGCCGCCAGCGTCGCGAGAAAGGCGGCGCGCGATCGTGCACTCGTCGCGGGCGCACTTGGACCGCTCGGCGTTCGACTCGAGCCGTATGGCCCGACGAGCAAGGACGAAGCGCGCGCCGTGTTCCAGGAGCAGATCGAAGGACTGATCGAGGGCGGCATCGACCTGCTGATCATCGAGACCTTCTCCGATCTCGAGGAGATCGAGCAGGCGATTCTCGCCGCGCGCGCGGTCAGCCCCGGCATGCCGGTGATCGCGCAGATGACGATCCGCGAAGATGGACGAACGCCATATGGAGCATCACCCGAAGATGTCGTCCGCGTGCTCGATCGCTGGGGCGCCGACGTAATCGGTCTCAACTGCTCCGTTGGACCGCAAGCCATTCTCGAATGCGTCGAGAAGATGGCGCCGCTCACGCAGCGCAAGCTGAGCGCGCAGCCGAACGCCGGCATGCCGCGCGATGTGAGCGGCCGTCGCATGTACATGGCGAGCCCCGAGTACATGGCGACGTATGCGCGTCACCTGGTGCAGGCCGGCGCGAAGATCATCGGCGGATGCTGCGGCACGACGCCGGAGCACATTCACGCCATGGTCGAAGGAATTCGGCCGTTGGCACCGCGTTTGGCGGGAAGCGGCAAGCTCGCGGGAAGCGGGACACTCGCGGGAAGCGGGAAGCGGGGACCGGGAAGCGGGGTGGCGACGGCTACTGTTACGTCGCCCGAGACTGAAACACGGACGGGCGTAGAACCGGTACCGTTTGAACAACGGTCGCGATGGGCGGCGAAGCTCGCGCGCGGACAATTCGTTTCGTCCGTCGAGATCGTGCCGCCACGCGGCGTCGACGCAACGCGCATGTTGAGCGACACTGCGCGACTCAAGAACGCCGGTGTCGACGCCGTGAATGTTCCCGACGGGCCGCGCGCGCAGAGCCGCATGGGCGCGCTCATGACGAGCGTGTTGATCGAGCAGCAAGTCGGCATCGAGACCGTCACGCACTACGCCTGTCGGGACCGCAATCTGCTCGGCATGCTGAGCGATCTGCTCGGCGCGTCAGCAGTCGGTCTGCGCAATCTGTTGATCGTCACTGGCGATCCGCCAAAGATGGGCCCCTACCCCGACGCGACGGCGGTCTTCGACGTGGACGCGATCGGCCTCACGAATCTCGTGAGCCATCTCAATCGCGGCCTCGATCCCGGCGGAAACGCGATCGGCCAACCGACGCGCTTCGCGATCGGCGTCGGTGTGAATCCCGTCGCGATCGATCCGGATCACGAGCTCCGTCGCTTCCTCTGGAAAGTCGAAGCGGGCGCTGAGTTCGCGATCACACAGCCCGTGTTCGACGCCGCGCAGCTCGAGCGTTTTTTCGAGCGCGTCGGCAAGCCACACATTCCGGTCATCGCCGGCATTTGGCCGCTCGTCTCCGTACGCAACGCCGAGTTCCTCGCGAACGAAGTGCCTGGCGTGTCGGTGCCGAATGCGATCGTCCAGAGAATGCGCGCCGCGAACGAGAAGTCGAAAGAGCATGCGGTCGCTGAAGGCATCGCCATCGCACGCGAGATGCTCGCTCGAATCCGACCGCTCGTTCAGGGAATTCAGGTGTCCGCGCCGTTTGGAAAAGTCGAATTGGCGCTCGAAGTATTCGCGGATACCTTGTGAGATGCCCTCCTGGGCAAACCCTGAATTCCGGCCGCGGCTCGTCATCGACGACGCTGGCGCCGAGTGGGAAGTCTATGACGAGGCGACGTGGAGCATCGAGCTCGCCCTCGACTGGGAAGTGCTGCCCCAAAGCGACAAACCCGGCTTGATCTTCTCGTCGATGCGCGATCGCCGGCGGCTGTGGCCGTGTCCGACCGGATGGAAGTCGATGTCCGATCAAGAGCTACTTGCTCTGCTCGGCAGAGCGCGGTCGATCGCCGATGGCGGTCGGTCGTAGAGGCGGCAGGCGGCGTAGGCTATTGGTGCATCAGCTCGGGATCTTGCCGGGTTCGTCAACCCGAACAGCGCTCACCTGCACGGTCCCGACGTTGAGATAATCATCTTCGACAACTAGTCGCCACGTGTTGTCGGGCTGTTGCCGGACCGTCGCGATTCGTGGATGGCCGCGCGTCCAGAGCTCGCGGCTCAGCAACTGCTCGTCATCCGAGCCACTCGTCAGCCCGCTTGAAAACTCACTGCTCAACAAGCGCGCGGCATCGACGTCGCGCCGGTAGACTACATGCGAGAGTCGCGGCCCATCCGGGATTGCGCCGACCACGACGTAGGGAAACTCCGCAAAGTTCCCGGTCAGTCTGACCTTGGCCGCGCGCTGTGAGATCCGGCCCTCGGCAGCGAGGCGCTCAATCTGTCGACGCGCCGACTTCCCCTCGAGCCACAGGCCAAGAATCTCCGCCGGCGCAAGAGTCTGCAGCATCTCCAAAGAGGCGATTCCAGGAATGTCCTGTTGGAGAAGCCACGCTGGATCCATGTATCGGCGTGACTCTCGCGCGTAGTGCTCAGCAACGTCGCGCGGAAGCCGCGGGTCGCTTCGCATGTATTCCTCTGCGGTGATTGTGTTCGGCGGCAAGCCGGCCAATCGCCCGAGAAGCTTCCGGACGAAGAGGCCCAGACTGACAGGATCGGCGAGTGCGGCTGCGGCTTTCCAGTCCTCTGCATTCACGGCACCTATGGCGCAGCGCACGACGCTGGCGGGATCCGCGACACTCTCAGCGGTTGGCAAGGGACGCATATGCAGATCGCGGCATGAGGATAATCTATCAGCACGATGCTGGTCAATTCGGCGACCGAGCGGACAATCTCTGTGAGAGATGCAGAGACACCCCGCTCGATTGAGACACCTGCATTCTCGTGAGGCGTAGATTCCATGCCCAACCGCCGGTCATATGCTCAGAGCTGGGCAAAGTAATGCCGTGACCCGCCAAGACAACGTACTTCTCGCCTCCTAAACTGAGCAACTCGATGGCGTCGGCCGATGCCCGGACACGTGACCAGCGCGGCCAATGTCAAACGGCTCTGCAAAACCCCGAATAAAGACGGGAACGTCGCGTTTCCCGCGGGCAGCGGCACGCGGGAGGCCCGCTGCGGATGAGCCTGTTCCCCGACGCGGGGGCTCTGCGATCAGGGCGTATGCTCTCACTTCCCAGGGTTCGCTCGACCACTGCTCGGAACCGGAAACCCTGTCACTGCCGCCACGCCGGACACTCTCTTCGTAAGAGGATTTTGTCATCGCACTACAACGCCCTGCCGAGCATGCGCCTAGCATAATTTGAAAACTCTATTCTCCTCCTCATCACTATTAGCATACCAGTTTTTTCGTTCGACCTCTTGACAACCCAAATGACTCGTTGTAGAGTCAGCGCCCATGTCGCCAACGCACGGCCGGCGCGCGTGAATAGGACGTCTGACGTCGTGCATTCTGGGAGGCCCGGGAGGCCGCGGCGGCGCGGCTTCCGGCGCGTTCTCATCGCGTCGCGCTTCATTCAGTCATTGGCGCTTGTAAGCGTGGCGAACGCGCACGCCGAGTGTCATCGATGCCCAGAACCCTTCTCCACTCCGGCAAGCGGCATCGCGCGCGACACCACATGATCGCGTTTGTACATCTCGCATGTGAGGACACTAATGCTATCGGCGCTCAGAAAGACACTGCTACTCGGACTATTCGTCGCAGCCATCGTTCCGATGCGTCGCGCCCGCGCCCAAACCTTGGTGTTTCAGGGGCCAAGGGCCTGCGATCCAACTGTCTCGAAGGGATATGCATGGAGCATCCGGACGGATATCTCACACCCATACGTCTCCTTTTGGGTCGCATCATACACACTTCAGTCTCCCTCTGTCGGGAGCGGATTCTACTGGACCAACCCGCGCGTGCCCACAACGCAACCCATTTCCGATACGATTTGGGCTTGGCAGCAGGCCTCGCTGAAGGCAATCTGCTGGCTAACAGACCGTTGAAATATTGAGTGGACAGGGCTTTAGCAAAGCATAAATTGAGGGCGAACCGATACGTCGTTTGCCCTCACCATGAGGTGACGCCGCGTGTTTCGCAAGAAGACGCCGAACGAGTCGCCCGCGCTGTGGATTGCCACCAGCGACCTGCCCACGACACCCGCGACCGGGTTCTACCAGCGGCTGGACCGCGTGCTGGTCGACCGCGGCTTCGGGGACGCGGTCCGTCGGGTGTGCGCTCCGTTCTATGAGATGGACGCGAGTCAGGGCGGGCGCCCGGGGATCGATCCCGAAGTGTACTTCAAGATGCTGATGGTAGGGTTCTTCGAGAATCTCGCGGCCGAACGGGCCATCGCGGCGCGGTGTGCCGACTCGTTGGCGATCCGCGCCTTCCTCCACTACGAGCTGACCGAGCGACCGCCGCACCACTCGAGCTTTACGGTCATTCGGCAGCGGCTGCCGCTCGCCGTCTACGAGCAGGTGTTCGATCTGCTGCTGGCCGCGCTCCACGACGCCAAGCTGCTGCGCGGGAAGCATCTGGCGATCGATAGCTCGGTCCTGGAGGCCAATGCCTCGCTCCGCTCGCTCACGCATCGGCTCACGGGCGAGAAGTACCGGCAGTATGTGAAGCGTCTCGCGAAGGAGGCGGGCGTGGAGCCGAGCGACCCGCGGGCGGTGAGCACGTTCGATCGGAACCGGAAGGGGCGAAAGACCTCGAACAAAGATTGGCAGAATCCGCACGATCCCGATGCGAAGGTGGGGCCGGACAAGAAGGGGGTAACGCGGATGATCTACAAGCCGGAACATGTGGTGGATCTCGAGACGGGCGCGATTCTCGACGTGGAGCTCAAGCCGGGCGACGAGGCCGATGGCGACGACCTGGTCACACGAGTGCGCGACGCCGAGGAGCGGGTGAATGAAGCGGTGGGTGAGCCGCCGGGTGTGGCGCGCGTTCAGACCGTCGTGGCGGACTCGGCGTACTGCCGGCCGGAGGCGCTCGTCGCGCTCCAGACGGCGCAGATTCGGACGGCGATCCCGGACCCCGTCGGCAACCGCCGCCTCGAGCGGCTGCCCGACGATCAGCGGCGCGCGTTGCGCACCACGCAGCAGACGCTGACGAGCGCGAGCGGGCGTTGGTTGCTGCGCCACCGCGGCGAGTTTGCCGAACGGAGCTTCGTGCACGTGCTGGACGACGGCGGAGCCCGCCGGACGACGCTGCGGGGCCGTGAGAATATTCTCAAGCGGTATCTCATCCAGACGGCGTGTTTGAATCTCTCGCTCTTGCTGCGCCATCTGACTGGTGTGGGGACGCTCAAACAAGCCTGGGCGGCATCCACCGACGCGCTCGACGCGCTGTCGACGATTCTGCGACGTTTGCTGGCCCCGCTGTTCCTGACAAGCAGCGGATTGATGCTGCCATTCGACGTCTGGCCTGCGCCACGACTGCTCATGGCAAGTCCAAACGTCATGGCCTCCGGCTCGTTTACTTCAACAATCTGTTAACTCGGGCGTTAGGCGCACAACCGCATTCCTAGGACACGCATGGCATGCTCACTCCCGATATGCGGGCGGTCATCGAGGCCACCCATCTCTGCTTCGCCGCTACAGTAACACCGGATGGGCGACCGAATCTCTCCCCCAAGGGCACCATCGGCGTTTGGGATGACACGCGGCTGTTCTTCCTCGACATCGCCTCCCCCGGCACGCGGGCCAATCTCGAGTACTCGCCTTGGATTGAGGTTAACGTCGTCGAGCCACTGTCACGCCGTGGCTACCGCTTCTTCGGCTGCGCGGAGCTCCATGCGGACGGCAGCTCTGTCTACAATGCGGCACTGCGGCGCATCTACGGCGAGACGCCGCCGCGGTCGTCCGTGAGCGCCGTCGTCCTGGTCACGATTGAACGGGTTGCTCCGTTGCTGTCGCCGGCGTACTGGCGCGGCGATGACGAGACCACGCTGCGCCAACTCTGGCGCACCCGTCGCGAAGCCTTGGAGCGTGAGTTCGAAGCGCATTTGGCTCGCGTCGGCCCGGTCCAAGTCGTCCCGCCGCCTGGCGCGCCCTGAGCAACCTCTTGTGTCATCCAGCCGAGGCTTGGGGTACCTCTCGCCTGGCGCCTAACGAACGCTGAAGCTGCCAAAGCATCGCTATTGAGCTGTGCCGCCTACGGCGGCACTCTTATGAGAATGCTTTGCAGCTTAGCTCAAGCGTTAGACCGCTCCTGACATCACGTTATTTCCATCCGCGATGCAACGCTTGCAGCGACGCCGCTTTGTTCGCAGTCTGCCGATCGTGCTCTGCTGGGCTGCGGCCGTCGCTTGTCCGCAGGCTGCCGATATCTGGATCGATCCAAGTTCCACGGCGAGTCACCTCGTTTTGCAACTCGGGCGCAAGCGCGGCCACCCCGGCGATGTTGTTGCCGGCTCCCTAATTGTTGTCGATTGCGCACATATGACTGGACCTATCCCAGATTCAGTCGCAGTCTGGAGTATCTGGCATCCGCAGACCGCGTCCCTGAGCCGGTTTGTCTATGGCGACCTGCCAGACGGGTTTGAGACTCGTCACTCGCCTCAACCGCTCATTCCGGGGTGCTACGTCGCAGAAGCCGGTGGCGTCGGCCACGTGAAGTTCCTCGTTAACAAAGATTCCTCCGTCACCGATGCTGGTCGGAGCTGGTGAAGAAACCGCAGGCACGCATCGCGGTCGCACGCGGTCTAACGAACGCTGCACCTGACAAGGGAGCTATGGATTGCGTGCGGCTTCGCCGCACGCTTTATATGATTCCCTTGCAGGTGAGCTCGGGCGTTAGCCCGCGTAACGACCTGATTGATTGTGGGTGGTCGGGACGCGTTCGCTGCGCCACTCAACTGCCCTACGAGTGAAGGTTCGCTCGTCCGCCTGCCCGGTCGTCGCCGGCCCACGCGCGCCGCGGCTCGACGATCTCGACAAAGGTCGGTGGTTTCGCGCCGCGCGACCGATCTCGATAAAGTCGTTAGGTATCCGCAACGAGCCCACGCGCCACGAGCACGCGCGCCACGGCCTTGCGCCGGACGCGAGGCGCCACGGCCAGAAAGATCTCGATCAAGTCGTCAGGTAGCTCGCCGCGCGTTCCATCGCGATCGAGTCGTTGGGTATCGCGCCACGAGCCGGGCGCGCCCGTCCAGGCGCGCAAGCGGCCACCTCATTAGTATTCTGGCACACCCGGCTTGCAACCATTCCTTGCACTCGGGCTAACGAACGTTGCACCTGACGGGCAGACATCCAGCTCACCGTCCTCTGTTCAGTGGCGCGTTCCGTCAGCATCTTCCGCTTCGCTGGCGCCCGCAGGTGAACTCAGGCGTTAGGCTACACACATGCCTCTTCTCTGGGCGAACGTATGTCGTACATACGATGACTAGTGCAGAACAGGAAGTGGCAACGGCCTGTCCCTTCTGCGATATCGCCGCAGATCCGCGACGCGCTGTTACCCTGTACGAGGACGAGAACGTCGTCGCGTTCCTTGATCGGGGCGCGATCCGGCCTGGGCATACACAGATCATTTCGCGCGATCACATTCCGACCTTCGAGATGCTGCCGGCCGCACTCCTCCTGAGGATCGGCGCCCTCGGCCAGCAGCTCGCGCAACGGATGAAGACTGTCTATGGTGTTGAGCGTGTCGCCTTTCTCTTTACCGGCGGCGATGTCGCCCACGTCCACGCGCACGTCGTTCCGCTGCATGCCAAGACGGACATTACGTCGGCTCGCTACATCACGGCTCCCGATGCCGTCTCGTGGGGATCAGCTCACCTCCGACAGGACCGCGAGGCACTCCTCGTCGAGCGCGATCGCCTGGCATTCATTCCGGCGCCGCTCCCGCAGGCGCCGGGCTAGCTCCCGCGTCCGTGCAGCCTAACGAACCCTGAGATTCCAGCTCAGGTAGCAGATCGTCCTGACAGTTCACGTCCCCGCGCAGAAAACTCGGTTGCGCTTCACGGATCGGGACGACAAACCGATTCGGGGAGCCGCAGGAATCGCATCGCGTTCCCGCACAGGATGTCCGCCTTTTGTTCGGCGCTCAGGAAGTCGGCGCCAATGATGGCGTCGATGCCTCCGGCGACACCCCCCGCTGGGGAGTCTGAGCCAAACATGATTCGCTTTCCAAACCCCGCTTCGACCAGTCCGCGCAGATGACGATAGTACGCGGCGCGGGGCACGAGTCTGTTCTGTTGCAAGACGCCGACATCGACGTACACGCCGGGATGGGCATACAGCAGCGCGATCATCTGATCGAGCAGCGGCCAACCCGCGTGCATCACGATGAGCCGCAGTTTCTTGTGGCGCATCAACACCTCTTCGAGAAGCATGGGGTCGTTGTACGCGGCTCGGTATTTCGGGAAATGGAACGGGGTGGTCATGTATGCCGCGCCCGGCGGTCCCGACCCCATGTGAATTCCGACCGGAAGATCGAACTCTTCCGCCATCGACCAGTATGGATCGAGGCGAGGATCGGTTGGCGACATTCCAATGTACTGTGGAATGAGCTCGCCAAATGCGCGGACTCGGCCGGCCTTGATCTCTCCGCGCAGCCAGGACGTATCCGGAAGGTCGGTCGGCGTCGTCAAGCAGGGGTCCCCTCCGAACGGCGCGCGGCCGTGATCGCAGACGAGGGCGACTGAAGGGAGGACCCGCTCCCGGTCGACCGATTGCCAACCATCGATCCAGACCGGAAGGATCGGGATCATGCGATAACGCACATTGAGCGAGTCGGGGCGCGACAAGGCCGCCGGCGCAGCGGCAGACATGCCGTGAAAGTGAACGTCGATGACCGGCGGCCGCGCCGCGGACTGCCCGGCCAGCGGGTGCGAGATGAGCGCCGCCAGAATGCCGGAGCGAAGCATGTGTGATGTGTGTTTCATGCCGCCACGGTGCCCCGGCAGCATGAAATCCTGAAGCACCGAACGGCACACGTGCCGCACGTGGGCGGGCGAAATCAGGGGCACCCGCGTACTTTCGGGGCCATGAAGAGCATGAATGGCATGAATAGCGACGGAATCGACCACGATCTCGTGTCGAGACAGCTGGAACGGGTGCTCGCAAGTACGCCGTTTCGAAACGCAGAGCGGTCGGCGGGACTTCTCCGCTATCTGGTGGAACGTTCGCTCGACGGCAGCGGAGATCGTCTCAAGGAGTATACGGTCGGCGTCGAAGCACTCGGACGCGGAACGGAATTCGATCCGCGAACCGATCCGATCGTACGTGCGGAGGCGTCGCGACTCCGGGGCCGCCTCGAGCGCTACTATGCGGATGAAGGTCAGTCCGATGCCGTGGTGATCGTGTTGCCGAAGGGGACTTACAGCCCGCGGTTCCAAACGCGGGCGACGCCTTTGGCCGCGTCGGCGAATGAAGCGCTCTCACATCGACAGGCACCGTCGTTACGCCGCCCGCTGCTGTGGGGAGCGCTCGGCACATTGGCAGTCCTCGGAGCGTTTGGCGCCGGCGAGTGGAGCGCGCGCTCCTCCTCGATCGCTCCGGAACCGGCGATGCGTCTCGAGGTGCAGCTCCAATCCAATGAACGGATCGCTTCCGACGTGGGGACCGATGTCGTGATCGCTCCCAACGGATCGCGCGCCGTGTTCGTCTCGATCGACTCCCTCGGCGCGACGCACCTGCGTGTGACTCGATTCGACGGTTCAGCGGTCGACTTACCGGGCACGAGCGGCGCACGCGGACCGTTCTGGTCGCCGGACTCACGCGAGATCGGATTCTGGGCCGCGCGTCAATTGCGCAAGATCGCGGTGGACGGCGGATCACCGGTTGTGCTGTGCGACGCCGTCGACTTGTTGGGTGCGAGCTGGAGTACCGACGGGACGATCATTGCTGCGCTCGACGCAACGAGCCGGCTGTGGCGGGTCGACGGTTCGTCGCACAGAGCACCGGTCGTGATCCTGGATCTGGCCGCCGAGCACGCCCTCCCGCGCTGGCCGCAGATCTTGCCGGGAGGAAAACAGGTTCTCTACACTGCGATGACCGACATCGGCGCCGATCAAGCCAGGATCGAGGTCGCCTCGCTCGCCGATGGGAAGCACGAAAAGCTGGTAGAGGGCGGAACGTTCGGCCGGTACGTGGCGCCGGATCATCTCACGTTCGTAAATCAGGGCACGCTCTACGCCATGGGGTTCGATGTGCCGCGCCTCGAGACTCGCGGACCGAGAGTTCCGATTCTCGACGACGTCGCGTACGTGGCGCCATTCGGCTACGCGCAAATCTCCATCGCGGAAACGGGCCTTGCCGTCTATCGCCGGGCACCGTCGAACGGACCGGTGATCGTGGCGCGGGTCGACAGCGCGGGACAGCGGACGCCACTCTTCGCAACTCCGGGACAATACGCCTGGCCGTCGCTGTCACCGGACGGGAAGCGGTTGGCGCTTTCCGTGAACGAGAGCGGTGTCGCGAGTCTTTCCATATTCACGAACTTGAACGAGCACCCACGCCTCGCGTGGACCGTGCCCGGCTACGATGCGGCCGTTTGGTCGCGTGACGGGCGATACGTCGCGGCCCGAGGGCGCCACGGTATCGCCTGGATGTCCGCGACGTCCGGAGCGCCGCGGAGCCTCATTGCGAGTGAGAAGATTTCCGTGCCGTGGACCTTCGCCCCCGACGATCGACGTCTCGCATTCGCCGTGATGGACACGGCGACCGTGTTCGACGTTTGGACGGCGCCGATCGAAAAGCAGGGTGACACACTTCGAGCAGGAACCCCGACGGCCATCCTCCGCTCTCGCTTTTTCGAGACGTACCCAGCGATCTCACCTGATGGGCGTTGGCTGGCGTACGGGTCCAACGAGTCGGGACCGTCGCAGGTGTACGTCCGTTCTCTCGCCGATAGCAGCGTACATGTGCCGATCG
>Ga0207707_10002162_pt1 | contig 17780 bp, 21 predicted proteins | sample KBSC83BmetaG_FD_184336 | JGI IMG/M metagenome (GOLD analysis project Ga0207707, IMG submission 184336) | Corn rhizosphere microbial communities from Kellogg Biological Station, Michigan, USA - KBS C8-3B metaG (SPAdes) (version 2) | ecosystem: Host-associated > Plants > Roots > Rhizosphere ...
CGAATCAACATGCTTCATATGAAGCATGTGATACTATGCACATGTACGGCGCAAGAAAAAACGGGCTCGAGAATCGCGAAATAGCCCTTATTTTAAAGGGCGAAATGTCTTTCGCGACAGAAACTAGTCTAGTCAGGTGCCCAACAACACGGCTGGGAGCTCAAGAAAATGGCAAACAAGAAGATCGTGGTGGCGGGCGCCACAGGGCTCGTAGGCAACGCGGCGCTGCGGCACTTCGGCGCATCCGGTGGTGCAGAAGTTGTGGCGCTGGCGCGGCGCAAGCCACGCGATCTCCATGGTGCGCGCCATGTCGCGCTCGATCTCACCGACGCCGCGCAATGCGCGACGGTCGCGGCGGAGTTGAAGGGCACGACGCATCTCATCTACGCTGCGCTCTATGAAGAGCCCAGTCTCGTCGTTGGCTGGCGCGATCCGAGGCAGATCGAGATCAACGACAACATGCTGCGCAACCTCATGGGCGCGCTCGTGCCGGTCGCGCCCGATCTCAAGCATGTCGCGCTGCTACAGGGCACCAAGGCCTATGGCGTGCATGTCCGCCCGCTGACGGTGCCGGCGCGCGAGGGCCGCTCCGAGATGTACGAGCAGCCGAATTTCTACTGGGCGCAGGAGAATTTCCTGCGCGCGCAGCAGAAGGGCAAGGCCTGGCACTGGAGCATTTTGCGCCCCGTGCTGATCGTGGGGCTTGCGATGGGCGGCGCCATGGACCTGATCCCGCCGCTCGGCGTCTATGCCGCGATGCTGCGCGAGCAGGGCAGGCCGCTCGACTTTCCCGGAGGTGCCGCGCGGGTCGCGCAGGCGGTCGACGTCGATCTCCTGGCGCGCGCCATCGCCTGGTCCGGCGAGGCGGAAAGCGCCCGCAACGAAGCCTTCAACGTCACCAATGGCGATGTCTTCACCTGGGAGAACATCTGGCCGGCGATCGCGGATGTGCTCGGCATGAAGCCGGGCAAGTCCGTGTCGCTGTCGATGGTCAAGGAATTCCCGAACTGGATCGAGCCGTGGGAGGCGCTGCGGCGCAAGCATGACCTCGCTTCGCCCGGGCTGAAGGAATTCGTCGGCCTGTCGTTCCAATATGCCGATTACAGCATGCGCTACGGCCATGCCGAATCCGGCCCGCCCTCGATCGTCTCGACGGTCAAGATCAACCGCGCCGGCTTCACCGAGATGATGGACACCGAGGACATGTTCCGGAAGTGGTTCGCGAAGGCGAGGGAAGAACGGCTGCTGCCGTAGTCCCTCCCTCTCCCCGCTCTTCTTCGCGGGAGTTGGGGTGAGGGGCTCTATCCACGGAAATGGTGAGAGAGGGACTCGCGGAGAGTCCCCCTCCACCCGGACTGCTTCGCAATCCGACCTCTCCCCGCAAGCGGGGCGAGGTAAAAAAGAGATCGTCCTCACGCCTTCGCGAACGCCGCTTCCATCGCCTTGCGCGTCTTGATGGTATCGTTGCTCTCGTCGTATTCGACGTCGCTCCAGCGCACCACCGTGCCGTGGGCGACGTCGTTCCTGAGCTTGAGCCGATGTGCAAGCCCGATCGGCAGCGCGCCGGTCTTCAGGCTCTCCGCGGCCGGCATCAGCTTGCCCCACACCGTGTAGCCGCCTTCGCCATCGAGCATTTCGCCCGCGCGCAGGTTGCGCTTGGCGATGGAAGCGACGTCGCCGCGGAAACCGTAGGGCTGCCCGGTCGGCTCGTTGCGCAGCGCGGCCGACAGGATCGAGATGTTCAGTTCGAGCCCGATCAGATGATAGGGCTTGTACATCGCCGCAAACCGCCCGCTGGAATCGGTCTTCAGTCCGTATTGCCGGAAGCAGTCGGCGGCATAGTCGTTCGGCGCCTCCAGCACGGCATAGACACCCCAGCGCAGGTCACGGAACACGGGACGGCCATCGCGCTCCAGCGACGACACCACTTCGACGACACCGGATTTCTCCAGCACGCCGCCCTTGTCCTGCGGCCGCATCACATGCGGCAGGTCGTCGACGCCGCAGGCCGGAAACAGCAGGCCGTGCGAGGGCACGTCGAGCGTGCAGGCATTGGCGATCGCGGCCATCTCGATCGCCGACTTGGTGCCGTCGAGAAACGAGTTGAACATCTGCGGGTTCATGCCGGCGGACTGGGCTTCGCTGCGGGTCAGCCCGTAATGCTGCCAGACATCGTCGGGCGTCACGCCGTGATAGGCCGGCAAATACTTGGTGCCCTTGCCGGCGGCGACCACGTGGAATCCCGTCGCGCGAGCCCAGTCGACGATCTCCGCCGTCAGCGCCGGCTGGTCGCCATAGGCCAGCGAATAGACCACGCCCGCCTTGCGCGCCTCTTGGGCGAGCAGCGGTCCCGCCAGCACGTCGGCCTCGACATTGACCATCACGACATGCTTACCGGCGGCAATCGCCGCTCGGGCATGACGGATGCCGACCGCCGGGTTGCCGGTCGCTTCCACCACGACGTCCATCGCGCCGCCCGCAATCGCCCGCGCGCCGTCACTGGTGAACGTCGTCGCCGCGATCCGCGCCTCATCCCAGCCGACGGTCTTGCAGGCGTCCTTCGCGCGCTGCGGATCGAGGTCGATGATGATGGGCACTTCGAGGCCCGGCACATGCGGCACCTGCGACAGGAACATCGAGCCGAACTTGCCGGCGCCGATCAGCGCGACGCGGACGGGTTTGCCGGCGGCATGGCGCGCGGCGAGGAGGCGGTAGAGGTTCATGGGGAAATCCAACCAGGTTTTTCGTCATGGCCGGGCTTGTCCCGGCCATCCACGTCTTCTTTCTCGCGCGTATCAAGACGTGGATGCCCGGCGCAACGCCGGGCATGACGAGTTTTATATGTGGCGACGGTTACGTCTACTCCGCTGCCTGCCGCGGCGCACGCGCGAGCCGCAGGAGCGCGTCGTCGGCGACCGTCTGGATCGGCGTGAAGTCGCGGTGCGCGATGTACTCCGGCCGGGTCGGCGTGCGGATATAGTTCGAGACCGCGTTCAGCGTCAGATACACGATCTTGCGCGGGTAGGGCGTGATGTTGCCGCTCGAGCCGTGCACCAGATTGCCATGGAACATTAGCATGCCGCCGGCCTTGCCGGTCGGCGCGACGATGCCGCCCTGCTTGACGAGACGCGTCACGGTCTCCTCGTCCAGCGTCCAGAGTGGATAGGAAGTGGTTTCGAGATCGTGCGAGGCTTTGAGGTCGCCGGCGGTCTGGCTCTGCGGCACCAGCATCAGGGGGCCGTTGATCGGCATCACCTCGTCGAGGAAGATCGCGATGTTCATCGCGCGGGGCTCGGGCATGCCGTCATCGCGCTTCCAGGTGCCGTAATCCTGGTGCCACTGCCAGACATCGCCGGTGAAGGCGGCCTTGGCGTTGATCTTGAACTGATGCATGTACACCTTCTCGCCGAAGATCTGCTCGATCGGGTCGATCATGCGTGGGTGTGCGCCGAGCAAGCCGAACGCCTCGTTGTAGAGATGCGCGGCAAAAGCGGTGCGCGGTGCGCCGCTCTTCTCACGCCAGACTTCCGGACGATTGGCGTCGTAGATGTTGACCGCTTCCTGCGCGAGGAAATCGGTTTCCTCGCGGCTGAACAACTCGGGCAGGAACAGCCAGCCCTCGCGGTTGAAATGCTCGATCTGCTGCGGGGTGAGTTTCATGGTGCATTCCTCCTTGTGCTCTATTGTTGTCATTCCGGGACACGCGAAGCGTGGACTATGGTGCGCAATTGCGCACCATAGTTCGATGCTGCGCATTGCCCCGGAACGACAGCGCATCGTTACGCCGCTTCGGCGATAGCCCTCAGTCTCTCTTCCGTTCGTCGTCCCGCGGTCTGCGCATGCGCTGAAGCTGCCGCCCCTGCGGCATCAACCTCACCGGCCAAAATCGCATCCGCAATCGCCTCGTGCTCGCTCCAGGCGCTCTCGCGGTAATCGAGCTCGGCGAGCACGGTCGCCATCGAGCGGCGCATATGCAGCCATTGTGGCGCGATCATCTCCTCCAGCGCGGGATTACCCGAGAGCGCATAGATCGCGCGGTGAAAATCCACATCGAGCGCGATCAGTTTCGACAGCGATGTTTTCCGGTCGATCGCGCGACCGGCGCGGAGTGCGGCTTCCAGCCGCGCGCGGCCGGCGGCGTCCATCCTGGCCCGCCCGGCGGCCAGCCCCGCCGCGAGCCCGTCAATGGCGCCGCGCACCTCGTAGAGCTGGCGGATGCGCGTGGGATCGAGCTGTGTCACTTCAAAACCGCGGCGTCCGCTTTCGGCCACCAGGCCTTGCCGGTGCAACAGATGCAGCGCATGCGAAACCGGCTGGCGTGAGACGCCGAGCTTCTCCGCAAGTTCATTCTGGCGCATGCGCTGACCCGGCAGCAGGGTGCGGTCGATGATGGCTTCCAGGATCCGCGCATAGGCCTGTTCGCTCAGGTTCGGGGACGGATCGAGAGGGATCATGCCGATGCTCGTTTGGAATACGGAATTCCGTATTCGGTACGCTATCCTTTCGCCGCTGAGCCGTCAAGAGCCGGGCGAACTCCCGAAAAGTCCAACAAAATGAGGCAGAAGGCGTGACCTTTGTGGATCAACCCCGCCGCCTCATCGTTCCAGCACCTCCACGTCCATATCGCCAATGCGCGCCGCATCCGCAATCGCCTCGACGCCCGAAATCCTGTCGCCGGCAAAGGCGAGCCGCAGCACGATGCGAAGCCGTCCACCGAAGATGACGGCAACCGCCATCGTGCCGTCCGCCAGGGCCGGCCTTGCGGCCTGCGCGCGGCCCTTGAAGGTCCCGGCCACCGCCGCGGCACCCCGGATTTCGGCGAGCGAGCCGAGCCGCACCGCGGCCTCGTCGGCGCGAAACACCACGTCGGGATCGAGCACCGCGAGCAGCCCTTCGAAATCGCCGTTCTTCGAAGCCGCCAGGAACGCATCGACGATGCGGCGCTTGTGGTCGAGATCGTCGTCCACGATTGGCGGCGTGCCCTGCACCCGCCGCCGCGCACGGCTGGCGAGCTGTCGCGCGGCCGCGGGCGTGCGGCCGACGATCGGTGCGATCTCCTCGAACGGCACCGCGAACATGTCGTGCAGCACGAAGGCCAGCCGCTCGGCCGGCGCCAATGTTTCCAGCACGACCAGCAAGGCCGCGCCGACGGAATCCGCCATCTCGGCGTCGTGCTCGTGCGCGTCAGGGATCGATGGCTCCGGCGTATGCGGCCCCATCGGCTCCTCGCGGCGGGTTTTGCGCGCGCGGAGCATGTCGAGGCAGATGCGGGCGACCACGGTCGTCAGCCAGCCCCTGAGGTTCTCGACCGCGCCGGCATCGGAGCGGCCCAACCGCAGCCACGCTTCCTGCACCGCGTCGTCGACCTCGCCGGTCGATCCCAGCATGCGGTAGGCTACCGCGCGCAAATGGGCCCGGTTGGCCTCGAATTGCCGGCCCCAAAAATTCTTCTCGTCCATCGGTCACATTCCCTGATCGTGCTTCGTCATGGCTTTGACGAACGAAACCCGGCCGGTGTGACAGCATCGGCGGGTCACCGTCAAAATAGCCAACCCAATGGAGCAAAAAATGATGCAAGCCCGTATGAAACACCCGGTGATGGTGGTTCCTGACGCCCTGAAGCTGCTGCAATCCCTGGGCGCGCTGACCCATCAGGGCCTGCCGGAAAAGCTTCTGGAACTCGTGCATCTGCGCGCCAGCCAGATCAACGGCTGTAGCGTCTGCGTCGACATGCATCCGAAAATCGCGCGCAAGGCGGGTGAAACCGACGAGCGGCTGTTCACGGTCGCGGCCTGGCGCGACACGCCCTATTTCACCGAGGCCGAACGCTCGGCACTGGCGCTGACGGAAGCGATGACGCGGTTGAGCGACCGCGCCGATCCGGTGCCGGATGAGATCTGGGACGATGCGGCAAAGCACTATGACGAGACGGAGCTCGCCAACCTCCTGCTCGCGATCTCCGCCATCAATGTCTGGAACCGGCTCAATGTGGCGGTGCGTCAGCCGGTTGGCGCGTGGAAGGGATAAGGCATGATCCGGAAAGCGTGAAGCGGTTTTCCCTCGCGACAAACGCGGAACGCGTTTGCGCGGAGATCATGCCCGAACAAAGAGCTAAAGCGCGATGACGATTCGTCCTCAACTCATCGCGCTTTAGTCTGCCAGGAACTCCGTCACGGCCCGGCAAAATCCTTCCGGGTCGTGCTCGAACATCCAGTGGCGTGCGCCGGGGATTTCCGCCGTCTTCGCGCCAGCGATGTGCCTGGCCATCTCGCGCCACATCGTTGAGAGCGAGCCGGTGGTGTCGGCGCCGCCGAGCAGGAGCGTTGGCGTCCTGATCGCCTCGACGTCGGCCTTGCTGTAGGGCTTGCGCGCCTCGTGCACCTGGCCGAGCAGGGTAGTGATGTTGTCGCGGAGCTGCTGCTTGGCCGCGGCCGGCAGCCGCCGCCAACTGCCTTCGCCATCGATGCCGTCGACGAAGTTCTGCAGCGCGCCCTCGATGTTGCCGGCCCGGACCATGTTGACGGAAGCCAGCGTGCGCGTTGCCAGCGCCGATCGCGCGCCGGGCACGATGGCGGGATCGAGCGTGTTGTCGAAATCGCCGCCGGGCTCGGCCAGCACGACCTTGCGCAGGAGATCGGGTCGCTGCTGCGCGACGCGGAAGGCGATGTGGCCGCCGCGCGAGTGGCCCATCAGGTCGACCGGCCTCGGATCGATCTGTTCGAGGAAAGCGATCACGTCGGCGACATGCTGCGCCATGCGGTAATCGTCGCCTACGCCGTCCCAATGCTCGGGAAAGAAGTGCCGCAGACTCACGGCGATCACGCGGTGCTTCCTCGACAGTGGCCCGAGCACGGCATACCAGGTGCGGAAATCGCCGAGCGTGCCATGCACGCAGACCAGCGGATGGCCGCCATCCTTTGCTTGGCCCACTTCGAGATAGGGCATGTCGTAGCCATGGACACGAAGGGTTTGCATGCGAGCTTTCCCGGAAGCCAGGTGAGGATGGGCCGATCACTATACTCACTCCGGTCGCGAGGTCGAATGCCGCGCGCGGCATATCTCGCATTGACACCTAGTTATTCGAGGTATAGTATAACTAGGTATAAACAGAAACAGGGAGCCTCACATGCCGGTCGCCAAGGTCTATGTGCCAGAGGGCGTTCTCACGCCGGAGCAGCGGCGAGACATCGTCAGGGGGATTCACGATGTCATCGTTGGCGTGGAAAAAAGGCCGGCGGACTCGCCGACCTATGTGCTGATCAACGAAATTCCGGCGCGCGATTGGGGCGCGACCGGCAACGTCTATGCGCCTCGAACCTGATCACAACTCATCGAGCCATCGCGAGATCGGAACATCACCATGATTGACAGAGCAAGCCAGGACGGGAACGCGCAGGAGAGCGCCGGAATGGATCGACGGCTCGTGCTGATGAGCGCGGCGGCTGCCGCAGGTGCGGTGGCCGGTATATCGCCAGCTCTCGCCGACACCGCTTCTTCAGCCAGCTTCGGTGCGCCGCTGGTAGAGCTTCAGGTCCCCGTCGGCGTGCTGACCCTTGAGCAGAAGGCCGCCATGATCAAGGGCATCACCGACGTCGTCTTCAACGCCATGAAGCTGACGCCGGCGCCCGCCCGGCTCTCCTTCGTGCAGATCATCGAAACCGCGGAAGGAGGCTTCGGCGTCAACGGCCAGGTCTTCGTGCCGCGCGGCAAGTAGGCCCGCGCGGCTTGACGATTTGTGCATCAAAGCCTAGTAATGCGATGTATGGAAGGCGAAATGCTCAAGGGGCACCTCGACATGATCGTGCTCGCCGCACTGGCGGCGGCGGGCTCGGCACACGGCTACGCCGTCATCGAAGAGATCAAGCGACGCAGCGGTGGCGCGTTCGATCTACCCGAGGGCACGATCTACCCCGCGCTGCACCGGCTTGAGCAGGCAGGCCTGCTCAAGAGTACCTGGACTACCGCCGACAGCGGGCGGCGTCGGCGCGTCTATAGCCTGACCCGAACCGGCACTCGGGCGCTGGTCGAGCGGCGCGCGGTCTGGAAGCAATTTTCCGATGCCATTGGCGGCCTGCTCGGAGGGAACCGGCCACGCGAGACCCCGGCATGATCCCCGATTATCTGGAATCGCTGGCGCGCGAGCTCGATTTCGATCGATCGCTGTCGCGCTGCGTGCGGCAGGAAGTCGAGGACCATCTATGGGAAGCCGTCGCGGCCGACGCGACGGGGAACACGCCTCAGGCACAGCAGCGCGCGATCGCGAGTTTTGGCGACGCCCGCGCCATCGCCGCTCAGTTCGCGGTCGTCTCGCTGGCAAGGCATACGCGGAGAGCCGCCGTCGCCGCGCTTCTCGTCATCGCTGGCGATTTGATTGCCATGAAGGCCCGCGTCGCATGGTACGCGACGGCGCAGTTGGCCATCACGGACGACATGAGCGCCCTCCGCGGTCTCGTGATCTCGATCGACCGCCATGCCTTCTGGATGTCGGTCATTATCGGGCTCGGCGCCCTGGCCTATATCCATAGCCGCGAGATCCCCGCCGCGTTCTATCCGGCTTATCGGCGGCAGCTTCGCCGCTTTTCCCTGCTGTGCCGTGCAACCGCATCCGCGCTGGTGGTTTCGGTCCTCAGCGACGGGTTGCTGACGGCGCTGCAATTGCGGGGAATGGAATTGTCGATGGAGATATGGGTCGCGATCCTCACGATGGCGATCGAGATCGCATGCGTCGGGGTTCTTCTCCTTCACATCCGCCGCATGACCGTGCGGGCGGCATCCACGGCGGCGCTCGTGAAGACCTGACAGGGCAAGGGGCGGGGCGGGACTCAGTCGGCAGCCAGGAATTCCAGCACGATTTCGGAAAATGCCTGCGGCGCCTGCTCGAACATCGGATGCGTGGCGTTTGGGATCATCACGGTCTTCGAGTTGGGAACGTGCGCCGCCAGCGCGTGCAGCACCTTCGGCAGCAGGCCCTTGCTGTTCGCGCCGCCGATGAACAGCGTCGGCATCAGAATCGATTCCGCATCCGCTTTCGAAAATCCGGGACGCTCGTCCCGGACCTGTCCGATCAGGGTGGTGGCGTTGTCGATCAGGGGTTGCTTCATCAGCGGCGGCAGCCGCTGCCAGCGGCCGGGACCCTCGAGCGTATCCACGAAGAATTCGAGGCCGCCATCGACATCGCCCGCGGCGATCTTCTCCGCCGCGGTGATGAAGCGCGCCAGCAGCGGCGAGGAACCGCCCTTGTAGTCGGGGTCGAGCGTGGCATCGAGCTCGCCGCCTGGCTCGGCCAGGATCAGCCTGCGCAGCAAGTCGGGCCGCCGCTGCGCGACGCGAAAGCAGATATGCCCGCCGCGCGAATGACCCATCAGGTCGACGGGTCCCATGTTCAGCTTCTCGATGAAGGCGATGACGTCATCGACATGCTGGGCAATCGAATAGGTATTGCCCTTGCCATCCCACTGTTCGGGAAAGAAATGCCGCAGGCTGACGCAGATCAGCCGGTGCCGCTTCGACAGCGGCCCGGTCACGCAGCCCCAGATGCGGAAATCATTGAGCGAACCATGCACGCAGAGCAGCGGCGGGCCGTCCCTGGACTGGCCCACGTCGAGATAGGCCATGTCATAATTGTTGACGTGAAGGGTCTGCATCGATGGGCTCAGCGCAAAGCGGGACAATCTCGGGGATCGTCATGCCCGGCACGAGGCTGGATAAGCCCGGCCATGACGAGGAACTCTGGTGCAAGATTCCCGGAATCCGGGTGGATCGCAACTATTTCCAAGCCTAGATTCCGCATCAGGACCAGCCTGGGCACGATCCGGAAAAGTGTGAAGCGGTTTTCCGAAAAGATCATACCCAAACAAGGAGCTGAAGCGCGATGACGATTCATCGTCAACTTGTCGCGCTTTAGATCATATGATTGAGGAGCCAGCCATGACCGACCAGCATTTTTGCCTGTTCGACACCGCGATCGGCGCCTGCGGCGTCGAATGGGGGCCGCGCGGCATCAACGGGATGCAGCTTCCGATGGGCGACGAGGACAAGACCCGCGCCCGTATCCGCCAGCGCCGCGGCGATATCGCCGAGACCGCGCCGACCGCCGAGGTGCAGGCCACGATCGACCGGGTCGTGGCGCTGCTCGCGGGCAAGCCCGACGATCTCACCGACATCCCGCTCGACCTCGCCGGCGTGCCGGAGTTCAACCGTGGCGTCTATGACATCGCGCGGAAAATACCGCCGGGCCAGACCATGACCTATGGCGATATCGCCAGGAAACTCGGCGGCGTCGAACTGTCGCGCGATGTCGGACAGGCGCTTGGCCGCAACCCGTGCCCGATCGTGGTGCCTTGTCACCGCGTGCTCGCGGCCGGCAACAAGCCGGGCGGCTTCTCCGCCAGAGGCGGGGTGTCGACGAAGCTGAAAATGCTCGCGATCGAGGGCGCGGTGGTGAACCATACGCCCGGCCTGTTCGATTGAGATGTCACGCGCGCCGGTGCGCGGCTCCTTCCCTCGGGAGGAGAGTGGCGCGCCGCCACCGGTCTCAAGGCTCGTTCTGTCGCAGGCTCAGGAACAAAGCCAGATGATCACCAGCGCCAACGGAACGCCGACACAAACGGCGCCACTGATCATCGACGCGAAGGCGGAAAGCAGATTCCCTTCGTAACGCAACTCACGACCAGACATGTCGTTACTCCACGAGCCCCCACGGGCATCTGCCCGTCGCCCAAGGATGAACGATCAAAAAAAGCGACTGGTGTCGGGATCAGTTCGTCGTTTGTGTTGCCAATGCGGGCCCGAACCAGAGTCGTCAGGCTGAGCGCGTATGGTTAATAAAAGGTTAACGGCGCACTGGTGGAGTTTCATTCGTCCTGAATCACGCGTGGCCGAGGAAAGTGGCCACGCAATGAAAAGGCCCCGGACGATGCCGGGGCCAGGTTCGCCATAGAGGCCGGGAGAATGTCAGTAGCGGGCCGCGATCGGCGTCGCACCCCAGCCGAAGCGGTAGTTCAGCCGCAGCGTGACCATGTCCACGTCCTGACTGATCCGGTTGGCCGCACCGGCCACGACGGGATTTGCGACCGAGAACGAATTGTTCGCGTTGCCCATGAACAGATGATCGTACTCGGCACCGACCGACCAGTTCGGTGCGAAGCCGTATTCAAATCCGACACCGATCGTGCCGCCCCAGCGGGTCGAGCTTGCCGAGGCGAGGGTCGCGCAGCACGCCGTGGTGAGAATGTCGAAGCGGTTGCTGGTCACCGCCGCGCCGCCCTTCACGTAAAGCAGCGCCGCATTCCAGGCGTAGCCGATCTGTCCGGTGAAGAGGCCGATGCCGTCGACCTTGACCTGGGTCGTGAAGGCCGGATTGAAGATGCTGAGGTGCGTACTATTGATGTCCGCCCAATCGCCCTGTGCTTCCAGACCGAACACAAACTGGTTGGCTTGCCAACGATAGCCGATCTGGCCGCCGAACACGCCGCCCGACTGATCGGAGCAGCCGTTCGGGATGATCGCGCCGGCCACCGGAACGAAGTCCCAGCAGTTGTGGCTTTGTCCCCAGCCGCCATTGGCGCCGATGTAGAAGCCGCTCCAGTTATAGATCGCCATGACGGGCAGCGGCGGCGGCGCAGCCTTGACGGCCATATCCGCAGCCGAGACCGGGCCTGCCATTCCCAATAGCGCCAAGCCAACGATGCTCACGCAAACCTTCTTCATTGAAGTCCCTCCACCATAAAAACTATCCCCAATTCCCCTGCCAGTTGCAGAGCCTAATGCTGAGTCAGTCGGCACCCCGTAACCCCAAAGCCACAACGGCTTTTTCAACTATGGCGCGAGGAAGGCAATATGCACCATTGATGGAATTGCAGCTTTCACGTCGTGTTTTGCTTTGGTTCGGGACCGCGCGCGCAACTCGTGCTCGCCAGGAGTTCGTGAAACCGTAACACGAACGTTATCGACCCTTCTGCCAACCCTGCGATCGGCTTGATCTGGATCAAGCGCGTGGAAGCTGACGCGCGGGGATGGTGCCGAGGTGTGTTTCTCGCACCAGGGAGAATGTAGATGAAACAGGTAAGCAAGTCTGCCCTTGCAGTTTCCGTGTTCGCATGCGCGACTATTCTTTCCGTCGGCTGGTCTGAACAAGGCGGGGTCTCGCTATCGGTGGAAAGCGCGCAGGCCCGTGTCGGCCGTCCGCTGACTCCCGTGAGTGTTGCAGGTGTTGCGCGTCGGCAGACGCGCCGGGCCGTGTACGGATACGGCGTCGCTGGTGCCGCCGCTGTCGGCGCGGCCGCAACCGTGGCCGCAGGCTCTTACTATGGAAGCCCGGGCTACTACGGCGGCCCCTACCAGACGGGGTATTACGGCGGCGGTCCCTACGCTTCCTACGGCTACCCGGTACAGGACTACGCGACGCGCAACGGATTCACGTGCCGACCGGGTACGATGACCAAGCTTGATGACGGCAGGATGTATCCTTGCCAGTAAAGCTATCGGCTGGGCCGCCTCCCTGGATCAAGGCGGCGGCCCAGACGCATTGATGATGCTGCGGCTCGGTGCCTACACCATCTCGCAGGTGAACCCGTTGCCCTTGCGCTTGATCCTGCCCGACGAGGGCGAAGGGAAATGCGCGGTACAGCACAGCGTGTCGCTGTCGCAGAAGCGCTCCAGGAAGCTGCGCCGCGTCACCCCCGCCTGCTTCGGATCGACGTCGAATTTCGGCGACAGCTCCGGATAATGTGTCTGCAGCGGCGTGTGCATGAGATCGCCGGCGAACACCACGTCGTCCCTGGCCTTGCCGAAGGTGAAGGCGACATGGCCGGGCGTATGGCCCGGCGTCGGCAGGATGCGGCCGTGATCGCCGAGCACAAAATCGTTGGTCACGATCTGCGACTGTTTGGCCTCAACCACCGGCAGCACGCTGTCGGCAAAGGGCGGTACCTCGGCCTTGGCGTTTTGCTCGGTCCAGTAGTCGAACTCGCCCTTGGCAAACAGATAGCGCGCCTTCGGGAAGGTCGGCACCCAGCGGCCGTTCTCCAGCCGCGTGTTCCAGCCGACATGGTCGACATGCAGGTGAGTGCACATCACGAAGTCGATGTCACCGGCCGAAAATCCCGCCGCCTTCAGCGCGCGCATATAGGTGTCGTCCGTCTTCATGTTCCATTTCGGACGCAGCGGCCGCGGCTTGTCGTTGCCGATGCAGCTATCGATCAGGATGGTGTGATGCGGCGTCGTCAGGATGTAGGACTGGAAGCACAGCACCAGCGTGTCCTTGTCATCGAGAGCGCCGGCCTTCTGCATCCACCCGCGGTTCTCGGCGAGCAGCTCCGGCGTCAGGTCCGGCAGCATCTCGCGCGCCGGCAGGAAGGTGGTCTCCTGCTCGATGATGCGGTGGATGGTGAGGTCGCCAACGGAAAACTTCAGACTCATCGCACGCTCCTGCACTGCTGTTATTTGCGCATGATATTTCCGGAAAACCGCTGCACGCCCCGCATCAAGTGCGGGGCAGGCTTTTCCGGATCATGCGCTACGCCGCCGGCGGCACCGAGATTTTCACGGACGGCCGCTCCAGCATTTTCCGGTTGAACTTGTCGAGCTTCGGATAGGCCTTGCGCCAGCCGCAATCGGCGAAGCGGAAGTCGGCATAACCGAGCACGCAGACGAGGCCGATCTGGGCGATGGTGAGCGGGCCATTGAGCACGTCGTCGCGCGCCTCGAAGCGCGCCATGCCGCTCCAGGCCCGGTTCCAGTGATCGTCGGACCACGCCTTCCAGTTCAGCTCTTTCGGCCGCACCATGGCCTCGTAGCGGCACAGCAGCATGGCATCGAGCATGCCCTGCAGCAGCGAGTGGTCGCTCTTCACCTTCCAGCGGTTGGGGCCGTAGTCGGGAATCAGCGAGCCGCCGGCGATCTCGTTGAGATATTCGACGATGACATAGGAATCGAGGATGACGTCGCCGTTATCAAGGATCAGCACCGGCAGTTTCTTCAGCGGCGAGATGCGCTGATATTCGTCATTGGCCGTGCCCGGCGCCACACTGGCCGGCGTCAGTTCGATCTTGTCGATCAGGCCGAGCTCGATCGCGGCGATACGGACCTTGCGCGCGAACGGCGAGGCCGGGGAGTAGGTGAGTTTCATGGCGTGCCCCTGAGTGGATGGTCGTCATTCCGGGGCGATGCGAAAGCGTCGAACCCGGAATCTCGGGATTCCGGGTCTGGCGCTAGCGCGCCATCCCGGAATGACGGTGATCGAGAATTGCGCGGCGCGCGGCGGTCCTCACGCGGCGACGATCTCCTGGCGCTGCTCGCCGAGGCCGTCGATGCCGAGCGTCACGACGTCGCCGACATTGAGGAAGGTCGGCGGCTTCATGCCGGTGCCGACGCCGGGCGGCGTGCCGGTGGTGATGATGTCGCCGGGCTCGAGCGTGAGGAACTGCGAGACGTAGGAGATGCACTTCGCCATCGGGAAGATCATGGTCGAGGTGCTGCCGGTCTGGCGGCGCTTGCCGTTGACGTCGAGCCAGAGCCCGAGCTTCTGCACGTCGGCAATTTCGTCCTTGGTGACGAGCCAGGGGCCGACCGGGCCGAACGTGTCGTGCGACTTGCCCTTGGTCCACTGGCCGAGGCGCTCGATCTGGAAATTGCGCTCGGAGACGTCGTTGCAGACGCAATAGCCGGCGACATGGTTCAGCGCGTCGGCTTCCGACACATACTTTGCCCTGGTGCCGATGATGGCCGCGATCTCGACTTCCCAGTCGAGCTTGGTCGAGCCGCGCGGCTTCTCGACGGGGTCGTTGGCGCCGGACAAGGAAGTGTTGGCCTTGAGGAAGAAGATCGGTTCCGACGGGATCGGGTTGCCGGTTTCCTTGGCGTGGTCGGAATAGTTCAAGCCGATCGCCACGAATTTGGACATGCCCGTGACGGGGGCGCCGAGCCGCGGCTTGCCCGGGACAGCGGGGAGGGAGGCGGGGTCGATCGCCGCGAGCTTCTTCAGGGAAGCCGGAGAATAGGCCGCGCCGTCCAGATCCTTGACGTGACCGGAGAGGTCGCGCAACTGACCGGATTTATCGATCAGACCGGGCTTTTCCGCACCCTTATTGCCATAGCGAACAAGCTTCATTTTGCATCACTCCCTTGGAAAGCTTGGATTTTACGTCGGATTTTACCTAGAATGCTTCATGGAACAGACGATGAAGAAATTCAACTGCTAGCCGCGCAGGGTAGGGTGGGCAAAGGCGCTTTAGCGCCGTGCCCACCGACTTTGGTAGGTGCTCGAAATGGTGGGCACGCTTTGCTTTACGGCTGTCACCCCAGCGCGATGAACTTGAAGGCCTCGCCGTCGCGCTTGATGTAGCCGGGATTGTAATGCCCGCCGATGACGAGGACAGGCCGGTCGGCAAAGCGCGAGAACAACTCGCGCCGGGCGACGACGGATTGTTTGGGATCGGAATCCGCCGTCGACGACCAATCCAGATGCGCCATCTGACAGGGATGGTGGGCAACGTCCCCCGTGAGCAGGCCCTCCTCGCCGTCGGACCTGATATGGATGCTCATGTGGCCCGGGCTGTGGCCGGGCGTCGGGATCATGCTGATCTCGTCGGTCAGCTTGGCGTCGCTCGCGATCAGTTCGGCCTTGCCGGCGTCCATGATCGGCTTCACGGAATCGTCGAACACGGCGAGGTGGGCGGGATCGGCGGAGTGGTCACGCCAATGCTCATATTCGGTCTGGCCGAACACATAACGTGCGTTGGCGAAGGTCGGCACCCATTTGCCGCCGACGAGCCTGGTGTTCCAGCCGACATGGTCGACATGCAGATGCGTGCAGAGCACGGTGTCGATGCTGTCGGGATGGAAGCCGGCCAGGGTCACCTTTTCCAGGAAAGGGTCGTTGCGGTTGTTCCAGGTCGGCACGCTGCGGCCCTGCTTGTCGTTGCCGAGCCCGGTGTCGACCACGATGCGATGCTTCGGCGTTTCCACGATCAGCGAGTGGATCGACATTTTCAGCCGGCCCTCCTCGTTGGCGAAATGCGGGATCAGCCAGGGCAGCTTCTGGATTTCCTCGTTGCTGGCGAGCGGCAGGATGAAGCGCGTCGAGCCGACGGTCTCCAGCTCGACCACCTTGGTGATTTTGACCTTGCCGACCTTCCAGTGCATTCCGTTTCCTCGTTTTTTTATCGCGCGCAATCGACGACGACGGTGCCGAGCTTGTCGCCCTTCTCGACGGCGAGATGCGCCTGCGCGGTGTCTGACAGCGCATACTGGCCCGCGATGTTGTGGAGCCTTGGTCCCGCCATGAGCCATTTGGTGATGTCGGCTTGCGCGGCCGACAGTAACGGCCAGGGCAGCGCAAACAGCACGAGCCCGCGCAGGTTGATGCATTTCTCCATCACCTCGCGCATCGGCACCACGGGCGTGCGGTTGCCGTTGGTGGCGTAGACCGCGACGGTGGAATTCATCGCCATCAATTTCAGCGTGGTTGCGATATTGCCGCCGAAATCGACATCGACCAGATGATCGACGCCGCGCTTGCCGGTGAAATCGAGCGCCTTCGCGACGACGTCCTCCGTCTTGTAGTTCACCGCGAGATCGGCGCCGGCGAGCCGGGCCTGCTCGGCCTTCGCCGCCGAGCTCACGGTCGTGATCACCCTTGCGCCGCCCCATTTGGCGAACTGCACGGCATAGTGTCCGACCGCGCCGGCGCCGCCGGTGACAAGCACGGTCTTGCCCGCGACCGGTCCGTCCGCAAAGAGAGAGCACCACGCCGTCATCGCGGGAATGCCGAGGGTGGCGCCTTGCGCGAACGACAATTGATCCGGCAACGGCGTCACGAGCTGTTCGGCGAGCGCGATATATTCCGCCGCCGTGCCGAGCGCGCGGCCGTTGCGCTGGCCGTTGAACAGCCAGACGCGCTGGCCAACCTTGAGCCGCGTCACGCCGGAGCCTACCTGGTCGACGATGCCCGCGCCGTCGCTGTTGGGGATGATGAGCGGAAATTCCAGCCCGCGATAGTTGCCGGCGCGGCGGCCGACATCGGCCGGATTGACGCCGGAGGCTTCGAGGCGAATGCGGACCTCGCCGGGACCGGCCGACGGCGTCGGCCGCTCGCCGAAGCTGAGCACCTCCGTCGCCGGCCCGCAGCGCTCGTACCAGACGGCTTTCATCGCGTCACAGCGTGCCCGGGAAGGCGCCGCCGTCGAGCAGCAGGTTCTGGCCCGTGATGTAGCCGGCATGCGCGCCGCACAGGAAGGCGCAGGCGTAGCCGAACTCCCCCGGCGTGCCGAAACGGCCGGCGGGATTGAGTTTCGCGCGTTCCGCCATGACCGCGTCTACTGGCATGCCGCGCTTCTGCGCTTCCGCCACGCCGGTCGAGCGCAGGCGGTCGGTGTCGAACGGGCCGGGCAGGAGGCCGTTGATGGTGACGTTGTTGATCACGGTCTTGCGCGAGAGACCTGCGATGAAACCGGTGAGGCCTGCGCGCGCGCCGTTGGAGAGGCCGAGGATCTCGATCGGCGCCTTCACCGCAGCCGAGGTGATGTTGACGATGCGGCCGAACTTTCGCGACATCATGCCGTCGACGGTCGACTTGATCAGCTCGATCGGGGTCAGCATGTTGGCGTCGATCGCCTTGATCCAGTCGTCGCGGGTCCAGTTGCGGAAATCGCCGGGCGGCGGGCCGCCGGCGTTGTTGATCAGGATGTCCGGATCGGGGCAGGCCTTGAGCACGGCCTCGCGGCCCGCGGGCGTGGTGATGTCGCCCGGGATGTCGGTGACGGTCACGCCGGGATTGGCTT
>Ga0207707_10002169_pt1 | contig 17764 bp, 17 predicted proteins | sample KBSC83BmetaG_FD_184336 | JGI IMG/M metagenome (GOLD analysis project Ga0207707, IMG submission 184336) | Corn rhizosphere microbial communities from Kellogg Biological Station, Michigan, USA - KBS C8-3B metaG (SPAdes) (version 2) | ecosystem: Host-associated > Plants > Roots > Rhizosphere ...
TTGCTCCTTATCTCTCCGGAGCATCAGCCGATGGCTCCGCATTCTCAAGAGACGGGCAGTGGGTGGCATATGTCAGTTACCCTGAGGGGACGCTGTGGCGGAGCAGACTTGACGGCAGTGAAAAGGTGCAACTGACCTTTCCACCCCTGAGCGCTCGTTTACCCCAGTGGTCCCCTGATGGAAAACAAATTGCCTTTTTTGCATTTTCTGGTAGTCCGCATCCCAAGGCCTACACAGTAGGGAGCGACGGAGGGCAACTCGCCCAACTGTTGCCAGCGGGAGACTCGGCAGAGGAATGGGATGTGACTTGGTCTCCGGACGGGCAGAAGATTTGCTTTGGCGGAGCACCAGCCGATCCTAACTCCACACTTCATATTCTGGACCTCAAAACCCATCAGATCTCGAGTTTGCCGGACTCTCACGGGCTCTTCTCGGCGCGCTGGTCGCCGGACGGCCGCTATATCGCAGCCATGCCTTTCGCTTCGCGCAGTCTAATGTTATTTGATTTCACTACGCAGAAGTGGCAAGAGATCGCGAAGGTGAGTATGGGTTTCCCCAACTGGTCGAAGGACAGCAACTACATTTACTTCCTGCACGAAGAAGACCAGCCATCGGTTATGCGACTGCGCATAAGCGATCGTAAGATCGAGCGGGTAGCTGATCTGAAGAATTTCCGTCAGGCTGGCCTGTTCAACGTCGCGCTCAGTCTGGCTCCTGACGACTCGCCGCTGCTGCTACGTGATACCGGCACTACGGACATCTACGCGTTCGACTGGAAGATTCAGTAGTACAAACTCCGTATTTATAGACTCTTTGGCATCCGAATGCCTGTGAGCTCTCTCTTGGAGCCAAAGGCCGAGTTCGGGAGAAGCGGAATCCGCGCCTTTCAACGAGGCCATGCCAAGCCCTAGCGTAGTCCTTGCCGGACGTCCTCGCAGCCAGCCACCAGTAAATCTCCTCCCTGTTGCGAATCACAGCGAATGATAAGCGCAAACAACCCAAGTTCAGCTCGCGAAGTCCACTCGGTTTTCGAAGCTTGCAGGCACAGGCTGACTGTACGTCAAATGGGCCGAGCACAATTCACAGTGCCATCGAGTGCCGCTCGTCGTAGAATTCGTGTTTCACAGGCGACAAGTCCGGAAGGAGGCAGCAATGGCGATGGACGTGAAAGGCAGGATACTAGCGGTCTGCAGGCTTGGAATCATTCTTTACAGCGCAAATTGGACATCGAATCCGGCAAGCGCTCAGACCGTCATCGTGGACTCATCGCCCTCTCACGTCAAAAACACGTTCAGCCCTGTGCGGTCTCTGGGCGCGGCGATTGATCGACTAAGGACGGGAGTGCCGGACCACTTACTGACCGACCCGCTGCTGAAAGAGATTCTCAATGCCGGATGGCAGACCGTGACTTACCGGCAGAACACGGAGCTCATGGTCGAGGCATGGCACTGGAATCCACACGGTACATGGAGTGATCCCGAGAAACAACAGGGCTATTTTGTTGGCTCCGCGGAGCCGAGCGATGAGATGATCCGCCATTCATGGGCAGCGCCGCTTCCTCACCGCGGCTTCAGCCGGGGCGACGGAAATGGCTGGTCACGACTTACAGACGGCGACTTGAAATCGTATTGGAAGAGTAATCCTTATCTCACCAAAACCTTTACTGGCGAAGACGATTCTTTGCATCCCCAATGGGTAATGATCGATTTGGGGAGCAAGGTCCCCGTCAACGCCATACGCATTGCCTGGGCCGCGCCTTACGCCACGCATTACGCAGTGCAATTCTGGACTGGAGAACTTGAGCCGTTCTACGAAGGCACCACCAAGGGTACGTGGCAGACCTTTCCGCTCGGCACTGTGACCGTAGGCAAAGGTGGAATGGTTACGCAGAAGTTGCTTTCCTGGGTAATCCCCGTGCGCTATCTCCGTATCTGGATGACGGAATCTTCCAACACCTGCGACAGTCATGGCTCGACGGACAAGCGGAACTGCGTCGGATATGCCGTCAACGAACTATACGTCGGCGCTCTGTCGGACGATGGCCATTTTAATGACTACGTCACCCATTTCCCTGGCCGTAATCAAACCGTGACTTGGCCGTCGTCGGTTGACCCGTGGCACGCGGCATCAGACATCGATCAATCGAGAGGCGATCAGGTCGGCTTCGATTTCTTCTTCACTTGCGGAGTGACCCGCGGACTTCCAACCATGGTTCCAATCGCCATGTTGTATTCCACTCCCGAAGACGCGGCCAACGAGATTGCGTATTTGTACAAACGGCACTACCCCGTCTCCTGGATCGAAATGGGAGAGGAAGCCGACGGGCAACATATGCTTCCGGAAGACTACGGTGCGTTGTACCTGCAATTCGCCAGCGCAATTCACCGCCTCGTGCCTGAGGCCAAGCTTGGCGGGCCTCCGTTCGAGGGAACGCTGGAGGATGTGGAAGTTTGGCCGGGTGCGACGGGCAAGGTCTCATGGCTCGGGCGATTTCTGGATTACTTGAAGGCGCACGGCAGGTTGAACGATTTCACCTTCTTCTCGTTCGAGCATTATCCGTACCAGGACAAGCCCTCCTATTCGTGGGCCGACCTTTATCCTGAGCCGGAGTATGTGCACCACATTGTGCAAGTTTGGAAGGACAATGGCTTACCACCCAATATCCCTTTCTTCATGACCGAAGGCAACATTGGCGGTGGCGCTGGGGTTACAACAGTGAAAGGCGCGTTATGGCTGGCCGATTATGTCGGATCCGTGATGACCGCTGGCGCAAGCGCGACTTATTACTTCCACTACATGCCTTTTCCGGGGCGCTGGTCCAGTGCTTACCCACTTCTTTTAATTGACGAAAACTACAACGTAAAAGGCTATCCTCCACAATACATGGCCTCGCAGGTGATCACGAAAGAGTGGGTCCAGCCAGTGGATGCCCCGCACAAACTCTTCCAAGCTTCAAGCGACGTCGTCGACGCTGCCGGCAATTTGCTTGTCACGGCCTACCCGATCGAGCGTCCGGACGGTCATTGGTCCGTGATGCTGGTCAATCGTGACCAGTTCAACGATCATGCGGTGAAAGTGGTTTTCAACGATAGTGCAACGGGACACGAACTTCACTTCTCGGGCGCGGTAGATCGCATCACGTTCGGATCGAACGAATACACGTGGCATCCGGAAGGGGAACGTGGTCACGCCGATCCCGACGGGCCGCCTGACAAGTCGACGATCAGTGGAGGACCAGACACCCTTTACACTTTACCAATGGCATCCATCACCGTGTTGCGCGGATCGGTCGGAGACCGGTAAAAGCCAGGCTGAGGTCGAGCGTCACCGCGTGCCTGTGAGCCAGGACCTTTCTCTGAGATATTATGATCAACCTCGTAGTGTCGAGGCTCGAGCCCATGACTGATTCAAAGATCACTAGCGCAGCGTTGAGCGCTGTTAAGATTTCTCGATCGAACAGCTTATGGCAAACATGATGAGCCTCAAAACCCGAGGAATTTTTTTTGGCAAGATTACTGCAATGGCGGCGTTACTGCCTGGCCTCAAATTATTCGCCCAACAGGCGCCCGCCGGAGACACATCTTCGCCCGGCGCCAGCAAGGATTTACCTCGTCGTATGGGCGGCGAACATCACACACTAAATGGCATCCATTACATTTCGGGGATCGGAGCCAACGACGGATATCGGAAGGAAGATCACGTGCTCGTCAGTGATCCTTTCGAAAAGCACGTCACGCGCACCATGGAGGCACTCAGAAAGTCAGTCGAGCGTGCCGGCAGCACCATGGACGACATCATCCATCTTCAAGTCTTTATTTGTCTGCCGTTGGCCGATGGAACCTCTCCATGCCACCAGGCAAGGCCCGGTTTGACGCCCACCGGGCTCAATACGAGACCTTGAACAACATCTACAAAACCTATTTCTCGCCCGGAAAAGCTCCATCCCGCGCCTGCATGGCGATTGAATGGATCCCGGGCGATTCGCTCATTGAGATTGTCGGCAGCGCCAAAGTCGTGAATTCCGCTGCGCCGGTTGCCGACAAGTAATTTCACGGAGAAGGAAAGTTTAAATATGAACTTTGGATGGAGCCGCCGCTCATTTCTTGCCGCGGTGGGGGCAGCCGGTAGTATTGTCGCCCGCCCCAGAATTGCCGGTGCCAGTATTTTTGGAAAAAAACACAAGGTTGCCGGTGCTGCCTCTAACGATGGCGTGCAGATCGTTCCGATCACCAGCGGCCTCGGTTCCACTGGAGATATCTATGCCGAATTGGGGGTGACGCCGCTTATCAACATCAATGGCACCCTCACGGTCATTGGTGGGTCGGTTATGCATCCCGAAGTCATGGAGTTAATTCGGCGTGGCAACGAACACTTCGTCCTGATCGATGAACTCGAGATCGCCGCCGGCAAGTTCATCGCGAAGCTGTGTAAGTCCCCGGCAGGTTATACGGGTCTGGTCACGGCGGGAGCGGCTGCGGCGCTCGTGGTCGGTTACGCCGGTATGATGACCCAGGATCTCGAGCCTCGGATGCGGGCGATTCCCGATGTGAGTGATTTTCCCAGAAACGAAGTGATCATCCAGACAAGCCATCGTTATCCCTTTGACCACCAGATCCGCCAGACCGGCGCCAAACTGGTCGAGGTCGAGACACGCGAAGAGATGATTGCAGCCATCAATCCGAAAACAATCGCAATCCATTTCACCAATATTCTCTCGGACAAAGGTAAAGTGAGCGGTCCTGAAACCATATCCATCGCCAAAGAGCATGGCCTTTACACCTTCAACGACGCTGCGGCAGATGTCCCACCTGTGAGCCGGCTCTGGGAATATCCCGCCCTTGGCTTCGACTTGGTCGCTTTCAGTGGTGGAAAAGACATCCGTGGTCCACAAGCTGCCGGCATACTGATTGGTAAAGAGGAGTTAATGAGGTACGCACTGCTCAATATGAGCCCTCAGGAAGATCGGATTGGTCGTTGCTGCAAAGTTGGCAAAGAGACCATTTTCGGGATGCTTAAGGCACTTGAGATCTTTGTTAAGCAGGATTATGACGACACGCTTCGTAAATATGACCGCCAAGCCGAAGTCATTACGAATGCTATTGAGAGATTCGGAGTCATGGTGCAGCCCCGCCAGTTCAACCCCCAGGCTCTGGGAAACGTGACCCCCCATTACAGCTGGAAGATTGATCGCTCCAAACTCAACATCAGCGGCCATGAAGTCATGCAGAAGCTGGCAGACACTCGGCCACTCGCAATCGGAAGCCTGGGTGCCGGAGCGAACGGCATGCGCGGAAGGAACCAGGATTCCTCCGCCATTGACACTCGAGCGAGTTATCACGGCTCAAACCGCGATCCGAACACGTTCGGTTTCGCGGTTTGGCAGCTGAAAGACGGCGAGGATCAGTTGATCGCGAATCGGCTGGTCGAGATCTTCAGCCAGACGCCGAGGGCCTAGTCTTCTCTGCGTGATTAATGCTCGGATCTTCGCGGCGATGTACACAAGCGTAAAGTAAACCAGCAAAAGGAGCGGGAGCGCCCTTCGAAAAGTCCTGCACGTCGAGGGGTGCAACAATGTGGACGATCTCGGTGTCCGGTCCGCCAGATGTATTCGGAAAATTTACTGTGAATTGATTGTATTTGTCCGTCTTGTAAGGGGGAATGCCTAGGACCATCTTGATGTTCAAAGCTGACTGGTTCGCCACGACCCAATTTGCCTGATTCGGAGAAAACATAACTATTTTGTCCGGTGTAGTACTGGGTGTCAGGGAAAAGACAATCGAAAAATCAGGGTCGGTTGAGGCGAGCAACCCTCTTCAACTTTGGTGGCGAGGGCAGCGCGCGGTATCGGCTAGTCGAAGAAAAGGGCACGCACGAAAGCACTCCGGACATTGACAAGCAGCGTGCTTCGAAATACGTGTTGCTGCCCGGCGAAACCGAGCTCCTTGCCGATGGGCATTGACGACCTCACGCTCGGTCACCTGGCAAACTGGTTTGAATGCATGCGCTCGCACCAGCAGCCACATTGCACCGTGCGCGAGGGTTTCGCACACTCGGTCGCCTGCATGATGGCCACCGAGCTTACTGGTCGAGAAGGAAGCAATGTTGGAATACGGCCACTGAGACGTTCTCCGACCGGGCACCGGCGGCGTGAAGCTGCGAACGCCTCATCACGCCAGATACCGCCGCGTCTGCTCGATCAGGGCAGCGGTGGGCGCATATGGATCTCCCGGCTCGTCGAACTCGATTGAGCAGTACCCGCGATAGCCGCTTGCTTTCAGAATCCCGAAGGTCTTCTGCATGTCAATGTTGAAGCGCTTACCTTTGTCGTCGACTTCTCCATCTTTCACATGGCAGATGCAGTAGGCATGGCGGAACATGGCCTCGACTGCCCGGTAGTTGAACCCAGCGTCGCCTGTCATCATGGAATTTGCGAAGTCCGGAAGCGCGTGTAGGAATGGATGGTTCACGGCTTCAATCACTTTCACTAAGAAGAAGGCGTCTTCGCTTACCAAGTCGTCGTTCTCGAGATTCACGACAACATTCTTGCTGCTTGCGTGTCCGACCACGTCGCCAAGGCTTTCTGCTGTGCGTTGCACATCCGGCGACGAATCTTTGGCGCGGCTGATGTGTACACGGATACTGGGGCAACCGATCTGCACAGCAACGTCTACGAATTGCTTCGCATGGGTAATCGCCCGTTTGCGAGCGGCGAGATCAGAGTCGTAGAAGCTGTGGTCGCCATCGACAGCAATGTCCACGGCTTTGGCATTGGCAGAGCGTAATGCTTCGCGAAAATGGGCGAGGTCCTCGTTCTGGAGGGAGCTGAAGTGGCGGCTCAGCGGCTCAATGTTGTGAACGTTGAACTTTTTGACGACCTCGGCGGCGAAGTCTTTCAGGTCCATGCCGGGAAGCTTGGGATCGCGATCGCGATTTCCAGGGGCGTTGATGTACGCCCGAAACGGGTACGAGGCCACGGAAATGCGGTCGCGCGGCGAGCTTGGGAATTCAATGTGCGGCTTGGCATCGGCAAGAGCGTTGTGACTGATTCCGGCGAAAGCACGGCCAGCAACGAGGGCTGACGCGTTGGCGACAAATCTACGTCGTGTGATCAGGCACATGGGCGAAGGGATTATAACTGAGGTTCGCATCGACGGAGTTTGGGGGCAATTGCGTTGGCCTTTGTGGCTTGTTTCCGCGCATTAAACCGCACGTGGAGCATTTCTAACTGTTACGAAAGCCATGTCGCTCATTGACCTACTGCCTAAACCCCGAAAGCGCCTGGTTCTCCGTTTCACGTTATCTGCAAAAGGTGTAACGTAAATGCGACGCTACCGCCTGAATAGTTGGCAAACCGAATGGAGAAGAGAGATGCGAATTGAGAAAAAACATAGCAGTATTTCTCGCCGAAGCTTCTTGAAGCAGAGTATTGCCGGCAGCGCCGGCGCCCTGGTTGCGGACGGACTTCTGAGTGCCGAGCCCAGAGCTCAGGAGAAAGTGGACCAGGCCCCAAAACATTCGGGCGCGGCGATGATGGACGTTCCATTTGGGGCGAGAGAGCGGGTGCGACTCGGGATCATTGGGGTCGGCGGGCGCGGCAGTAGCCTGGTACGGGACCTGCTTGCGGTCGAAAACGTTGAGGTAAAAGCCATCTGTGACCTGGTTCCGGAAAAAGTAGCGCGCGCGCAGAAAGCGGTCATGGATGCTGGGCAGCCTCAGCCAGCAGGGTTCAGCAAAGGCCAATGGGATTTCAAGAATCTAACTCAACTCGATTTGGACATTGTTTACATCGCGACGCCCTGGAATTGGCACGTCCCGATGGCGGTCAGCACCATGAAGAATGGTAAGCACGCTGCAGTCGAGGTTCCGGCATGCACAACTCTCGACGAATGCTGGGAACTGGTGGACACGTCAGAAAGCACGCGCCAGCACTGTGTCATTCTCGAGAACTGCTGTTATGGCTCAACGGAGATGATGGTCCAGGCGATGATCAGGGACGGAGTATTTGGCGAGTTAGCACACGCAGAGGCCGCATATCTCCATGACCTGCGAAGCATTCTGACGGGCAATGAAGGCGAAGGCTTGTGGCGACGGTTTCCGCACACCCAGAGGAACGGGAACTTATATCCGACTCATGGACTAGGTCCCGTCGCACATTACTTCAATATTCATCGTGGAGACCGGTTCGACTACATGGTTTCGGTCAGTTCCACGGAGGCGTCGCTCAGCGAATATGTAAAGACAAGATTCCCTGAAACCGATCCAAAACGGGGGGAAAAGTACGTTTGCGGTGATATGAACACGAGCGTGATTAAGACGCTGAAGGGACGAACCATTCTTCTCCAGCATAACGTTGTCAGCCCCCGGCCTTATAGCCGCTTGAATTCGATCTCAGGCACGAAAGGCGCGTTCGCAGATTATCCGCCACGCGTATTTGTAGACGGACAGAAGGAGGAAGCATGGCAGGCCGTCGATAGCTTTCGCGAGAAATATGAACATCCGCTTTGGAAAGAAACAGGTGAGATGGCGCGCAAAACCGGCGGCCATGGCGGCATGGACTACGTGATGAATTACCGCCTGATGGATTGCCTGAAACGTGGTCTGCCTCCCGACATAGACGTTTATGACGCAGCCGCCTGGAGCGCGCCGACGCCGTTGAGTGAAGCGTCAGTAGCTGCCCATGGCGCCCCACAAAAATTTCCTGATTTTACGCGTGGTGGTTGGGATAAGCGTGCGAGTAAGGACTTCGCGAGGATCTGACAGCTCACATTGATTCTCTGCTGATTGAGGATGGAAGTCATGGCAGAATTGGCACAGCTTGAAACTGCGGCGCTGGGACCGCCAGAAGCAAGATTGGAAACGAGCACCCGTCTGGTTTCAATAGACGCGTTCCGTGGCCTGGTCATGGTACTGATGCTCGCCGAGGTGATGCGCCTTCCTGAGGTGGCGCAGGCTTTTCCGCACAGCCTCTTTTGGAGAATTGTCGGCTTTAACACTGAGCACGTGGAGTGGCAAGGGTGCTCGCTGCACGATCTCATCCAGCCAGCATTCTCCTTTTTGGTCGGAGCGGCGCTTCCCTTTTCGATCGCGAGTCGCAGGCGAAAAGGACAAAATCTCACTCAGATGCTTGGCCATGCGGTGTGGCGGTCTTTGTTGTTGATTGTTCTAGGCATTTTTCTGCGCTCGCTTCATTCGCCCCGGACCTACTTCACTTTCGAAGACACACTCACCCAGATCGGATTGGGGTACGTGTTTCTGTTTTTGCTCGGCTTCACCCGGGTGCGAACGCAAGCGATCACACTTGGTGTGATTCTGGTTGGTTTCTGGGCGGCATTTGCACTATATCCGGTGCCGGGAGTGAATTTCGACTATCCGCGGGTTGGAGTTCTACCGAACTGGGAGCACAATTACACCGGATTTTTCGCCCACTGGAACAAAAACTCGAATCTTTCGTGGGCATTCGACGTCTGGTTTCTGAATCTCTTTCCGAGAGAACATCCGTTCGTTTTCAACCAAGGCGGCTGGTCAACCTTGAGCTTCATTCCTACGCTCGGGACGATGATTCTCGGGCTGCTGACCGGCGAATGGCTTAAGGGCAACCGATCCAAAATACAACAGCTGCAAGGGCTGGCAATCGCCGGCGCGGGCTCGCTGCTTCTTGGCCTGTCTCTGCAGTGGGTGGGCGTTTGCCCTATTGTCAAGCGAGTGTGGACGCCGTCTTACACTCTCTACAGCGCTGGCTGGGCGGCGCTGTTACTGGCTGGTTTCTTCGCGCTTATCGACTGGAAAGAATTGCATGATTGGGCGTTCCCGCTCGTTGTAGTGGGAATGAACTCGATAGCAATCTACGTAATGAGCTGGACGATGAAGGGATTCATCGGCGACGCCCTCGATCGGCATTTCAGTGGCGTATTCGGAGTGGCTGGAGCGACTCTTCAGCCAGTGCTTCACGGTTTCGGGGTGTTAGTCGTTTTTTGGTGCATCCTGTTCTGGATGTACCGGAAGAAGATCTTTTTGAGGATATGAGCGAATCACCGACTGTTTCGCAGGCGGATCGCAAGCCTTTCGAATGAAAGTCACACCGCAGCGAATTCCAGCGGTTGTTGATAAACCTCTTACACTCACTCGAGAAGTCCTGTGCCTCCGAACTCGGGCAGAGTTGCACCAAAAACTGCAGCAAAACACCAAAATCCTCGAGTCAGACTCTTTGTTTTGGCACCCTGCCTAACTAGTTGTTGATGAGTAGGTTGCGTGGTGCCCGGGACCGGAATTGAACCGGTACGTCTCTTTCGAGACTCGGGATTTTAAGTCCCGTGCGTCTGCCAGTTTCGCCACCCGGGCAAGCTGATCGCATTCTACCCCAAACCCACTGTTGAGAAAGCTAGTTAGCTCTCATCGTTCGCGCTCGTGCTGTCGAATTTTCGCGAGTCGAAGCCACGGTTTCAGGCCCGATCCTGCCCGAATCCTGCCCGTACTCGCTTCCTGCCTGTATTTTTCGTGCTGCGTCGCGCAGATCGGCTTCGCTCACGATGTTGTATCTATCGAACACGCTCCGCGTTTTGTGACCCGATATTCGCATGGCAACTACCTCGGGCACTCCGCGCCGAACCATATTGCGAACCGCGGAGCGGCGAAGGTCGTGGATGTAAAGACCAATGTACTTCAGCTCCTGCGAGAGCAGTTCTTTCTAGCAGCAACAGCGCAGAACCTGAAGAGGCTGGTGCGGTTCCTCAGCCAACCTCCAAGGCCTGTTCTAGTTACCGCTCAGAGGCCGAAGGAAGCAAACCCGATCGGGCACTTTCGCAGGTAAAAAGACCTTTTGCTGGCCTACTTTTTCAACACCCACGGGATTTATCACCAGTCTGAGGAAGAAACGGATGAGCCGGATCCCAAGTTCAGGGGCTAACACGCACACCAAGGTTGAGACGCGAGCGTCTAGGTGGTCATATTCGCCCAAGCCTGGACCCAGCTGCGTGCGAGGGCTTGCCAGGGTGGCCAGAAATAAAGGACGGACGCAATGTAAAGCGCGACAAGGAAGGCAGAGGCGCCGATCACAAATTGCCGCATGAGGCGGCGCTGATGCCAATCCCATCCTGCCATGAAGACGAGGAGGATGATGTTGCCGTAGAAATAGAAGCCGAACCACGCCAACGCTGACTTGGGCTCGCGCCAGAGGTTACTTGTAATGCGCGCGAAACCCGGGTCGGCGATGGCGACCATGGCTAACATCATCAGACGGCGGTGGGCGGCGGGGTTGGCGCGCGATGCCAGGCCCCATGCGATGAAGATGAGAAACCCTGCGATATCGACGATGTTGATGCTGAGGAACGCAGGCGTGAAACCGGGAGTTCGGAGGTTGGTGGCCAGCGACGAGAGGGCGGCCCATGGACCGAGCACAGCCATGAGGCACGTCCAGATGGCCGCGAACCAGCCGAAGCGGCGGTGCCATGCTACGCGGTCGCGGACGACCATCAACACCTGAGCCGTCATGATGAGCAGCCAAATGGTGAAGACCACCGCGTGTATGTGAGCGACCAGCGGCGGCTCGGGCTTTTCGTGCAAGTATCGAGGAATGTCGAGGCCGAAGCCGCCAAGAATGCCGAGCCAGAAGATGGCGAGCCAGACGACGGTGGGAATGCGATCGTCACGTGCGCTCCACGTGCCGCGGTCGTGCAGGAATGCCGGTTGCTTCGCTACGACAGTAGTAGCCACTTCTTCCCCCAAGACGCCAGTGGGACTGTAGCGAAAACGCAACGCGAAAGCAATCAGTTTTCGAAATGGCGCTCTTGTTCGAGTGCAACGAGGGTGTTCGTCTAGATTCCTGATAACAGGCGTTATCACAAGCTTGCGCCTTTTGTTCGCCAAATCGCGCGAATCCGTCTATTTTGAACTGATTCGATTCGCCGTTCATCCGAATCCTGCCCAAATCCTGACCGACAGCTTCGTACAGCTTCGTGCAGATCCGTTTTGAATCGCACGAGCAAAGAGACGTTAAGTCCCTAGAAGACCGTGTAGATGCGCATAGATAAAGGGTAAGAGCAGATTTGTGGGTTTGGGGTGTTACTCGTTTTTAAGTCCCGTGCGTCTGCCAGTTTCGCCACCCGGGCAAGCTGATCGCATTCTACCCCAAACCCACTGTTGACAAAGCTAGTTTAACGCCAATTGAGTTGCTGTATGCTGTTGGCCGATTCAAGTTCCCTCAATTGGAGCAGAGAAAATGCGACTCTCGCTGTCGGTGAACGGCCATCCCCGTTACACGGCATCCGTGAACGGCGCAGGGTATTTGAGAGCCCACCTGAATATGCACAACAGGCCCAAAGAGAACAACTACTTTCATAGTGTCCACGTCGATGGGACCGAGACTAAGGAAACAGAGACCGTGAGAATGAAGTGGCCTGCACAGCCACTCAAGGTCGGCGATGTCGTCGAGATAAAGATATTGCAGGATGATGGTGCTACCGACCCACCCGCCGAGGTCAAAACGTCCAGCGAAGCTCCCAATAATCTCTTCTCCAATGCGGAATTGGCCAAGGAAGTCTTCGATACCGTTCGAGGATTTGACGCGCAACTTATGCAGCTTCTTTCAAAATCCGAGCGGATCGAATCTGCTGAGGAACACCGAAAGGTGACGCTGGCGATAGGTGCGGTGCTGTACGAACTTGGGGAACGCTTGCTGTACCCAATCTTCCGCCGCCACAAGAGTCTGATACCCGAGGAGATGAAAGGGGAATTGCTGCTCTAAGATCTTCATCGCGAAGTGATCAAAATGCCTGAACGGACTAGACTTCGCACAGCCGTTCTTGAAGGAATAGCAAACCTGTCCTCGCAGGCTCAGCGGTAACACCGATCCCAAGCACCTCTGGAAATTGAGCACGCGGCTACCACCCATGGGAATGAAAAAATAGCGCGCTCTCCTTACCGACAACACAAACCCCCAGCAGTTCGTATTCAATCCTGCCAAGAGGCCACGGCCCCCCGGCCAGCGCAGATTCTACTTCTTGCATCCAACACAGACACGGTTTAAGCGTATGGCCGAAAGCTCTCCCGCGAAGCAGTCCTACCTCCAACAGCAGAGGTTCCATCGACCAAGCCTTGGCGGCAGCCTACGTGCAGGGCTGGCGCGGGTCTTGCCGCGAGAATTACGGCAACGGCTCAGATTGCGCCGCCGGGTGGAGCTCGTCGGCCAATTTGCTCTTGATGGCGTGGATCTGATACTCGGTAGGCGGAAGCCGCTTGTGCCACCTCGCCATTTGAACTTCGTCGGGCACGGAGATTTTGTGGCGATCGGCGACGAGTTCCTACGTTATTTTGTCGAACTGGGCGGCTTGACTCCGGAAGCAAAGGTCCTGGAAATCGGCAGCGGAATTGGCAGGATGGCCCGGCCCCTTACAAGCTATCTGACCTCCGGAACCTACGATGGGATTGACATCGTCTCTAAAGGAATCAACTGGTGTAAAAGGAACATCACTGGCCGGTTGCCGAACTTTCGATTTCACCTCGCGGATATTCACAACCGGGCCTACAACCCGGGCGGCCATCTCAAGGCTCTGGAGTACCGATTCCCGTTCGCTGACAACACCTTTGACTTCGTCGCGCTAACGTCGGTTTTCTCGCATATGCTTACTGCTGAAATGGAGCACTATCTGCGTGAGACGACCACGTGCCTACGCGACGGCGGCACGGCTCTGATGACTTTTTTCTTGCTGAATGATGAATCGAGAACCCTCATCGAAAAGGGATTAAGCCCCCTGACATTCAAGTTTTCGCGAGACGGTTGTCAAGTTAACGATGATATGGTTCCCGAGTATGCCGTTGCCTACGACGAGGGGACAATCCGACAACTTTGTCGCCAGACGGGCCTCGCAATTGAGTCACTAACATATGGGGCATGGTGTGGCCGCCCCGCGTATCTGAGCTACCAGGACATTCTCGTTGTGCGAAAGGTTTTATAAAGAGTTCCCGCACTAATTGCCATGGCTGATGTTCTGCAAAACTGTCCGCTGTGCGGTTCCACTGAAATCAGGGAATGGCTCTGGGCAACAGACCCGCACTATGGAATTCCTGGCCGTCACCGACTCGTGAGATGCGGCGGGTGCGCCCTGGTGTTCCTTAATCCGATGTACTCCGACGAGGAATTAAAGGCGCTTTACCCGGAAGATTACTACGCCTACCAAGAGGAAGTTCAAGCAGGTCGATGGAAAACACGAGCTAAGAAGCTCTTGGGGTACTGGCAGGGGACAAAAGACCCTGAAGTAGAAGTTCCCGGTGAAATGCTCGACATTGGGTGCGGCTCAGGCTCGTTCTTAGCCACTATGCGTGACCGAGGATGGGCCGTTCGAGGGCTAGAAATCAACGAGAATGCTGCACGACGGGCGGAAGCGAAAGGCCTCGATGTATTCTGCGGAACCCTAACCGCCGCGCAATTTCCAGCAGAATCGTTCGATTACATTCGGGCTAGCCATTCGTTTGAGCATATGACTCGCCCGCACGAGTCGCTCGATGAGGTCTACCGATTGCTCAGGCCCCAAGGAAAGCTGCTCATAGCGGTACCCAATCATGAGAGCTTCGCAGCCCGCCTTTTCTCCAGAAACTGGTACCACCTGTGCCCGCCAGTACATGCTTTCCAATATTCTGTAGCAACGCTGCGCCAACTATTACAGATGCACAACTTCGATGTGATCCGCGTAGTCTTCAACTCTCACTATGCTGGGGTGCTTGGAAGCCTACAGATTTGGCTAAATCGCGATAGTCAACGAAGGTCATTTGAAGGCAAAGCATTCAACAACCACGGATTGCGCGTCGTTGCAGGATGGATCGAGAACGTTGCTGACCTGTTCAGGTGGGGTGACATGATTGAAGTGAGCGCAATGAAGGCACCCAGCAGGGCGGTGCCTTTCGCCTTGACCAAAGAAACTTCCAGGAGCGCGGCCTAAGCACAAGGAAACTCTCATCCCCATTTATTGATACGACCGGCTTCATTGGTAGGTCCGTTGTTTCGGCCCACCTAGACGCATCGCCGCGTAATCCTTCCGCTCGGGGTGCTCACCGAGTGGCAAATTCGCACCCCGCTGAAAGAACCTGCTATTTGGCTTCTGGAGACAGTTCGGCTGAAAGGTTGATGTGCCCTGCAGGTACCGACATTTTCCTGTCCCAAACCGTGAAGCCACTCTTCTTGACCGCGATTTCGTGATCTCCGGGAGATAACTTGATCGAGGACGGCGTGCTACCGACGAATTTCCCATCAACCTCGATATCTGCGCCGGAAGGACTAGAAGCAATGTCGACTAACGTCATCGCCGTGTCGGTCAAAGCTTGGGCCGTAGTTACTGGGCTGAGTTTCTTTTCCTGGAATTTAGCCTCGTCGAGATGTGTGTCTCCGTTGATGTAAGCAGTGATTTCGGTACCTTTCGGAATCGTGATGTCTTTCCCGTGCATGAACAAGAAGAACGGCGCGGCCGGAAAGAACACAATTGCGGTGGCTACGATGCCACCGGTCATCGCCCCCGTGTGACCTCCTCCTTTGGCCTCTTTCACGGCGCGTAGAGGAACCTTCTCCCCGTCGCTTAGACGAACGGCGTCGATATTGATATTCAGTTTTCCCCCGCGAGCCATTCTTTTCTTCGCTTCCGCCTCCGTGACGGTGCCCCAGGCAATGCCGTTTTTAGGAATTACGAGGTTGCCGCCCACAAACACATCTTCCAGGACTTCAAAGTCCAGAGTGTCTCCGGCATGTGCATCCGCCGAAGAAATGGTTCGAGCAGTTCGCAGCTTAACCGGCGTCCCGTCTTCCAAGCCGAATCCCTGCATCGCGGGTTTTGGAGTAGCGGCCGGAAGCGGTGTCGGCTCGGTGGATGGTGGAGCAGCACTTGTTGATGGTGGAGCAGCGCTTCCGGTCGTGCTTTGGGCCAAACCGATCGACGAGCACAGTAACACGACTAAGACAGACGCGAGAATTTTTCGCATGTTTTCTTCGTTCTCCTAGCGAGTCGGCGTGATGCTAGGCTCCCCAAAGAAAGGACCTCAGAAAAGGAACTCACGCCGCGAGCAGTATTATCCGCCACGCTGGAGAAATGTCAATCTTTGAGAACACGCTGTCCATGGTAGACGGCGATCGCACTTATCGAATCCCTCGGGGCAATGGGACACAGGTTCCGATCGCCCGGTTAGCCGCATTTTGGCGGCGGGGGCCCCACGATCCGCCATTTCGTACCGGCTCCGCCAAATGGCGACGGCGACGATTTGCGCTCTGCTTAGTTGCCCTCTCGCGTGAGCACATAACGGAAGCCGAGCGCGTAAGTAGGTTTGTAATACTCACGTTGCAGTACGTACTGCGGGCGCCCGTTGTAGAAGCCGAAGACCTCGTTATTCATATTTAGGCCGTAGGCAATCACGGACAGACCACGCCAGAAGCGATAACTACCCTGCGCATCAACCTGTAAATGAGGATAGAGGTACGTGTCTCCGGCTGGCCCCTTGGGCCCTAGATTCGCCACGTCTCCGGTTGGATCGTAGTACTGGAAGATGTTAGCCCCGTTGTAGGAAAGTCCGGTTCTCAAAGAAAGGCGCGGACGATCATAAGTCGGACTTACGTTCCAAGTATGTGGGGCTTGGCGAAGAAGCGGGCGATGAGTGGGCGTTCCGGTTAACCCGCGCGCCTCCGATGTGGTGTAACTGTAGTTGGCCGAGATTCCCAGGCCATGCAGTCCTCCCGGCAAGAACGAGAGGTGCTGAATGTAGGCGAACTCGACTCCGCTAACATATGCGCTGCCGGCATTGCCAGGTTGGCTCACAAAATTCGGAGCGTAAGGTCCGCTTGTCGGCTTGGAAAGAGTACCAATGATCGGATCGGTGAGGTCCTTGTAAAAGAACCCGGCTTGGATCATGCCTAGTGGGTTCAGATAGTGCTCATAAAGAACATCGTAGTTGTTTGCACGTTCGGGCTTGAGAGCCGGGTTGCCGATGGTATAGGTGTTTACTCCATCGAACGATACTGCGCTGGTGAGATCTTGCGGATTGGGACGCGAGACACCACGCCCGTAAACTAAGCGGATGCCTGAATCGGGGGTGATACGGTATCGCACGGCAACGCTGGGAAGAACGTCAATGTAGGTACCACCTCCAGGAACCGAAAACGTATTGTTGACGTCGCTGAAACTGAGAGTGCTGACTTGCGTCCCTTCCAAGCGAAGCCCTGCCACGACATGGAATCGCCCGAGGTCAACGGTATTCATTACGTACCCGGCCGAGATCCGCTCGACCAAATCAAAAGCTTCATCACTGCAGTAGGGACAACCTTGGCTGTAATCGAATGCGGCTGGATTTGCGGCTACGAATTGCGTGATCGTGTCCCATTTCGCGGCCGGTCCAAAGGGATAATGGCCGTCGTAGTAGTCGCTGTTGTGGAACCCACCGACGAACGGCGTCATCAGAAGCGTCGCGTTCGGGTCCCACTCGTTCTCGTATCCGTCATCAAATTTATGGGCGTTACGTACTTTACCGCCGATTTCAAATGTGGAAGAGTGCGAGCCCAGGTGGTAGTTCCGCGCATAGGAGGCTGAGCCTTGAAAATTCAGCTGCGCAGTCTCTCCCAGATCGGCGGTCACGCTATGGAGTTGGAAATTGTCGGGATTGTCTGGAACTGAGATGGGGCCCAAATCAGGGGCGCTGCTGTACGCTTGGTCCGTTTGGTTTTCTTTTGCTTTTTCGCAAAACTTACCTGAGCAGTTTGAAGCGAAATAACGGTTGCGACAACAATTGCCAGCAACCT
>Ga0207707_10002170_pt1 | contig 17761 bp, 17 predicted proteins | sample KBSC83BmetaG_FD_184336 | JGI IMG/M metagenome (GOLD analysis project Ga0207707, IMG submission 184336) | Corn rhizosphere microbial communities from Kellogg Biological Station, Michigan, USA - KBS C8-3B metaG (SPAdes) (version 2) | ecosystem: Host-associated > Plants > Roots > Rhizosphere ...
TGGCTGTTGAAGAATGCGTCGACGGTCGGCGGCCCCGCGCTCGATACCTACTTTGCCGGCCCGAACGCCATCGAGGCTTTCAATTCGATTGGTGGCAGCACGTACACCGGCGGACAGAAGGTGCCGGTCGAGAACATGTTCGGCCAAGGCACGATCAACGGCCATTGGCGCGAGTCTGTTCTCGCGAACGAGCTGATGACCGGCTTCCTGAACAGTGGCAGCAATCCGCTGAGCGTGGTTACGGTGCGGTCACTGGCGGATCTCGGCTATACGGTGAATGCGAGCGGCGCGGATCCCTTCCAGCTGACGCTGTCGCTGCAAGCGCTGGCACCGAACGCATCAGCGCAGCGGGCGTATGGCAACGACGTCCTCCTCCTCCCGCTGCACACGGTTGACCAACGCGGACGCCTCGTGAGAATTCGCTAATGTCAGTCCTCCGGATCGTCGGCGCACTCACGCTCGCACTGATAACGGTCAGCGCGTGCGGCGCGACGGTCCGCCGCGATCCGGCCGTTGCGAATGAAGGCACCGCCGCTCCGTGTACCGCGGCGGACAGCACGACGAGAAACACCGCGATGGCTGACCCGTTCATCGGCAACTACCGCTTGACGATGCTCGCCACGAGCGGTACGCGCACAGGCAGCTCGGCAACCGGCACGCTTGCCTTCGACGGCCACGCTGGCCACGCGTCGATCGCTCTGGCCTCTGTCGGTGCGGTCGCGGCCGGCGACATTGGGTCCCGCGATCCGGATCGGCCGGGCGTCCTGCTCATTCGCTCCCCTAACGACTCGGGTGCAGCCGGCGCGCCGATGCTCCGTTTCGGCGCGGATGCCAATCGGTCCGACATCCGTGCCTTTGACGGCGCGTATCTGATCATGCTTGTCGACGCGGTCACCGAGGCGGGATTCTCCGGTCGATGGCGGAGCGGCGTCGGCACCGCCGTGTCGGGCGGTTATTATTGCGCCCATCGCACGCAAGAGTGATCCTCGAAGGATGACGACTCTGACCCTCGACGGCGTGCAATTCGCCGCCGCGGCCGGCGCGGTGCAGGGGCTCTTCCTCTCAGGTGCCCTCCTGGCGCAACGCAGCAACCGAACCGCCAATCGGCTGCTCGCTGCGCTCATGGTGGCCTTCACCATCTTTCTCGCCTCGGGCGTCTACTACGGGACGGGATTCTTCCGACTGCATCCGCATTTCCTCGGCATCTCGTATCAGATGCCGTGGGTTTTCGGGCCGCTCGTCTACCTCTATGCCCGCGCAGCAAGTGATCGTTCCTGGCGCTTCGAAGGCCGACACCTCCTTCACTTCGCGCCAGTTTTCGTCAGCACAATCCTCGCTGTGCCAGTCTATCTGCTGAGCGGCGCGGACAAGATCGCGTTGTATGATCGACTCCAGAATGGTGAGCTGCCGGCGACGATCGCCGTCATCGATCCACTGAAATTCGTCTCCGGCATCTCGTACTCTGCCGTCACGCTGCTCTATCTCCGGCGCCACCGCCTGCGAGTCCGGAATGGCTACTCGAACGTCGAACGGGTGAACCTCAACTGGCTGCTGTGGCTCGCCGGTGCCGCGGCGGCGATCTGGGTGATGGCAACCTCGCTCAAGCTCGGCGCCGTCGGCCCCCGCGTACGCGACGACCACATCTCGCTCGCGATCGCGGTGGTGGTCTACGGCATCGGATACAGGGGCCTCCGGCAGCCCGAAATCTTCACCTACGACACGCTCGAGCTGTCCACTGCTCGGGAGATAGCGCCGCAGGTCGAGACAGCGTCGGCAGAGCGGCGGCAGGAGCGGTCGGCGCTTTCCGCGAGCGAAGCCGAGCGTCTCGAGCGGGACCTTCTCGGCCTGATGGAGGCGGAACGTCCCTGGAAGGAACCCGACCTTACCCTCGCCGACCTCGCGGTTCGCGTCGAGAGTACACCGCACAAGGTCTCCGAGCTTTTGAACGCGCGACTTGGACAGACGTTCTACGACTTCGTGAACGGCTACCGCGTTCAGGAGGTGCAGCGTCGGATCGCGTCAGGAGAAAACAGGACACGAACGATGCTCACTCTGGCACTCGACGCGGGCTTCGCCTCCAAGTCGACCTTCAACCAGGCCTTCAAGAGTCGCACGGGCCAGACTCCTTCGGACTACCGAAAGGCAATCGCGACATAAATCCATCGCGAGTTTGTCCGAACCGATCGATTCGGACGACGCACCACCGGGTCGCACGCACTTTGGGCACGTCAACGCACCACCAACACCTGCCCACGGACCCTTGGAGGACATATGCGTCGCCCGCCGATCACTATGGTTGCCCTGGCACTCACTTTGGGAGCTGTTCAGTCCCTCGTTGCCCAGGTCACGAAAGACGTCAAGCTGCACGTCAACCCGCGGTGGAAGGAGTGCTCTTTCCAACTCGACCCATCCCTCACGCAAGCGGCCTGGCATCAGTTCACCCAGGAGGCCGGCATCGTGACCTACTTCCGATCCATCTCCGACGCCGCACCTATGGGAAAGGGACAGTTCGAGCTTTCCGCGATGCAATGGCAGACGGGAATTCACGACAGCGACGCGGCGTGGAACGACACCTTCGTCCATCCCGACTCGACGCATTGGTTGTTCGAGGGTGACGGACTGAAGTTTCCAGGCCTGATGCTGCGCGCGGGCATCTCGGACCAAGCGGACGCTGGGTTCTACTTCACCAAGAGTCCGGGGGCGAACTACGGGTTCTATGGCGGCCAGCTTCAGTACGGGCTCGTCGAGGACGCCACCCACAACTGGGCAGCGTCGACCCGAGTGAGCTTCGTGTCGATGTACGGTCCGAAGGACTTGGGTTTCACTGTCTACGGCGTGGATCTCGTCGCGAGCCGACGGATTCCGCTCGCCACGTGGGCTTCGATCTCTCCGTACGTCGGTGCGTCGACGTATCTGGCACACTCCCATGAGAAGTCGTCGCTCGTCGACCTCAGGGATGAGAACGTGATCGGCGTGCAAGGCACCGTTGGAGCCGCGGCGCAGCTTTCGCTTGCCCGCGTGTCGGCGGAGTATGGCGTCTCACGGGTGTCGTCGTTTTCCATGAAGATCGGCGTCAGCAAACAGATCTGACACACAGAACTCACGGCGCGGTGCCGACCGCGATCATCGCGTCGTGAGTGAGCGCGTACGGGCCGCTGCCCTGCCGAGCGCGGAAGTCCGTCTCGATCGCCTCGACGAACGCGGCTCGCTGCACCGGCGTGAAGGCGTCGAACATGGCCACGGCCTGCGGCGCCGCTTTCGGCATCGTCGCGGTGAAGTCCTCCAATTTGTCGAAGACCCACACGTGTCGCAGCTCGACGACGTGAGCCTTTGCGAAACCATTGGCAAGAAGCCGCGCGCGGAGCGCGTCGGCGTCGCCAAGCTTCGCCCAGTGCGGTGGTGGAGGCGGCGATGAGGGCTTCGCGGCATTCGGCATGACCGCGGCCATGGCAAGGCCCATGATGCGCGACATCTCTCCTCGTGGTGGCGCCGCCCACGTCGCGATCACGGCGCGCCCGCCTGGCACGAGCACCCTGACGAGCTCGCGCAAGCCCCTGTCGTGATCGGGAAAGAACAGGAGCCCGAAGATCGATGCGGCAACGTCGAACGAACGATCGGGGAGATTGAGGGACTGGCCGTCCATGACGGCAGTCTCCACGCTCAATCGTTCGTTGCGTGCCTTGCGCTCGAGCCGCTCGATCATCGCCGGCGCGAAATCGGTCGCAAGCACGCGCGCTCCCCGCCGAGCGGCTGCAAACGCGAAGTTGCCAGTGCCCGCGGCGACGTCGAGGACGCGGGTTCCCTCACCGATCCAGACGAGCCGTGCAGCGTCCTCCGCGAATGGCAGCGTCACTTGCTGCGAGAAGTGATCGTACGCGTCAGCAACGGCGCTCCATGACTCGGCGCGCTGTTCGGGCTGACGGACCTCCGTCATTGACGAAGCCGCAGCTGTTCAGCAATCCGATCGGCGATTGCGTCGATCGTGTTGAAGATCTCCGTAGCTAGTTGAGCGACGCGCGTCCGATGGCGCCACCCAGGCCGACGCCACGGTTCCGCGAACCGCGACGGGTCCGGCGGAACGGCTTCGGCGGCGGCGCCGATCGCGCTCGGCGGCTTCCGTGGAGGAGGCACGAGTGCGCCATCCGTCTGCGTAGCCGGCGCGTCGTGTGGCGAGAGCGACTCCGGTCCACCGGGGCGCTCCGCATCGGGTTGCTCGTAAGGTGTCGACATTGGCTACCCTACGCTTCCTCAGGCGCGTGGGTTACGGTTGATGGGCCCAGAAACCTCCGATGCCACCAATTTCAGTCTCTTCTCAGCACCTCCACAGGGTCGACGCGCGTCGCTCGGCGCGCTGGCACCAGCGCCGCCAGCAGCGACGACACGAGTAGAATCCCCGCGACCAGCGCGAACGTCAAGGCATCCGTCGGTGACGTGCCGTAGAGCATCCCGCTGATCGCGCGCGACGACAGCAGCGCACCGAGAACGCCCACGCCGATGCCTAACGTTGAAACGAGTGCGCTGCGGCCGACGACCAGCGACAGCACGTCACGCCCGGTCGCGCCCAGCGCGATGCGCACGCCGAGCTCCGGCGTTCGTGCGCTCACTGTGTACGCCGTCACGCCGTACGTGCCGACGACCGCGAGCACGAGCGACACGACAGCAAAGATCGAGAGGAGGAGCATCGCGAAGCGGCGGCGGGCAAGAGAGTCGCCGGCGACGCTGTCCATCGTCGTCAGGCCCGTAACAGGAAGAGACCGATCCAACTCGCGAACGGCGCTCCGCAGCTGAGGCGCGGCACGCAGTGGGTCGCCGACGGTTCTGATCGCCAGCAGGAGATGATCCTCGCCCTCCTGGCGATACGAGGTGTAGGCGATCGGACGGGGTTGTGCGTCGAAGCCGTCTTGCCTCACGTTCCCGACGACGCCGACGACCACGTACGACGGGCTCTTGGGGTTGGGTCCGAGGTGAATGTGCGCGCCGAGAGGGTCGCGGTCGCCCCAGAACCGGTGAACGGCTTCCTCGTTGAGGATCACCGAACGCGACCCGAGGCCGCGCACCTCCTGGGGCTCGAAGCTCCTGCCGCGGCGGAGCGGGATCGACAGCGCGCGAAAGTAATCGTCGCTCACCTCCGTGTAGCCGATCGTCGGCAGGGGACCGTTAGGCATCGGCTCGCCGTCGATGTGGAGTCCGGCGCTCCAGCTGCCGCGCAGCGGAACGCTGGTCCCCGCGCCGACGGCGCGCATGCCGGGCATCGCACGGAGCCGCTCGAACAACGTCTCGAAGAATCGCGCCGAGGCGACGTCATCGTACGACTTCGCCGGCAGGCCGATCTCGGCGACCAGCACATTCTGCGGATCGAAGCCGAGCTCCACTCGCTGGAGCCGATCGAGGCTACGCACGAGGAGGCCGGCGGCGGTGAGCAGGACGACGGTGAGCGCCGTCTGCGTCGCGACGAGGAGACTGCGCATCCGATCGGAACGTCGGCCGGCGAGCGAGCGTCCGGTCTCGCGCAGCGTCTGCTCGATATCGGCGCCAGCGCCCAACCAAGCGGGAATGAGTCCGAAGAGAAGCCCTCCTCCGACCGACAGGGCGAGCGCAAAGAGGATGACGAAGGGATCGATGCGGACGTCGCCGACGGGCGGCAATGCGTCCGGCGCCACCGACAGCAGCGCTTTCGTTCCTGCCCAGCCCGCGGCGGAGCCGGCCATCCCACCGAGGATAGCGAGGATGAGGCTCTCGGTGAGGAGCTGCCGCACGAGTCTGCCGCGGCCAGCGCCTAACGCGGCGCGCACCGCGAGCTCGCGCTGGCGGCCGAGGGTGCGGGTGAAGACGAGATTCGCGAGATTGGCGCAGGCGATGAGTAGGACGCACGCTGCTGCGCCGGCGAGCACGAGCAGCGGCGCGCGCGCGTCGCCGACCAGCGACTCGTGCAGCGGCACGACGGTCACGAGATGGCCACGGTTCGACTCCGCGTGCGCCACCTCGTTCCGATGCGCGATCGTCAGCAAGTCACTCTCCGCGCGCTCGGCCGTCGTGCCCGCGCGCAGCCGTGCGACGCCAACCATGTTGTGGAACTTGCGCGCCCGATTCACGTCCGCGAGCAGCTGCTGGATGACGAACGGCGTCCAGAATTGCTCCTGTCCGCCGAAGGTGAAGCGCGGCGGCATGACCCCGACGATCTGCATCGGCATGCCGCTCATCCGTACTGTCCGTCCGACGACGGAGGTGTCACCGCCGAAGACGCTCTGCCATGTGGCGTACGACAGGACCAGAACACCATTGCGCCCAGGCTCGTCCTCGTTAGGCAGAAACGTCCGGCCGAGCAATGGGCGTACGCCGAGGATAGTAAAGACGTTCGCGCTGAAGCGCAGACCGCGGAGCGACACCGGGTCGCCGGTGCCCTCATACGAGAGGTCGGCGTAGCCGACAACGCCGATATCGGTGAGCGAGGACTGATCGCGGCGGTAGTCGACATAGTCCGCGGCCGCGAGCTGTGAGCGCGGCGAATGATCCGGCTGATTGTTCTCGTAGACCGCGATCAGCCGATCGGGTTCGGTGAAGGGGAGGGGACGCAGCAGTACACCGCGAATGACGCCGAAGATCGCGCTGTTTGCGCCGACGCCGAGCGCGATGGTGACGAGCGCGATGAGGAGAAAGCCGGGGGAGCGGCGCAGCACGCGGACAGCCTGCGCGAGGTCGTGCGCCGCATCGGCGAGCCAGTCGCCGCGACGCGTCGCGCGCTCGCCGCGCTCGTCGAGCGCTCGGCAGTAGCGCCGCGTGAACTCGACGTCCCCGAACTCTCGCGTCGCTTCGCGACGGGCGTCGGCCTCGGTCATCCCCGCGGCGACGAGCTCCGCGGTGCGCATGTCGAGATGGAAGCGGAGCTCGTCGTCGACGTCGGCGCCGATGCGGTTGGGCGAGCGCCAGGGAAATCGGAAGGGGCGCCGCGATGAATCGTTAGGTGTCGGCATGGGGCCTCGTCAGGCAGGAGCGAGGACGCGGGACACTGCCGCCGAGTACGTCTGCCAGGTTGCCGTCTCGGAGCGGAGCTGCCGGCGGCCTTCCGCGGTGAGCTGATAGAACTTGGCGCGCCGATTGTTGTCGGAGACGCCCCACGACGGCGCCACCCAGCGCTTGCGCTCGAGGCGGTGCAGCGCCTGGTAGAGCGCCGCGCCTTCGATCGCGAGGATACCGTCGGAGCGCTCGCGAATCCAGCGCGAGATGGCGTAGCCGTGCATGGGCTGCCAGGCGAGGGTACGGAGGATGAGCACGTCGACGGTGCCCTGGAGGAGATCGATGGTGGGCGGCATGGCTTCCAGTCACATGGTGACTGGAACGTGTGGATCGGCGCGGCGGGCGTCAAGACGAGAGTGACGACGCGGCTTGTCGGGGAAGTGTACGGAGCGGGTGCGAGTGCGGTGAACTCCGTGACGTGGCATCCCGCGGCCGGGTTGACGACGGTGGAGCGCTCGCCACTCGCCACCCGCCACTCACCACTCAAAATGCGCCTCACGATCGCAGGCCTCGCCGCGATGCTCAGCGCCACACCCGCGCTTGCCCGAGCACAATCGCGTCCCGCGACGCCCTCACCGGAGCTCGCGCGCGCCGACTCGCTCTACGGGCGGCAGGACTACACCGCCGCCGCGAAGGCGTATCGCACCGTACTCGCCGCCACGCCTAACGATGGACGCGCGTGGTATCGGCTGGGCTACTCGCTCTCCACGCTCTACGACAACGCCGGCGCCGCCGACGCGTTCGAGCACTCGGCCGCGATCGGGCACCAGCTGCTGGCCATGTACAACGCCGCCGCGATGCACGCGCGGCTCGGTCACCGCGATCGCGCCCTCGCCTGGCTGGACAGCACCCTCGCCGCGGGATTCAGCGGCGATTCAATCTTGCGCAACGATGCCGATTTCGCGACGCTGCGCGCCGACTCGGCGTTCCAGCGACGCGTCGCGACCGCCGAGCGCGCATTCCGCCCTTGCCAGTCACGCGCCGAGTCGCACCTCTTTGATTTCTGGATCGGCGAATGGGACGTGACGACTCCACAAGGACAGCCCGCCGGCAAGAGCAGCGTCCAACAGATCCTGTCGCAGTGCGTGATCTTCGAGAACTGGACGGACCGACAAGGCGGCCAGGGGAAGAGCTTCAATGCGTACAACGTCGACTACGACATGTGGCAGCAGTTCTGGACGGATCAGTATGGTCGCGTCACCGAGTATCGCGAGAGCGAGCGTACGCCGGAGAAGGGCCTGCGCTTTCTCGCGCACCAGGGAACGCCGCAACACCAGACGCAGATTCGCATGACCTTCACGCCGATCGACGCGAAGACGGTTCGTCAATTCGGAGAGACCTCGACCGACGGCGGTAAGAGCTGGACGACGAGCTTCGACTTGTACTATCACCGACGCGGTGCATGACGAGTGCGGCGTGCTGGCGCGTGCCACTTGGAACTTGCCAATTCCAACTTCTACACTGACGGCTATCGCTGTCGACAGCGATAGCTGTCAGTTCAAAAGTGCGTAGTGGGGAGTTGGAAGTTTTCGTATCCCGCATCCCGCATCCCGCGTCCCGCGTCACTCTCTCCGAGCCCGTCGATCGCCCCACCAGATCGATAACACCATCCAGGCGCTCACCGCGCCGGCGACGATGAAGCCCCACGTGCCGAGCGTGCGGCGCGTGTTGATCAGCATCGCGCTCGCAATGATGATCGCGGCGAGCACGAGGCCCGAGAAGATCCGGTTCGCGACCTTCTGAAGGCCGTTGAGCAGAATCGTCAACTGCGGTACGTCGATGCGCGTCTCGAAGTCTCCAGCGGCGAGACGCTGGGTTACGAGATCGAGTCGGTGCGGGAGCGCCGTGAGGAGATCGCCGCCCTGCATTGCGAGCTGCAGGAGCTTCCGCGGGTTCAGCTCGCGCCGCGCCTTGTCTGCGGCGATCTGATTCCCGTACTCGCGGATCGTCGCGATCGGACTGTAGGTGGGGTCGAGCGCTCGCGTCACTGCGTCGAGGTTGAAGAGCGCCTTGGCGAGCAGCGTGAGCTCGGCGGGCAGCCGCAGCCCGCGCTGATATGAGATGTTGATCAACTCGAACAGCACGGCGCCGGCCTGCACCTCACCGACGGCGAGATCGTAGTTGCGCGCCATGAGCGCCGCGATGTCGCGGATGTACTTTGCGCGGTCGAATTCGGTGAGCTCGTCGCCGATCTCGATCAACGTCGCCGCGGCGTCGTCGCCGCGATTGTCGGAAAGATCCATCAACAGCCGGATGATCTGATCGCGAAGCGCGCTCGAGATCCGCGCCGTCATCCCGAAATCGATGAGCGAGAGTCGCACATCGATGTCGGACGGCTCAGGCGCGGCGTTCGCCTGCGCCTGCGCTTCCATGCGCGCCAGCGGCGTCACCGCCGGCCGCGGTACGCTCCGGCGATCGATCGACTTCGCCTCGGAGGGCGTCATCGGATTGTCGCTGTCCGCGAGGACGACGAAGACGTTCCCCGGATGCGGGTCGGCGTGGAAATGCCCGTCGATGGTGATCTGCTTGAGATACGCGCGCGTCAGATCGTCGGCGACGGGGTGGAAATCGTGCTCGATGCGGGTGAGCGGCGAGACCGCATCGATCTTCACGCCCTTGATCCGCTCCGTGGTGAGGACGCGGTGGGTCGTATATCCCTCGATGACGCGGGGAATGAGAATTCGTGGAAATTCGGCGAGCGAGCGCCGGAAGGACGCCGCGTTACGGGCCTCGACCCGATAGTCCAGCTCGTCGGCGAGCGCACGCTCGAGCTGCTGGATGATGCCCACCATGTCGATGCGCTCGCCGGCCTGGGTGTGCGCGGCGAGGAAGCCGGCGAACTCGCGGAAGTACTCGATGTCGCCGGCGAGCTGCTCGCGAATGTGCGGACGCTGCACCTTGACCACGACTTCGCGTCCGTCGCGCAGCTGTGCGGCGTGCACCTGACCGAGACTCGCCGTTCCGATCGGCTCGTCGTCGAACGTCTCGAAGAGCTTGCTCATCCGCGCGCCGAGCTCCTCCTCGATCGTCGCGTGCACATCCTCGATCGGGATCTTGCCGACGTCGTCCTGCAGCTTCTCGAGCTCGTGGATGTACGTCTCCGGAAGGAGATCGGGACGCGTCGACAGGACCTGGCCGAGCTTCACGTACGCCGGTCCGAGCTCGACGAGCCGCTTCCGAAACGCCTCTGCTTTCTCCTTAGACGGCGCGCCGTCGACCTCACCGCTTTCCGGATCGGGGGCGATGCCTTTGAGGCCCTGCTGCTTGGCGAAGTCGGCGAGGCCGTAGCGCGTGAACAGCCCGACCGTCGCCGCGAGCTTCGGCAGGTATTTCGGTTCGAGGATCATTGAGCCGCTCCAAAGCACGGAGTATGCCTACTGGGCAGAGGGCAGAGCGCGGAGGGCAGAGAGTGGAGGCAGAGCGTGGCGAATAAGGGGCGGCGCGTTTAGCGTCAATCGTCGCCGAAAGCACCCTCTGCCCTCAGCGCTCTGCCCTCTGCCCGATGTCCGGTCCCGTAAACATCACCCACGTTCCGAAACCCTGGGGACACGAAACCATCTGGGCCCGCACCGACAACTACGTCGGGAAGATTCTGCACATCAACGCCGGACAGGCGCTCTCGGTCCAGTATCACAACGTGAAAGACGAGACGGTCTATCTGCTCGCGGGGAAGATCATCTATCGCGTCTGGCAAAAGGGTGAAGCTGGCGGCCCAACCGACATCGGCCTCCAGGTCGGCCAGTCGTACCGCATCACGCCGCACACGATTCACCAGATGGAAGCGGTGACGGATTGCGACGTCCTCGAGGTCTCGACGAATCACCTCGATGACGTCGTGCGGCTCACCGATCGTTATGGACGGGAGGGAACGAGCGCACCATGAAGGTCATCATACCACTCGCCGGCAAGGGAACACGTCTCCGGCCCCATACCCACATCACGCCCAAGCCGATGCTCAAGATCGCCGGCAAGCCGGTGATCGATTACGTGATGGAAGACCTCCAGGCGCTCGGCAACGTCGAGCAGGTCATCTACATCACCGGGCATCTCAAGGAGAAGGTCGAGCGCTACGCGCGAAAGAAGTATCCGTTCGCCAGCGTCTTTGTCGAGCAGATCGAGCAGCGCGGCACGGCAGACGCCGTCGCTCTCGCGCGACCGTATATCGATCAGCCGGTAATGATCATCTTCGTCGATACGATCTTCGACGCGGACTTCTCGATCGTGAAGCGCACCGACGCCGACGGGATCATCTGGGTGAAGGAGGTCGAGGATTATCAGCGCTTCGGTGTGGTCGTTACCGATGCCGACGGTAACATGACCAAGATCGTCGAGAAGCCGTCGACGCCAATCTCCAAGCGAGCGAACATCGGGCTCTACTACGTGAAGAACTGGAAGCTCATGCTCGACGGCATCGATTGGGTGCTGAAGCAGCCGCCGAACAAGGGTGAGTATTATCTCACCGACGCCTTCCAGTACATGATCGACAAGGGCGCGAAGATCAAAGTCGTGGACGTCGAGGGATGGTACGACGCCGGCAAGCTCGATACGCTCCTCGACACAAACCGCACGATCCTCGAGAAGCGGAAGGCGGCGCGCCGGCCGAAGTCCATTCCGTCGGGCGTGACGCTCGTCGATCCGGTCTACATCGAGGACAACGTCACGCTCAAGGGATCGACGATCGGCCCCAACGTCTCCGTGAGCACCGGCAGCACGATCGAGGACTCGGAGCTGCGCGACACGATCGTCGGCGCCAAGTCACTCGTCAGGCGTTCGACGCTCGCCAACTCGCTCATCGGCGACGAGGCGATAGTCGAGGGCATCCGCGGCGAAATGACCATCTCCGACCACTCCGAGGTCCGGGGACGTTAGGCGGGACGCGGGATGGGGGACGCGGGGCGCGCTTCCCGCGGTCCCTACCCCGCGCCCCGCACCCCGCGACCCGCGACCCGCGATGATCGTCGTCGATTCCTTCACCAAACTCTACGGCGACCTCGTCGCGGTCGAGAATCTCTCGTTCTCCGTCGCGCCAGGCGAAGTGCTCGGCCTCGTCGGACCGAACGGGGCGGGGAAGACAACGACCCTCCGCGCGCTCGCGGGCATCATCGCGCCAACGCGCGGACGCATCGCCATCGCTGGTCACGAGCTCGCCCGCGAGCCCGTCGAGGCGAAGCGCCGCCTCGCGTTCATCCCCGATGAGCCGCAGCTCTTCGAGTATCTCACTGTCGAAGAGCACCTGCGTTTCGTCGGGCGCATGTACGGCGTCGCCGACGCGCCAGCGCGCATTCCCGGCCTGGTCAAGGAGCTCGAGCTCCAGGACAAGCAGCGCGCGCTCCCCACCGAGCTGTCGCGCGGCATGCGACAGAAGCTGGCGATCGCCTGCGGCCTACTGCACGATCCCGCGGCACTCATCCTCGACGAGCCACTCACGGGACTCGATCCTGCCGGCATGCGTCGGATGCGCGAGACGATCGCCGCGCGCGCGCGCGGCGGTGCCGCGGTGATCCTCAGCTCGCACCTCCTCCATCTCGTCGAGGAGCTCTGCACGAAGCTGCTCGTCATCCATCGCGGCCGCAGCATGGCGTACGGCACGTTCGAGGAGATCGTCGCCGAGCGTCCGCAACTCGCTGGCCGAGGGCTCGAGGACGTCTTCCTCGCCCTCACGAGCGACACCGAGGCGCCGCCGCTGCCCAAGTCGTGATCGACGCCCTGCTCTACCTCACCGGATCGACGATCCGGAACCGCTTCGGCGTTCAGGCGCGGCGACTTCGCCAGCCTCGTTATGCGCTCGCCCTCGTCCTCGGCGCGGTCTATTTCTGGCTCGTCCTCCTTCGGCCCGCGTCGCAACCGAGCCAGGCGCCGACTTCGCTCTGGAACAACGCCGAAACGGTCGCCGCGTTAGGCATCCTGCTCCTCATGCTCGGCGGCTGGGTCTTTCGCGGGGAGCGAATGGCGCTCGCCTTCACCGCGGCGGAGGTGCAGTTCCTCTTTCCGGCGCCGCTCACCCGCCGCGGGCTGATCACCTTCAAGCTCTTCCGGTCGCAGCTCGTCATCCTCTTCAATGCCGTCATCTGGATCTTCGTGCTGCGGCGCTCCGGCTCCGTGCTCGCGGCGCCGCTGCGATTCGTCGGCACGTGGATGCTGTTCAGCAACCTCAGCCTTCACCGTCTCGGCGCGGCGCTCGTTAGGACCTCGCTCGTCGAGCACGGGCGCGCCGGATTTCGCCGCCATCTGCCGGCGATCGTTCTCGGTACGGCGAGCGCTGTCGCGATCTTCCTGATACTCCGCGACGCCGTACCGGCAATCCGCGCGGCCCGCGGCGCGAGTCAGATCACTCACGCGATCGAGCACGCGGCCGATTTGCCGGCAGCGCGTGCCCTGCTCTTTCTGCCGCGTCTCATCGTCGCTCCGTCATTCGCGCAGAGCACCAGCGAATGGATGCGTGCCGCGGGCGCATCCTTGCTCATTTTGCTCCTTCAGCTGTTCTGGGTCATCCAGAGCGACGTTGCCTTCGAGGAAGCAGCGGTGCAGGCCTCGGTGGAGCGCGCGCGCCGGGTCGACGCGCGTCGTCGCCGCTCGGGTCAGGCCGCAGTCAGCGGGGGCAAGAAGGTGAAGCGCACGATTCCGCTCCGGCCCAGCGGACTTCCCGGTGGTGCAATCGTGTGGAAGAACACACTGCTGCTCATGCGCACGGGACGCGTCGGCTCGGTGATCGGCCTCGCCATCATGGCGATCGTGCTCTCGCTGCCAGCAGTGGAGTCGCGGGGCATCGACGGCCGCTTCGTCGCCATCGCCGCGCTCATGATGGTCGTGCTCCTCATCGTTCTCGGCTCGCGCGTGCTGCAGAATGATTTCCGGCAGGACGCCGAGCACGTGCCCGCGCTCAAGACGCTCCCCATTTCCGGTGCGCAGCTCGTCGGCGCCGAGGTGGTGTCGTCGGCGCTGCCGATCTCGCTGCTCCAGATCGCGCTCGTGATCGTGGCGTACGGCGCCACGTTAGGCGACGATTCGCTGCCCATTCCCCTCGGACTCCGAACAGGCGTGCTGCTGATGTCGCCGTTGATGCTGCTCACGATCAACGCGACCACGGTCACGATTCAGAATGCCGCAGCGCTGCTCTTTCCCGGATGGGTGCGGGTGAGCCCAGTCGTCGGCGGAGGCGTAGAAGCGATGGGTCAGGGCATTCTCGTGACAGGCGTGCTGCTCCTGACCTTCCTCGTCGCGCTTCTCCCCGCGGCCGCGACCTTTACGATCGTGTGGTGGCTCCTGTCGCGACTGCATAATGCCTGGATCATCGCGCTCCTCCTGGCGGCGGGCGTGCTCCTCGGCGAAACCTGGTTGGCCGTGCGTGGCCTGGGCCGGCGCTTCGAGAAGCTCGAGCCGACATCGTCATCCTGATCTCTCTGCTCGGCAGGCTTTTCATGACCGGAGAGCTTTGCCGTTACCGCACTGCGTCCTCTGCGTCCTCTGCGGTTCCCCCAGGCTCTCCCATCGTGTAGGCCTGAACGGAGCGCTCTGCCTAACGACGGGCTTCCTGAAAGAGATTGATGCCGGCGCCGATGAGCAGGGAAACGGTGCCGTTCACGAGCGCCGTGCTCACGCGGTTGCCGTCGTCGGGGCGCCATGACGCCTGCGCGAAGCTACCAGCGTACGCACCGACGATGCGAGGAACGGCGATCGGGTGCCGTCCATTCGGCATCGGATCGGTCACGCTCCCCCAGAGCGCCCAGCGCACCCGATTCCATGTCCCGCGGCAAGGGCAGCGCTCGTAATCGAGCGGTCGGTGTAGCGCGGCCGCCAGCGCTTCGGTGGCGCCCTCCTGGATCACGAACTCACCGACGTCTGATGCGGCGCGCTTTTGATAGCCGTCCCATCCCTTTCCCCACTCTGGTGGCTCGTTTCGCCACTGATCGACACCAGCGAACAGAAGGCCCACGCCTGTGCCGTAGGTGAGATCACGTCCGAAGCGGTCGAGTCGCGTCGCCGAGTCTCGGCCCACCCGCACCTGGGCATGCGTCAGATGCGGGGCGAGACAGAGGAGCGCCGCGCCGAGCAGCAGTGCCCGAGAAACTTCGCGCCGCATTCAGTTCGCGACCGCGTATCCGGAGAGGTGCCCGGTCGTGAACGTGATCCGTCTCGACGCCTTGTCGTCGGTACCGCCCATGTCCTCGAGCAGCTGCTTCGTGATCGGATCGATGTGCCAGACGTGCAGCGTTTGCTGATCGAGATCGCTGCGCGTGCAGCGCGAGTAGTCGATCGTGACCGAGACCGGCTGCTGGAAGAGGAAGGAGGTGAACCCGACGGCGCTGACGTCGATCTCCATGAACCGTGACGCGGGGACCGTGACCTGCAGCAGCGTCGGTGCCGTCAGGGCACCGCTCGGAATGGTGATGCTCGTTCCGCCAAGCTGTATCACTCCGCCCAGAAGGCCCACAACTGCCGAGGTCGTCGTCGTCTCAGTCGTGGGACACTCGACCAGCGACGGCGAGGAGCTGCCGCCGCCCAACAACGTCGATGTCTCCGGCGCCGTGGCACGCGGCTCGCCGCATGACAAGCCGATGAGCCCGATGGCCACCGTAACCAGAAAGCTCTTGAGATGACTTTTCGAGCGTACGGACATCGCGAGACGAATGTTCGGGTGGTTGTGGCCCGTGGGTTGGATCGCGGGCAGCCCTCTAGGTGCAACCGACGTGCCTGATACGAACGAGCTAATCGACGAAGGGACGGCGGCCGAGCGTCTCGGACTTCTCGACCGAGCCGAATCGTGCTATGCGCAAGCTGCGGACAGCGATGATCCGGCGCTGCAGGCGATAGCGCTCACCAAACTCGCCGACGTCCATCGCTCGCGCGCGGAGTGGGACGTCGCGCTCGAGCACGCGCGGCGCGCGCAATGCGTCGCCCGGTCGGCCGGCGAGAAAACGATCGCCGATGACGCGATTGTCGCCGAAGCCAATGTGCTCATGTGTCGCGGCGACTTCGCCGGTGCTACGGCGGTCTTCGAGTCACTACTCGCGACGGCGACAGAGCCCCGACTCCGTGGAGTCGTGCTGCAGAACCTCGGCTCGATCCTCGCGCAGAAGGGTCAGCTCGGCGCCGCAGAACGTGCGTTTTCCGAGTCGTACGGCTTTTTCAGGCAGGCGGGCTACCGTCGCGGCGAAGCGATCGCGCTGAACAACTACGGCCGCGTCGCCCTCGATCGGCAGAACACTGCCCTCGCCGAGCAGTCGCTGGAGGACGCGCTCGCCATTGCGCGGGAGGTCGAGGATGGAGATCTCGTGGCGCTCGCGACGTTGAATCTTGCCGAAGCGCTGGCGCAGCGCGGCGAAAACAAGCGGTCACGCGACCTCGCCAGCGCCGCGTTCGGGCACTTTGCTGGCTGCGGAAACCGATGGCGCCAGGTCGAATGCCTGCGTCTCCTCGGCGCACTCCACGAGCGCGAGGAATGCTTCGAGGACGCTGAGCGATGCTACGACCGCGGGCTCGCCATGGCGCGTGAGATCGACGCTCAGGGGGAGATCGCCACCCTGCACGATGCGCTCACCCGCGTTCGGACGGCGCGGCGCGACCGTCCGTAAGCGTTTGTGAATTGGATCCGCCGCGCGTCAGCCTCGCGCGACGGCCGCCTCGAGAAACGCGCGTAGCTCCTCGTCGGTGCAATTGGGCCAGCAGTCCGGGATGCCGTCGAAGGCCCGCTGCTCGGACGGATCCAGAAAGGATGGGCGCGAGAAGATCAGGGAGCGCCCGCGCTCAGGATCGTTCGTTTGCGCGTCGACGGTCCACACGTCACCGGTGTCGTCACGAAAAACCAGACCGAAAGCCATGGCTGTCAGTGTTTGGCGAAGCGATCGTGTCGGGCGCGAGCGTGTGGCGCACAGGATGCGTAAGTGCCTCGCCATGGAGCAGCGATTGACGCAAACGAATGTTCCACCCGGAGAACCTCCGGCAGCGCACGCGGCGCGCGAGCGGTCGGCGTCCGCGCTCGGTCGGTTGGAGCACGGCCAGCGCGACGCGATGGAGGAGCTGCGGGAAGCGCTCTGCGGCTATGTCGGCGCATTGCGTCAGGAAGGATGGACTCGTGAGGCGACGCTGGCAACTGTGCGCACGCTGATCGCGACGCCGGTCAATCCCGACGGGGCCATTGCGCTCACGCCGATCGTGCGCGACGCGCTCGCCGAGCTCACGCTCGAGTGGTGCCAGGCCGAGTACGACCGCCTCGCTGCTGCCACGGCCTAACGAGACGCGTCAATCCGCCAGCTCGGCGGCACCGAACACGATCGTGAGCGCGCGCGAAACGCCGCGGGAGCCGTCCGTGTTGTCGAACCATTCCGTCTGGGTGTGTGCGTCGCCGCCCCTGCCGCCAGCGCCGATGGCGATCGCCGGAATGCCGCGGGCGATCGGCACGTTCGCGTCCGTCGACGCCGTGGCAACGTCCGGCTCCCGGCCGACGAGGCGCGTCGTCGCCAGCGCGTGCCGCACGAGCGGGTGCTCGACGGGCGTCTCGCCGCAGGGACGCGTACCGATCGGCTGAATCGTCATCGAGAGCGGCCGCGTGCCTAACGCGCGTCGCGCGTTCTCCTCCTCGCACGCGGCGCGCGACGCGAGATGGATCTCGCGCTCGTAGCGGTCGAGCATCTCCGCCGACGTCGAGCGGAGATCGATCTCGAGCCAGGCGTGATCGGGAATCGCGTTCACGGAGATGCCGCCGCCGATCCGGCCGACCGAGAGCGTCGTCCGGGGCTCGAGTGGAAGG
>Ga0207707_10002171_pt1 | contig 17743 bp, 17 predicted proteins | sample KBSC83BmetaG_FD_184336 | JGI IMG/M metagenome (GOLD analysis project Ga0207707, IMG submission 184336) | Corn rhizosphere microbial communities from Kellogg Biological Station, Michigan, USA - KBS C8-3B metaG (SPAdes) (version 2) | ecosystem: Host-associated > Plants > Roots > Rhizosphere ...
GAGCTCCAACGACCTCAACCTCGATACGATTCCGGAATTCACGCTCGCCAACGAGGGGGGCCGCCCGGTATACGCGCCGGCCAATGCAATCGTACCCGCCACGGGCGCCGTGTCACTGCTCGGTTCGCGGATCTATCCACAGTTCGGCGTCGTCAATCAGATCGAGTCAAATCTCAAGTCCAACACCAAGCAGATAACCTTCGGCCTGAACGGGATCACGAGAAAGGGAATTCTTCTCAACGCGTCGTACACGCTGACGAGCTCCTTCGACCAGTCGCAGGGGTTCTCGACGGGCACGGCGGCGGGATTCGGCGGAACTGCGGGATCGACGGCGGGCAATCCGAACATTGCTGAATGGGGTCGGAGCGACAACGGCCGTCGTCACTCGCTGTTGGGGACGATCACATATCCGATCAAACCGGCGTTCGAGCTGACCGCAATCGGTCGCGCAGTCTCGGGCAGCTACTTCTCTCCGTTGGTGGGTGGCGACATCAATGCCGACGGCAGGAGCAACGATCGCGCGTTTGTATTCAGGCCTGAGGATGCGGCGGCGAACGGGGACACCGCGGTCGCGAACGGGATGACGCGCCTCCTGGCGGCGACGTCCCCGCGTGCGCGCGAGTGTCTGCTCGACCAACTCGGGAGGGTAGCATCGCGCAGCAGCTGCTCGAGTCCGTGGTCTCTTTCCCTCGACCTGCAGGCGAACATCAAGCCGGCAGCCTTCGGACTCGACCGCCGGCTCACCATCTCGATCGTCACGCTGAACGCGCTCACCGGGCTCGACCAGCTTCTGCATGGCAACGACAAGCTGCACGGCTGGGGACAACCGTCGTTCCCCGATCGCACCCTTCTTTACGTGCGTGGATTCGACCCGGCGACCAACACCTACAAGTATCAGGTGAACGAGCATTTCGGCGTCGCCAACGGAACTCGCAACGCCTTCAGGGTGCCGTTCCAGCTTGCAATTCAGGCGCGGCTGACACTGGGGACGGATCCGGCGCGGCAGCAGTTCAATAACGTCATTGGGCGGGGCCCCGGCGGGAGAATGAATCCGGAAGCGCTCAAGGCAAGGATGACGCGGCTCGTTCCCAACGCGTTCCTCGACATCATCGCCATCAATGACTCGGCCAAGCTCGAGCTTACGCCGGATCAGATTGTCCGGCTTCAAACGGGCGGCGACGCGTTGAAGGTCAAGGCGGACTCGCTGGTCGACAAGGTTGCCAACATTCTCGGCGACACCACGGTCAAGAGTCCCGATCCGATGACCATCTTCGCCAAGCTCCAGCCATCGATGACCGAGGGAAGGAAGCTCGCCACCCAGGCCATCAACGATACGAAGGCGATCCTGACGCCGGAGCAGTGGGCGAAGGTGCCGGACAGCATCAAGACGCCGGGACTCAGGCGTGGCGACGGCGAGGGTCCACGCGGAAGGGGTGGCCCGGGCAACTAGCGTGCACGGGATGTGCGGGGGTATTCTCCTCCGTCACTCACCCTAACGCTTCGACAATGAAAGGATTTTTTCGGCGGCTTGGCTGTCTGATCGTGATCCTCGTCATTCTGGCGTGCATCTGGTACTGGTACGCCCGCGTCGATCACCGCTCTGGCAGCGTCATCACCACCGGCACCGCGACCTCCGTCACCTCCGGATGGCAGCCGCTCACTGCTGCAGACGCTGATCGCGGTCGTGCAGCTGTCCAGTCCCTCGGCCGGCAGTCGGGGCCGGTGTTTGCGAATCTGACGCCGGCTGAAGCGGCGTCGTACATCTTCACAGTGGTGGCCAAGCAAATGCCGCCGTCGGCGCAGAATGCGCAGGCGGCAATCATCGGCGACCGGCTGTACGTCCGCTCCGACGTCGACCTCAAGGATTTCGGCGGCTCAAAAGCGCTGGGACCGATCGGTCTGCTGCTCGGCGACCGGGATAGCGTGCGCTTCGGTGGCACCATCAATATGCTCCACCCCGGCCTCGGCGAGTTTCTGGTGCAGGAGATCAAGCTTGGGCGGGTGGAAGTGCCCGATGCGCTGATCCCGCGGCTTCTCGCCCAGATGAATCGCGGCAAGAAGGTGGAAGGCATCTCGCAGAACGGCCTGCCAATGGTGATGCCCGCTTACATTTCGGACGTGCGCATCTCCAACGGAAAAATCACCCTGTACAAGAGCGTGCGATGAGCCGTCGGATTCTCGTCATCGATGATGAGCAGGGAATCCGCGCCGCGCTGGGACAGCTCCTCGAGTACGAGGGCTACGAAGTTCACTCCGTCGCGAACGCGAACGAGGGGATCGCCGAGTACCAGAAGTGGCGGCCGCATCTGGTGTTTCTGGATGTGAAGATGGCGGGCATCGACGGAATGGAGGCGCTGAAGAAAATCCGCGAGCTCGATCCCAACGCTACCGTCGTCATGATCAGCGGCCACGCGACAATCAGGACCGCAGTCGAAGCCACCCAGGCCGGAGCGTACGAGATCCTCGAGAAGCCGCTCGATACCGATCGAATCCTGGTGATGCTGCGCAACGCGCTCTCGCACATGGATCTTCAGGAAGAGAACGCGCGGCTCAAGCAATCGATCGATGCGCCGTTCGAGATCGTCGGCAAGACGCCGGTGATGCGCGCGTTGATGGAGAAGGTCGAGAAAGTGGCGACGACTCCGGCACGCGTGCTCATCACCGGCGAGAACGGCACCGGCAAGGAGCTTGTCGCGCGGGCACTTCATCGGATGTCGTCGCGTGCCAACAAGCCGTTCGTCGAAGTCAATTGCGCCGCGATACCCGGCGAGCTGATCGAGAGCGAGCTGTTTGGCCACATGAAGGGCTCGTTCACGGGTGCGATCGCCGATCGCGCCGGCAAATTCGAGAGCGCCAACAAAGGCACGCTGTTCCTCGATGAGATCGGCGATATGAGCCTCGCGGCCCAGGCGAAGGTGCTGCGGGTGCTGCAAGACAACGTGATCACGCGCATCGGCAGCTCCAAGCCGATCTCGGTCGATGTGCGGGTGATAGCGGCGACCAACAAGAACCTCGAGAGCGAGATCGCGGCCGGCAAATTTCGCGAGGATCTTTACTATCGCCTCAATGTCGTGCCGATCCACGTGCCGCCGATTCGGGAGCGGCGTGAGGACATTCCGCTTCTCGCGCAATACTTCGCATCCACCCTGTCGGCGCGCGAAGGGATTCCGCCGCGCACTTTCACCACCGATGCGCTGGACCGGCTCCAGTCGCTGGACTGGCCGGGCAACGTACGGGAGCTCCGCAACACGGTGGAGCGGCTGCTGATTCTGGCGCCCGAGTCGCAGATTTCAGCGCGCGACATCGACCGGCTCGCGGGCCAGCGCGCACTCGACGACGCAGGCCTCGCAACCCTGACCCAGTGCCGAACCTTCGAGGAATTCAAGGACGCCGCCGAGCGCGCATTCCTGCTCAACAAATTGCGCGAGAACGACTGGAACGTGTCGGAGACGGCGCGGGCGGTGGAGATGCCGCGATCCAATCTGTACAAGAAGATCGAGCGATACTCGCTATCGCGCGAGCATAGTTAGGCGGGAAGCGGGGAACGAAGGTGGTGCACAACTACGAACCAACAAATACTAAATGAAAAAGTTCAGCAACTTCATTGACGGAAGATGGGTAGGCCCCGAATCGGGCGAGTACTTCGACAATCGTAATCCGGCCGATCGCGGTGATGTGGTCGGCAAGTTCCCGCTTTCCGACCGCCGCGATGTCGACAAGGCTGTTGAGAGTGCCAAGCGTGGTTTCGCGAGATGGCGGCGGACTCCCGCGCCTGCGCGCGGTGATGTGCTGCGCGTCGTCGGCGACATCATGACGAAGCGAAAGGAAGAGATCGCCGACGCAATGACCCGCGAGATGGGCAAGCCGCTCACAGAGACCCGTGGGGACGTGCAGGAGGGTATCGACACCGCCTACTACGCAGCCAGCGAAGGTCGGAGGCTGTTCGGCAAGACGGTGCCGAGCGAGCTGCGCAACAAATGGGCGATGAGCTACCGGCGGCCGATCGGCATTGCCGGTCTCATCTGCCCGTTCAACTTCCCGATGGCAATTCCCACCTGGAAGATGTTTCCCGCCTTGGTGTGCGGGAACGCGGTGATCTTCAAGCCGGCGGAAGACGTCCCGCACACCGGCACCCTGCTGGTGGAAATCCTCCTCGAGGCGGGGTTACCGGAGGAAGTGATTCAGCTGGTGCACGGCCGCGGAGAGCAGGTCGGATCGGCCATCGTGGAACACCCGGCCATCCCACTCATTTCGTTCACCGGGTCGACCGAGACCGGACGCATCGTCGGCGAGACCTGCGGCCGGCTGCACAAGCGGCTGTCGCTCGAGATGGGCGGCAAGAACGCGCAGATAGTGATGGACGACGCCGATCTGGATCTCGCGCTGGAAGGAGCGCTGTGGGGCGCGTTCGGCACGACAGGGCAACGTTGCACCGCCACCAGTCGTCTTATTCTACAGAAGAAGATTCACGACAAGTTTGTCGGAATGCTCGAGGACAGGGCGAAGGCCCTGAAGCTCGGCGACGGCAGAAAGAAAGGCACCGATGTTGGACCGCTGATCAACGAAGATGCGGTGAGGAAAGTCGAGACCTACGTCGATATCGGGGACTCTGAAGGCGCGAAGCTGGTGACGGGTGGAGAACGACCGGGGAAGCTTTCCAAAGGAAATTTTTATTCACCCACGATCTTCATCAACGTCAAAGCGGGAAGCCGGCTCGAGCAGGAAGAGATCTTTGGACCGGTGCTGTCGGTGATCCGGGTCAAGGATGCAGATGAAGCTTTTGCTGTGAACAACGACGTCAAGTACGGTCTGTCGTCTTCGATTTACACGCGCGACGTCAACATCGCGTTCAGGGCGCTCAACGAGCTGGACAACGGCATCACTTACGTCAATGCGCCGACGATTGGCGCCGAGGCGCACCTGCCGTTTGGCGGTGTAAAACAGACTGGGAACGGGCACCGCGAGGGAGGCTGGGAAGTGTACGAGTTTTACTCTGAGACCAAGGTCGGCTATGCCGACTTCTCGGGTACTCTCCAGCGGGCCCAGATCGACACTTATCTGGGAACGCCGGACTAATCAGGGCGGCATAGACGGACCATGGACGGATACGAACAGAAACGCGCCCACGCGCTACAGCTCGCCAATCGGCGTCGGAAGGGAAGCAAACTCTCCTTTCTGCTGCACTGGGCGAAGATCGTCGTCGTCTCGCTGGCGCTGTTCGTGGTGATCCGCGCCTTCGGGGTCGAGGCGTTCAAGATCGCGAGCGGCAGCATGGAGCACACCCTGTTCGAGGGTGACTTCCTGCTGATCAACAAGCTGGTATACGGAGCCGGTATCCCGGGCAGTGGCCGCAAGCTCCCGGCGCTCCATGCCCCGCGGCGGGGGGACGTGATCGTCTTCACCTATCCGGTCGATCCGCGTTTGAACTACATCAAGCGTATCGTCGGCATTCCCGGTGACACCCTGCAAATGAGTGGAGGAGCGCTGATCCGAAACGGCCAGCGTGTCCCCGAGCCGTACATTCAGCGAACCCCCGAGGAAGCCGACCAGTCCGACGGAGATTTTCGCTGGCAGAAGGCCTATCTGGCGGGCAATGCGTCGGTCGAAAACTACCATCCATCCCGTAACAACTGGGGCCCTCTGGTCGTCCCTGCTCATGACTACTTCGTCCTCGGAGATAATCGCGACAACTCGTCGGATTCGAGGTACTGGGGCTTCGTCGCCGACTCCCTTGTGCGGGGCCAGCCGATAGTGGTCTATTACAGCTATGCGCCGGATACCGGAGATCGACTGGACTGGTTGACTCGTTTACGGTGGAAGCGCTTCGGGGAGCTCGTTCACTAGAACGACTCTCGATCTCTGAGAGGATGACGCTATCGCTATGAAGGCATCGACGAATCGGAAATCGACCGTCGACGAAGGATCGCTCGATCAGTACCTGCGGGACATCAGCGTCTTTCCCCTCATCACTCGCGAGAAGGAAGTGGAGCTCGCGAAGCGCATCCGCCAGAGCGACCAGGAAGCACTCGACACCCTGGTCAGATCGAATCTCAGATTCGTCGTCTCGGTCGCAAAAAAATATCAGAATCAGGGCGTATCCCTCTCCGATCTGATCAATGAGGGCAACCTCGGCCTGATTCGCGCCGCCCACAAGTTCGACGAGACGAAAGGCATCAAGTTCATCTCGTACGCGGTGTGGTGGATTCGCCAGTCGATCCTGCAGGCGCTCGCCGAGCAGTCGCGGATCGTTCGCGTGCCGTTGAATCGCGCCGGCACCCTGCATCGCATCGGCAAGCGGGCCAGCACCCTTCTCCAGGAGCTGGGTCGCCAGCCCAGCAACACCGAGATCGCCGAAGGTCTCGACATCAGCGAGGACGAAGTCGCCAAGACGATGATGATCTCGCAGGTGCATCTGTCGCTCGATGCGCCGATGACGCCGGGTGAGGACAACCGGCTGCTCGATTACCTGCCCGACAACATGAACCCGACGCCCGACGAAATCACGTTCGAGAAGGCGTTGTCGGAGGCGATCGAGGAATCGTTGTCGTCGCTCAAGGAGCGCGAGTCCAAGATTCTCCGTCTCTATTTCGGACTCGATGGCGCCGACCCGATGACCCTCGAGGACATCGGCACCCTGCTACAGATCACGCGCGAGCGAGTGCGTCAGATCAAGGAGAAGGCGCTGCTCAAGCTGCGGCACAACTCCCGCCGCCGGTCGCTGGAGTCCTTCCTCGGCTAGCACGACAACGCGGAGTGATGATGGGACGGAAGATTGCCTTCGCTCTATCGCTCCTCGTATTGATAGTCACCGGCGTGCTCGGCATCTATAACGGAATCGCAGAGTGGAGAGGCGGTAGCACTGCAGTGATGGCGTACGGCGGGCGAGATGCCACCGTCGGTAGGGCTCTCACAGCGAGCGCCGCCAGCGCACTCATCGCCGCTGGGATTATCTCGGCCGCGAAAGTCTTCACTCGTACGCGGCAGCCGGACTAACCCGTGTGGCGAAGGCACCCATCCTGCTGCTACCCAGCGCGGACCGGATGAGGAGCAGAGGAATGGCGCTACAGATTACATCGCCCGCCTTTTCCCAGGGAGGATCGATTCCGAGCAAATACACCTGTGAGGGACAGGACATATCGCCGCCCCTGGCGTGGTCAGGCGGACCGCCGAACGTGAAGAGCTACGCCTTGATCGTGGATGATCCCGACGCGCCCGATCCAGCGAAGCCGCAGCGTGTCTATGTGCACTGGGTGGTCTACAACATTCCGGCGTCGACAGCGTCCCTGCCTGAGAACGGGTCGAAGAAGGGCATGCCGAAAGGAGCAGTGCAGGGGAAGAACGATTGGGGGAAGGCTGAGTACGGCGGACCGTGTCCGCCAATCGGACGTCATCGCTACTTCTTCAAGCTCTATGCGCTGGATATTGACTTGAGCGGATCGATCTCAGGCAAACCAGAACTCGAGCGCGCGATGAAGGGCCACATCGTCGCGTCGGGTGAGCTGATGGGGACGTATCAGAAAGAAGTTGCTTGACTTTTTTGCGGTTTTAGCGCAAGGTTGGCGGCCGTAAACATTCGGCGCGCGCCTCGGCGACCCGCAGAGGGTCAACCAGCATCCCCCTTTGGAGAAAAAAATGAAGACAGTACGTTCGCTCGCGGCCATCGGAGCCGCGGCAGCGCTTTTCGCTGCCTGCCACGACACCGATTCCACCGCTCCAACCCGTAACATGGTGGCCAGCGGCCCAGCGCTCAGCGTCAACGCCGAGACCGCCGTCTATAGCCCGGAGCTCGCGAAGATTCAACAGGGGTTGGTGGCCAGCGGAATAACGAACGTCGCGCTCCAAAGCGCTGAGATTTCCGTCGCAGTGGACAGCGCGGGATGGCAAGGCGCGACGACACTGATCGCGAACGACCGGACGCATACTCTCAGCAGCGCGTTCGTTCCGCGCGATCCTCGTCGCGGCGGTAGCGCGGCAATCAGCTATATAGTTGACGAGAGCAACCTTCTGGCTGCGTCGCGGAGCGCCGCGCACCCCGGTGGATTCCTCATCACCAAGCCCCAGCTCGAGCCGGAAATCGACGCGTCGATGGCCAGGTGGCAGAACCAGCCGGCTTGCGGCGCGCCTGCCGTCACCAAGGTGGCCTACACCGGTGTCGATCCGGACAGAATCGATGCACTAGTTTTTGGTGACCCGGCCCGTTTCGGATCGCGTCTCGCAGACATCACGCAGGCCGGTTGGCTCCCGCCCAGCTTTTTCAACCTGATCGCGCCCAACGGAGCGTCGTTCATTCTCGGCGTGACGTTCACCTTCGTCTACATCGACGCCAACGGCGTCCCGACCGACATCGATCGCGATGGCAGGGCTGACGTATCGACCCGCGAGATTTACTACAACCAGAACTTCTACTGGACGACGGACCCGACCTATCCACGTGCCGTGGATATCCAGAGCGTCGCGACGCATGAATCTGGACACGCATACGGTCTCGGCCACTTCGGATATGTCTTCCAGGACGACAGGGACGTTCTCCACTACGCTCCGAAGGCTGTAATGAACGCTGTCTACGTGTCTTCTTTCCGTAACCTCACCGGCAGCGACATCGCGTCCTTCTGCCAGCTCTGGGCGAACGCGAAGTAGAAGCAGTTTTGCTCTGAAAGAGGCTCCGGACGACCTGTCCGGAGCCTCTTTCTTTTGCGGTTTGCGGTACCGCGTCGATAGTCGCTATAGATTTCCTCCCATGGCACAGCAAGCATCCTTCGACGTAACAACAGGCGTCGACCTCCAGGAAGTCGACAACGCCGTCAATCAGGCGCAGAAAGAGATTTCTCAGCGCTACGACTTCAAGGGATCGCCCGCCACCATCGAGCTCAATCGGACAGAGGGAAAAATCGCCCTCACCGCAGAAAACGACTTCAAGATGAACGCACTCTGGGACGTTCTTCAGTCGAAGCTGATAAAACGCGGAGTGCCGGTCAAAAACCTCGATCCAGGCGAGATCAAACCGGCAGGTGGCGATACTGTCCGGAGAGACGTAGCTCTCAAGATGGCGCTCGACGGCGACACCGCGAAAAAAGTCGCTGCCTCCATCAAGGAAGCGAAGCTGAAAAAAGTGCAGGCGGCAATTCAGGGCGATCAGGTCCGCGTCACCTCGCCATCGCGCGACGACCTTCAGGAGGCGATCGCGCTCCTCCGCACCAAGGACTTCGGCGTCGAGCTCAAGTTCGGAAACTATCGGTGACCGCCGCGCCATCGCTCCGTCAGACAATCTCGTGAAAGTCGGAATCATCACGCTCGGCTGCGACAAGAATACCGTCGATAGCGAGCGATACCTCGCGCAGCTCGCCGATTACTCCGCCGAGCACACCTCCGAGCTTCGCGAAGCCGACGTGATCATCGTGAACACCTGCGGATTCATCGACGCTGCCAAGAAGGAGTCGATCGATGCGATGCTGGAAGCGGCGCGATTCAAGTCAGAGGGAAATTGCCGGGCCGTCGTCGCGGTCGGCTGCATGATCGAGCGCCACAAGGACGAGCTCGCCGATGCGCTGCCCGAGGTCGACGTCTTCCTCGGCTCGTCCGAGATGGAGAAGCTGGTCGGCGAGCTGAGCGAGCGTGGCCTTCTCGGCGATGCAATCGAGCCGCCGCATCCGGGCGTGCGGCTCTACACCGGCGATCTACCCCACGTCCGCTACCTGAAGATCAGCGAGGGATGCGACCATGGGTGTGCCTTCTGCGCGATCCCGCTGATGCGCGGCAAGCATCGCTCGTTCTCCCTCGACGAGATCGTACGCGAAGCCCAGCTCCTCGAGCTACAGGGCGCGCGCGAGCTCAACCTTGTTGCGCAGGATCTCGCGCACTACGGCCGCGATCTGCGGGATGGCAACAAGCTTCCCGAGCTGCTCGAGACGCTGGTCGCGGAGACGTCGATCCCCTGGATCAGAATGCTTTACCTCTATTCCGCGGGAATCACCGATCGCCTGCTCGAGGTCGTCGCTCGCGAGAGTCGCGTGCTCGGTTACCTCGACATGCCGATCCAGCACGGCTCTGACTCCGTACTGGCACGGATGCGACGTCCGGAAAGAAAACGCACCATTCGTGATCGCGTGAAGAAGTTCCGCGATGCCGTACCCGACGCAGCAATTCGCACAACGTGCATCGTCGGGTTCCCGGGCGAAACCGAAGAGCAGTTCGAGGAGCTGATCGAATTCCTCGAGGAGGTCCGCTTCGAGCGCGTCGGCGCATTCACCTACTCTCCGCAGGAAGGCACTCGCGCGGCGCAATATCCGGACGACGTCCATGAAGCGATCAAGCGGGAGCGGCTCGAGCGGCTCACCGAAGTCCAACGCCGTATCACTGCCGAGCGCTACGACGCCCGCACCGGTCGCCGGTCGATGGCGTTGGTTGACAGCGTGGACGCCGAGCGCGGCATTTCGCAGGCGCGGCTGCCGTGGCAGGCGGACGACATCGATGGCGTCACCCACATCGATGAGGTACTTGCACCCGGTACCATCGCGGAAGTCGCCGTCGAGGAAGTCGTCGATGACTACGATTTCCGGGCGTCGCTGATACGTGTGGCGCTGCCGGCTGGGCAACCGGAACGCCGTCGCAAGTCGCGCGAGCTTCCAATCAGCCAGGTCACGATCGGCAGCTACGGTCGGTAATGCGCTCCGCTGAAGTGATGGCGCGCGCGCGCGAGCTCTTTCCCGGCGGCGTCAACTCGCCGGTGAGAGCGTTTCGTGGTGTCGGCGGTGAGCCGATCGTTGCGGCCCGAGGGGAGGGCGCGCGAATCTGGGACGTCGATGGCAAGGAGTACATCGACTTCGTACTCTCCTGGGGACCCCTCGTGCTGGGCCACGCGCCGCCAATCGTGCTCGACGCGCTCGAGGACGCGATGCGGAAGGGCACGAGCTTCGGGATGCCGACCGAGCTCGAGGTGCAGCTCGGCGAATTGATCAGGCAACGGATGCCGCACATCGAGATGTTGCGGTTCGTGTCGAGCGGCACCGAAGCGACGATGAGCGCGGTACGCCTGGCGCGCGCATTCACGAGACGCGACGCGATCCTCAAGTTTGAAGGCTGCTATCATGGGCACGCGGATTCGTTTCTCGTGCGCGCGGGGTCGGGCGTCGCGACGCTCGGATTGCCCGACTCCCCCGGCGTTCCCGCCGAGCTCGCGGCGCTGACCGTGACAGCGCCTTTCAACAATCTTGGGGCTGCGGAGGAGCTGGTTCGCGAGAACAGTCGTGGTATCGCGGCGATCATTGTCGAGCCGGTGGTCGGCAACGCCGGGTTCATCCCACCCGAGCCCGCATTCCTGGCGGGGTTGCGCGCGCTCGCCGACAAGTCTGGCGCGCTCCTGATCTTCGACGAAGTGATGACCGGATTCCGGATCGCTCCGGGCGGCGCGCGCGAGAGATTTGGAGTCACGGCGGATCTTACGACCCTCGGCAAGGTCATCGGTGGTGGCTTGCCGGTCGCTGCCTACGGCGGACGAAGAGACATCATGGAGCAGATCGCGCCGGCGGGCCCCGTTTACCAAGCGGGAACGCTCTCTGGGAATCCGCTGGCGATGGCCGCCGGTGTTGCGACCCTTACCGCTTTAACCCCGACGCTTCACGCCAGAATCGAGCAACGCACGACGGCGCTGGTCGGAGGTTTGCAAAAGATCGCCAGTGACTCCGGTGTTCCGCTTACGGCGGCGTGCGCCGGGTCGATGTGGGGTTTTTTCTTCAGCGAGGCTCCGGTGCGAAATTTCGCGGATGCGAAGGCCTCGGATGTGAACATGTTTCGCCGTTTCTTTCACGCTGCTCTCGATCGAGGAGTCTACCTTGCGCCTTCGGCCTTCGAGTCGTGCTTTATGTCAGCTGCCCACGGTGATGACGAGGTTGCACTCGCGCTGGAGAGAATGGGTGCCGCGCTCGAACAGTCAATTGCCTGAGCGTCGGCTGAAGCGATCGTCACGCCTGGCAGTCGCGGCGATTCTCGGCGTGGCAGCTTGCGTCTCCCTCTCGCCCCCCAACCGCGGTGGCGGTGGGAACGTTCCGGTCGTGCGCGGAGTTTATAAACCGGGCAGTGAGCAAATTGTCCGCATTGCCCTCGAAACGTCGGCGAAAGAGCTGCCCGCCGGAATGGGCACCGGCAGTGTCGTCCAGCCGGATGTCAGCGGCTTCGTGACCTGGAATGGCAAGCGCTACCGCGGCACCCTCGAGATCAGCCAGACCGACACCGGATATCTGGTGGTAAACAACCTGCCGATGGATTCGTATCTGCGCGGCGTGGTCCCCCTCGAGATCGGCAATCGCACCTCGGCAGAGATGGCGGCGGTGCAAGCGCAGGCCGTTGCCGCTCGCACTTATGCCTACAAGCATCTCAATTCCACGCGTGCATTCGACATGTACGCGACTGTGCAGGACCAGGTCTACGGCGGAGTAGATGCGGAGAAACCGCTGTCCGACAGCGCCATCGCGACGACCGCCAACATCATCGTGCTCTACAACGGACAGCCGATCACGACGCCGTACCATTCCACCTGCGGCGGATCGACGGCTGGTGTCTCAGAGGTGTGGTACGATCAGCCCGACGAGCCATATCTTCGGCCCGTGAGCGACAAGATTCCCGGGACCGATCACTACTACTGTGATCCGTCGCCGCGATTTGCGTGGACCCAGAGTTACGATGCCGCGGGGCTGCGCGCCGTACTCGAGAAGTACCTCGCCAGCTATACCAGTGCACCGAAAACCGGACTCGGAAGAATCACCGACATTCGAGAAGCCGGGCGGACACGGTCGGGCAGGCTCGCAGCCCTTGCCGTACAAACCGACGTGGGAACTTATACGCTCCGTGGCAACGACATTCGGTTCGTTTTGCGAGATCCGAAAGGCGCAATTCTCAACAGCACTCTCATCGGCGTAACAGAGGAGAAGAACGACGGCGGTGCAATCTCGAATCTGACGATCAATGGTCGCGGATACGGCCACGGCATCGGGATGTGCCAGTGGGGGGCTATCGGACGCGCGCGCGCGGGGCAGAATTTCCGTACGATACTAGAGACATACTATCCGGGAACCACGCTTGGCCGAATCGCCAGCTAGCACCAAGGAATCAAAACCGGTGCGAGACCTCCGGCTCGGCCTCGTCGGCGCCGGCGCGATCGCGCAGTTGGCGCACCTTCCCGTGCTGTCAAAAATCAAAGGGGCGCAGCTGGTCGCGCTCTGCGACAACGATGGGCCAAAGGCGAGCGCGATCGCCGAGCGCCTGAAGATCCCTGATGTATTCACCGACATCGAGGATCTGCTCGAGCTCGACGAAGTCGACGCCGTCGTAATCGCCACGCCCAACCATCTGCACGAGCCGCACGTTTTGCGGGCGCTCAAGTCGAAGGTCGATGTTCTCTGCGAGCGCCCGTTGTCGCTCACTTCGCGCGGTGTAGAGCGGATTCTCGCCGCGGCAAAACAGGCGGGGCGCAAAGTGGTGGTCGGCAACAATCACCGTTTTCGGAGCGATGTCCAGCAGCTTTACCGGTTTCTGCAGGGCGGGGAGCTGGGGCGACTGATCGGCGTACGCTCCGGACAATATCAATTTTCCAGCAGCCGCACCGGTTGGCGCTTCCGTCGCCCCGAGGCCGGCGGTGGCGCGTTCTTCGAGCACGGGTATCCGCTGGTCGATCTCGCGCTCTGGGTCGCTGACTTTCCCGAGCCCGTCCGGGTGTCGGCGCACATGGATCGCGCGCGCGGCGCGAGCACAGTCGAAGATTCCATGATCGTACACGTCGAATGTGCTGGGGGAATCAGCTTCAGCTTCGACGTATCGTGGTCGTACGTGGGCCAGGAAGAGCGCTGGTGGTTCGAGGTGCTCTCGGGGCGAGGCAGCGCTCGTCTCGCTCCACTGCGGGTGGTGAAGATGTTGAACGGGAAGCCGACCGATGTGTCGCCGAGCGGCGCCGCGGCGCGGGAGAGCGTCTTCCTGCAGTCCTACCGCGCCGAGCTGGCGCACTTCATCGCAGTTGTCAACGAAGCCATTCCGTACGAGCCGCCCGAGGATCAGCTCGCGGTGATCAAGCTGATGGAAGCGATCTACAAAGCTGCGGAAGAGGGCAAGGAAGTCCGCCTGTAGGCCGTGAGCCGGTAGACCGTCCACCACACTGCCAGGTTGATGGGCAGAGCCAGTCCGATGATCTCGCCGTTACGCTGATCGAAGACTGGCAAGCTCTGAAGAACGCATCCGAGGAGCGATAGCAGCGCGATGATTCCAGCGAGCTTACGCGCGCGGGTGACGCCGCGCAGTCCATAGATCGCCAGCGGAATCAGGACCACCAGCGCAATCGAGAGCGGATCGAAGTGAAGAAGGTTCTCGTTGTGCCCCATGAAGTAGTGTTTGGTAAACAGCCACGCGAAAACGAGAGCAAGTCCGCCCGCTCCCGCGATGAGACTCCACAGCGTGGCGAGCGCCGTTGCGCCGAACAGCGATCCGCGGTGGCCGCCCTCGGCGCTCCGCACCAAAATGACCAGCAGCGCGGCGTACAGAATCCCGACGGCTACGAACAGCGGCAGGTAATTCCACGGTGCCGACGGCTCGGGTGAACGCCCGGCCGTGAAAAGCGCTGTTTCCGAGCGCACGAGCGGAATCTGCGTGCCCGCGGTGTCGCTGATTTTTACGGACCGCAGGTCGTTGGCCATTCGCACGGGCAGAAACATCTCCTGCCACATCGAGAGTGGCTTGTCGGCGGGGTGGCCGAGTGCCAGGGTGACGCCCGTATACAGGGGCAAATCTCCCGACAGAAGTCGCTGGGTGTGCCAGCGGTATGTACCGGATGTCATTCGCGAAACGGTTGCGGTCTGCAGCTGGCCGCCGAGCGCGTGGTCGATGGCGTCGCGCACGCGAGTCGAGCAGTTGTCGCGATAGTAGTCGTAGCGGTAATACTTGTTTTCTGGAAGCGCGTTGTTGTTGACGAACCGCTGGAGCTCGAGTCGCTGGGCGGGAGTGAGATTCAGCTCCTGGGCGAGAATCGAGCGGTCGTTCTCTTTGTAGTACTGGACCATCGGCGCCAGCGGAATCGGCTCCAACCAATAGCGGGTGTCGCCGGTTACGAAGCGCCAGACAAAGTGGGGCTGATTGAAATCGAACATGCCCCAGTTGTAGGTGAGATTGGTTCCGCTAGCGGCGTCCTTGATCCAGATCGCGTTGTGACCAAAGCGCTCCCACACGACATCGCCCCAGCCGAAAGTGAGCAGGTAAACGGTGAGGTTCGAGCCCGGCTCAACGCCGGTTGTCTGTGGGGCTGGCGGCATCCCCGGCAGAGTTTGGGTCGGCGCGGTAGAAGAAGCCGCAGGAGTCGCGACTTGCGCGGTTACCGTGACAGGAGCCGAAAACGCGATCAGCGCTGCGGCAAGCGCGCGTGCATTCATCGATCAAAGATGCATCGGGCGAGCGCGCGATACGAGGCCAAAAAGAAAGAGGCCCGCGGGTTCGCGGGCCTCGATCCGACTGGTGAGCCGGTGTTAGTCAGCGGCTGGCCGCCACTTTCTCGTTCTCGCGCTCGCGCTGCGAAGTTGTAGTCGACTTCTGGCCGGAGCTGCGGTTCCCACTGTTGGTCTGGGTCGCGGAAAGATTTCCGCTACCGACCGACGCCTGGGACTTCTGCTGATTTCCCGCCGCGATCTGGATCTTCTTGGGCTGTGGGAGGGCTGCCTTTGGAATGTGGATCGCCAGAATCCCGTTCTCGAACTGCGCGTTGATCTGGTCTTCGTCGATGCCTTGCGGCAGCTGGAAGGTGCGCAGGAACGAACCGTAGCTCCGCTCGATCACGTGGTAGCGGTTCTCCTCGCCCTCCTTCTTCTCGCTCTTCTTCTCGCCGCGCACTGTGAGAATCCCATTCTCGGCGGTGATCTCTACGTCCTCTGGCTTGATTCCAGGCAGCTCGAGATCGAGGCTGATCTCGTTTTCGTTTTCCCTGACGTCGACAGCGGGGCTCCAGTTGGAGCCATCGCGGGTGAAGGTGTCATCGAACAGCCGGTCGATCTCGCGCCGGAGTCCGAAAATCGGGGAGCTCGTGGTCATTCTGTAGAGCATTTTCGTCTCCTGTTTTGGGTTTTGTACAAGTGGACGGCAGGCGTAGGCGGCAACCACCGTACCAAGTGCGGCTGGTCAGTTTGACAAAGTCGTTTGCCAATTTGAGCTCGGGTGTTTGTCAAACTTGCAGCGCGGCAGTCCGTTTTTCGGGCGGAGCCCATGCGTCAGCGGCTACCCCGTAACTTGTTTAAGCAGTCGGCTTTAGATAAATTGGTATGCTGTCCACGAAAACCGCGAGAAGACCATGAAACCAGATATCCACCCAGTATACGCCACGGCGACTGTTCGCTGCGCATGCGGGAACACATATCAGACCAGATCCACCCAGGCGGAGATTCACACCGACATCTGCGCCAGCTGCCACCCCTTCTTCACGGGCAAGCAGAAGCTCGTCGATACCGCGGGACGCGTTGAGCGCTTCCGTCAGAAGTACGGCAAGCAGGCCGCTGGCTCCAGCTCGGAAACCTGAGCCTCAGAGACCGGCTCAGGGACGCCATCGAGCGTGCCTCTGAGGTAGAGCGCGAGCTCTCCGATCCGAAAACCGTAAGGGACCAGCAGCGGATGGCTGCCCTGGGCCGCGAGCTCAGGCATCTCCAGCCCCTGGTCGAGATGGGCAACAAACTCGACAAAATCGAGCACGAGCTCGCGGAAACCCGCGAGCTCGTCGATTCTGCGGATCCGGAGATGGCCCAGGAGGCGAAAGCCGAAGCCCTTCGGCTGGAGACCGGCATCGAAGAGCTCCTCGAGCGTATCAAGCCGGCGCTGATCCCCCACGATCCACTCGACGACCGGCCAGCCATTGTCGAGATCAGGGGCGGAACCGGGGGCGACGAAGCCGCCATTTTTGCCGCCGACCTCCTCCGGATGTACACCCGCTTCGCCGAAGGACGCCGCTGGCGGATCGAGACCATCTCGCAATCGGACGGTACGCTCGGCGGGGTCAAAGAGGCGATATTCAAGGTGAAGGGCGAAGGCGCCTACGGTGCGATGCGCTGGGAATCTGGAGTGCACCGCGTCCAACGCGTTCCGATCACCGAGAATCAGGGTCGCATTCACACGTCAGCTGCTACAGTCGCCGTGCTGCCAGAAGCGGAGGAGATCGATCTCAAGATCGAAGACAAGGATTTGCGTATCGATGTCTTCCGCTCGTCGGGACCCGGTGGACAGAGCGTGAATACCACCGACTCCGCCGTTCGCATCACCCACATCCCGACCGGCATCGTCGTCAGCCAGCAGGATCAGAAGTCGCAGCTGCAGAACAAGCTCAAGGCAATGGAAGTGCTGCGCGCTCGACTGCTGGATGCCAGGATCGCCGAGCAGGAAGCGGCGCGGGCGCGGATGCGAAGAACCCAGGTCGGGACGGGCGATCGATCGGCGAAAATCCGCACCTACAACTATCCGCAGAACCGCGTCACCGACCACCGGATCAATCTCACCTTGCACGAGCTCACCAAAGTCCTCGATGGCGACATCGAGCCGTTCATCGAGGCGCTGAGAGTCGCCGACGTGGAGGAGAAGCTTGGCGAATAAAATCGCCGCGCCGTTCTTCGTGCCCTCGCTGCCGATCGGCACCATTGGCGATCTGCTGACCGGCTGCGCATCGATGCTGGAGTCGGAAGGCATCGACGACGCCCAGCGCGAAGCCCGCGAGATCATCGCAGCAGTACTTCGAGTA
>Ga0207707_10002172_pt1 | contig 17740 bp, 10 predicted proteins | sample KBSC83BmetaG_FD_184336 | JGI IMG/M metagenome (GOLD analysis project Ga0207707, IMG submission 184336) | Corn rhizosphere microbial communities from Kellogg Biological Station, Michigan, USA - KBS C8-3B metaG (SPAdes) (version 2) | ecosystem: Host-associated > Plants > Roots > Rhizosphere ...
CGTTGTGGCCGCCGCCGCGCACCGTCATCGGCAGGTGTTCGCGCGCGGCGAACTTGACTGCCGCGGCGATGTCCTCTGCGTCGATGCAGCGCGCGATGGCCAGCGGGCGTCGGTCGATCGCGCCGTTCCAGACGCGGCGGCGCGTTTCGTAGTCGGAGTCACCCGGCAGCAACAGGGTCCCGCGGAGCGTGGCGGCAAGGCGTTGCCACGAGAGTGTGCGCGTGTGGCTGGATCCGACAGACATGGCTGCGCTCCTTTCCACGGACAGGAGCGCGAAACGCGCCCCCCGCAAGTCGATGCGTGGCGCACTATACCCGCGCGGCCGGCCACAGTCGTGATGGGCAAATGGTGATTTCGTTAGGGACGCGGAAGGGGTCGTGGCTGCCGGATGCAACCCGCTAAGGTATGCGCCATGTTCGTCGACGTACCCAGCCGCCAACATGCGCACCCGCGCTGGGTGACCCCGACGCTGGTGGTCGCCTGCGTGGCCTGTTACCTGTGGTTGATGTTGTCAGCGGCGGCGACACGCAATGTATTGCTGGGCGACTGGGGCACGGTGCCGGGGCGCTTGTTCCAGCACGGCCAGATCCTGCACGCGCAGTTGTGGTTGCGTCCGTTCACGTCGCTGTTCATGCACGCCGACTGGGTGCATCTGCTGGGCAACATGCTGTTCCTGGTGATCTTCGGCTTGCCCGCGGAACGCGCGCTCGGTTCCCGACGGTTCCTGTTCCTGTTTTTGGTGGGCGGAGCGTTCGCCAACCTCGTCGGGGCGTGGACGCTGTCGGGTCAGTTGCGGCCGATCATCGGTTGCAGCGGCGCGGTGTCGGCGACGCTGGGTGCCTACCTCGCGTTGTTTCCACGCGCGCACCTCGGGTTGGTGCTGCCGTTGGGGTTGTACCTGCAGTTCATCCGCGTGCCGGCCGCACTGCTGATCGGCATGTGGGTGCTGCTGCAGTTGCTGTTCACCTGGGCGGGACCGGGCTTCGGAGCGGTGGTGTGGTGGGCGCACCTTGCCGGGTTCGGTTTCGGCATCCTGTTCGCGCTGGTTTCGCGCGGTGCGGTGGAACGTCGCCTCCGAAGGCAGAGTTATTGAATCAAGCCGCCACGCGCTGGCGATTCAGCGCGTCCTGCGCGAAGCGTTCCAGCAACATGCGCGCAGCTTCGGTCTCGCGAACATCAGCGGCCAACGCATCGGGGTCGAGTCCTTCATCGCGCAAGGCGTCGGCACGCACCTCGATGTACGCGCGCATGAAGTCGGGCGTGAACTCGGGGTGGAATTGCGAGGACAGCGCGTTCGGCGCGTAACGCAGCAACTGATGCGGATCGCGTTGCGAGCGCGCCAGCACTTCCGCGCCACGTGGCGGTACCAGCACCGATTGCCGATGCGTCGTCTGCGCGGGGAACGAGGCAGGCAACCCGCGAAAACCCGGCATTTCGCCTGATGCGAGACGCGTGATGGATTCGGTGCCGATCTCGCGTCCCGCGGGCAGCCAGCCAACCGCGCCGCCGAGCGCGTCCGCCATCAACTGGTGGCCGTAGCACACGCCGAACAACGGCGTCTCCGCGTCCAGGGCATCGCGAATCCATCCAGCCGTCTGCTCGCTCCATGCAGCGCGTTCGGTGACCATGGCCGCGGAGCCCGTGATCACGGCGCCCGCGATCTGCGCCGGTTCCGGCAAGGGTTCGCCCGTGTCCACGCGCACCACGCGCATCTGCGTGGCTTGCAGTCGCATCGCATTGCGGAACCAGTCCGCGAAGCCACCAAATCGTGAGCGAAGCGCATCCGGGGCTTCGCCGGTCTGGATCAGCAGCAAGGGGCGCATGGGCATTTCCGGCGGTCGCACTGTGTGCAGCATAACCGCAACCCGCGCGCGTGCGTCATTCGTTCGCCGGCAACACCGACAGCACTTCCTCGACGGTGGTGAGACCGCGCCGGACTTGCGTGGCCGCGGAAATCCGCAGCGGTTGCATGCCCTCTTCCAGTGCGAAGCCCGTGAAACCCGCAAGGTCAAGTTGTGGCGTGACCATGCCCCGCAAGCGCGGGCTGACCGTCATCATTTCGTATACCCCGGTGCGGCCGAGGTAGCCCGTCTTGCGGCATTCGAGGCAGCCGACCGGTTCGTACACTTCGGCGGGCGGCGGGATGACCCAGCCGCGTGTCAGCACCGACCAGGTTTGCGGGTCCTGTTTCGCCTTGACCTTGCAATGCGGGCACAGCGTCCGGACGAGACGCTGCGCGACCACGCCCGCCAGCGTGGACTGGATCAGGTAATGCGGCACGCCGAGGTCGAGCAGGCGCGTGATCGCGGATGGCGCATCGTTGGTGTGCAGCGTCGACAGGACGAGATGTCCCGTAAGTGACGCCTGCACCGCCATCTGCGCGGTTTCGAGATCGCGGATTTCCCCGACCATGATGATGTCGGGATCTTGTCGCAACAGCGTGCGCACGCCGGCCGCGAAATCGAACTCGATCGCGGGCTGCACCTGCGACTGGTTGAACTCGGGCGACACCATCTCGATCGGGTCTTCGACCGTGCACACGTTGAGTTCCGGCCGCGCCAGGTGCTTCAGCGTGGAATACAACGTCGTCGTCTTGCCGGAACCGGTCGGGCCGGTCACCAGCACGATGCCGTGCGGACGTTCCACCATTTTCCGCCAGGTTTTTTCTTCTTCGTCGGAGAATCCCAGCTGCGCGAACTGCTTGACCACGATGTCGGGGTCGAAGATGCGCATCACGATCTTCTCGCCGAACGCGGTCGGCATCGAGGAAATGCGCAATTCCACCTCGCGCCCGCCCGCCGAACGGGTCTTGATGCGGCCGTCCTGCGGACGGCGTTTCTCGGCGACATCGAGACGCGCAAGGATCTTGATGCGCGCCGTCACCGCGGTCATGACCGCCGGCGGCAGCTCGAACACCTTGTGCATCAGGCCGTCGATGCGGAAACGGATGTGCCCGGTTTCGCGACGCGGTTCCAAGTGGATGTCCGACGCGCGTTGCTCGAACGCGTATTGCAGCAGCCAGTCGACGATGTGGACGACGTGGCGGTCGTCCGCGCCGATCTCGCCGGACTTGCCGAGTTCCAGCAACTGCTCGAAATTCAGGATCGCCGAACCGTCCGCGGAATCCTGTCCGGCCTCGCGCGCCTTCGCAATGGAGCGCTGCACGCCGTAGAACTCCATCAGATAACGATGGACGTCCAGGGGATTGGCGACTACGCGTTTCACTTCGCGGCGCAGCATCTGTGAAAGATCGGCGGCCCAGCGATTGTCGAACGGTTCGGCGCTGGCGAAGATCACCGCGCCGCGTTCGACCGCCACCGGCAGGATCCGGTGGCGCTGCGCGTAGGCCTGGCTCACGGCCTGCGTCACCGCGGCCACGTCGATCTTCATCGGATCGATCTTGAGATAGGGGAGGTCCGCCTTGTCTGCCAGCCACACGGTCAGCGACTCAACCGTCAGCGGCTTGCCGGGATCGGTGCGGTTCTCGGGCTTCGCGCTCGCGATCACCACCAGTGGGTGCAGCTCGACCGCGCCGCGACCCGTGCGGCTGGTAGCGCGAATGCGCTTGGCGTCTTCGGCGGCCAGCAGTCCATCCGCGATCAGCGCGGCCAGCACTTCGCCCAGTTCCAGACGACCGCCGCGGCCGATCAGCATGGTCGAATTCGGGTTTGCCGCCATCGCCTGTCCCGTTGCCGAAAAACGAAGCCCGATCCTTGTCGAACGCTTGGGATTTGGGCCTCGCAGCTATACTAGCGCGCTTTGTTTGCTACGCCGTGGACGCAGTTGACAGCACCGACTTTCCAGGACGTGATCCAGACCCTGAACCGCTATTGGGCGGAGCAGGGTTGCGTGCTGCTGCAGCCACTGGACCTGGAAGTCGGCGCGGGCACGTTTCACCCCGCAACTTTCCTGCGCGCGCTCGGCCCCGATCCGTGGGCCGCGGCGTACGTGCAGCCGTGCCGGCGCCCGACCGATGGCCGTTACGGCAAAAATCCCAACCGCCTGCAGCAGTACTACCAATACCAGGTCGTCCTGAAACCGAATCCCGACGACGTGCTGGAACGCTATTTCGGTTCGCTGCGCGCGCTCGGCATCGACCCGCTGGTGCACGACCTGCGGCTGGTCGAAGACAACTGGGAATCGCCGACACTCGGTGCGTGGGGTCTCGGCTGGGAAGTGTGGTTGAACGGGATGGAAGTTACCCAGTTCACCTATTTCCAGCAGGCCGGCGGCCTGGAATGCAAGCCCGTCACCGCCGAGATCACCTACGGTCTCGAGCGCCTCGCGATGTATTTGCAGAACGTCGACAGCGTGTTCAATCTCGTGTGGACCACCGCGCCGCACGGCGTTGTCACCTACGGCGACGTGTTCCACCGCAACGAGGTGGAACAGAGCGCCTACAACTTCGAACACGCCGATACGAAAGAACTGTTCCATCGCTTCGACGCGTGCGAAGCCGAAGCCAACAAGCTGGTCGCGTTGAATTTGCCGCTGCCAGCTTATGAGCAGGTGATGAAGGCCAGCCACGCGTTCAACTTGCTGGATGCACGCCGCGCGATTTCGGTCACCGAACGCCAGCGCTACATCCTCCGGGTGCGCGCACTCGCACACGCTGTCGCGAAAGCGTGGACCGCGCCGCGCGAAGCGCAAGCGGAGGCCGCGCATGGCTGAGCGCTCGCTGCTGATCGAAATTGGTTGCGAAGATCGAAGCGGCCGCGCTTGCGCGATGCCGGGGGCATCGCGCGCAGCCGGTGAGGGTGAGGCAGGATGCCGAACAGAGGGCGGCTCCAGGGAGGGATCGAAGTGACCAACACCAAGTCCCTTCTGATCGAAATTGGCTGTGAAGAACTTCCGATCCACGCCGTGGATGATCTTGCCCACGCCTTCGCGCACGGCGCGTGCGATGGTTTGTCCAAACGCGGCATCGCGGCCGATGTCGAACACGCGCAGACCTTCGCGACACCGCGGCGGCTGGCTGTGCTGGTACCGGGTGTGGCTTTCACGCAGCCCGAGCAGCGCAGCGAAAGTTTCGGTCCGTACATCAACATCGCACTGGATGAGCACGGCCAACCGACGAAGGCGTTGCTGGGTTTCGCCAGCAAGGCCGGCATCGACTGGACGCGACTCGGCCGGACGGAGGATGCGAAGGGTGAGCGCTTCGTGCATCGCAATGTTGCGCCGGGCCGTACCACGGCGGAACTGGCTCCGGAAATCGTCCGCGAAGCCGCGGCCGCGTTGCCGATCCCGAAACCCATGCGCTGGGGCGATCACGACTTCGCGTTCGTGCGGCCGGTGCACTGGCTGGTGATGCTGCACGGCGACCAGGTGATCGATGGCGAGTTGTTCGGTTTGAAGAGTGGCCGTCAGTCGCGCGGGCATCGCTTCATGCACCCGACGCCGGTGCATCTGGTGGACGCCGACGGTTACGCCGAATCGCTGCGCACGGCGAAGGTGTTGGCCGATCCAGTCGAGCGTCGCCAGCGCATCCGCGATGAAGTCGCGCGCGTCGCGCCCGCGGGTTGCACGCCGCAGCTCGATGATGCGTTGCTGGACGAGCTGGCCAACCTCAACGAATGGCCGATTGCGATCGCCTGCTCGTTCGAGCGCGAATTCCTGGCGGTGCCGCACGAGGCGCTGGTCACCACCATGCGCGCCAACCAGAAGTTCGTGCCGGTATTCGATGCAGACGGCAAGCTAATCGAGCATTTCATCGGCATTGCGAACATCGAATCGAAGGATCCCGCGCAGATCCGCCACGGCTACGAGCGCGTGATCCGTCCACGTTTCGCCGATGCGAAATATTTCTTCGACGAGGACATGAAAACGCCGCTGGCGTCGTATCAGCAAGGGCTGCGCGACGTCACCTACCAGAAGGCACTGGGCAGCTTGTGGGACAAGACCGAGCGCGTGGCGGAATTGGCCAGCGTGATCGCCGAGCGCCTGTTCGCGCAGGACATCGATGTGGACGCGGCGCAGGTTGCCCATGCCGCGGGGTTGTCGCGCTGCGACCTGCTGACCCGCATGGTCGGCGAGTTCCCCGAATTGCAGGGCGTGATGGGCCGCCATTACGCAGCGGCGCAAGGCGAACCCGCCGTGGTCGCGGACGCGCTGGATGAGTTCTACCGCCCGCGCAACGCGGGCGATGGCATCGCGGACGGTGTATTGGCGCAGTGCGTTTCACTCGCGGACAAGCTGGACACGCTGGCGGGAATCTTCGCGGTGGGCATGAAGCCCACCGGCAACAAGGATCCGTTCGCGCTGCGGCGTGCGGCACTGGGCCTCGCACGCACGTTGGTCGAAGGTGGGCTGGATCTGGAACTCGGCGTGTTGCTGAAAGAAGCCGTGGCGCAGATTCCCGATGTGACGTTCGCAGCCAAGCCGAAGTCGGACGAATCATCTTCGAGCGGAAGAACGGCATCGCATGCACGCCGTGCAGAAGTCGTGGCCGAACTGCGCGAATTCATCCTCGACCGCCTGCGTGGCTATTACACGGAGCAGGGTTTCACGTCACAGCAATTCGAAGCGGTGGCGGCGGTGCAACCGGCGAGCCTGGTCGATTTCGATCGCCGCCTGCGCGCCGTCGCCGCTTTCGCCAAACAACCCGAAGCCGAGAAGCTCGCCGCCGCCAACAAGCGGGTCGCCAACATCCTGCGCAAGGAAGGCATCGATGCCGGCGCCGCCGCGCAGCGCGAATTGAACGCCGAGTTGCTGCGCGAACCGGCCGAACAAGCCTTGGCGCAGGCGCTGGACGCCGCGCGCAGCGACAATGCCGCGCGCCTTGGTCCGGCCGCTGCGGAGCGCGATTACGCCGGCGCCCTGACGCGCCTCGCGCAATTGCAGGCGCCCATCGACGCCTTCTTCGATGCCGTGATGGTGATGGCCGATGATCCGGCCTTGCGTGCCAACCGCGTCGCGCTGCTGGCGCGCATCAAGGCGCGCTTCGACGCGATTGCCGAGATCGCATTGTTGTAATGGCGATGCAAGCCGCTAGCCAGTGCTTCCGACCCCTTGGCAGCAAGCGCAGGCTTGCCTGGTGCGAGGGCACATCGATGCTGCGCGGGCGGCGCTATGCGGAGAGCTGCATGCACTTCAGCATGTGTTGAGCCAAGAGAGGGCCTGAAGGAGGTTGGGGCGCATTTGCGCCGCATACCCGGGCGGTGCCGTCGGACCCGATCACCCGCGGAAGCAATACAGCCGGTCGAACCACCGGTGGCTGTACAGTACTGCTTCCGCGGGCCGACGCGGATCGTCTGAAGGAACCGGCGTCTCTTACTGACGCGTGAAACAATCGTTCTGAAGATAGTCCACGACCAGATTGTCGACCTCGCGTGCCTGGCTTGGATACCACGGCATGCTGTGTGGCATGTCGGGGATCACGACGTACTTGGCCTTGACCTTGTTTTCGACCGCCTTGTAGAAATCGCGTAGGTGATAGCTCGGAACGCGCACATCACGGTCACCCCCGAACAGCAGGATGGGCAGGTGGGCCTTGTCTGTATTCTTCATGGGGTCCATGCCTTTCACCGTCTTGCCCTGCAGGATGCGCTGCAGGCGGTTGTCACTCCACGATGTGCCCAGACGCCCGAGATTCGCTACCGGCGCGCCGGCGATGGCGCACTGGAACGGCGAAGGACTGCGTACATCAGCGGCCACTGCGGCGAAGCCGCCGTAGGAGTACCCGTAGATGGCGATGCGATCTTTCTGCGCGATGCCCTGCGCGACCAGCCAGGCGGCGCCGTCGTCGACATCGTCGGACATCTTGAGCCCCCATTGCTCGTCGCCGGCCAGCCACAGGGCGCGCCCCAAGCCCTCGGAACCGCGGTATTGCGGGCGCAGCACCGCGTAACCGCGGGACGTGAGCATGGGCACCCATCCCGAGATGTCCCAACCCATGTAGTCGCGCGCCCAAGGACCGCCGTGCGGCATCACCACGGCGGGTATCGGAGCGTCGCCTTTTTTCCAGCCGGCCGGCAGGTCGAGGATCGCGGGAATCACCATTCCATCGCGCGCCTTGTAGGTGACCCAGCTTTCCGTCCCGATCATGTCCGGCTTGATCCAGGGCCGCATGCTGCCGAGGTTCGCGACCTTCTGCTTGTCCAGCAACAGGTGATAGGCGGTCGGGACGCTGGCGCCATCGGTCGTGAACAGCACCCTGGAAAGGTCGTTGGTGTAGCCGTCGATCGTGACCTGCTGTCCGGGAAACGCTTTCTCGACGCCGGCCTGGACGGCCTTGAGCGCCGGATCGACGTAGACCTGCTGGCGATGCGGGCCATTCACCACGAAGCCCACGACTTGGTTGAAATCACTGCGGCGCGTGCTGAACAACAGGTCCGCAATGGAATAGTCCTTGTCGGTGACGACGGGTTCCTGATCGTACTTCCGGGTGGCAGGGTCGTACATCAGCGCCTGGACCTTGTCGGAAAACTGATCGGTCAGCACGTAATACTTGCCGGTGGCGTCGTCCCGTCCGACTACGTTCACCTCATGCCGGTTGGAAAGCTTGCTCGTCAGGGGTGTCTGCAGGTCGAACTGCCCGGTTTGGGGGTTCAGGATGTAAATCTTCTGCTCGTAATCGTCGCCGGTCGGTTCGATCTCCGTCTTGGCGAGCACCTCGCCGGTGCGCGGGTCGAACAGGGACGGTGTCTTCTGGCCACCGCCGGTGAACAACAGCTTGGCGTCGCCGGTCTTGAGGTTGTAGAGGTAATACGTCGAAACCAGGCTTGCCCCGCTGGCGCGCTCGATCACCACGTTGTCCGGATCCAGCGGCAGCATGTTGACCAGTCGCGCGGTGCCGCTGATCTCGAGGCACCGACGAGTGTCCTCGCTCACGCCAACATTGCGTGCCTTGTCGCTCGCGAAAGCCTCTTCAAACTGTTTCTGGTCGTCGCCGGTCAGATAGGCCTTGGTTACGAAGGTCCGGGTCGCGCCGACGGCCTTGCCTTCGCCGCACCCGCCGAGATTACCTGTCCATTCCTGCCGCGCGACGGCCAGGATTTTGTCGGCCTTCAATGCGAAAGCCGCGATGAATTTCATGTGGTCGCCGGAGGGCGTGACAACCTTGGGTCCGGACGAAAGCGCGTCCGTGTCCCATGCCGCCAAAGCGGTGTTGTCCGGATTCTTGGGTGCGGGAATCAGGCCCACGAGATGCTTGCCGTCCGGGCTCATCGTCACGGATTGCAGCGCCGGCAGACGCGCAAGGTTCTCGATGGAAATGGGTTGCGAAGCTTGTGCGAGTGTCGGAATCAAAATCGCGGAGAAAATGCCCGCGAACAACGCCTTGCAGAATGCGTTCTGCATCTCCCTACTCCTGTCAACAAAATGGGCCGTGTCGTCGCTCATACGACAACAGATAATGGCAAAGATACCAGAATTGCAGATGGGCTGAAGGTGTTGCGTGGCTCTTTACATTATCCAACGAATGACGCACAAAAAAGGAGGCGACAAATGTCGCCTCCTTGAAGTGAAACCAGCTGCTTCGATCAAAGCTTGATATTCAGGCGCGCGAAGTACGTGCGGCCAAACCAGTCGTACTGGGTGGCGGCAAGCGGCGTATTGCCGGCCAGGTTTTCCGTGCCGATGGTGCCGGAAACCTGTGGCGGCGTTCGGTCGGTCAGGTTGCGCACGCCGAAGGTGACGTTGATCTTGTCGGCGTAGTTGTAGCTCGCAGACACGCTGTGCCGCACCTGCCCGCCCATCCTGATGTTCTCGGTGACGTCAGGCATGCCAAGGTAGGTGAAGGTCGGATCCTCGAACCGCCAATCGGAGGAGGGACTGGTGTAGAAGCCCTGCCAATTGAACGTCCAGTCGCCGCGTTTCAGGGCCGCGTTCACGATGCCGACCCAGTGGGGATTGCCGATCGAGCCCGTGAAGTTGTTGATGCCGAATCCGCTCGCCTCGGAGGAACTGAACACCTGCTGGATATGCTCCATGGTGTAGGTGAACTCTCCGTCCAGCGAAAACCGGCCGAATGAGAGGTCCTTGGCGTAGTTGAACTGCAGGTCGTAACCGCGATCACGCTCCTGGTTGACGTTGACGTAGGTGGCATGGACCTCGGTGATGTTGTACGGGTTGGTGCCCGTCCCAGGGTTCCTGGAGAACATGTTGCAGAAATCGTTCGGGAACACCGGCTTGTTGTAGCAGGAGGTGACGATGGAGCCGCCGGAGAGCGATTGAATCTCGCCGCGAATGTGGTAGTCGAAGTAATCGAGCGCCACCTGCAGGTTGGCAAAGGTGGGTGACCATACGAAGCCAAGCGATTTGGCACGCGAGGTTTCGGGATTGAGGAAGCCCTTGCCGCCACCTTGGGAAATCTCTGCAGTCGGACCACCACCACCGTAGTTGCCAGGAATGCCCGCCGCCGCGCAGTTCTTCTGGATGAACTGGTTGGAGCTTTCCGCCCAGTCGACGCAGGGATCGATCGACAATTGCGAGACGAACCCGGTCTGGTTGGCCAGGTACAGCTCGTAAAGCGCGGGTGCGCGGTATGACGTACCAATGGTGCCGCGCACGCGGAAGGTCGAGAAAGGCTGCCAGTTGAGACCGTATTTCCACACGTGGGCGGAGCTGCCTACCGAACCGTATTTGAATTCGCGCGCCGACAAGTCGACGTTCAGGGATTCCACTCCCGGCAGACCCTTGACGATCGGCACGCCCACCTCGCCGAATACTTCCGTGACGTGGTCGGTGCCCTTGGTCTCACCTGCACCGGTGAGCCCCCACGATGCCGGCGGCGGCTTGTCGTCGATGGACATGTGCCGGTAGTCGGCGCCGAACGCGGCGCTGACGGGGCCCGCGGGCAGTTCGAACAGATTACCGTTGACGACCGCGTTGAGGTCTTGCTGCTTGTAGAGGGTATTGCCCGTCAGATACTCACCAACCGCGTTGTACAACTCGCCGACTTTCGAGCCGTCGAGGTAGCCCGGATCAAAATAGTTGACCAACGACCTGCCGGGAATTTCGTTGAGCGGGTTGTTCCAGTCCCCGCTCTTCTGGGCATTGATTGCCTGCCAGCTGTAATCACCATCGGAGCGGGTATAGCTGCCATTGACCGCCCACGACCAACTGCTGTTTCCAAACGCACCCGACAGGGCGGTGCGCAGGTATTGATAGTTGACGGTGACCTTCTGGTTGAACGGGAACAGCATCACCGGCTCAAACCCACTTTGGCCTGTCCCGGCGCCGCCGTAAAAACTCGAATCAGCAGTCGACCAGCCGTTATCGTTGAAAACCACGGGGAAGAACTGTCGCCAATCGTTGTGATTGGTGGTGCGGCGGTTCAGGATCAGCTGGGTGTCCCAGTCCACGCTGCCGAAGTTGAAGCTGCTGGCAAGATACGCCGTGCCAGTCTGGTTTCGATCGATCGCAAAAGCATCGCCGTATTTTGCGAAGTTGGTGACCTGGTCGTTGAACGGCGTGGGGCTCTGTGCGTAAGTGGTTCGCTGCGACCGGTGGTAGCCCGGAACCGGGCTGTTCGGACCGGTGCTGCCGTCCTTGGTGGGCACGTAACGGACACCGCTGAAGGGATCGATGACGGTCTGGATCAGCAAATTGTTGCAGCCCGCCAGATTGGTCCCTTCGAGGATGGAATGGTCGGGGCGATCGACGCGCTGACCATCCGGCCCATAGACCATGTCGCGGGGGCAGTCGAGAAAGTCGCGCTGGCCGATTTTGAGCTCTTCCTGCCGGTCCATCTCGGCTGCGAATGTGATGTTGCCCTTGTTGAAATTCCAGCCCGTACCGATTGATGCGGAATACTGTTCGCCGCCGCCGTGTTCCGGCGCGGAGACGAAGAAATCCATTTCGGTATGATCCATCCGTTTCTTGGTGATCAGGTTGACCACACCGGCAATGGCGTCGGAACCGTAGATGGAGGATGAACCATCCTTGACGATTTCGATGCGCTGGATGATGGCTCGCGGAATGACGTTGAGGTCGAAATTGTTGACCTGACCGCGGGTTCCCGCCGGTCCGGGCCTTTGGCCGTCGAGCAACACGAGGGTGCGCTGGGCGCCCAGGCCGCGAAGGTCGATCGGCTGGATGCCGGTGCCACCCTCGATCACGAAGCCGCCGAACTGGCCATTGATCTGCGTGGACCCGGCAGCAGCTGCCGTTGTCTGCACGAAACTGGTCACATTGAAGAGACCGGCCGCCTCGTCTGCCTTGATCGGGACGACCTGCACGGGCGACGTGGTCTCGTACTCAGGGCGCTTGAGAAGAGAGCCCGAAACCGTGACGGTTTCCAGCGTCTTGGTCTTTTGGTTCTCTTGCTGCTGAGTCGTGTTCGATTGCGCGGCAGTCGATTGATCCTGTGCCTGCGGAGCAGGCGCGGGATTGTCTTGCGCGTACGCCGTGGCGGCGACGAAGAGGCTGGCGCAGATGGCCGAGGCCAAGAGCTTGCGATTCATCAGGAGTACTCCCCGGTAAGCGAAAACTGGTTCAGTGGTTGTGGACCGGCGCGCGTCTACGCGTCGACGGAACGCCGGTTTCGATTCATGCCTTGAAATCCCTCGATTTCGAAGCAGGGCGGAGGATCGGGGCGCGTTAACGCCACATTCACATTAGCAACAAATTAACAACGGTGCAATCTCTTTGAAAGATCCATGAAAGGCATATCTCCCTCGCGCTTCCGGCAGTCCCGGTTCGCGCGGAGAAGCCCTCCGATAACCCATCAATGATGAACGCCTCGACGCACGACAGCTTTCGTCGTGCCCCGGCTCGCGGTAACATGAAAGTTCTGGCCCGTGAACGCCAAGGATCGTGGAGTCACCGTCCGGTGCGGGCCGGCCCCATTTCGAGGAACCCTCATGCAAAAGCTTGCAGTTGCGCCGCTGTTTCTTGCCACGTTGGTCCTTGCCGGTTGCGGCGCATCCAATTCTTCTGGCAGCAATTCATCCGCCAGTGCGGCGGCATCGGCATCCGGTGCGGGCACGCCGGCGCCCGCAGCCACTGCGGTGACCGGTACGGTGAAGTTGCAGGACGCCACGGTCCAGGTGACGCCGCAGGCGACACTCGAGTTGTCGTTGGTGGATGTCACCCAGCAGCCCGGGGCGACGGTGAACAAGCAGGATTTCAATCCGCCCAAGTTCCCGCAGGCGTTCCACATTCCCTTCTCGGCGTCGGCCATCAACGCCAACGATCTTTACGTGCTGCAGGCGACCATGCAGGACAACGGCCGCACCTATACGACCAAGTTGCAGCAACCGGTGCTGACCCGCGGGCAGCCGGCCAACGTCGATCTGACATTGGTGGCGGAACCGACCGCCGCCGAGAAAATGCTGGACGATTTCAACAATGCCAAACGCCAGACCGGCGGCATGACGGTCAAGAGTGGCACCTCCAGCAAGATCGGCGAATCGCACAGCTGGCAGGTGTTCAGTGACCTGCACGGCGTCGAGTTCATCATCGAGCAGGTCAACCAGGCCGACAAGGGCTTCACCAAGACCGAATACGCTTATCGCGATTCGCTGCCGTGGGTCGTCGTGCAGGAGCAGATGCCGAAGGCTGGCGCGCCCGCAAGCTCGACGGTGCAGGCGGGCTGGGGCAACAACGGCGTGCTGGTTTTGAAGCAGAAGATCAGTGCCGGCAAGACCTCGACGCTATCCGATGCGGACGCCAAGGCCCTGCACGATCAGGCCGAGGCGGAGTTCAAGCGTTTCAGCGGCAAGAAGCACTGACTTCTGCTTTCCGGAAAACAAAACCCGCGCGTCTCGCGGCGCGCGGTTTTTGTTGCGTCGAACAAGCTCAGAAACGGAACCTGGCGCCAAGGTTGAGGCTGTTGACACGCTGGCTGGAATCCGAGAAGCGCCCGTCGTAACCGATCCAGCCGGAAAAACTTGGCGTGAAGTCGGCTGCCAACCCGACGCCCACGCTGCCCCAGTTCTTGTCGGGCGCGAACCCGGGCAGTGCAAAGGTGCCCGGCATGCTGACCAAGCCTGCGGTGACATCGCGCGGGTCGGCGTCGTTGTCGTGGTTCCATGCAACCCGCGCGAACGGATGCAAGAGGGTGCCGCCGGTTTGCAGGTTGCCGGTCAGTTGCCAGCCCAGCGTACCGATCAGGGCGTGGCGATCCTGGTTCCCGAAGGTCATCGCGGCGGCATCGCCACCGTTCTCGCTGTAACCATCGACGTGCGCGTGTTGCCAGGACAGGTCCGCGTACGGGCCGGTGCGCCAGTTGCCGAAGTTGATCCACCAGCCACCCGTCAGCGCCAGCGCGGTGTGGTAGCCCGAAGTCGAGCCGGATTCATAGCGCACGGTCGGCCCGATCGGAATGTTGCGATGGAGGTCGCTGTATCCCAAGTGGCCGAAGCTGCCGATCGCACCGAAGTAGGCCTGGTCCCAGCCCCACATCACGTAGCCGCTGGCCAGCAGATCCTGCAGCTTGAAGCCACCCGCGTTGCCGGCGAAGTTGTCCTTCTGTTGGCCCGCGGTGAACGCAAGGCCCGCCGTCAGTGCGTCGGACGGGTGGATGTCGGCGCCGACGCTCAAGGTATTGGCGTCGTTGCTGCTCTTGGGCGAATTGACCTGCGCATCCAGACGCTGGCGCGCGTAGTCGTAGCTGGCCCACACGCGCAGCCCATTGCCGGGTGCGTTGGCGAGACTGCTGGTGGCCTGATTGGTGATCGAACGGTTGAGGCTCTCGTTGATCTGCAACGGGGCTTCGCCGAGCAGCGACATTTCGCCCGGCGCTGTGATGATCGATTCCGCGTACTGCGCCAGCATCGCGTGCGTGGCGGTGGTCGGGTGCACGCCATCGGCGAAGAGGTACGTGTTCTCGGTACCCGGCTGGTACGTGCTGGTGGCGCCGGGCGTGCCGGCCGGCAGGCATCCGAACGAACTGCCGGTGCAAGCCGGCTGGGTCACGTTCGTGAAGCCATAGCGGCTCGGGTCGGCAATGAGCTCGCTGAGCAGCGCGAAGGTATTCACCGGAATGATGTTGACGCCCGCCTTGGCCAAGCCCGTATTGAGCGTGTTGTTGAAGGTCAGCGTCAGGCCGGTCAATTGTGCGGAGGCCGTGGCGCCCTGCGCCATCGCCTCCGGCGTTGCGCCGATGTTGGGCAGATTGAACACCATCACGTAGCGCGCGCCCGCCTTGCCCAACTGGTCGATCATGCCGAGTTCGGTCGCCGCCGCCTGCTGGATGCCGGCCTGCACCTGGTCCGGTGTCATCAGCGAAGTTACGCCTGCGGCGGCTTCGACCTGCGCCGTCACTTGCTGGGTCACGACCGGGGTGATCTGCGCCGTGTAGGCGGCGATGGCAGTCGGATCGTTCGGGATCACGCTGCCCGCGATCGCTTGTTGCACCAACTGCTGGATAGTCTGCTGGATCAGTTGTTGCGCGGTCGCGCCCGCGGCGGCCGAAGTCGCCCCGTAAAAGATATCGTTGGCGCCGCCCCACACCGCATATAGCGCGTTGGGATCGGCCTGGCCACCGGTGGCCTGCAGATACATGCCGAGCTGGGCCGGCAGGACCGGCACGCTCGACGGCGTGCCGGGCGAGTTGTTCACCAAGCCCGCGCCGCCGAACGCGAAGTCGGTGCCTCCTGCAAGCGCAGGCGTCATCGGCATCTCGAAGTAATCGGCGACATTCTCGATGCCGGTCTGGCCCGGGTTGGTGGTGAAGCGCACGATTTGCGGCAACTGCAACGCCAGCGAAAGATTGCCGTCGTCACTCAAGCTGTCCCCGAAAACGACCATGTTGTCGAACAAGCCCGCGTGGGATGATGCCTGTACCGGCGGAGCCGACTGCGCGAAGGCGGCGGAACTTGCGAGCGCCAGCGCCACGGCGCAGGCCAGATGACGGGGACGAAGCATGCCGGGAATCTCCAGGTGCCAGATGGCGGACGCGCCAAGCCTAATACAAGCGTTTGAATTCTTCCATCCGTCGGCGTATGGGGAGCGGAGCGCGCCGCGCCAAACCGCGCGCCCAGGTGAAGGGCCCAGTCAGAGGTGCGGCCAATGAATCCGCAAGCCGCGTAGACAGCACCCCGGCAATCAGCGCGCCCGCCACGAGGCATACCAGCAGTTCGGCCGGTTCCGGCAAGGTTTGCGCCAGCCATGCGAATACGCCGGCGGCGACCATGGCCCGCACCAGGAAGCCGTGCATCAGGTAGGCGGTCATGCTGTGGCGGCCGAGCCCCGGTTGCATCGCGCGTCGCGGCGCCAGCGCAAGCACCGCCAGGGCGCACGACGCGGACGCCGTCAGAAGCGCCAGCCTGATTCCACTGCCCGGCCACGCGGCGACCTGCAAATCCGCGTAACCGATCGATGCATACAACCACTCCGGATCTGCGTCGCGCAGCAGCCATGCACCGATGGCCGCGGTGATCAGGACGCCCAGTGCAATGCATTTCCGGTTGCGTGAGACGCCAAGTTGCTGCAGCCGCTGCCCGCCGAGGCGATAGCCGAGCAGGAACAGCGGAAAAAACACCAGCGTGCGCGAGAGCGACAACGGATAACCGATCCACGGCGCCACGCCTGCAGCCAACGCGATCGCCACGGCCAGCGGCAACGCAAACTTCAGGCGCGCGAACAGTGGCAACAGCAGGCGCCAGCACGCGAGGCTAGGCAGATACCACAACAGCCAGTACGGCGTCAGGTAGCCCTGAAACCCCTCGCCGGTATGGAACAGCCACGCGTCCCACGCCGGATACAGCGTCTGAAAAATGACATAGGGAAGCAGCAAGCCCGTCACCAGCGCAAGAGCACGGCGACGCGTCAGGGTCGATTTCGAAACCGCGCCGGAAATCAGCACGAACGCCGGCATGTGGAAGAGATAAATCCAGCGATACAGTGCCGCCGCCATGGGTCCTTGGTCAGCCAGTTGTTCCAGCAGGTGCCCGACGACCACCAGGGAGATCAGCACGAAACGAGCGTTGTCGAGAACCGGATAGTGCACCGGCTGACGCGCCAGCCGTCTCGGGTTCCCGGCAGGCTTGCGCACCCTGCGCTGCCCGGCCCGATCCAATGGGCGGTAAAGCTTGCGGGTCAGGTTGACGGTGGCTTCGCGGATCATCCGCGGTGCATTTCCTCCGATGCCATGGCGCGCCGGCGCGTGCCCGCATGCGTGTTATCCCTGCTCGGCGTGTGAACCCCGTGCGGCGTTGCAGCCGGCTTCGCGCGGGCGCGCAGGGGGTTGATGATCGCCCCTCGCGGGTTAACCTGATCCAAACACGGCCAGCTTGGCATCGCTACCGCAGCGCCGGTAGTGCCGGATGTGTCAACGGGTCAGGGAAGCCGGGCCACCAATCCTTTCTTGTCGGGACGGGAGGAGTCGACATCCGCGGTTCGGCATCCCGCCAATTTGTCAAAGTGGCGGCATTGCCCGGGCTGTCGCGCTGATCGTGTCGAGGATCTTCAATCCGCCTGGACGCCGCGTTCCCGCAAGCGTCGGCGCAGACCGTCAAGCCTGTCCCCGTAGAGTGCGCTGCGCGCGGTATCGCGGCGCAATGGCTGCCGCACCTGCGCGGCACTGGGCGCGCTCAGCACGGCGCGTGGTGTTTCGTGGAATGCGAGACATGCGGGATCGAATGACAGGCCGCAGAAGCTGAGCAATCGAGGGATCACGGCTTGCGGTTCGGCCACCAACGTCTCGTATTGGAGGTCAAACACGCGTGCCGGAAATTTCTCTCGCCAAAAACGCGTGAGGCCCAGGAAGTTGGCGCAGTAATCAGCCATGTCACCGAGATCGCAAGCGAAGCCCGCGATGCCCGTGAAGTACTGGCGATAGCATGCGAGGCATGTC
>Ga0207707_10002173_pt1 | contig 17739 bp, 16 predicted proteins | sample KBSC83BmetaG_FD_184336 | JGI IMG/M metagenome (GOLD analysis project Ga0207707, IMG submission 184336) | Corn rhizosphere microbial communities from Kellogg Biological Station, Michigan, USA - KBS C8-3B metaG (SPAdes) (version 2) | ecosystem: Host-associated > Plants > Roots > Rhizosphere ...
AATCCTTGACAGTCGAATTTTCATTCAAATCCACTTTTTCAATTCCTAACATTGCTTGATTATATGTACCACCTACAACGTATAGGATTGCTCTTATTGTCATAAATATAACAACAGGTACTGCTGTCTCATAGATTGGTTTGAGTGCAAATAATGCAGGTTTTGCAAATACTATGGATAATGCTGCTAGGGGAAATGCAAAATAGAAAAATTGGATCAAATTTTCTTGAAGATGTTGTTTATCTCCACCCTCAAGTAGTTTGGGATATACAGCTTGTGAAATTAATGAAGAATTGCCAACTAAATTTGATATTGTCTGTGCCGCAGAATAGAATGCTAGACCTATCACTGATCCTGAAATTACTGAAAATATTATTACATCTAAATGGTATACCACATTGGAGATTCCTGGGTAAACTGAAAGCCATGAAAGTTTTACCCATTTTTTTAGAAACGATAGACTGAACTGTCCCTTCAATCTTTCTCTAGCGAAATATATTAGAATTATGATGCTTGCAATGTATGCAAATATAGTAGATGAAATTGCGCCAATTATGCCAAGATGTAGAAAATATACCATTGCTAATGCTGCAGGTATCTTTGCAATTTCAAATGATAACATTCCATAACTAGATGAATGTGGGGACCATCCCAAATTTACTGCAGTCAAGGTTCTATTCAAAAACATGACTGGAATTAAGATTGAAGCAAAATACAATACATTTTCATTGGCATGAATATTGCTTGCAAGAGAATATGCTATTAATAGATAAACTAGAACACCTCCTATTGATAACATGCCGCTTGACATAACTGCCGTTCTAGATGATGCTAAACCTCTAGCTGTTTCACGGGTTGCCCAGTAGGATACTATTGGTTCTACTATTATCACATATGTGATGAGGCCACCAATAAGATTCCATGTACCAAATTCTTCTGCATTAAGACTTCTAGTTACTATTAAAGTGAAAATAATGCCAGTTATTACACTGGTTAAACCAATTGCAAAAGAAATTAATCCTGAATATGTTACTCGAATTTTAGACAATCTATTCAACTTATCTAATACGTGGTTATGTTTAATACTGTATTTTTTTATTAACTAATGACATCGCTGTTTAAACACATATTGTGATACCAAGACAGAATAGCTTACTATTTCTATTATGGTGTTATTTTATTGGGGATACAACAGAGTATGCATAAACACTGGTACGGTCGTAATACTTGGACCAGAGTAAAGACTTGATATTTTTTCTAATAATTGATTTGAATTTATGCTCTTTTAGTTTTTGATTTAATATGCCTGAACTGTATCTGTTCTTAAATTCAGTCGTAGGATGCAATGCAAGGCCTCGCAAGTTCATAATTATGATAATAGCTACTCCATTAGGTTCCAATACTCGATACATTTCGTCAAGAAACTGATCTATGTGAGTAACATATGGTATTACAGCATAAGAAACCAATAAATCAAATGCATTGTCTTGAAATGGCAATTTACTACCCTCTGCAAAAATATCTGGCTTGAGATTGTCATATGTACGGGTAGGAAGATCAAGTCCAATGTATTTACATCTATAATCATCATGATATGGTCTCATGGCACATCCTACATCTAATGCAAAATTTCTATTCTTTGAATAATTTTGGAGAAGATATGAGTGAAACCAATGTTTGGTCATTCTTTCTGTTTTATCTCTAAATCTCTATATTTGAGTTGTATGATTTGAACCAGTTTTGGGTATTGTTGGTATTTTATCAAATATCATTTCATATACTTATAATAATACCGAAATCCGAAATAATTAGATTTGAAATTAATTTATGGATCCAAAAAAGGTGTAGCCACTAATGATTTAATGTTCATCACAAAACATGATTTATACGCACCTTCAGAAATTTCGGCACAAAAAAATACCAATGAAATATTTGATAGAATAGAAAAACAAATTGTGGAAGGAAAAAAACTATACGAATTATTTAGGTATGATGATGTCTCTCTCTGGTGGTTTATTCATCCGACAATTTATTTATCATTGAAAGAAGCAATAAGTTTTATTGATTCATTCCAAGAAATTCTTAAAGGTAAAAATATTGAAAAAATAAATGTAATTGGAGATTTCAATAAACTTTCACTAATTCAACAAATATGTAAAAAACATCACATTAAAGTATCTCATTCAGTCATTCCGTATATAAAATTTCAAATATTCAAGTGGATTACAAGAAAAATCCAGCCATCTAGATACAAACGAATAACGAAAAAGAAACATCATGATAGGTTACAACATTTCAAGAATAAAAAACAGGAAATTCCATCAATAAATAATAAGATAGTCTTTGCTGTAGCCACTGCTTATAGGAGAAAAATTCTTGATCTTAAAACAGGAGATCCAAAATCTGGTGAATTTCTGATTGGCCCTGTTATTGATATTGTAAAAAAGATAGGCTATGATGTTGTTGGTCTTGATTTAGATTATACATTCAAAGGGCAAGTTGAATTATTATCGCAAAGATTAGACGATGATATTCCTTGGTTTCCTATCGAAGTTTTGACTGAGAATTTTCATAATCCAGGAGAAAAAAAATTCTTGAATTATTATAATCAAATCATAAATGATGATGAATTTAAAGCAGTTTTTAATTATGATGGAATCTCCTTTTGGAATCAAATTGAAAGTAATTTTGTGACTCTAAGTTATTTTCCGTATTTACCTATGTATATGACATTGATAAATGCCTGTAAAACATACTTTGAATCCAATAAACCGTTGTCTGTTTTTATCCCTTATGAAGCAGGGCCTATGGCATTACCAATCATAATTGCATGCCAGAAAAATAACATACGTACAATTGGTTTCCAACATGGATTGATATATGGAATAAACCCTGATTATTCTCATCACAACTTTAGATCTGAAAAGGATCTAATGGGAATGCCTTTACCAGATCATTTGTTATTGTTTGGTGATTTTGCAAAAAATACACTAATAGAACAAAAAACATATCCTCCAGAAAAATTAATCGTTTTTGGTCATTCTATGTATCTTAATCTTGAAAAAATTCATTCAATTTTACAGTCTTATGATATCAAAGAAAAATATAAAATTCCAAAAAATAAAAAAATAATATTATTTACAACCGGTAGATTTCAACGATATTATCATGGATTTGAAACAAGAAATCATGATGAAAAAATATTGGAAAAATTACTTCAAGAATTTGGTAAAAACAATGATTATTTCATAATTTTAAAACCGCATCCCACAGAAGAATATGTGGAATATTATAGGAACCTAATATCAAATTATGACTCTAAAAATTTTGTTATAATGCAAGGTGATTTATTTGAATTATTATATATAGCAGACGTAGTGGTTTGTTACTTTTCAACAATTCTCCTTGATTCCATAGCCTTGGGCAAATTTGCAATTGAAGTAGACTTTGGTGAAACCATTTCTACAATACCGTTTAAAGAATTTCATGTTATATTAAACTCTGATTTAAATTCTCTACAACAAAATATTAAAAATTTATTAGATGATGAAATTCTTCAAAAAACTTTGAAAAAAAACATGGCAAGCTTCATCAAAGAACATTTTAATATTCCAAACAGTTTAGCAGAAGATCAAATCAAATCATTAATTAAAGAATGACCTTGGTGTAAATATTTCAGTGTATTAATTGATTTTATTATTGTTGATACCCAAGCTAAATTATAAATACATTAGATTCAAAATAGTATGTCATGCAATATTCAAAGTTAGAAGATCATTATTCATTATCTAGTAAAATTAGTTGTAAAGAAATGTGGTCGAAGGTAAAAAATTATGATGCAATTGCTATATCAAGAGATCAAGAACTGATCAAATACATTGATCAATACACACAAAGAGTAAAAAGTAATATTGTAATAATTAGAGATAAATGTCCTTTATGTGATTCTAAGGAATTTAGTTTTCTATTTTTAAAACATGGTTTTGATCACATGGTATGTAATGGCTGTGATTTGATTTTTACTTTGCAAATTATAGATGAAAACAAATTGAAATACATGGAAACTGGAAAAGAAGGAGATCTTTATGGTGATCTGAAAAAAGATTCTACACTAGGTGATTTTGATAGACAAAAATTTGAGATCGTTTTTGAGGAATTGAAAAAACATTCTACAATAAAAGATATTTTTGACTTTGGTAGTCAACTTGGAAGCTTTTTGGATTGGGCAAGTGAAAAATATTCAGTAATTGGCCATGAATATCATGCTCCTCTTCGTGAGATTGCGCAAAAAAATGGACATACCGTTTTGAGTGACAATCTTGGAAGCATAAAACTCGACAAAGAATTTGATCTGATTACCTGTTGGGATTACTTGGATCATGTAACAAATCCCAAGGAAGTGATCAGAAATCTCAGTAAATATTTAAAAAAAGGAGGACTATTCTTTTTTGCGATAAACAATCGGGACAGTCTTTCTGCAAGAGTTATGCATGAGTGCTCTCCTATGTTCATTGGCCCTCATCATACTATGCATTATGGTGTGAACCAGCTGAAGCTTTTGATGAAGGATTATGAATTCCTATATGCATATTCCTATGTATCAGAACTCAACTGGATTTCAAATTGGCTTAATTTTAAAAATCCAGAATTTGGCGATTCACAGCTATTATTCGAATTATTTGATCCTAAGAAAATTACACAGCTTGGAATGGGTATTAAAGTAAATGCTGCATTCAAAAAGATTTAACGTTATACTAATCGATCAAGATATGTATCGTATGCCACTATAACCTGATTACTATGAAATCATATAGCACAAAAAAAAGTTTCAAACAATCTTTCAAGTATCTCAAACAGGCAAGAAAACTAATTCCTTCTCTAACACAAACATTCAGTAGGGCAGCTTATACGTTTGTCGAGGGAGCTTATCCTGTTTATGCAAAAAGTGCAAAAGGTTCACATTTTACTGATGTTGATGGTAACGAATACATTGATTATCTATGTGGATTAGGTCCAATAATTCTCGGACATGGATATGATAAAGTAAATAGCGCAATTAAGGACCAAATGAAAAATGGAATTTTGTTCTCATTACCACACAAGTTAGAGCTTGATGTTGCAGAATTATTGTGCAAAGTTGTTCCATGTTCTGAAATGGTAAAATTTTCAAAAACAGGTTCAGGCGCAGCAACAGGAGCAATAAGAGGTGCAAGAGCAATTACCAAACGTGATAAAATTGCTTATTGTGGTTCAGGTGGGGTTTGGCATGATTGGTATGCCAGTATAATTAGCAGAAATCAGGGAGTGCCAAAATTTAACAAAGATTTGATCTTACCATTTGATTATAATGACATTGAAAGTCTAGAATACATATTTGAGAAAAATCCAAACCAGATCTCTTGTGTATTTATGGAACCTACAATCTTTGATAAACCAATTAATTCTTTTCTTCAAAAGGTCAAGAAATTAACAAAACAAAATAATTCTGTTTTAGTATTTGATGAAATTGTTACTGGATTTAGATTGGCAAATGGTGGTGGTCAAGAATATTTTGGAGTCAAACCTGATGTTACTGTTCTGGGTAAAGGATTGGCAAATGGTATGCCTCTCTCGGCTGTCGTGGGAAAATCTGAATACATGAAAATATTTGATGACGTATTTTTTTCTACTACATATGCAAGTGAAACATTGTCTTTAGCTGCAGCACATGCTACTATAAGTGAATTCCAAGAAAAACCTATAATTACAAAAATGTGGAAAAATGGAAACTTACTCATGAGTAAATTTAATAAAATATCAAAAGAAAATGGATTGAATATTATGATGACGGGGTATCCAGTCAGGATACGTTTAATCTGTAAAGATGAGAAAGGAAATGATTCTATACTCATGAAGAGTCTCTTGATCCAAGAAATGGTGTGCAGAGGAATTTTCATGCATCCTGGAGTGGAATATATCTCATTTTCACACAGTGTAGAAGATGTTAACAAAACAATTAGATCCTATGCTGATGCAATATTGGTTGTAAAAAAGGCAATTCGTGAAAATAAGTTGGAATCATATCTAAAAGGAAACCCCATCAGGCCTGTATATACAATAATCAAACCTTCTGAGAAAAGACCTCAAAACTAAAATTATAACTCCGTCTAATTACTAAACAAATCTAAACATTCTGTTATATTTTTAATATTGATGGGAAAATCCTTCCATCAATTCACTGATGACCTTATGAAGTTTTTCCTGTGGAATTTTTGGTGCAGTTTCAGAACTAAATGCTTCAACTGAAATTTTCTTTTTATTAGTATCTCTTGAAATTTTATACATGTTGCCCAAGTCATGACAAAATGGAATTTCACCTGGGGAAATCAAATATTCATGAAATCGTTCTCCCTCTCTAGCTGTGGAAATTTTAATAGGTGGTAATTTTGTCGTATTCACATTGTACAGTTTACTATAAACATGTGATATTCCTCGAGCAAGTTCGGTTATTCTAACGGAAGGCATTTTGAGTATGAAAATTTCTCCGTCCTTTGCAATATGTGTTATTTTTAATATGAGGGATGCAGCCTCGGGTATTGACATTATAAAGCGTGTCATTCTCTTATCTGTAACCGTGATGGGCATTCCTTTTCTTATCTGTTCTAGAAAAATCTGAAAAACAGATCCTCTAGAACCAATCACATTTCCAAAACGTACTATGGCAAAAGTGGTCTTACCACTACCTCGATAAGAACTGGCTTTTGCAGTCAATCTCTCTGCCAACAATTTACTAGCTCCCAGAGTACTAGTAGGATTAGTTGCTTTGTCTGTACTTATTAAAATAAATTTTGAAACATCTTCTAAGAGCGCAGCTTCCAAAATGTTACTTGTGCCAATCACATTTGTCTTTACTGCATCAAACGGATTCTGTTCACAAATATCTACATGCTTCATGGCTGCTGCATGAAATACAATGTCGACATTTCTTATAGCTAAATTGAGTCTATCTCTATCTCTTACATCGCCCATCATGAATGTAAAAATAGAATTATCTCCAACAATTCGTCTTGTCTCAAAAATTGAATTTTCATCATTTGTAAATATTCTAATTGCTCGTGGTTTGTATTTGATTATCTCTCTAATGAGACCTATTCCTATGGAGCCTGTACCTCCTGTTATCAAAATATTTTTTCCTCTAAATTCATTCAAACCATCAGTTTTATTTTTCACAGATAATGAGGATCTCTTACGGCATAAAACTATTTCTAGTATTGTAGATTAGATTAACTGATTATTTCTTGTCGATTACCTGTGATGCTACTCTTCTCAATAGATTCTAAAATCTTCAAAACTTTTAGATCTTCTTCAAATGTGTATGGTTGAACTATTTCACGTTTTATTGATTTAATAAAAATTGACATTTCTTCGACATATGGACCATCTCCATGAATGTAGTTCTTTTCTATCATACCGTCATCTATCTTTGTATTGACCCAACCAGTTTCTTTGGTGTAATAACCTACTGTTCTATCTGACCAATCCGCAAATATGACTCCGTCCTCACCAAGTATCTTTAATTGCCTATAAGGGAATCTAGCAATAACATCAACAGTCAAATTTCCACTAATTCCATTTTGAAAACCTAGTATCATACTATAGATGTCATCTATATCCGTCTCTAATTTTGATAATTTTGATTTCGATCCAAAAACACTATTTATTTCACCAAAAGTTGATGTAATCCAAATTAATTCAAATGGAACAATTTCTCTACATGCTCCTGTTTCTTTTTTCGATGCATAGAACTTTCTATAATCCTCCCATGGATGCCAATCTGGTAGATATTGGCCTGAATGGTAAAGAAATGTAAGAGGTCTTCCAATCTTGTTTGATTTCAAAATATTGTTGACATTTACTACGATTGGGTGGTATCTCATTGTACAAGACGGCAAACCAATTATTTCTGAATTTTCAAGTTCACGTATGACATCCATCATCTCATCTTGAACTACACTTGCTTCAGTAAAAAAATGAATTTTATTTTTGATAGCTATCTTTGCATATTTCATGTGAAGATCTGGGGGGGTTGAAATTACCATTGCATCTGGATTTTCTTTTAATGCCTCTGAAATATCAATAAATGTAGTGATTTGATATTTTTCATTTGCTTCTTTACCTCTATCAACTCTGGTATCAAATCCAATAATCTCAGTTTGCCCTAATTGCTTCAAGTTTCTTATCCTTCTCTTTCCCATTGAACCTAAACCTACAACTAGAAATTTCATTTACTACTCCTCTTCTTGAATACTATTTTAGTCATATTCTTTTCAAAATTTTGTTTATATTTCTCCTTTACTGACTCATTGATTTTTTTCAAGTACTTGTTTTTATCTAATAATCTGATTATGTCCGTAAGTGAGAATTGATCTGAAAGATTCTCATAGATTGTTTTTATTAACTTAAAATCTTGTGGATAATCTACAGAAAGACGAATATCTGGGCGTCTCCACTTCTTGTGAGGTGGTTTGAGTTTACCTGTTAGAAAAAAACCACTTTCTTCTATGAATTTTCCCCATCCTGTTTCTGTATCTTTTGTTCCTTTGTTTCGTACTAAAATTTCTAATTTTCCTGTCATTATGCCAAGAGGAGAAACTCCAAATGGTAAATCCTCCCAATAGAGAAAATCATGTTTATTTTTGGATAATTGTTTGCATGTTATATCAATAAGTATAGGTTCGCAAAATACGTCATCACCTTCTACTACCACAAACCGATCTGCGTGATATTTCTTTGCTGCTTGATATAATCTATTTAGAATATCTTTGTTGTCACCCCTGAATACTCTGATTTTATTTTTTATTAAAAATCTGACTAATTTATCATCTGTTCTCTGCTTTGTAGTGCATACCACAATATCTTTAACATTGTGACAAGTTTTGATCCTATCAATGAGAATCTTGATAAGTGGTTTTTGATTAATTTCTAATAGAGCTTTTTTTGGAAGCCTGGTGGATGCAGTTCTCGCAGTCAAAAAAACAATACATCTCATTTCTCTGGTAGATTAGTGAAGATAATTAACTTTTTTTACTTTACAATTATTTATGATATCTAAGGGTTAATATTGTAAAATTGATTCTCATGATTTATGGTCACACCGTGGAAGATACCTCTCTACAAAGTTTTTGTCGATAACGACGATATAAGATCTGTCTCCAAGGTGATAAGGAGAGGTATGGATTGGGCAATTGGGCCTGAAATAGAACTCTTTGAAAGATCATTAGCAAATTATGTAGGTTCTGATTACTGTGTTGCATTAAACTCTGGTACTTCAGCATTACATGCGTCTTTACTTGCAGGAGGAATTGGGAATAAAGATGATGTTATTGTACCGTCATTTACATTCATCGCTACTGCTAACTGTACATTGATGGTAGGCGCTACTCCAAATTTTGTTGATATTGAAGAAGATACTTTTGGTTTAAATCCTGAGCTTATTGAGAATAATATTAATAAAAAAACTAGGTGTATAATACCAGTTCATTATGCAGGTATGGCCTGCAAAATTCAGGATATTGTAGAAATTTCAGAACGAAATAAATTATTATTAATTGAAGATGCTGCAGAATCACTTGGAGCCAAAATAAATAAAAAAATGGTTGGCACCTTTGGTAATATGTCTGTATTTAGTTTTGCAGGAAATAAAGTACTAACTACTGGAGAAGGAGGAGCAATTACTACTAACTCTAAACCCTTGTTTGAAAAATTAAAGCTGATAAGATCACATGGACGAGTAGATAGACAAAATTATTTTTCATCCATATCAAAACCTGATTATGTCACAGTGGGATATAACTGGAGAATGTCTAGTATGACTGCAGCTCTGGGCTTATCTCAATTGGAGAAAATTGAAAAATTAATATCACTACGTTGTAAAAATGCTAACTATATCAGTTCACGTCTTAAAAAATTAGAAAATATTAAAGTGCCATTAACGCCTCAACAATATAGACATGCCTACCAATTATACTCTATAATATTACCTAACTCGACTATTCGAAATAATCTGATGAATTATCTTGCAAAAAAGAGAATTATGTCAAAAGTTTTCTTTGATCCTATTCATTTAACAAGTTTCTATAAAAATATGATATATGGAAGAAAATCGAAACTCCGAGTTACTGAATCTGTATCAGAGAGGATCTTAACATTACCGATGTATCCTAGTCTGAAAAAGGAAGAACTTGAATATATTTGTGAATCCATTGAAGAATTTGTCGAACAAAAAGCATAAATCTAATCTGATTCAAATATGATTGACGAAATTACCTCCGAAATTAATTTAGGATAGGTTTATGCTGTTTGTGGTGTTGAAAGAAAAGTGCTCCATATGTGGCTCTGACTTAGAATGCCTTGATTCAACTGATTGTTGGTGTTTTAAAATGCCAAAATTAACACAAGATGAACTGGATGAAAATGGTTGTATGTGTAAAAATTGTTTAATGAAAAAATATCAAGAAAGTCTATTCAAAAAAGATGATAAATGAGATTTACTTACTTCTTCTAAAAAGTAATCAATAAAATTTTAAATAGACTTGGCATGTCAAATTACACATTGATTAAAACTAATTTCAAGACATCTAGGACTGTGAAATTTGATACTAATGAAACAAACAAAACACATGAAAATGAGAACAAAAAAGAACTGACACAATCTGAATTTGAGGAATTTATTATCAAATCTGGTGCTTCAGGTTCATTTATGGTTTTCAGATCTGATAAACCTGATGATGAACTTGGTTTAGAAGAACTGTGAGTTTTTACAATCTAAATAATGAATTGAGTTATAATGGGAATGAATGATAAATTTAAGTTTTCTATTAATGAAGAAACTCTAAAAAAAATAATTGATAGAAAAAAAGAAATGGGGTTTGAAGAAAAAGGATGGGATGAATGGTTCAATACTATCTTAAATTCAAACTCTGAAAAAAGTAATCAAACTGAAATAGAAAAAATAATGGAAAAAATGTATTATGAACGATTATACGAAAATTGGGTTACAAATTTTGCCTTGAATTTAAATAACATTTGGAATGAATCATCCGCAAGAATTCTAGATCCATCTAATGATCCCGATTATAAGAAAGAGGATCATTCTGCCATAGTAATAGGAAGTGGGCCATCAGTTAAAAAATATAAACATCTGGAATTGTTGGCGTCAAGTAATTATGATGGAACTATAATCTGTTGTGATAGTGCATTAAAAAATGCATTAACATATGGAGTTACTCCTGAAAAGTTTCCACAGTTTTATGTTGTTACTATTGATACTGATAAAATAATTAGTAGGTATTATGATGATCCAATAATAATAAAATATGGTAAAAAAATCAACGGTGTCTTCTCAACTGTAATACATCCATCTGTGACTGATAATGCAAGAAAAGCTGGGATTAAGATCCATTGGTTGCATTCTTTATTTGATTATAATGAAGGAAAGAAATCCTTTAATCAAATATCTGCTCTTATGGTGCGAGCACAAAAGCAGAAAGGATTGCCTGCCATACAAACAGGTGGAAATGTTGGTACTTCTTCATGGTTTATCGGTTGGCAAATTTTAAAATGTGCAAATATTGGTTTAATTGGAATAAATCATAGCTGGGACGAAGATACTCCTATGGAACAAATAATCTCACATGGTTCTGGTTTACAACATATGCCGATGAATGAAAGTGACCCACTGTTTGAAAAACTATTCCCAAGAATATATAATCCTGAGTTTAATTGCACTTGTATTTTAGATCCGTATTTTCAATATTATAGTAATGCTTTAAAAGATTTCATTATGCGTTCTCCATATTGGGTAAACACCATCAATTCAACTGAAGGTGGATGCATCTTTGGAGAAAGAATACTGTGTCAAAGTTTTAAAGAATTTCTACAAAAATACAAAAAATGAACCTTCTTGTAATATAAAATTGAGATTCAATTAAATACTTGCAAGATGAAATTGCTAATAGTTTGAAAGTATTATTTGTTGTACCTGAAATCCGGTTGGATGATAAACCATACCATTTTCCATTTTGGGCTGCCATTCTTGCTGCAATTGCAGAAAAAAAAGGTATCCAAGTAGGAATTCTTGATCTAAATGCATTGAGGGATAAATTTCAAGGTAAGCTAATATCAAACGAAGTAATTTCTGAAGAAATTTCAGTTGAAGATTGGGATCTAATAGGTATTGGAGGATTAACTACGACTTATTCTAGAATTAAACAGCTTGTACCATTGATACGAAAAGCTTCGCCCAGTTCCGTAATTTTATCGGGTGGAGGATGGGCTACGTATAACCCAGATGAAGCTCTTCAACTAGTTCCGGATATTGATATGATATGTATTGGAGAAGGAGAAGAAACTTTCTCTGAACTTTGTGATGAGATAATTAGTGGAAAAAGAGATTTTGAAAAAGTAAAAGGTTTATGTCTTAACAATAAAGGTAAACCTCTATTCACAGAACCACGAGCACTAATTTCTGATCTTAACTCAATACCATATCCTGCATATCATCTTCTTGAAACCGAAATTTACTTCAAATATTCCTCACTTCCTCTATCTGTAGAATCTTACAATGCAAAGAGGAGGGCGTCGACAGTATGGGAAAGAGGATGTCCTAGGGGCTGTACATTTTGTTCTCATAATGGTATGTCTCGTGGTGATTTACAAAATATTTATGGAAGAGGTGACAGAAAAGAAGGAGAAAAACTAGTAAGGATATCTGACCTAGCAAATGATACTTTCCAACTGCCTGCCCGTTGGCCAACTCCTAGATATGCTGTAGATAATATAAAATTATTAAAAGAAAAATTTGATGTTGACTTTATCTCAATATTAGATGAAAACATGACAAGTAATCTAAAATGGACAAAAGAATTCTGTAGATTGTATGTAGAAGAGGGATTACACGAGACAATAAAATGGGGAACACTTGGTGATGCACCCAGTGTAGCAGTACAACCTGATATTGTAAAAGTTATGAAAGATGCTGGCTGTGCATATATTTCATTTGGATTTGAATCTGCATCTGATAAGGTTTTGAATCAAGATATTGGAAAAGGACAATTACAAATTCATGAACAAAAAACTATTGACACCGTAAAAAATACAAAATTAACTCCATTGGCCACATTTATGATCGGAAATCCTCATGAAAATATCGATGACTTGATGGAGACTGTGACCTTTTGGATAAAAAACAATATAGAAGTAGATCCATTCATATGCACACCATATGTGGGAAGTCCATTATATTACACCTACAAAAATTTCATATTACAACAATATGATGAACGCTTGAAACTAGTGGCTAGCGGAAAATACGGAATAAACAATGAATTAATTACAAAATGGAAAATGCGTGCATTAGATAAATTCATGACCGAATGTGGTGATGCAACCCAATATACTGCTACAGTCAGTCAATATTTTACAATACCTGAATTATTTGCATTGAAGAGATTCATGTACAAAAAAGATCTAAAGAGAATATTACAAATGGCACATCAACGATATGACCAAACAGGTCTGGAACAATGGCATCATGATCCTAAATGGGCAAAATACTGTAATACCTGTAAATCTAATGATGAGCTTGGTGCTATGTTGGAAGTACCACTTAATAGATAACATACAAATCATATTTACCAAAGACAACGTGGTGTTATCCTAATTTTATTTTATGACTATTTTTCTAGATGAATCTATGTAATGGATTAATTCCTTCAAATCCCTGAAATCAAAACTAACATTGTTGTCTACAAAATTCTTTGTTTTATCTGATGTGATGTGAATTTCTATTATTTCTGCACCCACTATTGTCGCTACTATGGGGGCAATTATTTCTGGGCAATGATTGGAAAAACCATTAAATTCTTTCATATTTCTAAAATCTAAATCAGAAAGACTGCATGGATATTTTGGAACAACATATAGCCATTTTATTTGATTATGATTGAAATATTTTGTGCCTTTTGGCGATCTCTTAGAACTAACAATGATTTCTTTACCTGTTTTTAGAACTCGTTCTAATAATTCGGTTGTTTTGCCTTCTAATAATGGTCTTCCATCAAACTCTCTTATTTTAAATCTTGATACATATGGATCTAAAATGGCAACAACCTCCGGATACATAGGTGTACAAAACCATTCGATCCCAACAGATTTTGCTAATTCATTTATGGTTTCTATGTTGTCTTTTGAAACTGAACAACTCATCAAACGAGATCTCTCAGGATGATCTTTTACTATATTTTCATTAAACGCCTGAAATTTTACTGCGTCACATTTACATTCCTTTGCTTTACTCATCATAGATTTTAACAAATCAAAATTGCCATCCCAGTTTACTCCTATCTCGGCAATTACAAAAACCATGTAATCGCTATTTGGTTATTATATAAAAATGTGAACCTTAATTCAAATGCTCATATATTATTAATTTGTGTTCAATATCATAAAATGAAACGAAAAATTTCTGTTACCACTGGTAGTAGAGCAGAATATGGTATATTGAGACCGGTTTTACAAGAAATTCAATCTAACAAAAAATTACATTTATGTCTTATAGTGTCTGGCATGCATCTGTCAAAAAAACATGGTCTAACTATTAATGAAATAAAAAATGATGGATTTTCGATATCTGCCACTGTTGACATGATGCCGAAAGGAAATTCCACCTACTACATGTCCACTGCATTAGGTAAAGGCGTAATTGAATTCTCTAAAGTTTTCAAAAAACTAAGCCCTGACATTAATCTAGTTCTAGGTGATCGTGATGAAGTATTAGCCTCTACAATAGCCGCATATCACATGAACATACCTAATGCTCATATTCATGGTGGGGACAGATCCAAAGGTGGAATAGATGAGTACAATAGACATGCGATTACCAAAATGTCTAACATCCACTTTGCTGCTACCAAAAAAAGCTATGATAGAATTATAAAAATGGGTGAAAACCCAAAAATGGTATTTCTAACAGGTTCTCCAAGTATTGATGAAATAACTAAAAACAAAATTACATCCAGACTAAATTTAACTAAACATTATCCATTTACATTCATTGGCGATGAAATTCTTTTATTACAACACTCTGTAACCACACAATCTGAACTTAGTAGTAAACATATACTATCTACTTTGAGAGCAATAGTAAAGACAAAAAGGCCAACAATTGCCATTGCTCCAAATTCTGATACTGGGAGTAGAGAAATTTTTGCTCATCTTTTATCATATGCGAATAAATATTCTTTCATCAAGGTATATCCATCAATACCTCGAAGTGACTATTTGGCAATGATCAAATACTGTGGTGTTCTAGTGGGTAACTCTAGTAGTGGTATGATTGATGCTAGCTACTTCAATACTCCTGTGGTAAACGTTGGTGTTAGACAGGAAGGCAGAGAAAGAGGCATAAATGTAATAGATGTGTCTGAGGGAAACACAAATTTGATCCATAGTGCTATTTTACGTGCATTTCAAATGAGAAAACGTGTAAAATTTACTAATGGATGCATATATGGTAATGGCAATGCCGCAAAAAAAATTATTCACCATCTCGAAAAAATTCATCTTAATAAAGATTTAATTCAGAAACAAATATTTTATTAAACATGGTAATGAAAAAAAATAATTGGAGATTACCTATAATAAAACACAATAAATTTACAAAATATAATTACATAGTTCAATATCCGAAAAATTTGAAACTAGGTCGAGATTTTGACATTGGATCATTTACTTATATAAATTGTCAATTTGGTGTACAAATAGAAGATAAAGTGCAAATCGGTTCGCATTGCTCAATTTATTCAAATTCTACTATAGATAATAAAAAAGGTAAAGTTGTACTTCAAAAAAACTGTAAGATTGGAACACATAGTACTATAATGCCTGGTGTTACCGTAGGAGAAAATTCAATAGTTGGCGCATATTCATTTGTAAACGAGAATATTCCAAAAAATGAGATGTGGGTTGGGGTTCCTGCAAAATTTAAGCGTAAAATAAAACGCATTAGTTAATTTAGGAGTTATAATTGACTTTAGGTACTTTGATAAAAAAAGATGTTGTTGCAGGTCTTGGTGAAATAGGATCACCCATACTACAATTACTATCAAAGAAAAAACCCGCAGTCGGATATGATATAAATGAAAATCTAATGGATGTAATCAAATTCAAAAAATATGAAAAACTTGGTACCTGCTTTTTACATGTTTGTATTCCTTACAACAATAATTTTAATTCAAATGTATTGTCATTATGTGAAAAATTCAAACCTGACAGCGTTGTTATTCACAGTACAATAAGTCCGGGTACTACAAGTAAACTACAATCAAAGATGACAATTCCTGTCATATATAGTGCAACAAGAGGGATCCATAAAAGAATGCTACGTGACATGAAACGATACATAAAATTTTATGCTATAGAAACAACTGCACCTAATTCTAAATGGGCAGCTTCCACTTATTCCAAATTGATGAAAAAATGTGGAATTAAAACAAAACAAATGTCAAAGCCTATAACCCTAGAGCTAGCTAAAATTGTAGTAGATACGTCCTATTATGGTTGGCTTATTACATATGCTCAACTCAGCAACATGATTGCATTAGAAAACAAAGTAGATTATGATGAGATGTGGTCATTTGCAGATGAAATTCATAAATATTTAGGGAATCGACCCAAGATGTTTCCAGGATTTATTGGCGGACATTGTGTAATTCCAAATCTAGATTTGATAAAAAATCCAACTCTGGATATGATAAGTGAGATCAATGATATCTATGCAAACAAAGTCAAAAACTCAAAATCGATAGCAAAAAAGTACCAAAATAAATAAAATAGAAAATTTATGTTTCTTGAATGCTTCAAGTAACTAGATGAAATCTCAATAATTTAATACGCGTATGTAATGTATGTATGGCATGCGAGTTTTTATCACGGGGGGTGCTGGCTTTATTGGACATCATCTGGCCAAAGACTTGCTTGAGAAGGAAAATACAGTTACAATTTATGACAACCTGCAAAACAGTTCAAAAAATTCAGTAAATTCTATACAAAAATTAGGTGCAAAATTTATCAAAGGTGATGTGACAAATTCTAATCTTATCAAAAAATCAATTAGAGGCTCTGACATTGTAATTCATCTCGCAGCACAGATTAACGTACAAGATTCTATAAAAAATCCACAGTACACTCACAACGTAAATGTTACAGGAACATTAAACATTCTTCTAGCGTGTATGGAAAATAATGTAAAAAACTTCATTGCCCCATCTAGTGCTGCAGTATATGGGGATCAAAATGATCTTCCACTTTCTGAGAATTCTATAACTATGCCGATATCTCCATATGGTGCAACAAAGCTTTCAATGGAACATTATTTGGAAGCATTTTCAAGATGTTATGATATGAATTGTATATCACTTCGATTGTTTAATGTATATGGAAAAGGACAATCATCATCTTATGCGGGTGTGATTACAAAATTTTTGCAAAATATACAACAAAACAAACCCCTTGTAATATTTGGTGATGGTTCTAATACCAGAGATTTTGTTTCAATATATGACGTAGTGCAAGCGTTTGATAAATCAATTAAAAAAATTGATGGTAAAAAAGGAAAGTTCTACAACATTGCAAGTGGAAAATACGTCTCCATTAAAGAACTTGCACAAATGATGATAGAAATTTCAGGAAAAAAAATACCTA
>Ga0207707_10002174_pt1 | contig 17735 bp, 17 predicted proteins | sample KBSC83BmetaG_FD_184336 | JGI IMG/M metagenome (GOLD analysis project Ga0207707, IMG submission 184336) | Corn rhizosphere microbial communities from Kellogg Biological Station, Michigan, USA - KBS C8-3B metaG (SPAdes) (version 2) | ecosystem: Host-associated > Plants > Roots > Rhizosphere ...
TGGTGGCCGCCGCAAGCGTAGGCGATCATCACTTCGGGGCCGTGCAACTGGCACAACCCCGGCGCCGACGCCCACAACTGGACGCGCTCCTGCGTGCCCGGCCCGATGAGCCAGTTCGCACCCTGACCCCCTCGCAGGATCGCTCTTCCTTCCTCTCTTCTCTGTTCTGGTCCTGGCAATTTGGGGCGCAGCGAGCCGGGGCCGGGCAGGGGCGCGAGATATTTCCCCGGCCTTTTTGTGACTCCAGAACGACAAAAAGGCCGGGGAAATATCTCGCGCCCCTGCACGGCCCCTGCGGGCAAGCCCCAAGTTGCCTTCAGAACAAAGCAGAGGAAGGAAGAGCGATCCTGCGAGGGGGTCAGGGTGCCTTCAGGTGTCGGCGAGCCACAGGTCGGTGGCGGTGCGGCTCTCGATGGCGCGAAAGGCAGGGAGCGCGGGATCGCGGTTGATCAGCGACTGCACGGCGTTGTGCTTGTCCTGGCCGGCGACGATGAACACCAGCTCCTGGAAGTGAGCGAGCACCTCGGGGGTGACGCTCACGGCCTGCATCCCGTCGGGACGATCCACGGCAATCGCGCGATGGCCGCGCGAGCGCTCGACATCCTTGGAGCTGAAGAGAGAAGCGGTGTGGCCGTCAGCTCCCAGGCCCAGCAGGCCCAGGCGGAAGCGCGCACCGGCCAGCAGCAGGGCATCGATCCGACGCTCGTAATCGGCAGCAGCGGCCTCGAGGGGCAGCTCCGTTCGCACGCGCAGCACGCTGCTCTCAGGCAGGGCCAGGGCATCGATGAGCGCCAGCGACTGGTGATAGTTGCTGGCCGTCGCCGTCGAAGGCACGTAGCGATCGTCGGAGAACAGAACGCTCAGGCCCGCGGCCGGCCGGGGTGAGCGACTTGCCAGCTCGCGATAGGCGGGCATCGGGGTGTGCCCGCCAGACAGCATGATTGCCCAGCCGCCATTCCCGCTGGCGCCGCTGCGACCGCCAGCGCTACCTCCGCTGCCACCGGCGCCGCTGCCGGCGGGGGCGGTGATGGCCAGCTCGAGGCGCTGAATCAAGGCGGCGTCCAGCTCTGCTCTGGAGCCAAAGCGTCGTACGATCACTGTGGACTGGGGCATGGCGGTCCCTCCGGTCGGCTCAAGGCTGATGCGGACGCTCGCCCACCGTCGCTTTGATGTCCAGCATCTTCCTGCCGCGAAGAACCTTCATCGCAAGCGTCGAGCCCGGCTTGTGGGCTGCTATGGTCACGATCGCGTCCTGCGCGCTGTTCACCGCGGACCCTTCAACCTCCAGCAGCAGGTCTCCCGGGCGCAGGCCCGCCTGGGCGCCGGGGCCCCCGACATAGGCCAGCAGCACGCCCCCTTGCGCCAGGCCCAGCTGCTCAGCCTGCTCGTTCGTGATGTCCTGCGCCACGATGCCGAGCCAGCCACGGATCACGCGACCGTTCGCGATGATGTCGCTCACCACTCCCCGCACCATGTTCACCGGGATCGCGAAGCCGATTCCCTCCACCCCCAGGCTCTTGGCGGCCATCGCGGTGTTGATGCCGATCAGCGCGCCGCTGCTGTCGACCAGCGCGCCGCCGGAGTTGCCGGAGTTGATCGGCGCGTCGGTCTGGATGAAATCCTCCAGGTTGGCCACGCCCATGTGCTGCCGGCCGGTCGCGCTGACGATGCCGTGAGTCACCGTCTGCGACAGCCCCATCGGGCTGCCGATCGCCAGCACCACGTCGCCCACCCGCAGCCGGTCGGAGCGCCCGAAGGTGGCCACCGGGAGTGGTGTCAGGTCGATCTTCAGAACCGCCAGGTCGGTATCGGGGTCGCGTCCCACCACGCGAGCATTGGCGACCCGGCCGTCGGCGAGGGCCACCAGCACGGAGTCCGCGTTTGCGATGACGTGATAATTGGTCACGATGTGACCGGCTTCATCGACGATGACTCCCGACCCCAGGGTGTTCTGGATCCTCGGGCGATAACGAGGCAGGAAGTCCCCGAACAGCTCCCCGAGCGAGGAGGGGGCGACCCGCTCGTTGACGAGTTGCTTGGTATATACGTTGACGACCGAGGGGGCTGCCCGCTGTACGGCCGCCGCATAGGTCACCCGGGTCGGGGCCGCCTGCACGGCCGGCGGTCGTGCCGTGATCAGCGGGGCGATCGGTCCACCGCGTCGGATCAGGTCCGGACGCAGCGCCACGATCACAAAGGCAAGGGCCAGTCCCCCGACCACCGAGCCGGCCACGAAAACGAGCCCGCGGCTCAAGCGATCGATCATGGGTCACTCCGGGTGAGGCATGGGCCAGCAGGAGGGCGCATCCGGCCCTGGACCGCCGCGGGCGAAAAAAGTGCCCGGCCGGTTTGTGTATAATGCGCCGCCCCCCGCGAGCCGGAAACAGCACCCGTGCGCACGTGCCGTACGCGCGGCAAGCGATGCGCGCCAGCGGGTGGTCGTGACTAGGTAAGCGGAGAGCCTATAAGTGGCAGAGAGCATGGTCGTCGCCAATGACGAAGTCGACCTGAGCCGACGTAAATTCCTGACCTCGGCGACGATTGGAGTCGGAGCGGTCGGGGCGGTTCTCGCCGCCGTCCCCTTCGTGGCATCCTGGGAACCTTCCGAGCGGGCGCGCGCACTGGGCGTGCCCACCGAGCTCGACCTGTCCAAGGTCGACCCGGGACAGATGGTGATCGTCCTGTGGCGCAAGCAACCGATCTACGTGGTGCGGCGCACTCCGGAGATGGTCTCCAGCCTCACCGGGCACGATGATCGCCTGAAGGACCCGGAATCGAAGAATTCCGAGCAACCCGACTACTGCAAGAACACCCAGCGCTCCCGCAAGGCCGACATTCTGGTGCTGATCGGGATCTGCACTCACCTGGGCTGCCTGCCCAAGCAACACTTTGCCGCCGGCGACCCCGAGCTGGGGCCCACCTGGCCGGGCGGTTACCTGTGTCCCTGTCATGGCTCGCGCTTCGATCTGGCGGGGCGCGTGTTCGACGGCTCACCGGCCTCGGTCAACCTGCGCATTCCCCCTTACAGCTTTCCGAACCCGAACCGCCTCGTCGTGGGCGTCGATGAGAAGGGAGAGGCGTAATGGCCGTTCAAAGCCAGTCCGCGGCGGCGACTTCCGCGGCACCAAAGAAGGGTTTCTACGCCTGGCTCGACAAGCGGCTGCCCGTCAGTGAGTTCATCGAGAGCCAGCTCACCGGCTACTTCGCACCGAAGAACTTCAACTTCTGGTACTTCTTCGGCTTCATCGCGCTCGTGGTGCTGGTGCTGCAGCTGGTCACGGGTATCTTCCTGACGATGTTCTACAAGCCGGGCGAAGCGACCTCCTTCGACTCGGTCCAGTTCATCATGCGGGAGATCGATTTCGGCTGGCTCATCCGCTACATGCATTCCACGGGTGCGTCGGCGTTCTTCGTCGTCGTCTACCTGCACATGTTCCGCGCGTTTCTGTACGGCTCGTACAAGGCCCCGCGGGAGCTGCTCTGGCTGGTCGGCATGCTGGTCTACCTCGCGCTGATGGCAGAGGCCTTCATGGGTTACGTGCTTCCCTGGGGCAACATGTCGTTCTGGGGCGCGCAGGTGATCGTCAACATCTTCGGCACCATTCCGGTGATCGGGCCGGGGCTGGTCGAGTGGATCCGCGGCGACTACGCTATCGCCGACGCCACGGTGAACCGTTTCTTCGCGCTGCACGTCGTGGCCATCCCGCTCATTCTCCTGGCGCTCGTCGGTCTGCACCTGATCGCTTTGCGGCGCACCGGCTCGAACAATCCGGACGGGATCGAGATCAAGGCGAAGGTGGGGCCCAATGGGCACCCCCTGGACGGCATTCCGTTCCATCCGTACTACACGGTGAAGGATACGGTGGGCATCTGCGCGTTCCTGGTGATCTTTGCGATCATCGTGTTCTACACGCCGACCTTCGGCGGCCTGTTCCTCGAGTCCGCGAACTTCGAGCCGGCCAATCCGGTCTCGACGCCCCCGGATATCACTCCGGTGTGGTACTTCACGCCCTTCTACGCGATTCTGCGCGCGATGCCCGACCAGCGCCTGGGGACGCTGGCGATGCTGCTCGCGATCGTGGCGTTCTTCTTCCTGCCGTGGCTGGATCGCTCGCCGGTGAGGTCGATCCGCTACAAGGGCTGGATATCGAAAGTCGCCCTGGCCGTCTTTGTCATCTCGTTCGTGGGATTGGGATTCATGGGGATGCGGCCGCCGGAAGGGCTGTACGTCGTCATCGGCCGCATTTTCACCGGGCTGTATTTCCTGTTCTGGATCCTGATGCCCTTCTATTCCCGCTGGGACTCCGTGAAGCCGGTGCCTGAGAGAGTGGTCTATCATGCTCATTGAGATCGGTCGCACCGGCAAGCTCATGCGTGTGCTGGGTTCGTGCGCCCTCGCACTGCTGCTGCTGGGCGGCAGCGCCTGGGCCGCTGATGAGGCGGCGGCGGAAAAGGGGCAGGCCTCCAAGGCGGAAGCCTCCTCGGCCGAGCCCACCGACTGGGAGAGCTGGAAGGCCGGCACCAGCGTTGCCAATACCGCCTCCCTGCAGCGGGGCGCCCGCAACTTCGCGGAATACTGCATGGGGTGCCACTCGCTCAAATATGTGCGGTGGTCCCGAGTCGGCACGGATTTGAACATTCCTGCCAACGAGCTGCAGGAGCTGATCCCCGCGGGCGACACCCCGGCGAGCTACGTTTCCACTCCCATGCCGGCGCAGGATGCGGAGAACTGGTTCGGCAAGGTCCCTCCCGATCTGTCGCTGATGGCGGCCGAGCGCGGCAAGGACTACATCTACCGGTTGTTCAAGACCTTCTATGTCGACCCGACCAAGCCGACGGGCACGAACAACCTGCAGCTGCCGAACATCGCCATGCCCAACATCCTCTCCTCGCTGGAGGGGCTGAAGAAGGCGGTTTACAAGAGCGTTCCGGCGGCGGATGGCAAGAGCGAGCCGGAATTCGACCATTTCGAGCAGATCGCACCCGGTAGCATGACCGAGGCGCAGTACGATGCCTTCGTCCGTGATACCGTGAACTTCCTGGATTACGCATCGGAGCCGACCCAGATGCAGCGGCATGCGCTCGGGATCTGGGTGGTCCTGTTTCTGCTGGTGTTGACGTGGCTGGCCTGGTTGATGAAGCAGGAATACTGGAAAGACGTTCACTGATTTGACTGATCGGCAACGCGGTTGCGGGGGGCTCTGTCCCTGCAACGGGTCGCGGGGGCGGAAATTTGTCGAGCAGACGTTCCATCATGACGTTGTTTTCCGCGCCCAATGACCCGTGGAGTCATCGCACGCGCATCGTGCTTGCCGAAAAGGGCATCAGCATCGATATCGTGAGCGTGGAGCCCGGCAAGTTTCCCGAGGACCTGCTCGACCTGAATCCCTACCACAGCGTGCCGACGCTGGTCGACCGCGATCTGGTGCTCTACGACTCACGCGTGATCATCGAGTATCTCGATGAGCGCTTTCCGCACCCGCCCCTGATGCCCGTCGATCCCGTGACGCGCGCGCAGTTCCGCCTGGCGCTGTATCGCATCGAGCGGGATTGGTATGCGCTGGTGCAGCAGATCGAGCAGGAGCCGGACAAGAAGCAGACCGTGCGGCTGAAGAAAATCCTGCGTGACACCATCCTGCAGAGCACCGAGCTGTTCAAGGTCAAGCCCTATTTCCTGTCCGATGAGTTTTCCCTGGTGGATGCGACCATTGCACCGGTGCTGTGGCGTTTGCCGCACTACGAGATCGACCTGCCGCCGACGGCGCAGCCGATCATCAAGTACGCGGGGCTGATCTTTTCGCGCCCAGCCTTCCGCGAGAGCCTGTCCGACGCCGAACAGGAAATGCGGCTTCTCTGACGCCCGAGCACCGCGCATGTCCAACGCTCCTAGCAAGCGACCGTATCTGCTGCGCGCCATGCACGAGTGGATGACGGACTGTGGCCACACACCGCATGTCATCGTCGACGCACAGCGGCCGGACGCAGATGTGCCGCAGGCCTACGTGAAGGACGGCAAGATCGTGCTCAATCTCAGCGCGAGCGCCACGCAACGGCTGCACCTGGGCAATGAGGACATCGAGTTCGATGCGCGGTTCGCTGGAGTCGTGCATCACGTGCGCGTCCCGATTGCCGCCGTGTTGGGGATCTACGCGCGCGAGACCGGCGAGGGCATGGTGTTCTCGGAGCAGGACCTCGGACCGGAGCCGCCGAGCCGGCCGACACCGGCGGAAGATGGTGGCGGAGCGCGTGAGGGTGGCGAGAAGCGCCGCCCGCAGCTGAAGGTAGTCAAGTAGCCGAGGGCTGAACTTCGGCTGCGCTCGGCTGGCAGATCCCGCAGAGCCCCGCATGGCCTCGCGCGATCAGCACTCCGAGAAGGCATGCTTGATCCATTGCACCTGCGGGTTCTCCGCAAGGGCGTTGAATACGACTATGACGTCGAAGCGGATGCGCTTTTGTGCGTATGCCGCGTGCTTTCTCAGTAGCAGATGGGCGGCGCGAATGATCCGTGCGCGCTTTCGCCAGTCAACGCTTGCCGCGGCACCACCGTACTTCTGTGTTGAGCGGGTGCGAACCTCGACGATCACCAGGACGGGGCCCTCGCGCGCGACGAGGTCTATTTCGCCGAGTCGCCTGCGGAAGTTGTGCATGGCGATCTCGAGCCCGTGACTCTCCAGGAAGCGGGCGGCAATGGCCTCGGCCACGCGGCCCAACTCGGCAGCGGCGTGGGCGCGAGCGGCGGGGCTTGCGCGCGCAGTCGCGTCGCCTGAGCGCGCGCCCGCATTCGCGCGGGTGGCGCGGGTTGCGGATCCGGACGGGGAAACTCTGCGGGCCATCCGTGGCCTTCACGACTCTGTCGGCGTACCTGCCGGTCTGCTTGCGAGCTTACCGAGTAGATGCAGCGGGCGCGCGGCTGAGCCGCTCCCGCCGGTGTGAGTAGGCTGCTGTCGGGGTGGCCTGCGCCGGTGCGCCTGCAGGCGGCAACAGATGGACCTCGCCGTTCTTGACCTGCGCCCAACTGAGCTCGCGGCGCACGTGGCCGTCCCGGTCCAGAGTGAGGTGTCCCGTCAGTCCGTCGAGACTCACGGTGCTCGCTCCCGGATGACTGCGCAGGTCGATGGCCAGGCGGTAGGCGTCGAAGCCGAACGCAAACAGGCGGTCGCGCCGGGCGCCGTTCGGCCAGGCATTGCGGGCCACTTCCCGCACCGCATCCGCAAGGTCGCCGCCCAGCATCCAGGGCATGTCGGGAAACATCAGCGCCTCGAGATCCTGATTGGCACGCGGGTCGGGCTCGAATGCGTCGGAGGTCGCGTAGGTGGGAATGTCGCCTGCGAAGTGATATCGCAACTGCGGCCGCAGCAGTCGCTCCATGCTGGCGGGCGCGGCCGCGAAGATGAACTCGATGTCGGCGCGGCGACGCGGCTCGAACTGAAGCTTCGTGCCCAGGATGGACTCCAGGCGCTTGCGACGGACCTCGCTGTCACTGATGCGCAGCACCTGTGTGATCGAGTCCGCGTAATCGGTGAGAGCCGAGTCGATCGGCGCACTCCCGAGCAGAGCGCCGCCGCCGGCCTGCAGCTCCTGCGTGAATGCCGTCAAGACCCGCGTGCCCCATTCCCCGGCGGGCACGAACGCGATGCCGGCACGATGACCGTCGGCGAGGATCCGCCGTGCGACCAGCCGCGCCTCATCTTCAGGCGACAACGCAAACTGGTAGAACTGAGAGGGTGCGGGCTTCTCGGCGGGCAGAAAGTTCAGCGCGAGAATGGGAGGACGCCGGATCGCAAGCTCGGAAGCCGCCGTGATCTCCTCCTTCGTGAGGGGTCCAACGATGAAATCGGCGCCCTCCTGGGTGGCGTGCGCCACTGCCTCGGCGACACTGCTCCCGCCTGTGTCATAGACCCGGATTTGCGGGCGCTCCGCCACGGGCTGCTGGTAGAAGGCGGTCATGAAGCCGTCCTGCACCTTCATGCCCGCCGCGCCATTTCTCCCGGTCACCGGCAACAGCAGCGCGATGTGCGCCGAGGCTGTCACCGAAGGCGTCGGCGGCAACTGCCCGTTGGGCGACTGCCCCGAGGCTGCCAGCGTTGCCTGCTGCTGCAGTGATTGATAGCGCGCCGCGTCGGCCGGGTTGCCGGGCCGGGGAATCGAGTTGAGCCGCTGCACGGCCAGGGCGCCCTGTCCGCGGCCCAGCAGGATCTGGACATCCAACATCTGGCGATCGAAAGTCTGCTCCGGCGTCAGCGGCGGCTGGGCCATGGCCAAGGCTCGTGCGGCATCGTCCGGACGGCGTGCCGCGATCCATGCGTGAGCCGCCTGCAGTGCGAAGGCGGATCGCTCCGCGCCGGTGTTCTGCTGGGCCAACTCTTCATACACGTGCGCGGCGCCGGCCAGGTCGCCGCGCTGCTGCAGATCCTGCGCGCGATCCACCGAAGGAGGCAGCTCGGTGCGCGGCCCGAGGCTGGGGCAGCCTGCCAGGGCGATGATGACCAGGAGCACCGGGAGGCGCAGCATCCCTCGCCTCCAGCTCAGACCCGCTTCCTCAGGTATCAATGCGCTTTCCTCGAGCGTCGTGCCGGCATCCGCGGGTTGAAGGCCCTCGCGTTGACGGGCAGGATGAGGGCGCCGCACAGTGCTGCGCCGGAGTCCGATTATAGTGGCCAATTCCCGAGGTCGGCTGCAAGTCATCGCTACCCCGATCGGAAATCTGGACGATCTGAGTGCTCGCGCACGCGAGGCCCTGGAATCGGCCGATGTGATCGCGGCGGAGGACACGCGTCACACGCTGGTACTGCTGCAGTCGATCGGGGTGTCGCGCCCGCTGGTGTCGCTGCATGCCCACAACGAGAGGCAGCGTGTGCCGGAGCTTCTCGCGCGACTCGAGGCCGGCGAGACCGTGGCGCTGGTGAGTGACGCGGGGACCCCATTGCTGTCCGACCCTGGCTTCGATCTGGTGCGTGAGGCGGCGCGAGCCGGGCACGATGTCTACGCGATACCCGGGCCGTCCGCGATCACTGCGGCACTGGCGGTTGCCGGCCTGCCGACGAGCCGGTTCTGTTTCGAAGGGTTTCTTCCCGCTCGGGACAGTGAGCGCCGCTCAAAGCTTGCCCAGCTCGCGGGCGAAACTCGCACGCTGGTGTTCTTCGAGGCTCCGCACCGCATCGCGCAGATGCTGGCCGATCTGGTCGCGGAATTCGGCGCAGATCGACGGGCCGTGGTGGCGCGCGAGATGACCAAGACCCACGAGACCGTGTATCGCGGGACGCTGGGCGAGCTCGTCGCGCGTGCCCGCGATGAACCTAACTTCCAACGCGGCGAGATCACCATCGTCGTCGAAGGTCGGGCCGAGGTCGATACGGAAGTTGACACGCGCCTGCTTCATCTCGCCGTCGAGTTGTTATCGAAGGAGCTGCCGGCAGGACGAGCAGCATCCATTGCTGCGAAGTTAACGGGTGCGAAACGCAGCGAGGTGTATGCGTTGTTGACGCGTGAGTCCGAGGCCCGCCGAGATGAACACTAGTGCGCATCCGCTGCGCTGCCGATGCGGCGCGTTGCAGGGGACGCTCGCCAACGCTCGCCACGTGAATCACGCGGTGTGCTACTGCTCGGATTGTCAGGCGTTCGCCCACTACCTCGGCAACCCGAGCCAGATACTGGATGCACGCGGCGGGTCCGATATCGTGCAAACACAGCCGAAGAATCTCATCTTCACCCAGGGGTCGGAGCAACTCGCCTGCATTCGTCTGACTCCCGGGGGCCTGCTGCGTTGGTACAGCCGTTGCTGCCGCACTCCCGTCGGCAACACGCTCGCGACTCCCAAGCTCTCCTTCATTGGCCTGCTGCACTGCTGTCTGGGCGAGGACGCGGCGTCGCTGCAGAAATCGTTTGGACCGGTCACCGCCTGGGTGCACACCGATGGAGCCCGGGGAGAGCCGAAGCCCGAGAACCGGGGGCTGGGCCGCTCGGTCTGGTGGTTTCTGCGCAGCGCGATCAAAGCCAGGGTCAACGGCGACTACCGCCGGACGCCGCTATTCCGGCTGGATACCGGCGCTCCAGTGGCGACGCCGTATGTGTTGAGCGTCGAGGAGCACGCCAGGGTGATGGAGGCGGTCCGCTCCGCCCGGCTCTGATTTGACTTCCCCCCGAGCCCCTTTATCTTGGGCGCGGGGAGCCGGCCGGGCAGTCGCTGCCCTCGGCGGCATCGTCCGGCGAGGGGGGAGGAAAGTCCGGGCTCCGGCGGATCAGGTGCCAGGTAACGCCTGGGGGGCGCGAGCCCACGGAAAGTGCAACAGAGAGCAGACCGCCCAAGCCCCTGAGGCCGTGAGGCCACGGGGGACGGCAAGGGTGAAACGGTGCGGTAAGAGCGCACCGCGACCCTGGTAACAGGGTCGGCACGGCAAACCCCACCTGGAGCAAGGCCAAATAGGGAAGCAGTCCCGACCCCTCACGGGGACAGGGATAGCGCTGATCCGCGCGCGCTTCCGGGTAGGCCGCTAGAGGTCCGTGGCGACGCGGATCCCAGAGGAATGATTGCCCTCGACAGAACCCGGCTTACAGGCCGGCTCCCTCTTGTAAGCGCCTGTCGGCGCAACTTCTCACGGGCATCGCCGGACGGCGATGCCCGTCCGTGTGGCCGGGCGAGGACGCCCCGGGAAGAAAAAACCGCGTCCACCTCCCACCAATTATCAACCACTGTATGAGCTTCAGGGGGCAAGCCGCTGATTGGCAATGGCCAATGGTGGGCGGTACTGGTCAGGAAGGCCCCTGATCCAACATAAGTCGTTGGCAGTGCGACGAATTTCTCACTTTTCCAATTGACATAGTTGGGGCGCGGCTTATAGTGGCAGCCAGTGGGGAAAAGTGGGAGAAACTGGGCGGCCGCTACGCTCCAGGGTCATGTTCCGCGGTGCAACAAAAGTGACCTTGGACGACAAGGGCCGGATGGTTCTGCCGACTGTTTACCGGGAGCAGATGCCCGCTGACGCCCAGGGGAAGCTCGTGGTCACCCTCGGCAGCGGCAAGTGTCTCGTCCTTTACCCCCACCCGGAGTGGGAGCAGGTGGAACGCAAGCTGATGGCGCTGCCTTCCCTGCATCCGCAGGCGGAACGTCTGAAGGGGCTGATGCTGGGTCACGCGATGGTGCTCGAGCTCGACAGTCATTCCCGATTCCTGCTGACGACGGAGCTGCGCGAGGTGGCGGGCCTGCAGCGGCTCGCCATGTTCGTGGGACAGGGTAATTCAATCCAGCTCTGGGATGAAGCGCGCTGGATCGAGCGGCGCGACAAGTGGCTCGCGCAGGGCGATGCGAACACGGCCGGCTTGCCGGCCGAGCTGGAATCGCTGCGGTTGTAGACCACGCGGCCCATGGGCGTCAGGGCGTAGCGGCCGGCGATAGACGAGGCGGAGGGCGAGGGTTTGAAGGTGGGCGCGTGAGGCGCCACCAAGCGGGCGGGATTCGAATCGACGGGCTCGGATCCTGAAAGAAAGTGCATCGCGCTCGAGTCGAAGGCGCGGTGGACGAGAACAGCGAAGCTTTTCGGGGGGCGGGTCTCACAGCCGCTTCTATCGTGGATGAGCACACACCGGTGCTTGTCGGAGAGGCGCTCGCAGCTTTGGCCCTCCAGGCGGGCGGTTACTATGTCGATGCGACGTTCGGGCGCGGCGGTCATACGGCATCCATTCTCCAGGCCCTGGGTCGAGAAGGCCGCGTGCTCGCGATCGATCGGGATCCTGAGGCCATCGCGGCCGGCCGGCAACGCTTTGCCGACGAAGTGCGGCTTACGCTCCTCCATGCGTCGTTTGCCGATCTCGCCACGCTCGTGCCGGCGCACGCGCACGGCCAACCTTGCGGGGGCGTGCTCTTCGACCTTGGTGTCTCGTCACCGCAGCTCGACGACGCGGGCCGGGGCTTCAGCTTCCGCTCCGACGGTCCGATCGACATGCGTATGGACCCGACACGTGGCGAGCCAGTCTCTGCCTGGCTCGCTCGGGCGAGCCTCGACGAGATTCGCGAAGTGATTGCCACGCTGGGAGAAGAACGCTTTGCGCGCCGCATAGCCCAGGCTATCGTCGCAACGCGCGCGGAGCATCCGTTGACGCGTACGAGCGAGCTGGCGGCGCTGGTGTCGCGTGCGGTTCGCACCCGCGAGCCTGGGAAACACCCGGCTACGCGCACGTTCCAGGCGTTGCGAATGTTCGTCAACGACGAGCTGGGACAGTTGCGCAAAGGCCTGACCGCCGCCGTCGACGTGTTGGTGCGAGGCGGACGGCTGGCCGTCATCAGCTTCCACTCGCTGGAGGATCGGGAGGTGAAGACCTTCCTGCGAGACCAGTCGCAGGTGAATCCGGTCTTTCTGGATCTGCCGGTACTGCCCCCTGAGGCTCAGCCGCGGCTGAAGCTCATCGGCCGCAAGAGCCGTCCGAGCGACACTGAAGTAAAGCGCAATCCACGCGCACGTAGCGCGCTCTTGCGCGTGGCGGAGAAACTCGTATGAGTAGCAAGGTGCTCGCGATTGCTGTGGCGGTGCTCTGGGTTGCGGCACTCGGTTCCGCGGCGGGCGCGATCTACTGCAAGCATCGCGCGCGCGAATTGTTCGTCCAGCTCGAGAGGTTGAGCGGACAGCGCGACAACCTTCAGATCGAGTGGGGACAGCTGCAGCTCGAGCAGAGTGCGTGGTCGACGCATGCTTTTGTGGAGCGCGTCGCCAGCACCAAGCTGCACATGGCGATGCCGCCACCCAAGGAGATCGAGATCATCGCCCCATGAAGGCCCGTAACGCACGCGACGCCTCTGCCTCGTTCCGGTGGAGATCCTACCTGCTCGTCGGGCTGCTCGTTTGCGGTGCGCTGGCTCTGGTGTGGCGTGCAGTCGATCTGCAGCTGGTCGATCACAGCTTTCTGGCGAAGGAAGGAAATAACAGGTTCTCGCGCGTTGCGGTCATCGCTGCGCATCGCGGCACGATCACCGACAGATACGGTGAGCCTCTCGCCGTGAGCACTCCGGTCGATTCCGTGTGGTTGAATCCCCGGGAGTTTCCGCTGGATCAGATTCCAAGGCTCGCCGGCGCACTGCGAATCGATCGCCCGGAGCTCACTCGCAGGGTAACCAGCAATCTGGATCGCGACTTTCTCTACGTGGCGCGCGGTCGGCAGCCTGCCGAAGCCGCGCAGATCAAGGCGCTCGGCATTCCCGGCGTCTATACCTCACGTGAGTACCGCCGCTATTACCCCGCGGGCGAGGTAGCCGGCCACATTCTTGGCTTCACGAACGTCGATGACGCGGGGCAGGAAGGCCTGGAGCTCGCGTTCGATCACTGGCTCGCCGGTGAGAACGGCGAGAAGCGGGTCATCCAGGACCGCTATGGACGGATCGTGCAGGACGTCGAGAGCATCCGTCCGGCACGCCCCGGCCGCGACCTGGTGCTGTCGGTCGATCTGCGCATTCAGTATCTGGCCTACCGGGAGTTGAAGGCGGCGGTTCGGGATACGCACGCGAAATCCGGCTCGGTGGTCGTGCTGGACATCAGCACCGGGGAAGTCCTGGCGATGGTGAATCAGCCGGCCTTCAATCCCAACGACCGGGACCAGTTCGTTGCCAACACCTATCGCAACCGGGCGGCCACGGACATCCTCGAACCCGGCTCCTCCATCAAGCCGTTCTTCGTCGCCGCCGGCATCGCTTCGGGCAAGTACGACGACCGCAGCATCATCGATACCTCCCCGGGCTTCTTCAAAGTGGGCGCGAAGATCGAGGAGGACGAGCACAATCTCGGCCCGGTCAATCTCGCCACCATCCTGGCCAAGAGCTCCAACGTCGGCATGGCCCGGCTGGCGCTGAGCCTGGAACCGGAGAGGATCTGGTCGACCCTGGAACGGCTGGGCTTCGGGCAGGTCACGACGAGCGGCTTTCCGGGCGAGTCGGCCGGCATGTTCACCCACTACTCGCAGTGGCGGCCGATCACCATCGCCACAATGTCTCACGGGTACAACATTTCCGTGACACCCCTGCAGCTCGCGCACGCCTATGCGAGCGTGGGGGCCTTCGGCATATCGAGGCCGGTGACGTTCCTGCGCGTTGACTCTCCGCCCGCGGGCCATCGTGTACTCGACGATCACGTGTGCCGTGAATTGTTGACCATGCTCAAGGCTGTCGTCGCCATGGAAGGGGCGACAGGCTGGCGCGCGGCGATTCCCGGCTACCAGGTCTCTGGCAAGACGGGTACGGCAGAAAAGACGGCCGCCGGTGGCGGATACAACACGGATCACTTCAATGCCGTGTTCGGCGGCGTCGCGCCCTCAACCGATCCGCGGCTGGCCGCCGTCGTCGTCCTCGAAGACCCGACCGTCGGCGGCCATCAGGGCGGACAGGCCTCTGCGCCGGTGTTTTCCGCTGTCGTCGGCGGTGCGCTGCGGTTGCTCGCCGTCGCGCCCGACAAGCCCATCAATGCGCCGGAGGAGATTCCGTCCTCGTCTCCCAGGACCCCGCCAGTGCGCACGGCGGCTTTGCCATGAGCACGCGCTCGCTCAGGGAAATCACCGCGGGGCTCGTGCCCGTCGAGGTTCCAGCGGAGGTCTGCGTCAGTGACGTGACGCTCGATAGCCGCTCCGTGTCTACAGGGGCGCTGTTTCTTGCCTGCCGCGGAGGTACGCGCCACGGGTTGGAGTTTGCACAGCAGGCCGTCGCGCGCGGGGCGCGTGCGGTTCTCTATGAGGGTGACGACTCGGCAAAACCCACTCTCGAGTCGGAGATTTTCGTCGCGGCCGTTCCGCATCTCAGCCGCCATGTGGGGACCATCGCCGATCGCTTCTTCGGATCTCCCGCGCAGGCGCTCACCGTCGCCGGTATCACAGGTACCAACGGCAAGACGACGTGTGCCTGGCTGCTCGCTCAGGCTCTGCAGATCTGCAACCGGCGTGCAGCCTTCATGGGCACGCTGGGGTTCGGCGTACCACCGAAGCTCACTCCGACGGAGCATACGACCTCCGATGCGGTGAGCGTTCACCGGCAGTTCGCCGCGCTGCGCAACCTCGGCGCCGCGTGCGTCAGCATGGAAGTCTCCTCGCATGCGATCGAGCAGCATCGGGTCGCCGCCGTGCGCTTCGAGACCGCCGCATTCACGAACCTGACGCGCGACCACCTCGACTATCACGGGACGATGGAAGCGTACGGCGCTACGAAGGCCCGGCTGTTCAGGTGGCCGCAGCTCGCGCACCGGGTCATCAATGTCGATGATCCTTTCGGTGCGCAGCTGGCGGCGCAACCTTCGGCGGCGCGGCTGATCATCACGAGTCGAGGCGCAGCAAGCGCGTGCGCCGCGCGTGGCGCCAGCGGGCGAGGCGACAAGTCGCCTGCCCGCGGTGCCGGTGCTCGGGGTGACAACCCCGTGGCTGCGGCCGGGTCCCTGCGTGATGCCGAGATCGTCAGCGCGAGCCGAGTGACGCGCGATTCGGCGGGGTTGCGAATCGCCATCGAGTCGAGCTGGGGAGCGGGCGAGCTTGCCGTGCCTCTCATCGGCGATTTCAACGCAGACAACGTGCTCACCGTGCTCGCCGTCCTGCTCGCCTGGAACGTGCCCCTTTCGCAGGCGCTGGCCGCCTTGGGCGCGTGCAGGGCTCCGACCGGCCGCATGGAAGTGTTTGGCGGCGCCGACGGAAGGCCTCTCGCCATAGTCGATTATGCGCACACCCCCGATGGGCTGACCAAGGCGCTCACGGCCGCGCGCGCCCATTGTCGGGGACGGCTGCGCGTTGTGTTCGGATGTGGCGGGGACCGTGATCCGGGCAAGCGTCCCCTGATGGGACGAATCGCGAGCGAGCTGGCCGACGAGGTGATTGTCACGGACGACAATCCGCGTACCGAGGAGCCTGCGAAAATCATCGCGGATATTCTTGCCGGATTTGTCGGCCCGGACGTACCGCTGGTGGAGCACGAGCGGGCGGTCGCGATCCGCACCGCCTTGCAACGCAGCGCGCCGCAAGACGTCGTGCTCGTGGCCGGGAAAGGACACGAGGACTATCAGATCTACGGGACTGTGCGTCGCCCGTTCAGTGACCAGGCCATCCTCCGGGACGCACTCTCGGGAGCGCGAGCATGAAGCGCACGCTCGCCGAATTCGCCAAGGAGTGCGGTGGCACGCTGCGGGGAGCCGATCAAAGCTTCTCGGGCGTCTCCAGCGATACCCGCACGCTCGAGCCCGGAGAGTTGTTCGTCGCCTTGCGCGGTCCGCGCTTTGATGCCAACCAATTCGTGAGCGCGGCCCACTCCGCGGGTGCTGCGGGCGCGCTCGTGGACTCCGCGCAGGAAGTGGCGATCTCACAGATCCTCGTGCAGGACACACAGGCGGCTCTCGAGCGCCTCGGACACAGCTGGCGCAGCCAGTTCGCCATCCCGGTGATCGGGGTCGCGGGCAGCAACGGCAAAACCACGACCAAGGAGATGACGGCGGCGATCCTGGCGCAGGCAGGCAGCTGTCTGGCGACGCGGGGGACTCTCAACAACCATATCGGCGTGCCGTTGACGCTGCTGCGCATCCAGGCCACGAACAAGTTTGCCGTCATCGAAATGGGCGCGAATCACCCCGGCGAAGTGGCTGCCCTGGTGCGGATCGCGCGTCCTACCGTAGGCCTGATCACGAATGCCGGCGCTGAGCATCTGGAGGGCTTCGGGAGCCTCGCGGGCGTCGCACGGGCGGAAGGCGAGATGGTTGAAGGGCTCGCCGCGAGCGCAACCGCGGTAATCAACGCGGACGATGAGTTCGCGAACCTCTGGCGCCAGATGACAGCGGCGCGGATCGTCAGTTTCGGCATCGAAAAGAAGGCTGACTTTGCCGCTACCGATATCCGCACGACGATCGATGCGGAAGGCTTCGTGACCCGTTTCGTGCTCGAGAGCCCACTGGGACCGGGTACGCCTGTCGAGCTTCACATGGGCGGCCGACACAATGTCGCCAATGCGCTTGCCGCTGCAGCGGCAGCCAGCGCAGCCGGCGCAACCTTGCAGCACGTCGTCGCGGGCCTGGCTGCGGTGCGCGCAGTGCCCGGCCGCCTGCAATTCAAAAGGGCCTCGGGCGGCGCCTGGCTCATCGACGATTCCTACAACGCCAACCCGAGCTCCGTGCGAGCCGGCATCCAGGTGCTGGCCAGTCTCGAAGGGCACCGGTGGCTCGTGCTCGGTGACATGGCCGAGCTCGGGGAGTACGCGCACAGCTCCCACCGTGAGATCGGCGAGTTCGCCCGCAAATGCGGGATCGAGCGGTTGTATGCGACCGGCGAGCTGGCCGCGCTGGCCGTGGAAAGCTTCGGACCGGGTGCCAAGTGGTTTGCGGACTCCACCGCGCTGGCGCAAGCGCTCGAAGCCGCTGACGCGGACGTGCGGATGCTGATCAAGGGCTCGCGTGTCAACAGGCTCGAGCGCGTGGTCGAGGCGCTCGTCGGCTCCACCATCCAACAAGGCGGGGTGTAAGTGCTCTTCTGGGTCGCACAGCACTTGACCGGCTTCTATTCCGGTTTCAACGTGTTCTCGTATCTGACGTTCCGCGCGATTCTGTCCGTGGTCTCCGCGCTTGCGATCTCGCTGCTCGTCGGCCCGAGAATGATCTCGAGTCTGTCGCGCTACCAGATCGGCCAGGTGGTGCGCGATGACGGCCCCAAGACCCATCTCCCCAAGGCGGGCACGCCCACCATGGGCGGCGCGCTGATCCTGGTCACGACGCTCGTCAGCACGCTGCTGTGGGCCGAGC
>Ga0207707_10002176_pt1 | contig 17733 bp, 15 predicted proteins | sample KBSC83BmetaG_FD_184336 | JGI IMG/M metagenome (GOLD analysis project Ga0207707, IMG submission 184336) | Corn rhizosphere microbial communities from Kellogg Biological Station, Michigan, USA - KBS C8-3B metaG (SPAdes) (version 2) | ecosystem: Host-associated > Plants > Roots > Rhizosphere ...
ACGTCGATGAGCGCGATCACGAGTTCATCACCGGCGAGCGCACCGCGGAAGGTTTTTTCAGACTCAAGCCCGGCACCGGGCTCGCGCACTGCATCAAGCGCGGCATCGCGTTCGCGAAATATGCCGACCTATTGTGGTGGGAAACCTCGACGCCGAACCTCGAAGAGGCAAAAGAGTTCGCCGAGGCCGTGCACAAGGTCTATCCCGGCAAGATGCTGGCTTACAATTGTTCGCCCTCGTTCAACTGGGAAGCCAACATCGACAAGGCGACGATCGCCAAATTCCAGCGCGAAATCGGCGCGATGGGCTACAAGTTCCAGTTTGTCACGCTGGCGGGTTTCCACTCGCTCAACCACGGCATGTTCGAACTGGCGCGCGGCTACAAGGCCGAAGGCATGGCAGCTTACTCCCGCCTGCAGCAGGCCGAGTTCGCATCGGAGAAGCACGGCTATTCGGCGACGCGCCATCAGCGCGAGGTCGGCACCGGCTACTTCGACCTGGTGTCGACCACCATCACCGGCGGTACCTCATCGACGACTGCGCTTCACGACTCCACCGAAGCCGCGCAGTTCAAGGCGCAGCGTTCGGATATTCACATTCAGGCAGCTGAATAACAGGAGGCATATCATGACCGCAGGCAGCAATTTCTGGGTGATTGGCGGCGAGTTCGGTTCGATGAACTTTCACAAGCTCGTGGAAGGCTCGGCCCAGGTCCAGGGCCCGTTCAAGACCCGCAAGGAAGCCGAGGATGCCTGGCGCGCGGTCTCGGAAGAGAACCGGCACAAAGCCGGGGTGCGCTTTTCCATCGTGGAAGAGCCCTCTCGCGTGCCAGCCTGACCGGCTTTTCAACGGCTAAAAACGTCCAAGGACAACAGCGGCTTCATCCGGTATCCCCGGCGGGGCCGCTTGTGTTTTGAGCATGCCAAGGTGTTAACCCCTTGGGAACAAACAGCCTTTGCGGACGGCACGGTTACTGATAGGTTAAGGGCCTTGGGATCCCTCAGGACAAAGGCCGCCAGGCAATGTCAGACGCGCAAAATACCGGGAACAATGCCGTCGGCGGTACCCGCCCGATTCGGTTGCGCGATGCGTTGCGGCAGGCGCGGATCGAGGCTGCCGATCGCATCGGCGTCGTCGTCGACCTGCGCGATGCCGAAGTGGCCCGGCTCGAAATTCTAAACGACGCGCTCGACCCGCTGTTTGCGCAAATTCCGGAGCAGGTCGATCTGTTCGATCGCGGCATCAGCCAGGGCGATACGCCGCGGCTGTGGATCGACGTGGTGGCCCACGTTCTGATGGGGCGCGACAAGCGCATCTACCGCTTCGTGCAGGATACCCGTTTCGGCCGCATCGTGATCGCGGAATCCCACGACGTCGCTGTCATCGTCGATGCCGTCACCGATTATGTCGCCCGCCGCATGATCGAGCGTGAACACGCGCTGGTCGCAACCCCTATGCCCGAGCCGGTCGTGATCGAGAAGCCCCGTCGCAGCGGGTTCTGGACCTTCGCGTTGGGGTTCGTGGTTGGCGTGGTCGCGCTGTTCGGCCTGGCGCTGTTCGCGACCTTGAGGAATTTGTAAGCCCGTCATTGCGGGCTACGATAACTGCGCCTGCCGCAATTCCTGAATGCGCATCCCGTCGGTCAAACCCCGAATAGTCTGCTCGCACCGCCACGCGGCGCCGTCGCGCTCGATTGAAAACAGATTATAGGCCGCCGCGGGATAGCGGCCATGGGCAAGCGCGGATGCCGAGGGCACGCCGACCGCAGGTATCGGGCCGTTCGGACCGTCGACCCAGATCGTGGAATGAACGTGATCATGCCCGTGCAGGATCAGCTCCACGCCGTGTTGCTTTAACAGCGCAAGCAGTTGCGATGAATCGGTCAGCCGCTTGGCGCGCGAATCCGAACGCAGCGGGTGATGAATCAGCAGTACGCGAAACGCCTGCTCGGAAGATAGCTCCGCCAGCATGCGCTCGAGTGCATCGAGCTGGCTGCGCCCAAGCCGTCCCGTCGCCATCAAGGGCGGCGTCGGGACCGCCGACGACACGCTGACCAGCGCCAGCGGGCCGCGCCGGCGCAGCGAAGGAAATGCGGCGCCGCCATCGGGCTTATCATCGCTGCCGAGATAATCTTCCCAGGCTCCCGCGAAGCGATGCCGGGTGACGCGAACATAGGCGTCGTGATTGCCGGGGATCACGGTGACACGATCAGGTGCGCCGACGCTCTCCAGCCATTTCAGCGAGGGGCCAAATTCTGCTTCGAGCGCGAGATTGACCAGATCGCCTGTGATCGCGATGTGATCCGGTGCTTGCGTCTGCATGTCAGACACCAGCGCATCGAGCACGTCGCGCCGATGGAATCTTTGGCGGTTGCGCGTCCAGTTGAGATAGCCGAGCGCACGTTTGCCGGCGAGATCGCGAAGCCTTGTCGTGGGCAGGGGCGGCAGATGCGGATCGGACAGGTGCGCCAGTGTGAATGCCGCCATCACATGCATCCGCTTCCGTGGCCTGCGAGCGTGAACCACTGCACGATCATCTCGTGATACCCTGTGAACGAATGTAATGGCAAGCTGGCCGCCGCGGCGCAAGGATCAAACGGGATGTCCGGATATCGGGGATTTTGGTGGCGATGAGCCTGCAGGACCTGAGAAAGAGCTTTGAGCCGGGGCTGCGGCGGGTTTTGCATCTCTATTGGCGGTTCGCCCGTGGCATGACCCTTGGGGTCCGCGCCGTGGTGCTGGACGGCGGCAACCGCGTGTTTCTGGTCAAGCACAGCTATGTCAGCGGCTGGCACCTGCCGGGCGGCGGCGTCGAAGTCGGCGAGACGTTCCGCGACGCGCTGCGGCGCGAATTGGCGGAGGAAGGGCGGATAGAACTGCTCGGCGAGCCGGTCCTTCATGGTCTGTTCTTCAACAGCCACGTTTCCCGCAGGGACCACGTCGCGGTCTACCTGGTCAGGCAGTTCCGGCAGGATCGCCTGCCCGCACCGAGCCGTGAGATCGTCGCCTGTGGCTTCTTCGCGGCAAATGCTCTGCCGGTGGAGACGACGGAAGGCACGCGCCTGCGGATCTCTGAAGTGCTCGAAAACAAGGAGCCAATCTCCACCTGGCGTTAGAGATCGTTAGCGATCGGTCCCTATGATCACGGGTCAAATGTTAACGACCTTTAAGGACTTATTTTGATCGCCACGCCCGACCCAAAGCGCCCCCCGAAGCTTCGCGGCGATCTAGCCGGTATGGCGGAGGCGCTCGAGCAATTTGCGCGGAGGGAATTCCCGCAAGCCGAGCCAGTGAAGCCGCGTGTGGCCGTTCTGGTGCCGTGCTTCAACGAGGAGGCGGCGGTTGCAAAAGTCGTCGCCGACTTTGGCAAGGCGCTGCCATCGGCCGAAATCTTCGTCTACGACAACAACTCGTCGGATCGCACTGTCGCAGTCGCGCGCGAAGCGGGCGCCGAGGTGCGCAGCGAGCGCCGCCAGGGCAAGGGTCATGTGGTCCGGCGCATGTTCGCCGATATCGACGCCGACATCTATGTGCTGGTCGACGGCGACGCGACCTACGATGCCGCCAGCGCGCCGCGCATGATCGACGCGCTGGTGTCGGATCATCTCGATATGGTGGTGGGCTTTCGCGTCGATCAGGCCGCGGCCGCCTACCGGCCCGGTCATCGCACCGGCAACTGGATGCTGACCAGCTTTCTTGCCTCGGTGTTCGGTCAGGCTTTCAATGATATTCTTTCCGGCTATCGCGTGTTCTCGCGGCGCTTCGTCAAATCCTTTCCGGTACTGTCCGACGGTTTTGAGATCGAAACCGAGCTGAGCGTGCACGCGCTTGAGCTGGCGCTGCCGGTCGCCGAGATCGAAACGCCCTATTACGCCCGGCCGGAGGGATCGTTCAGCAAGCTCAACACCTGGAGCGACGGGTTTCGGATTCTCGGCACCATCCTGAAACTCTACCGCTCGGAAAAGCCGCTGCGCTTTTTCACGGCCATCGGAATTTTTCTGACGCTGGTGTCGATCGGCCTCGCCACACCCATCATCGTCACCTATCTCGAGCAAGGCGTGGTTCCCCGCCTGCCGACCGCGGTTCTGTCGATGGGCTTGATGATCCTGGCGGTGCTGTCGGTGTCATCGGGGCTGGTGCTCGACACCGTGACGCGCGGACGCCGCGAGATGAAGCTGCTGGCCTATTTGTCTCAAGCCCCGATCAACAAGACCTGATGCGGCTCGAGATCCGGCGCGGCCGGGACGATGGACCGCGCGTCCGCCAGATGCTATCCCCCGCCTGACCATGAGCGACCTCTCTCTGACAATATTGGCCGAGACCGTCAACGACGCCCAGGCGATCGACCGTCTGCATGAGCGCACGTTCGGGCCCGGCCGCTTCGTGCTGAGCGCTTATCGGCTTCGTGAGCACGTCGATCATCTGCTCGATCTGTCGTTCACGGCCCGGATCGGTACGCTGCTGGTAGGATCGGTGCGCCAGCTACCGATCTGTATCGGCGACACCAAGGCTTTGCTGCTCGGGCCGTTGACGGTCGAGCCGCCGTTTCGCAGCCGCGGTGTCGGCCGCGCGCTGCTGGATCGCGCGCTGAAGGACGCCAAGGCAAAAGGCCATCGCCTGGTGCTGCTGGTCGGCGACGAAGCCTATTACAGCCGCGTCGGCTTCAAAACCGCCCCGAAGGGACGGGCAAGCATGCCGGGACCGGTCGACTACAGCCGCCTCCTGGTGGCGGAGCTCGCCGATGGCGCGTTCACCGGTGTATCCGGAGCTGTTCGCCCGGACTGGAGCATGGCGCGGTAGCCACGCCAACTCCGGTCGAGCTTGCTAATATTTCAAATTCGCAAAGGCCCGCACGCCGATGCCCGGCATCAGAACCTCGTCCTTGGTGTAGGAGACTGAATTTCGGATGTTCTCGTTCAGCAGATTGTTGCCGACGACACCGACCGTCATCTCGCGGGCTCCGAAACGCGCGGGATCGAGCTTGGTGTTGTAGCTGAATTCCGCCTTCAGCAGATTATAGCCGGCGGTCGGCGTCTCGGCGATCACCGCGACGTCGGTGTGTGCGAATGCATGCAGCAGGTTGACACGTACCAGCCAATTGGCGTCGCGCCAGAACACGCCGCCGCCGACGCGCACCGGCGGAATCCGCGGGACGTTGGTGCCATCGGTGAAGGTGGCACGAACGATATCGAATTGATCCTCGATGCCCCAGGTGCCGCCATATAATTTCGCAATGTCGAGCTGGCTCTGGAATTCGCCGCCGCGGAAGGTGGCATCGCGTTGTGAGTAGACCGCCTGCTTGCCCTCGTTGTCGGGATCACCATTGCCGCAGGAATTGAAATCGCTGCCACACAGCACGCCGGTCAGCCGCCGAAAAATAAAATTGTTGAAGCGGGTGTAGTAGGCGGTCGCCTCGAAGCGCAGTGGCCCGGTGGCCTTGCGCAATCCGATTTCCACCGATTTGGCGGTTTCGATCGTCAGGTTCGGATCGCCGATGTCGAACGTTCCGGTGGCGTCATGGGCGCCGCGGGAGAACAATTCCGCCGGCTTCGGCGCGCGCTCGACATATTGGGCGGTGATGCTGGCAACGAGATCGCCGGGAAGGTTCTGGAGCAGGCCGACGCTGCCGCCCTTCGGCGTAAAAGCCGGATTTCGCGCGATGCTCGTTTGCGGATTTCCGTCGGGCACGAAGTCCGACGGAAAATCAGGCGTCGAGCCGTGCAACTCGACGTGTTCGATGCGGCCGGCGATCTGACCCTTGGTCGAAGGCGTAAATTGCAATTCGTTGAAGATGTAACCTGCAACACGGTTATTGTTGTTGGGGCTGTAGAGCCCATTGAACAGCGAGGCGGGATCGTCCGGGCTCGGCGCGGTCAGCTCCTGGTGCCCGGCCTGCAGGCCAAGCGCCGTCGTCACTGCGGCAAAGCGCGCGTTGAACGGCATCAACTGCACTTCGACCCGGCCTTCCTGCTCCTTGTTGGTGAAGATCTGCCGCACGCCATCCGACGTCAAATCGTTGGGATCGAGCAGACCAAGCTCGTTGTGCTTGTAGTCGGTGGCGCCGGCCCAGAAGCGGATGGCCTCGATCGCCGCCGCGTCGGGCCGGTACTCGCCCTTGGCGGTGAATTTGGTCTGATGCGCGTCGATGCGGGTCAGGTGATCGGCGCCATCAATGCCAGGGATATGATAGAGCGCATCGTTCTGGGTGATGGCGGCGCCAATGAAGCCGCCGTGGAAAATATACGAGCCGCCGATCGAGGCGCCGTCGGTCTGCGCGGCCGAATTCGGCTGGCGGCCGTTGACCGGTCGGGTCTGGTCGAACACGTAGGGATAGCTGGGGATATTGTAGTCGCCGGCCTTGCGACCGGAAGCGTCGGCGTGAATCGCGAAATTGCCTCCGCCGGCATCGAGCAGGATGCCGCCTTCGGCACCGCGATCGACGGAGCTGACTGCGGTTCGTGTCTCAACCGTGACGCAGGACGGCGACTCCACGCCTGCGAGTGGCGCCTTGGCCGGTAATCCATAGCTCTGGAACGGCGCGGCCGGACAGGAGGGCAGGGCGTCCGGGATGCGATTGTTGGTCGCGCTGACGATGCCGCCGATCGATGTCGATCCGTAACGCAACGCAGCGGGTCCCCGTATCACCTCGACCTGGTTGGTCGCCAGAGGATCGATCGGCACGAAATGGTCTTCGCCGAGATCGGACGCGCCCCCGCCGCCTACACCGTTCTCAACGATGCCGACGCGGTTGACGTCGAGACCCCGGATGATCGGCCGGCTCGATGCGCCCGGCGCGAAGCTGGAGCCGGTGATGCCCGGCTTGGAAAACAGGAGATCGCCGAGCGTGGCGCCGCCCTCGCGGCGGAGTTCCTCGTTCGGCACCACCGTGACCGTCGCAAACTGATCGGTCACCACCGGGAGTACGCCTGGTTGAGGCGCGGCTGCGACAGGCGTCGGCTGGGCCTGCGGCGTCGGCGCACGATTGCGGCCGGGAACCGCGCGTGCAATGCGCGCGGGCGCTCGTGACGGGACAACGTTTCGCCTCACGATCGGACTGGGCGCGGTCACCGTGATTTCGGGAAGCTGCGTGGACGGCGGCGCAGCCGCGTCCTGCGACATCGCGTTGCTGCCTAATCCACACAGCAATAGCCAGCTTGCGCTGCCGGTTTTGAGAACACGTCTTGCAATGGATGTCATGGTCCCGTTCCTGAAAAGCCTTGGCCGGATTCGTCACCGTCAACGAATTCGGAAACTGGCTGCCGTCGATATGCGACGCACCGATTTCGATCGATCACGCGGGAATCGGCCACGCATGGCGATCCCCTCGAGGGGTGATCAATCAATCGATGTCAGGAGATGGGGGGAGCCCGAGGTTGAAAGGCGACGCGGGTGGAGTTCAGACGGACGAACGCGGCGTCGGTGATCAGGTACAAAGATTCGACCGCTTGCGGAAGCAACAACAGCGGTGGTGTCGCAAACAGCGCCGCGTTCGCCAGCGCGATAACGGCGCAGATCGCGCAAGCGTCGCTCGGTTGCTGGTCCGAATCGTGATGAGCCGGAGACTGCTGCGGCGCGGACAGACCGACCGCATCGGCTGCGGGGAGGCCGCTGGCAGCCAGACCGGCTTGAATGGCGGGCGCGGCCTGCGCGGCGCCCCCGTGGAAATGCCCGAACGACAACACAAACTGGACGGCCAGCGCGAACAGAGCCAACCGAGACCCGCGTTTGATGTTCGATCGAACCCACTTCATGCAGATACGCGCCCTGCGTCGGACGCCAAGTCATCTCGGCTACCCTGACGTTACAATATAACATCAGGGATCCCTGTGGGGTGTCAACCGTGGCCCATCCGCGTGCCGGCAGAATTCGGAGTGTCTGTGTGATTCAGGCAACGCCAAGCGACGCGCGTGGCGATCAGCGCCCCTCGCGCAACCAGGTGGCCGCGAACGCGCCGAGCAGCAGCAGCAAACCAATCAGGCCGGCGAACAGTGGCAGCACGCCGACGCCCCTGACGACGCTGGCATCGCGCATCTTCACGCCCATCCAGCCGTCGCCACGGAACACGCTGGCAGCGCGCACCGGCACGATGCGTGGAAGCTCGATGCTGGAGCCATCCACGACGCGCCGTGCGTCACCGCCGGTAGCCTGCGTCAGCGGTTTGAGCATGTCGGTTGTGGAGGTAACTTCCGAAAACTCCTTCGGGTTGGTCGGGCCGACATTGATCAGCGCTTTCAGCGTGCCATCGGTTGCCTGCCACAGGCCGAGTTCGTTGGCGGGGATCGTCGAGCGCCATGTTCCGGGCTCGCTTTGGCTCAAGGTCAGCTCGCGCGTGGCGCCGGCGGGTGACGTCACCGTCACCGGCGTCACGCTGTCCGCCATGGTCTGGCGCAGCACCACGAGGTCTTTTCCCTGGACTTGCAGGCGCAACGCCTCTTCGTCGAGGTCGGGCTGCTTCATCAGCCAATGCGACGTTCGCCGCAGCAGGTCGAGATGCGGCCCGCCGCCCTCATAGCCGCGCGCCCACAACCAGATGTGGTCCGTCAATAGCAACGCGACGCGGCCCTCGCCAAATCGCGATAGCAGCAGCAGCGGTTTGCCGTCGGCGCCGGTCATGACGGGAGCGCCAGTTGCATTGCGCGTCTCGACGGTGCGAAAGAACCGGCTCCAGTGCGGCGGCTCGGTGCCCGAGCCTTCCAGCCCGCGCGTCACCGGATGACGTTTGCCGGCGTCGCTGAGGTGCGCGTAATACGGTTTCTCGGTGACGCCTACGGGTTCTGCCGGCAGCACCGAATCCAGCGGCGTGCGCCAGATGCTGGTGGTCGAAGCGTAATCGGGACCCGCCGATACCAGCACCGCGCCGCCGCCGCGCACGTAGCGCGCGATGTTGTCGAAATACGCGATCGGCAGCACGCCCTGGCGCGCGTAGCGGTCGAAGATGATCAACTGGAATTCGTTGATGTGCTGCTGAAACAGTTCGCGGGTCGGAAACGCGATCAGCGACAATTCGTTGATCGGCGTGCCATCCTGCTTTTCCGGCGGGCGCAAAATCGTGAAATGCACAAGATCGACGCTGGCGTCGGATTTCAGCAGGTTGCGCCAGGTGCGCTCTCCGGAATGCGGCTCGCCGGAGACCAGCAGCACCCGCAATTTGTCGCGCACCCCGTCGATCGCAACCACAGCGCGGTTGTTGACCTGCGTCAGTTCGTTATCGAGCGGAGACGCCTCGATCTCGACGATGTTCGGCCCGGCGTGTTTGATATCGACATCGATGTTGACGGTCTGACCGCTCAGGACGGTGCGTTCGTTGATCACTTCGCCGTCGCGGCGCACCACGACTTTGGCGCGCTCACCGCTGACGCCCTGATCGTCCAGCCGGTAGGTGATGGTCTGGACCTGTCCGACGATGCCGAAACGGGGCGCTGCGGAAATCGCAATGCGCCGGTCGCGTTCGTCCTTGCGCCCGGTAATAAGGGCATGCACCGGGGCCTGAAATCCAAGCGCGGCGGCGTTGGCGGGAATGTCATGTACCCGCCCGTCGGTGATCAGGAAGGCGCCGGCGACGCGATCGATCGGAACGTCAGACAGCGCCGACTGAAGCGCGCCGAACAATCTGGTGCCATCGGTTTCGCCGTCGGCCTGGCCGGCTTCGACGACCCGCACCTCCAATCCCTTGATCTTTTTGAGGCTGTCGACCAGCGCCTCCTGCGCTTGCGCGGTTTCGCGGGTGCGCGAGCCGAAATTCTGGCTCGGGCTCTTGTCGATCACGACCGCGGCTACCGAGGACAACGGCTCGCGGTCCTCGCGGGTAAACGATGGATTGGCCAATGCCAGCAGGATGAGCGCCAGCGCCGTCACGCGCACCGCCGCGCCGCGTGCCCGTCCCAGCAGCAGCAATGCCGCGATCACAACGATGGCGGCAGCCGCGAGCCAAAGCACCAGCGAGGGGACCAGCGGTGTAAACGCGATGCCATACTGCATGCCGCCGCTCCTACTGTCCGAGCCGTTCGATCAGAGCCGGTGCGTGCACCTGGTCGGCCTTGTAGTTTCCGGTCAGCGTGTACATCACGATGTTGACGCCGGCGCGGAAGGCGAATTCGCGCTGCCGGGGCTCGCCCGGCGTAAGCGGCAGCATGGGCTGGCCATCAGGACGCAGCGCCCATGCGCCGGCAAGATCGTTGGAGGTGATGATAATCGGCGAGACGCCGTCGCCGCCTCGGGCCGGCCGGGACGCTGCCGCCTCGTCGTCGTCATCGCGCGGCAAGGTCTCAACCCAGGTCTGGCCCGTGTTAAACCGGCCGGGAAAATCGCGCAGCAGATAGAACGTCTTGGTCAGCACGTGTTCGCGTGGAACCGGTTCGAGTTCGGGAACGTCAAGCGAGGAGAGAATGTTGCGCAACGCCAGCATGCCCGGCGTCTGCGAAGCGCCGGCTTCTCCCGGAGGCGCCTCGATGGCATCGCGGGTATCGAACAGCACGGTGCCGCCCTGTTTCATATAGGCGTCGATCCGGTTGATGGCGTCTTGCGGAGGCTTCGGTGCTCCCGGCATGACCGGCCAGTAGATCAGCGGGAAGAATGCCAGTTCATCATGCGCCGGATCGACGCCGACGGGGTCGCCGGCCTCCAACGCCGTGCGTTGCGCCAGGAACAAGGTCAGTCCGGACATCCCCGCCTTGACGATGGAATCCACGTCGGCGTTGCCGGTGACGACATAAGCCAGCCGGGTTTGCGAGACCGCCTTGATGGCGAATTCGTCGTTGCTGTCGGCGCGGGACGGCGGCGGAGCCAATATCATGGAAAACGCGAGGGCGAACGCCAATGCGGCTGACACCGTGCGCCGCCTCAGCAACCCCGCGATCCCGGCGCCGATCAGAGCGACGATGATTGCGTCGACCAGGAACAATGCCAATGACGACGACAGCAGCATGCCGCGCAGATCGCGCGGTTCGGCGTTGGTGTAGCTGGTATGACGCGCGCGCAAGGCCGAAGTATCCAGCGGCGCGATGCGGTCCGCCGCCGCCAGCGTGTTCACCGCGAGCGGGCCATCGGCCGGGCCATAGAAGCCGGGCGGATGATCTGGTGTCGCGCGATCCCGGAAGTCTGCGGGCATTGGCTTTGCGGTCGAGGGCGGCGGTCCGAACGCGCCGAAGCCATCGAGCGTGCGCAGCGGCGCTACCGTTTCGACCTTCGCTTCGCCTGCGACGCCCGCGCCCGGACTGGACGTGTAGCCGGACATATCGACGATCCGCCTCAGCATCTCGACGAAGCTGCCCGACATCGGCAGATCGGACCAGCGCATGTCGGCGCTGACATGAAACAGGCTTACCACGCCCTTGCCGCGATGTTCGCCCGTCACCAGCGGCGTTCCATCCTCCAGCGAAGCCCAGCTTTTGGTCGCCAGCACCGCGTCCGGTTCGGCGAGCACCTGCCGGTTGACGGTGATGTCCTTTGGCACGGCAAGACCGGCGAACGGTCCATCGGCCGCGAACGATGCCAGGTGCTGCGGCTTTTCCCAGGTCAGACTGCCGCCGAGGCTGCGCCCGCCGCGGCGCAGTTTTACCGGCACTAGGTCGTCGTCAGCCTGCGCCAGGCGCGGGCCGGCAAAGCGCACCAGCACCCCGCCTTGCTCGATCCACGCGGCTATACGCTCGCGAATTTCGGGCGACAGCGTGCCGACATCCGCCAGCACCATCATCGGCAGCTTCTGGTCGAGAAACTGGGTAATGGCCTGTTGCGGTGCGCCACGATCGCCCAGCCGCACATCGGCGAACGGCGCCAGTGCCCGGGTGAGATAGAACGTCGAGGCCAGCAGCGGCTGCGCGGTATCGTTGGTCGATCCGCTGACGATGCCGATCGCGCGCCGCCGCCATCGCTTGTCGAGCAGCTGCACCGCGCCGGCGGATCGCTCGCCCGATATTTCAAGCCGCGCGATGTCATTGCGCAGTTCAACCGGAAGATCGAAGGCAGCTTCGGTCTCGCGCGCTTGCGGCGCAAAGGTGTAGCGGGCTTCGCCGATCGGTGAACCCTTGGCGTCGATGGCCCGGACAACGCCTGCGGCAGCGCCGCCATCGGCGCGCAGCACCTTCACGGTCATCTTGGCCGCGGCGTTTTCGGCCGCGGCCAGAGCGAGCGGCGGTGGGGCGCCGCCCTCAAAAATCGTCAATGCACGATCCCCGATCGTTTTGCTCAAGCCTTGGAGAAATTCCGGTCCGCGCCCGGTATCGACGCCATCCGACAGCCAGGCGATCTCGCAGTCGCCGGTCGCCTTGAGGAAACGCTCGATCGCGGGGAGGGTTTCAACCCGCTCGATCGAATAAGGTTTTGGCGAAAGCTGGCGCAGCGCCACCCGCGCGGTGCCGCCCGGCATCAAGGTGATGTCACGCGCGGGCTCGGACAGCGGAACGAGGGCAACGCCGCGCCGGTCGTTGTCGGCAGTCGCAATCAACTCGTCCGCGGCCTTGATCCGGGCGTCCCAGCTGGAAGCTGCGCTCCAGCCGTCGTCGAGAAGGATCACCAGCGGTGCGCGGGAGCCGGCAAGGCCGGTTGGCGGATTCCAGATCGGTCCCGCGGCCGCTAAAATCACGAGCGCGGCGGCCAGCAGGCGCAACGCCGTCAGCCACCATGGCGTGCGCGAGGGGGTTTCTTCCTTCGGCTTGATGTCGAACAATAGCCGCGTCGGCGGGAACTCGACCCGCCGCGGCCGCGGCGGCATCACCCGCAACAGCCACCACAGCACGGGCAGGCTCAACAGGCCCAGCAGCAAGAGCGGTTCGGCGAAAGAGAGAGGCAGGCCAGCGATCATGCGCTTCGCCCCGCTTTGACGGTCGCGGTGCGCGCGCTTCCCTTGCTCACCATCATGCCGTTGTGCAGGAACAGCAGCAGCTCGGCGGCCGAGCGGCTGGTGGTGTGGGTCGAAAACAGCCAGTCGAGCTTGTTGGTCTCGCCGCGGATCTGGTCGCGATGAAGCGCCACGCGCGCGACGTAGTCGCCTACCCATCTTTCGGCGCGGCCCGCGGTGATAACGCTACCGTCTTCCGGTTCGACGAACTCGATACGCCCGGAATAGGGGAAACTTTCTTCAGCCGGATCGACGATCTGGACCAGCGTGCCATGCGCGCCGGATGCCGACAATCCGGCAAGCATGGTCCTGATTTCACTGATAGGCGACCAGAAATCCGACAGCACCACGATCTCGGCCAGCGCCGACGGTACAAACGACGGCGGCAGGCTCAAACGGGTGTCGTCGTCGTGCAGCATCGCCTGCGCCATCTTGTCGATCACGTTGCCGCTCGCGGTCGGGTTCAACAAGCCGGGTATGCCGACGCGTTCGCCGCCCGCGACCAAGAGTTCGGCGAGCGCGAACGTCACGATTAAAGCGCGTTCCAGCTTGCTGTCGCGCGATTGCTTCGATGCAAACGCCATCGACGGCGAACGGTCCGGCCACAGCCACACCGTGTGCGCGGCTTCCCATTCCTGCTCGCGGACATAAAGATGATCGTCGCGCGCCGAGCGCCGCCAGTCGACACTCTGTGACGGCTCGCCCGAGACGAAGCGGCGGTATTGCCAGAAACTTTCTCCCGCGCCGGCGCGCCGCCGTCCGTGCAGGCCATGAATGACATTGGCGGCGATGCGGCGAGCTTCAAGCACGAGACGGGGCAGCGATGCGGCGAGCGTTCGGCTTTCGCCATCGGCACGTCGGATTGCTGTGATCTCCCTACCTGCGTGCTTGGTCTCTGCGGCCATCAACCAATCCGCGTCTTCAATTGCCTGATCACGTCGGGAATGGTGCGGCCCTCGGCGCGCGCGGAGAACGTCAGCGCCATGCGGTGCTTGAGGATGGGCTCGGCCAGGTCGAGCACATCGTCGATCGAGGGCGCGAGGCGGCCGTCGAGTAACGCGCGCGCGCGAACCGCCAGCATCAGCGACTGGCTGGCGCGGGGGCCCGGTCCCCAGGCAATCAGCTTGCCGCCCTCGCCGCCTTCCGGACCCGGACGCGCGGAGCGTACCAGCGAGAGGATCGCCTCCACCACGGAATCGCCGACGGGCAGGCGCCGCACCAACCGTTGCGCGGCGATAAGGATTTCGGCATTCATGGCAGCCTTGGCAAGGGTGGCTTCAGCGCCGGTGGTTTCGAACAGGATACGGCGCTCGGCGTCGCGATCCGGATAGTCGACGTCGATCTCCATCAAAAAGCGGTCGAGCTGCGCCTCCGGCAGCGGGTAGGTGCCTTCCTGCTCCAGCGGATTTTGCGTCGCCAGCACATGAAACGGCTTCGGCAGATCGTGGCGCGCGCCCGCCACCGTGATGTGCTGTTCCTGCATGGCCTGCAGCAACGCCGACTGGGTGCGCGGACTGGCGCGATTGATTTCGTCGGCCATCAGGAGCTGGGCGAACACCGGACCGGAGATGAAGCGGAACGACCGCTTGCCGGAACTGCTCTCGTCCAGGACCTCGGCGCCCAGAATGTCCGAGGGCATCAGGTCCGGCGTGAACTGGATGCGCTTGGCATCTAGCCCCAGCGTAATACCCAGGGTTTCGACCAGCTTGGTCTTGGCGAGGCCAGGCACGCCGATCAGAAGCGCGTGACCGCCGGACAGGATCGTCACCAAGGTATTTTCAATCACCCGGTCCTGACCGAAGATGACGGTGGAGATCGCATCTTTTGCCGCGCGGATTTGACCTGCGACCTGTTCGGCCGAACGGACGATCACGTCCTCGAGTTTTTCGACACTGTCTGCGCCAGCCATTTCGTTCTCCTTAGTCCGGCTCCTTGGCTGAAAACGCCGCCGATTGCGTCGTCATGCCATGAAATCCCATGCTAAACTTATGCGAAGGGCATGTATTCGTTGAGTTAAACTATCCCCACATTATCGGTATTCCGGGGTATGAACGGCATCACGATGTGGCGACTTGACCCGAGGATTTCACCCGGGGAACTGGTCCAAAGACGTGCACCAATTGTGCCAAACCGAGGCGACCAGACTCAGGACAAACAATGGCGAAGCAAGGGCGGACCACCAATCAGGGCCTCGAAGGGCTGACCGCTGCCGTCAGGGACGCTGCGAACGCCAGCCCCGCCGCCAAGGGGTTGCCCCCGGTGCATTTGTGGAATCCGCCGTTCTGCGGCGATCTCGACATGCGAATCGCCAGCGATGGTACGTGGTTCTACATGGGGACGCCAATCGGGCGGCCCGCTTTGGTTCGGCTGTTTTCGACCATCCTCAAGCGCGAGGGCGGCAAGCACTTTCTCGTTACTCCGGTCGAGAAGGTCGGCATCCGCGTCGACGACGCGCCGTTCCTTGCGGTCGAGATGCTCAAGGAGAAGGATAGTCGAGGCCGGGTGCTGCGCTTCCGAACCAACGTCGACGACTGGGTGGCTTGCGATTCCTCTCACCGGTTGCGCTTCGAGGCGGCCGCCGACGGGGGCCTCACGCCCTATCTTCACGTTCGCGCCGACCTGTGGGCCAAGGTGACCCGGGCGCTTTACTACGATCTGGTTGACATGGGAGAGGAGCGGGTGGTCGATGGTTGCCCAATGTTTGGAATCACCTCGTCAGGCGATTTTTTTGCGATGGCGGATGCGGAGCAGGTGAGGGGCGCACTTTGAACGAGCCGATGCTGAAAACGGACCCGGCCGCGATGAGCTCAGCGGAGTTTTTCGATCGGGCTCGCGCGCGATTGCGTTTCGACGTTCCGCCCGGCCTGGTCGACCCTGACATCATTCCACGGAGTGGCGACCAGGGCACCGATCGCATGTTGGAGATCATCGCCCGCGAACAGCCGGTTCGGCCCGCGGCGGTGTTGATCCCGGTGGTGGACCATCCGCAGCCGACCGTGCTGTTGACGCAGCGCGCCGTGCATCTCAACGATCACGCCGGCCAGATTTCCTTCCCCGGCGGCAAAATCGATGCGATCGACGCCTCACCGCTGGCTGCCGCGTTACGCGAGGCCGAGGAAGAAATCGGTCTGCGGCGGCAATTCATCGATCCGATCGGCTATCTCGATCTGTACGCAACGAGTTTCGGATTTCGCATCCTGCCGACGGTCGCGCGGGTAAAACCGGGCTTTAAACTGCGCATCAATCACGCCGAAGTAGACGATACGTTCGAGGTCCCGCTGGCATTCCTGATGGATCCGGCCAATCATCAGGTGCACAGCAAGGAATTCCGCGGCATGGAGCGCTCGTATTACGCCATGCCGTTCGCGGAACGTTATATCTGGGGTGCGACCGCGGGAATCCTGCGCGTGCTGTATGAGCGGATCTGTCTGCCATGATCAGACCGGCCCTCACGGAGATCGGAATTTTCCTGATCCCGTTCGCGGTCTACGCGCTGTTTTTGATCGCGACACGCTCCGGACTGTTGGTGCAGTCGTCATGGCCGGTGCATATTATCGCCAAACTGGCGCTTGGTTCGCTGCTGCTTGTGATCGTCAGTTTCATTTTGCTCGCGCATTTTTCCGGGGCGCCGCCGGATTCGACCTATATTCCCGCCCATATCGAGAACGGCAAGTTCGTTCCCGGAGTTGAAAAATGACTGATGCGCGCGTACTCGACGGCGCGCCCTGGCTCAAATCCGGTCCGACCGCCCGCGTGCTGCAATTGCTTGATGGCAACGGCGAGCAAGCGCGCGTGGTCGGCGGCGCGGTCCGCAACGCGCTCTTGAATATTCCGACCGGCGATATCGATATCGCGACCACTGCCTTGCCCGCCGAGGTGATCCGCCGCGCCAAGGCGGCCGGCATCAAGAGCGTCCCGACCGGCATTGAGCACGGCACCGTGACGCTGGTCGTCGATGGCCAGCCGTTCGAGGTCACCACCTTGCGGGAGGATACCGAGACGTTCGGCCGCAAGGCCAGGGTCGCATTCGGCCGCGACTGGGTTCGCGATGCGGAGCGGCGCGACTTCACCATCAACGGCCTGTCGGTCGACGCCGATGGCGTCGTGCACGATCATGTCGGCGGCCTAGACGATATCTTTGCCAAACGCGTGCGCTTCATCGGCGATCCGAACCAGCGCATCGCTGAGGACTATCTGCGCATCCTCAGGTTCTTCCGCATTCAGGCCGCCTATGGCGCAGGTGAACCCGATCGCGCCGGATATCTCGCCTGCATTGCCGCGCGCGCAGGCCTTGCGAGCCTCTCCGCCGAACGCGTGCGCATGGAAATGCTCAAGCTGATGGTCGCGCAAGGTGCGGCCAGCGCGATCACGGCGATGGCGGATGGCGGCTTGCTGCTGCCGATTTTCGGCGGCATCGCCTATACTGGACCATTTGGGGCGATGATATCGGCGGAGCACTTGCTTGGGCTGAAGCCGGACCCGGTGCGCCGCCTCGGCGCGCTCGCGGTCGCCGTCACCGAGGACGCCAAGCGAGTTGCGATGCGCTTGCGGCTGACCAATGCCGAAACCAAAGCGCTGGATTCCATGGGCCACCGCTGGTGGCGGCTCGCCGGCATGGACGAGCCGACCGCGCGGCGGCGGCTCTATCGGCTCGGCGCCGACCGCTACCGTGACCGGCTGATGCTGGCCTGGGCGCGGGCGGGAGGGGATACCGATTCCGCGCATTGGCGTGAGCTAGCCACCTTGCCGGAGCGCTGGAGCGCGCCGAAATTTCCGTTGAAGGCGGCCGATTTCATCCCGCGCGGAGTTGCCGAAGGCCCGGTGCTCGGCCGTGTGCTGGCGTTGGCGGAAGACGCGTGGTTGGCGGCGGATTTCCCTCTGGATGAGGTCGCGCTTAAA
>Ga0207707_10002185_pt1 | contig 17718 bp, 14 predicted proteins | sample KBSC83BmetaG_FD_184336 | JGI IMG/M metagenome (GOLD analysis project Ga0207707, IMG submission 184336) | Corn rhizosphere microbial communities from Kellogg Biological Station, Michigan, USA - KBS C8-3B metaG (SPAdes) (version 2) | ecosystem: Host-associated > Plants > Roots > Rhizosphere ...
GGAGAGCCTGATGCCGATCGTCGACGAGGCCACGGTCGAGCTCGGCTACCGCCAGCTCTCGAACGCTGTCCAGGTGGAGGACGGCGACGACGGCGCGCAGTGGGAAGACCCGCGCGAGCCGACGGGGCGGCCGGGGACGCGTGCATCGCATCTGCCGATCGATCGGGACGGAACGCCGTCGTCGCTCCTCGACCTCTTCGGCGACGGCTTCGTCCTGCTCGCAGGGGAGGACGGGAGCGGCTGGCAGGACGCGGCGGGTCGTCTCGCCGTTCCCGTGACGAGCTACCGCGCCGGCGCCGACTTCTCCGACGGCTCACGACGGTTCGAGGAGCTGTACGGCATCGGCCGCGAAGGCGCGACGCTCGTGCGGCCGGACGGCTTCGTCGCCTGGCGCACGCAGGGCGGGCCTGAGAGCGAGGGCGACGCCCTCGCCGACGCGGTCACCGGCGCGCTCGCCCGCCGGTGACTCCCGGCGGCAGGGCATGTTAAGTCCTGCTTGACGCCCCGGACGACATCTGCTGAGAATGGACACTCGTTGTCCCCCCCTGGCTACGGCTGTCCGTGAGCGCTCCCGGTCGCACAGGAGGTGCCGCTGCGCCCTCGCCTCCGGGGCGGTACGCCTCACTCGTCGCGAACACGGCCGTCGCGGCGCGGTTCATGCCCGTATGGCTCGCGACGGGCGTGCTGATGATAGTCGCCGCGATCATCGCGCCCGCCGCACTTCAGCACACGAACTGGGCTTTCGTTCTTCCCTACCTGACGATTCTCGCGATCGCGTCGCTCGGGCAGATGCTCGTGATCATGCAGGCGGGCATCGACCTCTCGACTCCTGCCGTGATCTCCTTCGGCGGGAACCTGCTGGTCGGCGTGAGCGTCGGACACAACGACCGCCTGGCGCTCGGGATCCTCGCCTGTATCGGCCTCGGAGCGGGAGTCGGCCTGGTCAACGGAATCCTGGTCGGGATCGTGCGGCTGAACCCGCTGATCGTCACGCTCGCGGTGGGACAGATCGTGTTCGCGTGGAACCTGCGCTACGCACGCGAGGTGACGAACTCGACCGCGGTACCCGAGGCGCTCTCGTCGTGGGCGGGCGAGAAGTGGCTCGGCGTCAGCTCCGTCTTCTGGACGGGCGCAGCATTGACCGTGGCCATCGCGCTCCTGCTCCGCTACGCCGCCGCCGGCCGGCGCTTCCAGGCGGTCGGGGCGAACCCGCGAGCCGCGTGGATGGCCGGCCTGCGCGTCCGGACGCACGTCATCTTCGCGTACACGGCCGCGGGGATTCTCTACGGATGCGCTGCGGTGCTGCTCGCGGGCATCCGCATCAACGTCGACCCGCAGCTCGGCGCCGCTTACCTGCTCGCGCCGATCGCCGCCGTCGTGATCGCAGGCGCCTCGCTCTCGGGCGGGCTGGCGAGCGCGACGTCGACCTGGGTGGCGGCGCTCGCACTCACGTTCCTGACGCAGATGCTGGTGATCAAGGGCCTGAGGCCGGGGATGCAGTTCATCGTCTTCGGTGCTGCGATCATCGTCGGGATGCTGATCTCCGGCGACCGGATCGCCTCGCTCCTCGGCCGCGTCCTGAGGCCGGCCGAGGGAAGGTCGGACAACAACCCTGGTGTAGAGGTAAAGACGAGCTGAGGCTCGCGAAAGGAGGAGGGAGATGCACCTACGGAAATCGACCAGGAGACGGAGGGGCCCAATCGCCGCGGTCCTTGCGCTCGCGCTGCTCGCAGCGGCCCTCGTGATCGTCTCGACCGGTCTGGGCAGTACCGGCAAGACCCATGCCAAGGCCGCGACGCCGGTCATGATCGGCAAGGGAGGCGGCTACGGCGAGATCTACAAGGCCAAGGCCGCGACGCTCAAGAAGACGCTCTTCAACGCCACCCTGCTTCCGAAGAACCCGACGTCCCGCAACATCGCACTGGCCGGCCTCGGGCGGGCCGACAAGAAGGTCAACCTCGCCCTGGCGCTCAAGTGCTGGAAGGCCAACACGTGCAATACGGGTACGGGCGGCAAGCTCACCGTCGCCTACATCGAGCAGTTCGGCGAGAACGTCTATCGCCAGATGTCGCACATGGAGTTCATCCTCCAGGCGCTGAGCTATCCGCAGATCGGCAAGATCATCTACAAGAGTGCCCACTCGGACCTGAATCAGGGCATCGCCGACTTCAAGGCGGCGATCGCGCAGAAGGTCAGCGCAATCGTCACGTATCCCGACTTCGGCGACGCGATGCTGCCCGTGATGAAGGAGGCGACCGACGCCGGAATCCCCGTTGCCACGTACGCCTGGGGCTATGTCACGGGACCCGGCAAGAACTACCTGACGGTCGTCGGCGAGTACACGTGCAACCTCGGCAAGGCGTTCGCAGCAGCGATGAACAAGCAGGTCGGCTCCGGTGACATCGCCTTCATGGGCGGCTTCCCGGGCAACCCGCTGTCCGAGGGCTGGCAGAAGTGCGAGAAGCCGGCACTGAACTCGAAGATCGACGTCGTGGCGACCGAGCCGACGAACTGGGATCCGTCGAAGGTCCAGTCGGTCGTCGCCGGCATCCTCGCCGCGCATCCCAACATCAAGGGCTGGAGCTACGAGTACGGCGGCGGCATGGCGCTCGGCGCCGTGGCGGCGTACAAGGCCGCGGGCAAGCCGTTCAATCCGGTGCTGACGCTCAGGACGGACGACGTCCGCATGGGGTGCATGTACAACGACCTCAAGAAGAGCAACCCCGGCCTGAAGATGTACTACTACACCTCGGGCAACACGCAGATCCGGGTCGCGCTGACGGCGGCCATGATGAAGCTGAAGGGTGCGCGGATCCCGCCCACCATCGTGTTCCCGATCGCATTGCAGGACCAGGACAAGCGTGATTCGTGCGTCAAGGGCTATCCGCAGGATGCCTCCGCGACGTCGCTGATCCCGCTCAGCCTGCTCCACCAGATGTACCCCTCCTAGACCGCTCGCCTACGGCTCGCTCTCACGGGGGGAACAGCCGGTTCCCCCCGTGAGCCCCCCTCCCACAAACCGATGAGCACCCCAGCCACCGTTGTCTGCCGCGCCCGCCATGTCGGTCGCGGCGACGAAGAGGACCCCGGGACGTGACGGCGGCGGTTCTCTCGATGCAGGGCGTCTCCAAGGCGTTCGGAGCCGTACAGGCGCTGCGGGACGTCAGCGTCGACTGCCGGCCGGGCGAGATCCACGCGCTCGTCGGGGAGAACGGATCCGGGAAATCGACCTTGCTGGGGATCGCCAGCGGTTTCGTTCCTCCCGACGCGGGGACGGTCGAGATCGGAGGCACCGGGCGGCGGCGCGGATCTCCGGCCGAGGCCCGGAGGCTCGGTCTCGGCATGGCGTACCAGACCTACTCGCACGTCCGCGAGCTCACCGTTTCCGAGAACCTCTACCTCGCCGTTCCCGGCGAGCTGAAGCCGCCGTACGGCCGCATGGAGGAATGGGCGGCCGAACGGCTCGGGGAGTTCAGGCTCGACGTACGGGCAAGGGCGTCGATCGCCTCGCTGTCACTGGCGGAGCGGCAGTTCCTCGAGGTGATCAAGGCACTGCTCGCCCGACCGAAGGTCCTGCTCCTGGACGAGCCGACGACGGCGCTCGGCCCCGAGGAGGTGGAGCGCCTGCACGCGCTCGTGTCCGAGCAGAGCCGCGCCGGCGTCGGAATCGTCTACGTCAGCCATCGACTACCGGAGGTACTCGGCATCGCCGACCGGGTGACCGTCCTTCGTGACGGCGTCTCTCAGGGCACGTTCGAGGCCAAGGGCATGTCCGAAGAGAGCCTCGTCGCGCTGATGATCGGCCGGCCCCTCCAGCTCGCGTTCCCGGACCGGCCTGCTCCCGATGCAGCCCAGGAAGTAGTGCTGGCAGTGTCGGGCTTCCACGGCGACCGCTTCGGACCGATCGACCTCGGAGTCGCGAAGGGCGAGATCCTGGGTATTGCCGGTGCGGAGGGGAACGGCCAGGTGCCTCTTCTGCGAGCGCTCGCCGGCGTCGAGCGGGCGACCGGAATCGCGACCTGCGACGGCCGCGAGCTCGACAACGGATCGCCGCTCGGCCCGCTCCGGGCAGGCGTCGTGCTGCTGAGCGGCGACCGGACGGGAGAGTCGCTCTTCCCGGTGCTGAGCGTGCGGGCGAACACCACGATCCAGGTGCTGCGGCGGCTCGGACGCATGGGCTTCCTCAACCGGCGGCGAGAGCGCGACACTGTCGGCGGCCTCGTTCGGCGTTTGAGCATTCGCATGGCGTCGATCGAGCAGCCCGTCCAGTCGCTGTCGGGAGGCAACCAGCAGAAGGTCTCGCTGACGCGGCCGTTCCTGCGCGGAAACGTGAGAGTGATCCTCGCCGAGGAGCCGACCCAGGGAGTGGACGTCGCCGCCCGATTCGACATCTACGACGCCCTGCGCGCGAAGGCCGACGAAGGCGTGGCCATCGTCGTCAAGTCGAGCGACCCGCTCGAGCTGGCCGGGCTCTGCGACCGGGTGGTCGTCATGTCGCGCGGGAAGATCGTCGACGAGATCCGCGGCGACGACCTCGGAGAGCGCCGGATCGTCGAGGCGATCGTCGGCTCGCGAGCAGGGGCAGCCGGACCCGACGCCGGCCAAGGGACGCCGTCATGACGTTCGGTGCCCGGGTGGCGGCTGCGGTCTCGAGGATCAAGTTCAGCGGCGTCGTCCCCCTCGTCCTGATGGGCACGCTGATCCTCGCAGTCGGCGCGTACACGGCGCTGCGGGAGGACGCCTTCCTCACCAGCTACAACCTCAACAACCTGCTGCTCGCGACGATGCCGCTGGCACTGGTCTCGATGGGCCAGACGAGCGCGCTGCTCGTCGGCGGCTTCGACGTCTCCGTCGGTGCGCTGATGACGTTGTGCGTCGTCGTCGCCTCGTACACGATGACGCCGACCACGTCGCAGTTGGGTTTGATCCCGGGGGCGCTCGCGCTCGTGGGTGTCGGGCTCGCGACCGGGGTCTTCAACGCGGTGCTCATCCGTGTGCTCCGCCTCCCCTCGATCATCGCCACGCTGGCCACGTTCAGCATCCTCGAGGGCGCGGCGCTGCTCCTGCGCGACCATCCGGAGGGGACGATCAACCTCGATGTCATCGACAGCCTGACGACGAGTGTCAGCTTCGTGCCGCTCGCCTTCATCGGGGTCGTCGTGCTCGCCGTGCTCGCCGACGTCTGGCTGTACCGCACGCGCACGGGCCTGGCGTTCCGGGCAGTCGGCCTCGACGAGACGGCCTCGCGCCGACTCGGAATGGGAACGAGCCGAACGGTGATCCTCGCCTTCGTCGTCTGCTCGGTGATGGCCTCGATCGCAGGGTTCTACCTCGCGGCACAGGTTCAGATCGGCTCTCCGATCATCGGCAACCAGGCCCTCGAGAGCATCGCCGCGGCCGTGCTCGGCGGAGCCAGCCTCGCAGGCGGCAAGGGATCGTTCTTCGGGGCCTTGCTCGCGGCCCTCTTCCTCAGCCTGATCGACAACATTCTGCCGCTGTTCCAGGCTCCGACGGAGTACGCCGAGATGGCGATCGGCATCCTGATCCTCGTCGCGCTGATCCTCTACCAGGGGCCGGAGCTGATCGCCCGACTCCGCTCGAGCTGGGGAGGCGTGGGTCGTCTACGGGGTGCCGGCAGAGACGAGGCGCAGGCGAGCGACCTAGCGTAGCCGGCCGCGGATCTCGGCCACGATCCGGTCCGGCCCCGGGAGGAACGCGTCCTCCAACGGCGGGCTGTAGGGGATCGGCGAGTTCGGGGTGGTGATCCGCCAGGCGTCGTCGAGGTCGCCGAGGCCGTCTTCCGTCACCAGGGCGAGCACCTCGCCGGCCCAGCCGCCGGTCAGCGGCCCCTCCTCGACCACGGCGATCCGGTTCGTCTTCCGGACCGAGCCGAGCACGGTCTCGAGGTCGATCGGCCGCAGCGTCCGCAGGTCGATCACCTCGGCCGACATGCCCTGCTCGGCCAGGCGGTCGGCGGCCTCCAGGCAGTCGTGCACGCCCTTCATCGCGCTGACCAGCGTGACGTCGGCGCCCTCGCGGACGACCTTCGCGACCCCGAGCGGCTCGGGCTGATCGCCGTTCACCGGGCCGCTGGTCGAGTAGAGCCGCTTGTGCTCGAAGAACATGACCGGGTTGTTGTCGCGGATCGCGCCCTTGAGCAGTCCCTTGGCGTCGCCGGGCGTCGAGGGCGCGACGATCTTCAGGCCCGGGATGCCGGTCAGCCACGAGACCGGCATCTGCGAGTGGATCGCGCCGAACCGCGCGCCGCCGCCGACGACCGAGCGGATCACCAGCGGGCAGCTCTGCCGCTCGCCCGTCAGGAACCAGTACTTGGTCGCCTGGTTGATCAGGCTGTCCATCGACAGCGCGAGAAAGTCGCCGAACATGATCTCGAGCACCGGGCGCTTGCCGGTGACCGCGGCGCCGAAGGCGGCGCCGGTCATCGCCAGCTCCGAGATCGGGGTGTCGAACACACGCTCGGGACCGTATTTCTCGTGGAGGCCCGGCGTTGCCGCGAAGACCCCGCCGGCGACGGCGACGTCCTCGCCGAAGAAGATGACGTTCTCGTCGCGGGCGAGCTCCTCGTCGAGTGCGTCGCGGATGGCGTCTCTGAACTGGATCTCGGTCTGCACGGTCTCCTCCGGTCAGGCGGCGACGAGCGCCACCGGGCGCTCGAGCAGGGTCGTCAGGGTCTGCAGGAAGCGGGCGGCCTCGGCTCCGTAGACGACGCGGTGGTCGCACGAGAGCGCGACGTCCATCCGGTTGCGGGCGACGATCTGCCCGTCGTCGCCGACGGCCGGACGCTGCGAGACCTCGCCGACGGCGAGGATCGCCGCCTGCGGCGGGTTGATCACTGCGTGGAACCGGCGGACGCCGAACATCCCGAGGTTGGAGACGGTGAACGTGCCGTCGCGGAGCTCGTCGGACGCGATCGTGCCGGCCAGCACCTTCTTGATCAGACTCCGCGCCAGACCGGCGAGCTCGAAGATCGGCAGCGTGTCGGCGTCCGGCAGCGTCGGGACGTACAGCGCGTCGTCGGTGGCGATGGCGATGCCGACGTTCACCTGCCGATGCCGCTTGATCCGCCCGTCGGCCCAGGAGCTGTTCAGGGCCGGGTGCCGGCGGAGGGCGAGTGCGACCGCCTTGACCACGAAGTCGTTGAACGACGGAAGCGGCTCGCGGCCGAGGGTGCGCAGCTCCTCACGGGCCGCGGCGGCCGCCTCCATGTCGATCTCCGCCTCGAGCGTGAACTCGGGGATCTGCGCCCGCGACTCGGTCATCCGCTGCGCGATCGTCCGCTGCGTCGGGGTGAGCTCGACCTCGTCCTCGGCGGGGGCCGGCGACGCGGGCGGCGCCGCATCGCGAACGTCGGCGCGCACGATTCGCCCGCCGGGCCCGGTTCCCTCGACGCCCGCCAGCTCGACGCCGAGCTGGGCGGCGAGCTGCCTGGCGACGGGTGTCGCGCGGCTCCGACCGCTCTTCGGGCCGTTCTCTCCGGCAGCGACAGGCTTGAGCCTGTCACTGCCTTCGGAGCTCGCAACCTCGGGCACCGTCGCGGCCGGCTGCGGCGAACCGGGCGGTCCCGTCCCGTGCGCACGCGCGATCGTCTGCCCCAGCGCGGCGGTCGTGCCCTCGTCGACGACGATCTCCTCGAGCACGCCCTCGAACTCGGCCTCGTAGACCATCGTCGCCTTGTCGGTCTCGATCTCGACCAGCGGCTCGCCGCGGACGACGGACTCGCCCGGCTGCTTGAGCCACTTGATCACCGTCGCCTCCTCGCCCTGGTCGGACAGGCGTGGCATCGGGATCTCGAGCAGCGTCGCCCCGGTCACGCGGCCGACCCTGTCGAGGAATACTGAACGTCCGGCCCCCGCACGCCCCGCACCGCCCTACCGCTCGGGAGCGTGGTGGCGGCCGAGGACGATCCAGATCGCCGCGACCACCTCGTCGCCGTCGTTGTGCAGCCGGTGCGGGATGGCGGAGTCGAACGCGATCGAGTCGCCCGGCCCGAGCACGGTGTCCTCGAAGCCGACCTTCACACCCAGCTGACCGCTGAGGACGATGCCGAGCTCGCGGCCGTTGTGGCGCATCAGACTGCCGTCGGGGCTCGAGGAGCCGCCCGCCTCGTAGACCGCGTACAGGAACTCCACCTCCTGGTCGTTCCAGGTGGTCAGCCGTTCCCAGCGGACGCCTGAGCCGAGGTCGATCACGTCGCGCTCGTCGGCGCGCTGGACGCGACCGAAGCCGACCGGCGGCCGGGCGTCCTCGCCGGCCGGCCGCGGCACGGCAACAGGCGGCGCGCCGTCCCCGCCGGCGGGAGCGAACAGCTCGTCGAGCGAGACGCCCAGCTCGGTGACGATCGCGTAGAGCGTCCGCACCGACGGCTGGGTCTTGCCGGTCTCGATCTGGGAGACGAGGCTGGGCGAGACCTCGAGCCGCCGCGCGAGCTCGCGCAGGCTCAGGCCGCGCCGCTCGCGCTCCACGCGGAGCCGGGTGCCGAGGGTGTCCTCCCCCGCCGGAACCTGCTCGGCGACGCTCGGCCTGCCGCTCATCCCTTGAACTCGCTGAACTCGGCCCGGTCGGGGAACGGCGCCGCCAGCGCCGCCGCCTCGACCTCGCGGAGCTCGCGCTCGACGTCGTCGGCGACCTCGCGCAGCTGCTCGGGCGTCGCGCCCTGGTCGGCCGTCAGCCGCTGCTCCGCCACGAGCAGCGGGTCGCGGGCCTGCCACTCCTCCAGCTCTCCCGGGGGCCGGTACTTCCCCGGATCGCTACGGGAGTGGCCGACGAACCGGTACGTCCGCGCCTCCACGAAAACGGGGCCCTCGCCGCGGCGAACGCGGCCGGCCGCGTCCTCCGCCGCCGCCTGCACGGCCCAGACGTCCATCCCGTCGACGACGACGGCGGGGATCTCCATCGCCTCCGCCCGCGCGACGATCGAGCCCGCCGTGACGGCGTCCATTGCCGTGTACTCGCCGTAGCCGTTGTTCTCGCAGGCGAAGACGACGGGCAGGTCGAGCACCTTCGCGAAGTTGAGGCACTCGAAGAAGTACGCCTGGTTCGTGGCTCCGTCGCCGAAGAACGCGGTCGCGATCCGGCCCGTTCCCTTCAGCGCCAGTGCCGCACCGGTGGCGGCGGCGATGCTCCCGCCGACGATCCCGAAGCAGCCGATCACCCCGTGGTCGAGGTCGATCATGTTCATCGAGCCGGCGCGCCCGCCGTTGACGCCGGTCGTGCGCCCCAGCAGCTCGCCGAGCAGCGCCTCCGGCGGCGTGCCGCGCGCCAGCAGGTGCCCGTGGCCGCGGTACGTGCAGGCGACCCGGTCGTCCTCGCGGAGCGCAGCCGCCACCCCGACCGACACGGCCTCCTGCCCCGAGCAGAGGTGGGTGGTGCCGTACACCTCGCCGCGCAGGAAGAGCGACTGGACGAGCTCCTCGAAGCGCCGGATCAGGACCATCCGGCGGTAGAGGTCGAGATCGGAGCCCAGGCTCTCGACCGCTCCTGCGGCTGCCGGCTGGGTCGCCACGCGTCGTCCCTCAGTCCGCCCGGGCGCCGGTCAGCTCCGGCTCGGACGTCTCGGGGCTGTCCGGGGCGACGCGGCCGTTCAGCAGGTCGACGCCGCGGACGTACGTCCGGCCGGTGACGAGCAGCTCCTCGGCAGGGAAGCGGGTCAGCACCTCCGGTCCGGTCGGCGTGACCACGACCTCCTCCTCGATCCGCGCAGCGGAGCGCCCGTCGCTCGCCGGACAGTACGTCTCCAGCGCGAACACCATCCCCACCTCGAGCTCGACCGGGGCCTCGAGCGAATGGAGGCGCGAGATCATCGGAAACTCGTAGAGGCCGACGCCGATTCCGTGCCCGAACTGGAGCCCGAACGCCGCGTGCTCGTCGGGCAGGCCGATCTCGGTCGCCTCCGGCCATGCCTCCGCGATCTTGTCCGTGGTCATGCCCGGCCGGACGAGGTCGATCGCCGCGTCGAGCCACTCGCGGCAGCGGCGGTACGCGTCGAGCTGCGAGGGCGTCGCGTAGCCGACGTTGAACGTGCGGTAGTAACACGTCCGGTAGCCGTTGAAGGCGTGGATGATGTCGAAGAAGGCCTGGTCGCCCGGACGGAGCAGCCGGTCGGCAAACGTGTGCGGGTGCGGGTTGCAGCGGTCGCCGGAGATCGCGTTGATCGCCTCGACATGCTCCGAGCCCAGGTCGAACAGCGTCTTCATCGCCTGCGCGACCACCTGGTTCTCGGTGATCCCCGGCCGGAGCGTCCGGTAGATCTCGTCGTAGACCGCGTCGACGATCGCGGCCGCGTGGTCGAGGAGCGCCAGCTCGTCGTCCGACTTCAGCTTCCGGGCCTCGAGCATCACCGGCTGCGAGTCGACCGTGTGGATGCCGGCGGCCTGGAGCGCGAGCAGCGTGGTCATGTCCGGGACGTCGATCCCGAGCGGCTCGCCCTCGAGCCCGCGCTCGCGGAGCTCGTGGGCGACGAGCTCGGCCAGTGCGCCCGGGATGCCGGTCTCGTTCGGCATCGCTCCCCGCATCGGCGGCACCCAGGCGCGCCAGTTCTCCTCCGGCAGCCAGGGGCAGTACAGCTTGTGGTGGCGCGCGGCGGACCCGAAGTCCCAGAGGATCGGATCCTCGCCGCGCGGCAGCAGTGCGAAGCGGATGTTCTTGTCGCGCTCCCACGTCCCGATCGCCGTGCTGGTCAGGTAACGGAGGTTGTTCGGGTCGAACAGAAGGAGCGCACCGAGATCGGAGGCCTCGAGCGACGCCTTCGCCCGGGCCATTCGATGACGGCGGAGCCGGTCGAAGTCGACCCGCTGCTCCCAGTCGACCGCCATCCTCGCGCCGCGCGATGCGATGTTCATGGCACTCCCTTCGCCGTGTTCAGTGATTCTGCACATCGGCTGGAGCGGCGTCAAACGCCACACGACACGGAACTGCGGCCGAAGCCGTAGGCTCCCGAACGGTCCTCTCGAGCAAAAGACAAGGAGCCACCCATGCCCCCGCGCACGATCGTCGACACCGTTCTCCCGACCACGATGGTCGGCTCGTACCCGCGCCCCCACTGGTACACGCAGCAGCTGCTCGGCCGCGACGTGCGGGTCGCGTTCAAGGAGGTCCGGCACGAGGAGGCCTACCACGACGCCACCCAGGTCGTGATCCACGACCAGGAAGAGGCCGGCCTCGACGTGGTCACCGACGGCCAGATGTCGTACGACGACTACGTCGGGGTGATCGGCTCCTTCTGCTGGTACATGTACGAGCGCATCGGCGGCTTCGACCCCGCCCGCGAAGAGCATCCGTCGGTCACGGCCGAGAGTGACGAGAACACGGTCAACGCGCTGCTCACCGACTGGGGCGGCGTGATCAACTCGGGGCCGGTCACCCACGGCCCGATCCGGCTCGTCGACCTGTACAAGATCGCCAAGCAGTACACGGACAAGCCGATCAAGGTGTCGGTCGGAGCCGGGCCGGTCAACCTGGCGTGGCACGTCCACTTCCAGCACTACAAGGATCCGCAGGAGCTCTGCTACGCGCTCGCGCCGATCTTCAACGCCGAGATGAAGGCGCTCGTCGAGGCCGGGGCGGAGTGGCTCCAGCTCGAGGACCTCGGCGCGTGGCTGCCGCTCTTCACGGGCGACGAGGCCGACTACGAGTGGATCCGCGACGTGATCGGCAAGTGCTGCGAGGGCGTCGACGCGTTCATCGGGTGGCATTTCTGCTTCGGGAACGCCTGGGGCAACGACATCCTCAGCGCCAACTTCCCGGACGGCTATCAGACGGTCCTGCCCCACTTCTTCGAAACGCCCGGGATCGACCAGTTCGTGCTCGACTACGCCAACCGCGAGATGGCCGGCGTCGAGTTCCTGGCGAACCTGCCCAAGGACAGGGAGGTGCAGGTCGGCGTCCTCGACATCCGCTCGATGATGATCGAGACGCCCGAGCAGGTCGCCGCGCGCGCCCGGAAGGTGCTCGAGCACGTCCCTGCCGACCGGGTCACGCTCGCGACCGACTGCGGGATGAAGCCGCTGCCGCGCACGGTCGCGCGGATGAAGCTGAAGTCGCTCGCCGAGGGTGCGGCGATCGTCCGCGGCGAGATCTAGGAGCTGGGCCCGCCACCCGGGCCGTATCCGTCAGGGCTCTGACCCGTAGGGGCAGAGGCCGCGTGTCGAGACCGCGTCCGGCTTCGGCCAGGGCGGCGGTGCGCTACGCCAGGCCGAGCAGCCGCACGGCGTTCTCCTTCAGGACGAGGGGCCGCACCTCGTCCTTGAAGGGCGCCTGCTCGAAGTCGGCCAGCCAGCGCTCGGGCGTGATCAGCGGGAAGTCGGAGCCGAACAGCACCTTGTTCTTGAGCTGCGTGTTCGCGTACTGGACGAGCTGCGGCGGGAAGTACTTCGGCGACCAGCCGGAGAGGTCGATCCACACATTGTCCTTGTGCAGGCAGATCGAGATCGCCTCGTCCTGCCACGGGAACGACGGGTGCGCGAGCACGATCTGGAGCGACGGGAAGTCGGCCGCAACGTCGTCGAGGCACATCGGGTTCGAGTACTTCAGCCGCAGCCCGCCGCCGCCGGGAACGCCGGTGCCGATCCCGCTGTGCCCCGAATGGAAGAGCGCGGGCAGGCCGGCGTCCGCGATCGCCTCGTACAGCGGATAGACGCTCTCGTCGTTCGGGAAGAAGGCCTGGAGGTTCGGGTGGAACTTGAAGCCCTTCGCGCCGGCGGCGACGAGGGCGCGGGCACGATCCAGCGCGTCGGGGCGCGCCGGATCGACGCTGACGAACGGGATGATCACGTCCGGGTTCTGCGCCGCCGCGTCGAGGATCTCCTCGTTCGGGATCGGCGCGATCCCGCTGCGCGACTCCCAGTCGACGGTGAAGAGGACGGCGGCCAGGTTCCGCTCGCGGTAGTACGCGGCGACGTCGTCGACCGTCGGCAGCTCCTGGTCGCTCTTGAAGTACCGCCGCGCCGCCGCCCGTAGCTCGGGCGGCATCGGGTCGTGGCCGTCCCGGGTCAGCTCCGTGTGGACGTGGACGTCGATCGCAGTGACGGCTACGGGGTCGATCACGGCGAGACCGTACCGAGCCGGTCCTGGAGCGCGGCGCCCCAGGCGAGCAGGTCCCACTCCGTCCCCGGCGCACCGATCAGCGAGACGCTCGTCGGCAGGCCGCTGCGGCGGCCGACGCCCGACGGCAGCGCAACGACCGGGAAGCCCGTCCAGTCCCAGTAATGGGTCAGTGAGAGGTCGTCGAGGTCGCTGAACGCCTCGTCATAGCCGGGCCCGCGCACGGGCGCGACGATCGGCAGGGTCGGCTCGACGATCGCGTCGATCCGGTGCCCGGCCAGCCAGTCGCACCAGGCGGCGGTGTCCTCGGCGCGTCGCAGCTGGCCGGCGACATACTCCTCGGCGGTCATCGCCCGCCGCTCGGCGTGCTCGAGCCGCGCGCGGATCGCCTGGCGGTAGTCGGCGCGCCGGTCGTCGAAGCGACGGTGGTACACCAGCATCTCGGTGAGCACGAGGTCGAAGAACTCGGTCAGCACGTCCAGGTTGGCCGCCGGGGGCGGCGGCTCCACGCGCTCGCCCGGCAGCTCCGCGAGGGCCCGGTCGAACCCGTCGGCGACGTCGGGGTCGAGCTCCGCGATCCGGGGGGAGACCGCGTAGCGGCGCAGCGGCCGCCGCTCGTCGGGGACGTCGAGACCGGCGAACGCGACCAGCAGCGGCTCGCAGTCGGCGACCGTACGGGCCATCGGGCCGGGATGGTCGAAGGTCGGAGCGAGCGGAACGATGCCGCGGAGCGACACGAGGCCACGGGTCGGCTTGATCGTCGACGTGCCGCACTCGGACGAGGGGATGCGCAGCGAGCCGGCAGTGTCGGTGCCGGTGGCGGCAGGAACCTGCCGGGACGCAAGCGCGGCGCCGGAGCCGCCGCTGGAGCCGCCCGCCGAGCGCTCGAGCGCCCACGGATTGCCGACCTGGTCGGTTGTGCCGCCACAGGCGAACTCGTGCGTGTGCAGGTGGCCGAGCAGCACCATGCCCTGAGCGGACAGCCGCGCCCAGACGTCGCAGTCACGCGCGGGGACCTCCTCGAGGACGCTGCTCGACGCCGTCAGCGGCTTCCCGGCAACGGCGTAGAGATCCTTCAACCCGATCGGCACGCCGCAGAGCGCCGGAGCGCCACCTGCAGCAAGGCGCTCGTCGGCCCGGTCCGCAGAGGCGAGCGCATCCTCCTCGTACACCCGCACCCACGCGTTGATCGAGTCCGGGTCGCCCTCGTGGCTGTGCGTCCCGTCGCGCTCGCGAATGCGCCCGAGGCAGGCTTCCGTCAGCTCGCGAGAGGAGACATCGCGCGCCGCGAGCGCGCCCGCAACTTCACGAACGCCGAGGTCGGCCGGGTCGGTCACGGCCCGTGGTATACACGGTTCCCCTCATGGGCACCGTCCGCGACCAGACGTTCGACCTCCTCCGGCGCCGCGGGCTGACGACGCTCTTCGCGAACCCCGGCTCGACCGAGGTCGCGTTCCTCACCGGGTTGCCCGACGACTTCACGTTCGTGCTCGGCCTGCACGAGGGCTCGGTCGTCGGAATGGCGACCGGCCATGCGATTGGTCGGCGCGAGCCGTCGCTCGTGCTGCTGCACACCACGGCCGGGCTCGGCAACGCGGTCAGCGCGCTCGCGACCGCCCGTGTCAACCGCGCCCCTCTGGTCGTCCTCGTCGGCCAGCAGGACCGGCGGCACCTGTCCTATCAGCCGTTCCTGGCAGGAAAGCTGGCCGGGCTCGCCGGTGAGTACCCCGTCGCGGTCGAGCAACCGGTGACGGCGCAGGACGTCCCGGGCGCGATCGAGCGCGCGTACCACGCGGCCACGACGTGGCGGGGCCCCGCGCTCGTGATCGTGCCGATGAACGACTGGTCGGAGCCCGCCGACGAAGAGCGCGAGCCCGCCGCGGCCGTGGGGACCGTGCACCGTGCCGCAGCCGCGGCACCCGAGGCGATCGACGCACTCGCGGCGTTCCTGAACGAGGCAGAGGCGCCCGCCCTGGTCGTCGGCGCGGGCGCGGACGATCGCGAGACCTGGTCGGCGCTCGTCCGGCTCGCCGAGCGCCTGGTACTTCCCGTCTTCCAGGAGACGTTCGGCGCCCGGGCGGGCTTCCCGCAGGATCACCCGCTCTACCTCGGCACCCTGCCGGCCGACCGTCCACGCCTCCGGGAGCGGCTGGCGCCGTACGACACCCTGCTCGTCGTCGGAGCTCCAGCGTTCCGCCAGTCCGGATTCGCACCCGGCCGCCTGACCGCAGAGGGCACCCGGATCGCTGTCGTCTCGGACGATCCCGAGGAGATCCACCGCAGCCCGGTCGAGCTCGCCGTCCTCGCACCTCCCGCGGCGGTGTGCCGTGAGCTCGCCGCCCGCCTGCCCGCGCGCGACGCGGCCCCACCGGAGCCGCTGGTCGTGCCGCCGGGCCCGGATCCACCCGGCCCCGGCGAGCCGCTCACCGCGAGCCACGTGCTCGCAGCGCTCGCCGAGCGGCTCCCGGCGGACACGATCGTGCAGGAGGAGGCGCCCGTCGACCGCCCCGAACTCGCCGGCCGCCTGGCCGCCCGCCAACCGCTCGGATATCTCAGCGCTGCCCATGGTGGACTGGGCTTCGCCCTCCCGGGCTCGACGGGCCTGCGGATGGCCCTGCCCAACCGCCCGATCGTCGCGGTCGTCGGCGACGGCTCTGCCATCTACCAGATCCAGGCCGTCTGGAGTGCGGTCCACTACAACATCGGAGCCGTCTTCGTCGTCCTATCGAACGGTGGCTACGCGGTAATGGACGTGCTGGCAGAGCTGCACGGGGGGTCTGGGCCGTGGCCCGGCTTCGGCGAGATCGACCTCGCCGCGGTCGCACGCGGATTCGGGTGCCCCGCCCGCCGGATCACGACCTACGACGAGCTGACGACGACGCTGGACGAGGTCGTGCCGACGCTCCCGGACCGCACGGAGCCACTTCTGCTGGACGTGGTCATCGAACCGACGCAGACGTTCAACTACTGACGCCTCCTGCGCACTCGCGCTTTCGAATATGTCGAACAGTGTCTTGCATAGGGGCGCGTTCTGTAAGAGGATTGGCGCCGCGGCATCCCGCCTGTCCTGCCTGCGAGATGCCCGGTCCAGCCCCCGGACGTGGGAATCCACAGCTCAATGAAAGAGGAGGAGGAGGGATGAAGTTTCGCAGGATTGCCCTGGCGGTCGCACTGCCGATTGCGCTGCTCACAGCGGTCGCGGTCGGCACCGCGTCCAGCTCGAACGCGAAGGTGGGATCGGCCGCCGCCGGTGCCGCGATGAAGTGCGGTCTCGGCAACGGCAAGAAAGCCACGGGAGCGCCGATCAAGCTCGGCGGAATCGACATGCTGATCCCGGGCGTCGACTTCACCACGATCGGCAAGGTCGCCAAGGCGTACTACGACTGCGTCAACGACAACGGCGGCATCCGCGGCCGCCCGATCAAGTACACCCTCTACACGGAGCAGCTGAACCCGGCGCAGGAGGCCTCTCTTGCCCGCAAGCTGGTCGAGAGCGACAAGGTCGTCGGTATCGCCGGCAACACCAGCTTCGCCGAGTGCGGGACGAACTGGAAGTACTACAAGTCGAAGGGGTTCGTCGTCATCGGCGCGGGCGTCCAGGCCGAGTGCTACAGCACTCCGTCGTTCGCAATGGTGAACATGGGTCCGCGCTACAGCAACGTCGGTGCGACGCAGGCACTGGTCCGCGCCGGCATCAAGAAGCTGGCGATCGCCTCTCCGGACACGATCTCGGCCTACGCCGACGGCGGGGCGGCGACCTACGCACGGTCGAAGGGCGTCGACGTCAAGATCTTCCCGACTCATCTGCCCGTCACCGACGCAAACTCGCAGCTGCTTCAGATGTACCAGTTCGCCGGCGAGGGCGGCGGCATCCTGCTCGACTTCACCCCCGACACGGCGCCGGCCTTCATGAAGGCGGCGATCTCGCAGGGCATCGTCGACAAGGTGAAGTGGGGCTCGTCGACCCCGATCGCGAACACGTTCATGGCCGGTCAGTTCCCGCAGTTCGACGGCCACCTCTGGATCAACAACGAGTTCTCGAACGTCGACCCGAAGGTGGGCCCGGACTCGGCCCTGATGTTCGCGATCCTGAAGAAGTACACGAAGGTCGCCCCGCAGGCGTTCGCGCAGATGGGCTACATGGTCGGCAAGTTCACCACGAACGCCCTGCTCAGCATCAAGGGGCCGATCACTGCGACGTCGTACAACAACGCGGTCCGCAACCTGAAGCACCAGACGACCGACATGCTGTGCAAGCCCTGGTACGTCGGCAAGCTGCCGTTCCACATCCCGAACAACTGGGACATCACGGTCGACTACAAGGGCGGCAACGTCGTGATCAAGGAGAAGTGCTTCCCGATCGCGCCGGTCGACAAGGCGATCACCCAGACCCGGGCGTTCGAGAAGAAGTTCAAGCTGAACTAGGAGGAACGAAGAGGACGAGATGACGATCAGGGCGTCCAGGAGCTCTCGATGACAGAGCTGCTCGGGTTGAGCATCTTCGGCGTCGACTGGGACCTGATCAAGCCGTTCATCGTGATCGGCCTGGCGTTCGGGGGCGTGTACGCGCTCTCGGGCGTCGGGCTGGTCGTCCTCTACCGGGCGACCGGGGTGCTCAACGTCGCCTTCGGCGCGATCGGCGCCGCGGGCGCGCTGATC